>SXGU01090090.1_pt1 | contig 22172 bp, 23 predicted proteins | sample 3174531 | NCBI WGS metagenome assembly SXGU01 (sample SAMN11356863, study PRJNA531348) | freshwater metagenome | isolation source: freshwater sample F1-140 | place: China: Fuxian Lake, Yuxi | collected 2017-12-25
GCTGGCATCGACACGACTTGGTCGGCGATTGGTTCGTGCATGTGGCACATGGCGAAACATCCGGAGCATCGCAAGCAGTTGCGCGAGAATCCAGATTTGTGGCCGACGGCGATAGAAGAGTTGCTTCGTGTTTATGCACCGGTGACGATGGCGAGAATCGTCGATCACGACACCGAGTTTCAGGGTTGCCCGATGAAGGCAGGCGATCGCGTGTTGATGGCGTTTCCGGCTGCGAATCGTGACCCGCGACAATTCGAAAACCCTGACGAAGTTATTCTTGATCGCGAGAACAATCGACACGTTGCGTTTGGTTCGGGCATTCATCGTTGCGCAGGCAGCAACTTGGCGCGTCTTGAAGTGCGCGTCGCGTTGCAGACTTGGCTAGAGCGAATTCCTGAGTTTGAACTTGTTGACCCGTCGGCTGTTACTTGGGTTGGCGGTCAAGTGCACGGCCCCCGCTCGTGCATGGTCAAGTTCTAACTTTCCGCCGTTTCGCGATTTCGCCAATTTCTCATCGTGGCTATTTGCCGCGCTAGTTATCCTGAGTACACTTGCGTTCGACGAGTCATGGCCAAAGAAATTTGGTAAACCTCATTGATAATACGAGGGGCACAAAAATATGCCACTTTCTCTATTGAAGTGTGCGTTGATTATGAAAAATCGGTTAGGTACTTCGATTTGCTTTGAGAGAGCACATCAATCACAGGCAATAATTTAAGCCCCGAAATCCAAGCCATCACCAGACCGTGATAACAACCTGCACGGGTTGTCAATTGTCAGGGTTCTCACATCTGTGGGGTTGACAGAATAGTGGTTGATCAGTGTGGGGATTATGCGTTTTGGAATATGGTCGTATCCAAGGCCACCAAACCGATGTAGTTGGCACTTGAGAGCTACGTCGTGCCCGATTACAATTTGTTTTGCGTACCCAAGATTGAGTAATTCGACGAGAAATCCCATTTTTTCATTATCAGAGGGAGTTTTCCACAATCGAGCGAAATAACCTTCAAATCCGAAGGTGTCAAATTCAACAATGGCGCCACGCTTGAGCACTGACATGTGATAATCAAGGTTCAATACTTCGTCCATATGGCAAAGCACTATTCTGTCAGCCGCGATACCTTCGTTGACCATCACATCTACTATTTCTGGCGCGAACATTCCAGGAGTTGTGAGATGGACTCCGACCATTGTGTCTGTTGCTGCGCCTACTCGAGCCGATGCGCGGATGACAAGCATTTCGCGAGTCGTTGGAGGATTCGATGTTCCAACTTCTCCTATTATTCCTGGTAAGACATCGGTTCCTTCAATTCCAATTCTAATTTGTCGGTCGATAAAGGCTTCAATTTCGGACAGTGAGGAGTTTTCTACCCATTTAGGATGTGCGTCATGAACATAAATTCCTGACCCAGCAACTACATGTAGGTTCAGGTCTTTTGAAATTTGTCTCAGTAAAAGAGGTTGAGGAGAAAGACCTTCGCAAGTCGGGTCTACTAAACAAGAGCCACCAGCGTGAGCAAAAGTTGAAATCTCTTCAAGCTGAGTTTTGTAGTCCTCTGGAGAAATTAATAAGTTGTCGCGAATACCCAAAGCATTCCATCTTGCAAGACCCGAATTTGAAGTAGTCAATTTTTGAACTGTGAGTTCACTTTCTTCAAAAGTTTCAGGCTTCCACCAAGCTGTCGAATCAAAAAACAAGTGATCGTGCATTGTCGTGAACCCAATCGATTCGGGTGTTACTGGGCCAAGAACTGTCATCACGTGGCGGGTTGTCATGAGCGATTTATCTCTTGAGTCCGACTAATTATTTATCCAGCAAGAAAAGCACCGTCAACGGGAATAATTGTGCCGCTGACATAAGAAGCATTTTCTGAAAGAAGAAAGCCGATTACCTTGGCTACTTCTTCTGGTAAACCCATACGGCCCATCGGAACACGTTTCGCAATTTCAGCAATCTGCTCACTGTCTGTGCGATTCGATTGAAACTGCTTGCGTGTCATCGGAGTGAGTATTTCACCCGGTGCTACAGCGTTGACTCTTACACCGACAGAGGCGTACTGTACAGCCATCTGACGTGTTAGGTTCACTATCGCACCTTTTGATGCATCATAAGCAACTTCGTCTAGGTAGCCTCGAAAACCGTATAAGGAGGCAATATTGACTACGCTTCCCTTGCTTGATCTAATGGCAGGCAGAATATATTTCGAACATAAAAATGCCCCTCGGAGATTTACGCCGATCACTTTATCCCAATCCTCAAGACTGCAAGTTTCGATGCTGCCTTCGACAATAAATATTCCGGCAGCATTAACGAGTCCGTCTATGACCGGATGGTTTTTGAAGGTCTCAATTGCCGCAGCCTGTACCGATTCGGCATTTGCGACGTCACAATTCACCGCAGATCCTTGGACTTCTGCCGCTGTGGCCTCTGCGGCGTGAAGATTCAGGTCCCATGCGACTGCTGTTGCTCCTTCAGAAGCAACGTATTGTGCAGTCGCTTTTCCAATGCCTGATCCCGCACCAGTCACAATTATGGTTTTCCCATTAAGTATCATTACTCGTCCTTAATCAGGGCGACGATCTCGCCAACCGGTACCGATTCTCCAATTTGATGGCAGATTTCCGCAAGTACTCCTGAGACTGGCGCATCAACGGTGGCTTCAACCTTGTCAGTTTCAAGGTCCAGCAACTGATCGCCTTCAATTATGGCTTCCCCAACAGACCTGTACCATCGCAAAATGGTCGCTTCGGTCATGGTTGAACCCCACTTAGGGACTCTCACTTCGTGCATTTTCCCAACCTTAAACTTTCCAAATTTTAGTTTGACTTTATTTATACATCGGACTACTGTATACTTTGGTCAGCATAACTCTACATATTCAACTGAAAAAATCAACTATCGGAAGGGGAAAGCTATGAACAAAGCGAGTAAAGATTCGGAATTAGCACCAAGATTTAACCTAGGTGCTCCAATTAGCCGTCGACAGCTAATTTTCGGAGGCGGAGCGCTTGCAGCCGGAACACTATTGATCGCAGCATGTGGCGGAGAATCTGATGAGAGCGTTGAGAGTGATGGAGCTGTGCCCGAAAAGCCTTCGAAGATCATTATGAGATCTTGGGGTGAACCATATTCCACGAGTATTGAGAAGTTTGTTGCCAGTGCATTTACTGCGACCACCGGCATTGCAGTTGAATTTGATTTGACTGATTTTATGGAAATGCGAGTGAAAGTTGAAGAGGCATTTAAAGCAGGAACACGGCCGCCAGTGGACGTACTCTATACCACTACATCCGAAGCTTATGTTGCATCACAGCAAGGGTATGCAATGTCGCTTGATCCCGCGTCAATGTCAAACTATGCAAGTCTGACTGCTGCAGGCTTGGCGGATGATGGATCAACAAATTGGGTGAATATTTATACCTACACACTTCCTTTGCTTTATCGAAAGGACCTTGTGACGTTCCCAGAAAAGTTTAAGTGGGATGAGTTGTGGGATCCAAAGTATAAGGGGAAGATAGGTATAAACCTTGACCCGAATGTCTTGGTTTGGTCACTGAGCAAGGTTTTTGGCTTGGATCCAGCGACTGATGATCTCACAAAAGTTTGGGATCGATGCAGAGAATTAAAATCAAATATTAAGGCGATTTACACGAGTGATACAGAAATGATTACGATGTTGAATGCTGGTGAGATTGAAATTGCATTTTCGTTGCCAGGAAATGTGTTGGCAATCGAAAATGACCATGGTGGGCTTGCAGTGCCAGAAGAAGGCGTCATGCTTGCTTCTGATGCTGTCTATATTCCTGCTGGAACGCCAGAAAACGTAAAATACTGGGCTCAAGTGTTTATCAACGAGCTTATTAGTCCCAGCGCACAAACAGAGTTCAATAAAGTGATTGGTGCTGTTCCGACTAGCTCCGAAGCGACGGCGTCAGATTATATGAAAGGTCAACCTGCATATCCGTTTACTGACGAAGAAATATCTAAGTATGCGATTCCAGTACAAAATGCGGTTTATGCCAAATTCAAAGATGACTGGATCGAGAAATTTACTGTCGCATTCCAGGGCTAATTTCTCTTGGTTGACATTTCTGAAGCAAAAGTTTAGAAATGTCAACCTCGGCGAATCTTTATCGCAAGGTAAAGAATTTTTTCGATAATTATGGTTTAGAAGGTCCGGTCTATGACCTGTTTTCGGCAGCATCAATCTGGATTGAACCAGGCAGTAATTCCATATCGGGTCGGTATAGCGGTCCCGAGTCAATTTTTAAGCTCTGTAAAGAGATACTTGCTCGATCACAAGGCACTTTTCGTATCGTCGAAATTATTGAAATTGTCGCAGGCGAACGTTATGTTCTCGCGATTATTGATGTCGAAGGGTTTTGTGAAGGTCGATTAATAAAAACTCGAGACACTATCGTTTTTCGATTTGAAAATGACAAAGCAGCTGAGGTTAGGGTGTACTCTGAAGATCAGAGAGAAGTTGATGCGTTTTGGAAATGATTTCAAATTTTTATTAATATTCCTAATTAAAAAGTTTAAAAAAACAAAAGGATTTGTTTAATATGGACGGAACTTGTCTAATTAGAGGTGGCGAGATAATTGACGGGACTGGTGCCCCTAGAATTAAAGCTGATATTCGAATTAGAAATGGTGTGATTGTTGAAATCGGAGCAGATTTATCTGCGAATGACGAAAAAATTTATGATGCCACAGGGTCAGTCGTATCGCCTGGGTTTATTGATACTCATACGCATATGGACGCCACTGTTTTCTGGAACCCAGAACTTGATCCTGAGCCTCTTCATGGCGTGACAACAGTATTAGTTGGTAACTGCGGTCTCACGCTGTATCCGCATGCAGGTACCGAAAAGGGTCGGACTGATCTATCTAATCTCTTTTCCTATCTTGAAGATATACCGAGAGATTTGTTTGATTCACTGCCTTGGAACTGGACGGAGTACGAGGGTTATCGAGATGCTGTGAACAGCCAAGGATCGGGAGCGAACATTGCAGCGTTGGTAGGACATTCTCCGATTCGGATGGCGGTGATGGGTGAAGAGGCGTGGACGAGGCAGTCAACTGAAATCGAACGCAAAGCAATGGCGGATTTGTTAGATCGAGCAATGCGCGCAGGATCATTCGGCATGTCGGTGTCGTTTTTCGATGCTGATGAAGATGGGAGGCCAATTCCTTCAAGGGTGACAGACTTGTCTGAGTTTGATTCATTGATTGAAGTGGTCGGTAGGTATAAATCCGGAGTCATTGAGTTTTTGTTCGGGAGTATTCACCCCAATCCAGAAATTCCCTTTGAATACCTAGCGCGAAAATGTGCAGAAAAATCGATTCCCTTGATGTTCAATGGCTTTGTTGATGATCAATCAAGACCCGAGTATGTGCAAGGCCTTCTGGACTTGGTGCATAGATTAAATAAAGACGGTGCGTCGGTTTACCCTTTACTTTCGCCTAGGAGTATTGACTTAAGGATTAACTGGAATAAGTCCATTATGTTCATGTCAATGCCACATAGTTGGCATCAGCTGATTAAGACGCCCGGGAGTGCCAAGCGTGCGTTATTGATGGATTTAGAGTGGCGAGAATTGGCACGCAAAGAATGGGACGTCGTGGCGTTTGAGCCAATGTTTCCAAGGCATCGGCCAGAGTTAGTGAGATTTGTTGAGGTGGTGGGCGAAGAGAACCAAAAATGGCTCAATAAAACTTTGCAAGATTTAATTTTTTCTCACGAAGGGCATCCTTCTGATATTTTTGCTGATTTTGTTTTAGCAAATGATTGTTGCCCGGGGGTCACTGTCGTAGGGGTACAAAATGGTGATGCGGGTAGGCTTTCTGAATTAATGAAAGATCCAGCAGTTATCATTAGCAGCTCTGATGCGGGCGCTCATGTTCAGATGCTTTGCGCTTCTGGCGATACAACTCTTTTTCTGACCCGGCATGTTCGTGATAGAAAAGATTTCTCTCTCGAATCAGCAGTCCACCAACTGACATTAAAGCAGGCAATGGTGTTAGGAATTAAAGACAGAGGGTTGATCGCATTAGGGCAGAAGGGTGACATCGTTGTGTTCTCCCTTGAAGAATTGCGTTATGAGGATGATATTTTTACCGATGATCTTCCAGGTGGCAATGTCCGATTACGCCGACCAGAGGGTGGGTACAGAGCAACTTTCGTTGGTGGAGTGGCTGTGCAAATTGACGGCAAGTTGACTGGATCGCTTCCAGGTCGTGTAATCTCGTGCAACAATTAGATTTGGTATTGAGGTATGAAGTGTTTCTAATTTAATGCAGGAGTTTTGAATGTGGAAAATAAAGCGAAAAGTGACGGAATTGTGAAATTAATTTTGCCAGATTTGGCTAGCCTGCGAGATCAAGTTGCCAACTCACTTAGGGAAGCCATTTTGACTGGAGTGATACTGCCAGGAGAGCGCATCAACGAACAGAAGTTCTCAGGTCACCTTGGTGTAAGTAGGCCACCTCTCAGGGAGGCTATTCGAATGCTTGAAAAAGAGGGTCTTTTGGTTTCTTTTCCGCGTCGGGGTGCGAGTGTTCGAATGTTCAGCGGAATCGATATTTTGGAAATCTATGAAGTTCGATTTGCAATCGAATACTGTGCGGCTATGGCCGTCTCGCGGCTTCAGGATAAAGAAGTTTTTGATGCATTAGAAAAGTCGCTTGATCTGGGTCCTAAAGTTGACGTTAAGCTTCCAGATGCCATAACTAAGGACTTAATATTTCATCGCCTTTTGGTGGAAAGTAGTCGGAACAGTAAGTTGTTAGAAATGTGGAACTTATTGGCTGGGCAATTGAGGCTTGCGTTGGTACTGGTTAGCCCAAAATATTATGAAGAAGAATTCGTAGTGAGCACGCACTATCGCCAGATAGACGCAATGCGCCGAGGGGACTTGGCGGAAGTGCAATCAGTTTTAGGCAGTTTTAGTGAAGTAGCGGAAAACCTAAAAGAGCGCTGGGAGGACTTCAAAGTCGGTTGAGTTCGAGTACCCAATATTTTTCAACTTTGACTAAGCCCTTATGTTGCACTATCGTATACAAAAGACAAAAGGAATTCAATCAAATGGGTAATGTCATAGCGAACTCAAAAGGGTCGAAGTTGGGTTGTCGAATGCTTGCTCGGGCGCAAGAACTGACTCCGTTGTTGATCGATCTTCGCCGAAATATCCACCAGAACCCTGAGCTTGGCTTTGAAGAAGTTAACACGGCTCATCAAATCGTTAGGACCATCGAACAAAATGCTCAAGGTGTAAAAGTCTCCACAATTGCCGGAACTGGCGTGTTGGTAGTTGTCGGTGATGCTCCATCCGTACTTTTACGCGCATCAATTGACGCGCTTCCGATCTTCGATCTCAAGCAGACGGAATACATGTCACAAATTAGTGGAAAGTCGCACGCATGTGGGCACGACGCACAAATAGCGGCGTTAGTTGGGGCGACAATATTGCTGTCTGAGCAAGAATCACCTCCGAACATCGCATGTCTTTTTCAACCCGCCGAGGAAATTGATTTAGGTGCTAAAGCCGTCCTTAAAGCAGATGTAATACAACAGTTTCCCCTTCGGGCGGTAATTGGATTTCATGGTCACCCTGCACTTGATGCAGGGTGTTTCGGGGTGTCAAGTGGCCCAGTCATGGCATGCATAACGACGGTTCAATGTCGAATTGATGGGCACGGTAGCCACGGAGCCGAACCGCACTTAGGCGCAGATCCAATTTCATCATTAGCGGCGTTGATTTCAGACTGGCAGATTGCTCTTGCCCGACGAGTTGATAGTCGGGAATCAGTAGTGCTCTCCGTAGGGAAAGTAGAGGCTGGGACCACAGCCAATGTTATTCCAAGTTCCGCAAGTCTTGATGCGACTCTTCGCTATCTGAATCCCAATTTGAGTAAAACTCTTGAAAAGATAATGGAAGACATAGCGCGATCAGTTGAGATGAAATTTGATACCACAATTCACCTTAAAATCGACCGAATGGTACCGGCACTTGTCAATGATGCAGCAGTAACAACTTATGTTTCTAATGGTGTAATCGATGTTGTCGGCCGTCAAGGACATTTCTCCGCAACTCCTTCGCTAGGAGGTGACGATTTTTCATTTTATTTAGCAACAATTCCTGGGTGCTATTTCTTCGTTGGTGAAAGACAAAAAGAGAGGTTGGCTTATGGCTGGCACGACCCGACCTATGACATTGACGAAAAATCAATCACTTTTGCAGCTGCAGTTTTAGCGATGGCAGGAGACAACGCATCAAAAGGAGGTAGATAATGATACATCCAGGATTTTCACAAAGCGAATATGAGAAACGGGTTAGGTCTCTACAGAGCAAACTTAAATTAGCAGGTTGCTCTGGCGCAGTTCTTACTTCGGAGGCGAATTATAACTATTTTGCTGGGTATCATCACTTTGCGCCATGGTCAACTTTTTGTCGACCAGTTTTTTTGATCGTTCCCTCAGTAGGTGAGCCAGTATTGGTGGTGCATGAATTTCCACTTCGTGACGCGGAAAGAGATTGTTGGTTTTCAGATGTAAGGGGTTATGTAGACTTGAACTTCGCACCCATTGACCAGGTTGTGAAAATTCTTGGTGAATTAGGGGTTTGCCCTGGCCAAATAGGCATGGAGCTCGGAGCAGAGCACAGAATGGGATTAACGATTGATGAGTTTGAAGCGTTTCGAACGAAATTGTTGCCAAATCCGATAATCAACATTGGAAAAGAAATTTGGGATATCAGATTGATTAAAAGTGAGGCCGAAGTATCTCTACTAAAGGAGTCTGGGAGAATCGCGGCTCAGGCGTTTGATTACTGTTTCAAGAATTTAAAGATTGGAATGACAGAAATACAGGCATCAATGTTGCTTGGCGAAAAAATTTCGCAAGAAGGTGGTCGACCAGGTTTCTACATCGTTACTTCGGGCAAAGGATATTATGACCGAACAGCAGGTTTGCCTAGAGATAGAGACCTGCAGCTGGGGGACATGCTTTGGATTGATCTTGGGGTTGTTTTTCGTGGCTATTGGACGGATCATTGTCGAGCTGCGGTAATTGGTAAAGCTAGCCAAGGCCAAAAAGATAATTGGAATGCAATGATCAAACTAACGCGATCAGCCGTAGATCAAGTGTGTCCGGGTAAGCAATCTGAAGATATTGTGCAAAATCTAGAGAAAAATGTTGCGGATGCTGGTCTACATTTTAATTTCAGTGCTGGACGAGTAGGTCATGGAATTGGTCTTATGAGTACTGAACCACCACATATCGCTAGTTATGACACAACAAAATTTAAGTCTGGTATGACATTCACGATTGAGCCTGGGTGGACTGACGAGGAACTCGGAACATTCATTGCTGAAGAAAATTTAGTTGTTCGTGATAATGGTTCAGAATTCTTAACGGTGACTCCTCGCGAGTTGATAGAAATAAATTGAAATTACTCAAGAATAATTAGTTACGAAAGAAGGTTTATAATGAAAGTGTCAGTGACCGAGATTCAACTTGATTGCGATGTTTTGATCGTAGGCACAGAGGGCGCGGGTGCTAGAGCCGTAATTGAAGCCGCCGATTCTGGTTGCGATGTTATCGTCGTGACGAAAAGCGTGATTGGTAAGAGTGGTGCCACACTCACAGCCGACGGCGATATTGATGTTGATAGTCGCGCGTGTATTGAAATTTTTGGTCTACCAGGAGACAGTCGAGACAGCGAAGAAGCTTTTTTTGAAGACATGATAGTTGAGGGTGACTACACGAATAACCAACGTTTGGTTGAGATCCATGTAAATGAAGCCGCACAAAGGACCAAGGAGATCGTTGATTGGGGTGCTCGTATTGATCGCTTAACCCACGCTCCTGGACATAGATATCCCAGAGGTATCTGGATGCCTGGAATGGAATTTCGTCGCGTGCTTTCGCGTGAAGTTAGGAAGCGCAAGTGTCGTTTGATGCAACAATTTATGGTCGTTGATTTACTGACAGAGAATGGAAGGGTGATCGGTTGTGCTGGAATAGACCATACGACAGGTAATTTTGTAGTTATTCGTGCTAAAGCGACGATTCTCTGCACGGGCGGTGCAATGAGGATGTATGAACATACAACAGCACCCGAAGAATTGACTGGAGACGGTCTTGCGGTCGCATATCGAGTTGGCGCAGAACTTGCTGACATGGAGTTTCCGATGTTTCTTCCCTACTGTTTGGTTTTACCGCCCGCAGTAGATGGAGTCGATTACACATATTTATTGTCTGCCTATTTAGAAACTCATGCGCTGAATCGAATGGGTGAGCGTTACATGGAGAAATGGGACCCCGAATTTAAAGAGCAAACAACGCGAGATGTCAATTCAATCGCGGCAATGATTGAAGTTGTCGAAGGACGAGGAAGCCAAAACGCGGGTACTTATTTGTCTTTCAATCACTTTCCACCGAATGTGCTTGACTTTGCGATGAGAGAAGGCTTGCCGAAAAACGTATCAAACTATAAATATGGTGGTTTTGATATGCGCACTTTCTTGGGAGATCTCTCGGTCACAGCCCCAGAAACTGCTCCTGCGTGTCATTTCTGGAACGGGGGATTAGTCATAGATGAGTGGTGTCGTACGACGGTTGAAGGTCTTTGGGCAGCTGGTGAAGGTACTGCACTTATTCATGGTGCGAATCGTTTATCCGGAAACGCTATAACAATGACTCAAGTATGGGGCCCACGCGCTGGTAAAAGTGCTGCAAAGTATGCGACAGAAAATAGTCATGGAAAAATAAATTTAGAAGAAGTTAGTAGAATCAAAAATCGCGTGTATCAATTCCTTGGACGCTCAGGGGATAACCCAATTGGACTTCGAACTCGACTGCGACGTCTTGCACACTTAAGTGCGGGACCAGTTCGCGAAAGTGATCAAACATTGAGCAATGCGTTGGCAGATATTACGACGATGCGGAGCGAATGGGCCGAACTTGGGACTAGAACACTTGATACATCATTTAATCAAGAATGGATTGAGTGTATACAGATTGAAAACATGCTCCAGTGCCTGGAGTTAGTTGTCGGTGCAAGTCAAATAAGGACTGAAAGCAGGGGTGCCGCATATCGACGAGATTATCCGAGTACGAACTACAAAGATTGGACTAAGAATATTATTGTCAAAAAAGTAGATGGTAAACCAAAGTTCGAATTTAGACCTGTGGTGATAACTTCGCTGAGTCCACCAACTGATGTGCGACGCTATGGATTGAAGTATCATCCAGACGAGCTAGCCAAAATTCAGGCGGGGAGTGAAAAATGAGCGACTCAATTTATGGCGGGTTAAAAGATGGGCAATCAATCAAGGTTGTTATCCGGAGAACTCCACCGGCACCTGAACTTCAAGAATATTTAGTTGAGGTCCAATCAGGCATGAGCGTTTTTAACGTGATTGAAAAAATTCGTGAAACCCTTGATCCTTCATTAGCTCAGCCAATATCATGCAGGATCGGAAAATGCGACATATGTCTTCTTAAAGTAAATGGTCGTGTGCGGTGGTCGTGTACTGAGCCTGCTTCGGATGGGATGCTCATTGAGCCAGCACCTCGATATCCAGTATTGAAAGATCTCGTAGTGGATCTTGATAAGCGCATAAAAGTTGATTCATCAGTAAATTCAGCAGAAGAAAATGGAGTCGCATAATGAAAATTTCAATTGATCAGGAAAAATGTCAGGGAGATTGTATTTGTGAGGTTATTTGTCCTGAAGTTTTTGTTCTTGATGAAGCGGGTATAGCTTGGGTCGCCGCAAATGGAATTCCTTTAGCAAACGGTGGGATTGATACCTATGTTGGGGTCCCTAAGGCTTTTGAAGAAAACGTTCTAGATGCAATATCGCAGTGCCCAACGCAGTGCATAAATGTGCGGTAATTCAGGAGGCCGAAAATTCAATGTCAAACCAGAATGATAGTTTAATTTTTTTGGAACTTGAGCAGTTCTTAAGCAGATATCAAGATGTTGTGAGTCGAGGCGATGTGGTTGGATTTTCCGCCATGTATCATCCGTCAGCGACAGTCGCGTTTCCAAGCGGAGATGACTTGTCTAGCGTAAATTATAAGATTTTTGCGGAAGATGTAGCAAAAACTATTGAACTTGGGGATGTGGTGCAAGAGAAAATCAAGAACCTAAGAATTGAATTAGCAGGCAAAATAGCCTTCATGCGAGTCGATTTTGAATTGCAGATTGGTGAAGATAATTTCGACGGAACTGATTTTTACACACTTGCGAAACTCGGTACAGAATGGCGCATCACTCAGAAGTTGTATGAAATGCAAAAAATATAAAAGCGATGATCAAAGAGATATAAAAAACAACTAGCAAAAATAAACCGAGATTAGGGGAGAAAATGACTAAGGTTTCAAAGGTTGACGGTGCTACAACGGACAAAAAAGAGCATCCTCAAGTCAGGCTTTATCGAATGATGTCGAGAATTAGAGAATTCGAGATGCGTGCCCAGAAACTTTGGAACCACCGAACTGGACCAGGTCCTGATGCGGAAGTCACAGAAGCAAGACATATGCCTGGATTTGTGCACCTTTCAATTGGCCAAGAAGCGGTAGCAGTGGGAATTTGTACGCTACTCGGTGAAAAAGATCAAATCGCAAGTACCCATCGAGGTCATGGGCATGTCATCGCCAAGGGAGGAGATTTAAATCTCTTGATGGCTGAGTTGTACGGTCGGGTCTCCGGATACTGCAGGGGGAAGGGCGGATCCATGCATATTTATGCTCCAGAAATTGGTGTACTAGGTACGAACGGGATCGTAGCAGGTGGAATCTCGCATGCTGTCGGAGCAGCACTTTCATCAAAACTCCTAGGTCAAAGCAATGTCGCAGTTTCATTTTTTGGCGACGGAGCATCAAATCAGGGTGTTTTCTTTGAGTCGATGAATTTTGCAGCGCTTTGGTCGTTGCCAGTCATCTTTGTTTGTGAAAATAATTTTTATACTGAGTGGTGCAACTATGAACGACTAAATTCTGGGAGAGCGATTTTTGATCGCGGAGTACCGTTCGGAATTCCATCCTTTCAGGTTGATGGAACAGATATTCTTGCCGTGCGTGATATTGCTTCTGAAGCAATTCGGCGGGCACGTGCCGGAAGGGGTCCAACTCTTATTGAGGCGCGGATGTATCTTCATTGTGGGCACATGGAGGGTGAAGAGGTGATTACTGGAAAATACAGAAGTGATGAGGAAGTTACATCATGGGAGGTGCGCGATCCAATAGTTCAATTCGGTGCTCGTTTAGTCAATTTTGGTGTTTGTGGGCAAGCAGACTTGGATCAAGTTCGTAACCAGGAGCGTCAGAGAGTCGAAGAATCTTTGAGATTTGCTCTCGAGTCCGACCCACCCGGACTTGAAGAACTGACGATGCATCTTTTTGCAGAGGAGGTCGGTTCATGAAAACCTTTTTTACACATGCGGTTAGAGACGCAATCGCTGAATCTATGCGCGAGGATCCATCAATCTATGTTTTTGGTGAAGATGTTGATCAGTCTGTTCTTGGACCTACGCAAGGATTGGTGAAAGAGTTTTCGGCGACTCGAATTCGTAACACTCCAATTTCAGAACAAGCAGTTCTTGGAGCAATGATCGGTTCTTCTCAGACTGGATTGCGACCAATAATGGATTTCATGTTTAGTGGATTTTTTTATGTCGCTATGGATCAGATAATAAATCAGGCCGCACATACTCGTTACATGTCAGGTGGCAAAGTCAATATCCCTATTGTTGTAATTGGTGGTGTTGGACCATCGGGTCAAGCTGGTGCCCAGCATTCAGAAAGTCCACACGCCTTACTTATGGGTGCTTCTGGGATAAAGGTTGTTGCGCCTTCAACCCCTGCAGACGCAAAAGGTCTTATGGTGTCAGCAATCTTAGATCCAAATCCAGTTTTTTTCTTAATGGACGTGTCGTTGGCAGGAATCAGTGGCGAGGTTTCAGACCAACATTTTCGGGTGCCTATTGGAGTTGCTGACGTAAAAAAGATAGGTAGTGACGTCACTGTCGTCTGCATGACTTCAACTGTGGTGCCAGCGCTGGAAGCAGCAAAACTTCTATTAGCTGAAGGAATTGATCTAGAAGTTATTGATGTTCGTACTTTGGCGCCACTTGACACTAAAACAATAGTTGATTCAGTGCAGAAAACGGGGAGACTTGTAATTGCTGAACATGGCCGTCGTGTCTGTGGACTTGCCTCTGAGGTGAGTGCAGTCGTCACTGAGCAAGCTTGGGGGTATTTGAAGAGCGCGCCGATCAGACTTACATGGCCAGATGTGCCAATCCCATATAGTCCGAATCTTGAACTTGCTTGCTTGGTGGGTACTCAGCAAATTGTACGCGGTGTTCGAGAATCATTGTCGTGAAACCACGACAATTGAAATAGGATCTCAGAAATGATTAATGCTCAAGCAGCAGTCGAATTAATAGAAACTTCAAAGATCTACGGTGATGTCGTAGCTGTTAGGCAATGCAATTTACGCATCGAAAAAGGAGAACTGTTTACTTTGCTTGGACCATCAGGTTCAGGTAAGACAACGGTGCTTCGGATGATAGCCGGATTGGTTGAAACTTCTTCGGGTCAAATATTCATTAACGGAACTGATGTTCAAAAGACGCAAGTCCATGAAAGAGACATTGGGCTTGTATTTCAGTCACTTGCGCTATTTCCCCACATGACGGTGTTTGGTAATCTAGCGTTTCCGCTGCAAATGAGGCGAATTGGCCAAAGAGAAATTACCACGAGAGTCAAAGAAATTTTGGATGTCGTTCGACTTCCAAATATTCAAGAAAGAAATGTCAAAGAACTTTCAGGCGGTCAACAGCAAAGGGTAGCTTTAGCTCGAGCGCTGATATATAAACCAAGTCTTTTGTTACTAGATGAGCCACTTGGTGCGTTAGATCGTCGTCTGAGGGAAGAAATGCAGATTGAGTTAGTTCGACTACATCAAGAAATTGATGTAACGATTGTGAATGTTACGCATGACCAACGCGAGGCACTGATGCTCAGCGATCGAATAGGGATTATGAATAATGGTCGCATTGAACAAGTTGGTGCAAGTTTTGAGTTGTATCACAAACCAGAGACTCGCTTCGTAGCAGAGTTCCTAGGAGACGCAATGATCTTTGATGGTTTTGTGGTAGCAGACGGTAAAAAGTTATCCTTGGCAACGAAGACTGGAACAAAAATAGACTTGTCTAATCAGTTGGATCTGTCGGAAGGTATGGAAATTGGACTCGCAGTGAGGGCTGAATGCATTCGGCTGGGGCGTTTGACCGATGACCTAGGGTGTCATAATCAGTTTCAGGGCTCAATATCGCTCCGGTCATTTGAGGGCTCAGCAATGTATTACGAAGTCAACGTTCCGGGCCTTACAGATCGTTTAAAAGTTTCCGATAATTCACTCGACGGTAATCGATTCGAACGAGGGGATGCAGTAAAAGTCGGGTGGGACGAGGTAAACGCGCCATGGATGCTGTTGGACCAGAAACAACTGAATTGACCACAAAAATGAAATCAAAAAGTGATGTGCAATTGACCTACCGAAGTTTTGACGTCATTATTCGACTTACTAAGGGTTTTAACCTCAGGAAAAAATCTTATTTATTCCCCTATGTCCTAGTAACTCCGGCAATCATATTGGTTGGTTTTTTGGCTGTTGGCGTGACCTTAATGTTTTGGCGCGGATTCCAGTCTTTCACTCCAGGAGAGAATTTGCAAAGTAACTTTTCTTTTGAACATTATCGCAAACTTTTTTTTGGCTACGGTGCAAGTTTTTATTTAATGGCGCTAGTTCGCACAATTTTGATTTCTATTGTTGTAACAATAACTTCATTAATCTTCGCAATTCCAGCGGCTCACACTATAGCGGGTATTCAAAGTCGACGAGTCAGAAGGCTTGCCTTGATTATGTTGCTTGTCCCATTCATGATGGGGGAGTCAGTTAGAACCATTGGATGGTATCTGATTTTGGGCAACAATGGTGCTTTACCTTGGCTGACATCATTTTTCGGAAAAGAAATTGCGTTGCTTGGTTCCATCGTCGCGATTTGGCTGGGGATGTTTCAGCTGATGTTTCCGATAGCTACTCTCGTACTTCTTCCAGCGATGACAAAAATTGACCCTGACTTAGAAAGGGTTGCCCAATCTATGGGTGCGAAGTTTTTTCAGGTTTGGTTTCGTATCATTATTCCACTATGTCGCCCGGGCATTCTTAGCTCATCACTTGTAGTTCTCACGCTGAGTATGACAGAGTTTGCGATTCCGAGAATTTTGGGTCAAGGAAAACACCCTTTTGTCGCCAATTCCATTCAGCAAATTTATTTTGAGCGAGGAAATATCAACTTTGGATCGGCATTTGGTACGGTGTTTTTTGTTACCGTCATTTTAATGGTCTCAATTATTGGCTATTTTGGGAAATCTAGAGTATGAAGCTTTCTAAAATCAAAATGCTAACTGTGATAACACTATTTTTTGCGTCGTTGCCAACGGTGATCGTACTCTTAGCATCGTTTAACTCAGGAACTTCACCTAGGTTTCCGCTTGCAGGTATCTCTGGACATGGGTATGCAGACCTGATGTCTGACAGTGTCATCCGTTCTTCAATGGTTCGAGCATTACTAGTAGGGATTATTTCAGTAGTTATTTCAATGCCTGTCGGACTTTTAGCTGCACTTTCCTTGAATCGTTATCGAATCAGAGGTAAGGGTCCAATTGGGGCTTATTTAATTTTAGGCTTTTCGGTTCCGCTTGTTGTATCTGGGATGGCATTTTTGGTTTTGTATACCCTATTTGGGCTTATGGGTAGTTTGATTTTTCTTTCAGTTGCCGTTGTGACTGTCAATTTTCCATTTATGCTTCTATCGATCGGGTCATCTATTAATCTTCTAAATCCTCATTTGGAAGAAGCATCCAGGTCTCTAGGGGCGGAAAGAATTCAAACATTTGTACTCGTCACATTGCCAGGAGTACTGCCGGGAGTACTCATGGGTTCATTGCTGATGTTTGTTTTTGGAACGACCGAGTTTTTGGTTTCATTGATCATATCGACGACGGCCAACCAGACACTTCCAATCGTGCTTTTTGGTGGTTTACGTAGCGGTCTGCAAACCCGACACGCAGCGGCGGGCGGACTGTATATCGTCATGACCGTATTTATAGTTTTTGCTATGACACGATTTCGTTCACTCGATCAATTCTTATTTCGTAAGAATTAATTTTATGCGGGGGATGCATCATTACGGGCGCGTTGTAAGCGATCTTGACCGATCCATCGCTTTCTACTGTGGGTTACTTGGGTTTGTGATAGTAGTGGACGAAGATCTCAGCGGATCAGAAATTGACGCTCAAGTACAACTCTCAGGCACCAACATGCGTACCGTTATGGTAAATCGTTTGCCGGCTGGGCCGATGATTGAACTAATTGGTTACCGTGTTCCTGCTAGTCCACCACGCTCCGCTTCTGCCGCTCTCAACGAAATAGGGAACGACCACCCATGCTTGCTCGTTGACGATATCCATCGAGAGTATAAGCGGCTGAGTAAAGCTGGCGTCCGCTTCACCAGTCCGCCACAATATATTGACGGTGGCTACTTTGAGGGTGATTGGGCCACTTTTTGTTTTGATCCCGATGGTCTCACTTTGGAAATATGGCAGTCGGACAGGTGAAGCCTCTTGCTCATAGTTCTATATTAATTTGCAAAATAGTAATATCAGGTTTAAAGTATTCACCACGCGCATTTTGAGAGAGTTGCATTGATGAAGTTCCTGGTCAAAGATTGCAGCCGAGGGTCGGCTGCTGTTTCTCGGTCCTCGACGGTTGATGAGTTAAGTCCCCAAGCCCAACTCGTAGTTCCTGTCGCCAGTACTAGGCCACCGCCATCGGCGCGGAACAGATAGCTGTGACCTTGGCTCGGCCCTAAGTTGGCACCCATTAAAACTTCGGTTTCACCGATCACGACCCCGCGATTAGCGACAACGCTTGAGGGATCGATCGCATCCCACTCATCACCGACAATTCCAGGTACTTGGTCACCATCTTTGAGTCCAGTACCAAGGAAAATCGGGTGGTCTGTATTTTTTGCAATCCAATTGGCAGGGCGTCGATTAAGAGCGAAATCCCAATCAACCCAACGTAATCCAATTGTGTCTGACTCAGAGCGGTAGAGGGGCCATTCGCCCCAGCGCCCAGTTGTTGTCTGAGGCTCGCTTGCCATCTTTGGATCAGCAAGATGATCTTTCCAACAAAACAGTGTGCGATCTTTGCCAAGATTTGTTTCCTCAAGGCGAATGTTCCAACACATTCCGTTTGCACCTGCCCAAAACAAACTACGCCCAGCGGCAAGTTCTGAGTCAAGGGTGTCTTTCATCGCACTATTCCAATACTCATCATGACCTGCGGAAATGATAAGACTTTTGGCCGGTAATTCACCACGACCCAGCTCCAAATTAGTCACATAACCAACATCAAAAAGTTCTGATTCAAGCCACCTGATTAATGGGTACTCCCAAGTAAAAAAAGGGTGACCTTGGTTCAACTCCCAGATCGGCGAACCGACTGGTTTCATCGGACGATCAAATGACACTGCATTAGCACGAGGCAGTCCTGTAAAGCCTCCACCATCGTAGAGCGATCGTCCGCCCCATCCGTTATATGCCACCCAAGTAGTGACGGGCAAAATGACGATTATGTCATGAGGTTTTGATGGCGTCACTACGAAGATTGCATCAGCGCTTCGGGTCGGTGATGTTAAAGTGTCGGCTTTCACCATATATACGCCGGACTTCCAATTTGAGCCAACGGAGAATGTGCACACTGCTGGCCAGTGACTGCAGGACACAAGACCAGTTTTGAAATCAAATAAGGGTGATGTTGCAGGAGCTAAATCCACAACGCCTAAGTCGGTAACAAGGCGACCCCCGTTACCGTCTTCGTTACCTAATCTCCAGACTTCAAGCTTTACGGCACCGTGTCCAGCAATATGGACATTGATTTTTTCGCCTGAACGGGCGCTGGTGCGGTTGCAGAACATTTCAACCTCTCCCCTGATCGCTCGCTGGTTGGCTGGAATGCGCCAATTAGAATTAGTCACAAGAGCAAAAATTCTGACAACATTGGAGCGAGCCGTTCTGCGGCCTCTGGATTTAACGCTTGGAGATGGATACGTTCACAACCAGCGATGGGGTAGCGACTTACTTTTTCTCGAATCTGATCAATGGTTCCTATAAGAGTTCCATAACTTTCTTCAATTACAGACAATGGCAGTCCAACAAAATCTGCCATGGATTTGCGGGCGGAGTCCGCTTCGGCTTCATTTGCAGTTGCCAGTACAAATGGCGATGCGCTAACCGTGATTTTTCGTCCAACTGCTTGCGCGGCGACATGCGCTCGCTCAGCCCCTGCAGCGAGAAGTTCGAATGTATATGAGTTATATATACTCAGGTCAGCCCCTCCCCCAGTTAGAGCATTTGGTTGCAGGTCAATTTGGTCCGCTATCTGCGCTGCAGTTCGGATCATCCGTGGAGCTGCTGCTCCAACTATTATCCGAATGTTTGTGGACACGGCGGGGAAACCTCCGAGTGGGACATTGACCTGATAGTAGCTTCCGCTGTGGCGCACTTGGGCGTCGGCAAAAAGTGCCCTACAGATGGCCACTGTTTCTGAAAGTCGTTCGATTCGCTCGCCCCCAGTAGGGAATTTTACCCCTGCAGCGATATGTTCTTCGGCAAACCAGCCTGTACCAACGGCGAGATCAACGCGACCCGGGGCGAGGTTGGCCAAAGTGGCAGTTTGGTGAGCGAGTTCGACAGGTCCTCGAGCCAAGTTATTTGAGACCAGTGATAAAAGCTTTAGCCTTTTTGTTACGGCTGCAGCAGCAGAGAGTACGGCCAGAGGGTGAGGATACGGCAATGGTTCACCTGTCTGGAAGTCGAGCACATACAAATGATCGGGCATGACCATTCCGCTGTATCCGAGGGACTCAAGAAGCACTGCTTCAGTAACAACTCGATTAGGTATACGCAATGTTGGATGATAAATCAGGATTTCCATCAAGAAAACATTGCCCTTCCGTATCTCCGAAAATTTCCATTCGGTTAATAGGAATAACTTCTTACTTACACCATAACCGTGCTACCTGGGTTGCGTCAAGTTTGATTAAATACTCTACAAATTCAAAAGTTGGCGCCCAGTTTTGCCAAAACATGGCTTAGGCGTGTTCTTCATTTGGTCGGCGTCAGCGAGAACAGTGTAAACCTCGAACTTGTGGGCGCCACCTTCGACCCAAAACTTGTCTTGCACGGCGTAGCAACAAGTTGTTTCGCCTTCAACCCACACAGGCAAGCCAGCACCAGTGACACGCTCGTGTTCGCTGCGCACGGCATCGACCGATTCGACTTCAACACCAAGATGATTTATCGAGTCGCTGGCACCCGGGTTTTCAATCAACACAAGTTTTAGCGGCGGGTTTACAACAGCAAAGTTGGCATAACCAGGGCGAACTTTTGCCGGTGCGACACCAAACAGTTTCGAATAATGGGCGATTGACTCTTCGAGATTTTCAACGTTGAGAGCGAGTTGCAGTCTTGACATATTTTTCACACTACATCAATTGTCGCGAGTTGCCATGCCTGACAGCCGCCGTTCAGGTTGTATATTTCAATTGAATGTTAAGGTCAGCTTTGTGAGCGCCGTTCTCGGGGGCATGGTTCCGCCAGCCAGCGTCTTGACTCGCGTCACGCCTAGCGACAAAATTCAAACAGATGGGCGAGCGACCCCTGCGTGGCGATCCGAATTGCGCGAGATTCCGAACGTGCGCAACGCACTTTCAGTCGTATCGGTTTATACGCAAGCAGCAGCGATTTTTTGGGTCGGGCTCACAGCTAATAATCTGCTCGTCTATGTTGCGACTTTTTTGTTGATCGGTCGATCTCACGCGCAATTGCTGGCACTAATGCATGAGGCGGCGCATCGGTTGTTGTTTAGCAATCACCGTCTGAACGATTTTGTAGGTCGATGGATTGTTGGTTATCCGTCGTTTACGAACACCGACGGCTATCGACGCGTTCACATGGCGCACCATCGCCAAGAGTTTGGGCCAACCGAGCCAGATATTGCGCTTTATGCCAACTATCCGATTACTCGCGCCAGTTTTTGGCGCAAGATGGGTCGCGATGCACTCGGCAGAACAGGTGGACGCATGCTGCTGAATCAACTTCGTGATGCGTTGCGTCGTGACCCGCAAGGATTCAATACTCAGCGCAAAATATTTAGTCTGCACCTCGTCGCATTCGTGGCTTCGGCGCTGTTGATTAATCCCTATATTTATCTTTTCTTGTGGTTGATGCCATATTTAACTGTGTGGCGGTTGATGAATCGGCTGCGTTCGATCGCCGAGCATGGGGGTTTGCGCGGCGACGATGATCGTCGCGTCACGACACATTCGGTTCGTCAGCATTTGCTAAGCCGTTTCTATTTTGTACCTTTTAATTTGGGTCTGCACATTGCACATCACCTCGACTCGGGTATCCCGTTTCGGTCGCTGCGGCGATACCACATGCAATTGCAACTCGCAGGTGTTGTTACTGAGGCATATGAATACCCGAACTATCGCTCGTTGTGGCGTTCACTTCGTTCCGCTTAATTTTTATTCTCGGGTAACAACTTCGCGGCGCCAAATATAGGCTTTGGCAGCACGGGGATTAGCGCAGCTTGGTAGCGCGCCACGTTCGGGACGTGGAGGCCGGGAGTTCAAATCTCCCATCCCCGACAAAGTCGCGCGTCACGACGCCATACCCCCGACAAAGTCGGGAAAAATTTTGCTTAGTCTTCTTCGCCGATGTCTTCGTTCCAAAGTGTTGGTTCGGCGACGATGAAATCTTGCATAAGTTTGTAACTCTCGGCGTCGTCGAGAACGATGACTTCGACCCCACGCGACTTGAGAAGTGCCTCGCCACCCATGAAAGTTCGATTTTCGCCGATCACAACACGCGGAATCTTGTAGAGCAAAATTGCCCCAGTGCACATGTCGCATGGGCTGAGAGTGGTGTACATCGTCGCACGTTGATAAACGGTTGCCGGAAGTCGTCCCGCATTTTCGAGGCAGTTCATCTCGGCGTGATGAATTGCGCTGCCGTGCTGCAC
>SXGU01078550.1_pt1 | contig 22161 bp, 25 predicted proteins | sample 3174531 | NCBI WGS metagenome assembly SXGU01 (sample SAMN11356863, study PRJNA531348) | freshwater metagenome | isolation source: freshwater sample F1-140 | place: China: Fuxian Lake, Yuxi | collected 2017-12-25
CGACGGGCGGGTCATGGCCGCCGGGACGCCGGACGAAATTATTTATAATGAGACCGTCCGCAAGGTTTATCTCGGTGAGCACTTCAAGCTCTAAACTCAACCGCACCGTCAAACTGCCGATAAGCTTCGCATGAAGCAGAGCCTCCAGCTCAAGCTGCATCAGCAGCTCACCCTCACCCCCCAGCTACAGCAATCCATAAGGTTGTTGCAGCTTTCCACATTGGAATTGGGCCAGGAGATCTCCCAGATGCTCCAGGACAATCCTTTGCTGGAGCGGCTCGATGGCGAGGACCGCTTTGACACCCCGGCCGGGGAAGCCCCCGCCGGCGACGCGCCGGTCGAGGCGCAACGTTCCGAGCGGGACGACGTATACGAGGAAATGGCCTGGGGTGATCGGTCCGTGGCGCCCTCCCACGGCAGCGGCAGCGATGACGACGAGGAGCACGATTACCAGCAGGCGGATGCCAGCCAGGCGAACCTGCACCAGCACCTGTCCAACCAGCTTTCCCTGACGCCGCTCGGCGAGCGGGACCGGCAACTGGTCTGGCTGCTCATCGAGGCCCTGGACGACGACGGTTATCTCGGCACCACCCTGGAAGAACTGGTGGAAATGCTGCCCGAGGAGATGGCGCTCGACCCCATGGAGCTCGCCACCGCTCTCAAGCTCCTGCAAAGCTTCGATCCGGTCGGCATCGCCGCCCGGGACCTGGGCGAATGCCTCTGGCTGCAGCTCTGCGCCTTGCCGGCGGACACTCATTTTCTGGATATCGCCAAGACCCTGGTGCGGGAAAATCTTGGCCTCCTGGCGGAGCGGGAATACGGCAAGCTGAAGAAGCTGTTCGACCTGACCGATACCCAGTTCATCCACCTGCGCCAGCTCATCACCTCGCTGAACCCCCGTCCCGGCGCCGCCTATGCGCCCCTGGATACCCGCTATGTGACGCCCGACGTGTTCGTGCGGAAGATCAAGGGCCTCTGGATGGTCAGCCTCAACCCGGACGCGGTGCCCAAGCTGCGCATCAACGAGATGTACGCCGGCATCCTGCGCGGCAACAAGGACGGTGGCAGTTCCCTCAGCACCCAGTTGCAGGAAGCCCGTTGGTTGATCAAGAACGTACAACAACGATTCGAGACTATCCTGAAAGTATCCCAGGCCATCGTCGATCGGCAGCGCATGTTCTTCGAGCACGGCGACGTGGCCATGCGACCCCTGACCCTCAAGGAAATCGCCGAGGCCGTGGAATTGCACGAATCCACCATTTCCCGCGTCACCACCCAGAAGTACATGATGACCCCACGGGGTCTCTATGAATTCAAGTATTTCTTCGGCAGCTCTCTGGCTACTGAAGAAGGCGGCGCGACTTCCAGCACCGCCATGCGTGCCCTCATCAAGCAATTCATCGAAGCCGAAAACCGGGGCAGGCCCCTGTCGGACAATGCGATTGCCGATCTGCTGGGCAAGCAGGGTTTTCTTGTCGCTCGACGTACCGTCGCCAAATACCGGGAGTTGATGAATATCCCTCCCGCCAACCAGCGCAAGTCCATCTGACCGGCGCATTGAAAAAGGAGCGTTGTATGAACCTCACCATCACAGGCCACCACCTCGAAATCACTCCCGCCATCCGTGGCTACGTGGAAGACAAGATGACCCGCATTACGCGGCACTTCGACCAGGTGATCGACGTCTCCGTGATCCTCGCGGTGGAGAAACTCAAGCACAAGGCCGAGGTCAACCTGCACATTCCCGGCAAGGACATCTTCGTCGAGGCCATCGATTCCGACATGTATGCCGCCATCGATGCCCTGGCCGACAAACTGGACCGCCAGGTCGTCAAGCACAAGGAGAAATCCGGTGACGTGCACCGCGAAATGGGCGGTGTGAAACGGCAGAGCGTCGAGCTCGACTGATATGTCTCCCTCCGCTGCCCCTCAGCGGCGGAGGTATAAAAACTCACCCCCATGAACCTGATCACTCCCCTGCTCCAGCCCGGCAATGTCCTGGTTGATGTCGAAACCACCAGCAAGAAACGCCTGTTCGAGCAGGCCGGGCAGCTATTCCAAACCAGCCACGACGTTTCCGCCAGCGAGGTTTTCGACAGCCTGTTCTCCCGCGAGAAGCTGGGCTCTACCGCCCTGGGTTATGGCATCGCCATCCCCCACGGCCGCATCAAGCATCTGAAGGAAACCGCCTGCGCTTTCTTTCGCCTGAAAATTCCCACTGAATTCGATGCCCCGGACGGTCGACCCGTAGATTTGGTGTTCATCCTGCTCGCGCCCGCGGCCGCCACGGATATCCATCTGCAAATCCTGGGCGAACTGGCTGCCATGTTCTCCGACGAAACATTCCGCTCCAGCCTGCGCGAGGCACCCGACGCCGGCAATCTGCATCGGCTCATCACCGAATGGACGCCGTGAACGTTTCCGCCCCGGGCGAATTCAGCGAGGCCGTCAGCATCCCGGACCACCATGTCACGCCCTACAACATTTCCGTCGCCGAACTCTTCCAGCAGGCAGGCGACCGTCTGCAGCTATGCTGGATTGCCGGCCGCGCGGGAGGTAGCCGGCTACTGACCTCCGACACGGTACAGAAGCCCACGCTGGCCCTCATCGGCCACCTGAATTTTGTCCATCCGAATCGGGTCCAGGTACTCGGTTGTGCCGAAATGGACTATCTGCGCAACCTGTCCGAGGAAGGCCTCCGGCACGCCGTGGATAACCTGTTCTCCACGGAAATCGCCGCTGTCGTGGTCGCCAACGGGGAAAGCGTCCCGGAAGCACTGATCGACGCCGCCGAGCGCTCGTCCGCCCCCTTGTTCACCTCGCCCGAACAGAGTCCCCTGCTCATGCGGGTGTTGTCCCACATGATGACCCAGGCGCTGGCGCCCTCCACAGTCCTGCATGGCGTTTTCCTCGAGGTTTCCGGCCTGGGCGTGTTAATCACCGGCGATCCGGCCGTGGGCAAGAGCGAACTGGCCCTGGAACTCATCACCCGAGGTCATCGCCTGGTGGCAGACGACGCCCTGGAAGTCTTTGCCGTTTCTCCCGACACGCTCGAGGGTCGCTGTCCGACCCTGCTCCAGGATTTCATGGAAGTGCGCGGCCTCGGCGTACTCAACATCCGTCGCCTGTTTGGCGAAACCGCGGTCAAGAGCAAGAAGAACCTCAAGCTCATCATCCACCTCACTCCCGCCGAGAACTGGGAAAGCCTGGATCGGCTCGACATGAGCGCCAGCAATCGGGAAATTCTCGGAGCCATCGTTCCCGAAGTCCGTATCCCCGTGGCCGTTGGCCGCAACCTGGCGGTGCTGGTGGAAGTCGCGGTGCGCAACCACATTCTCAAGCTGCGTGGCTTCAATTCCTCCGAGGAATTCGCCGAACGCCAGCGCGCCGCCATCGCGGCGGAGAGCAATTAGATGGGCGCCATGCGTCTCGTCTTGGTCAGCGGCCTGTCCGGTTCCGGCAAAAGCGTGGCGCTCAAGGTCATGGAGGATGCCGGTTTCTACTGCGTGGACAATCTCCCCGCCGCTCTGCTGGCGGAAGCGGTGGAATACCTGCGTCTAACCGACGTGAAGGACGCCGCGGTCAGCATCGATGCGCGCAGCGGTGCCGGTGTCGCCAACCTGCCGGAAGAACTGGAAAAACTGAGGCAGCGCCTGGACCTGCGTGTTCTATTCCTCACCGCCAAGGACGAAACCCTGGTCAAACGCTTTTCCGAAACCCGCCGCCATCATCCATTGGCCACTGGCGCGCGTTCACTTGAGGAAAGCATCCGCGAAGAACGCGACATCCTGTCGCGCATTTCCGCCATCAGCCACCAGATGGATACCAGCGACCAGTCCGCCAACAGCCTGCGCGCCTGGATCAAGGATTTCCTCAAGCTGGACAGCGCCACCTTCACCCTGGTTTTCCAATCCTTCGGCTTCAAGCATGGCATTCCCATGGACGCTGACCTGGTGTTCGACGTGCGTTGCTTGCCCAACCCCTATTACGACCCCATGCTGCGGCCCTTGACTGGCCGGGATGCGCCGGTCATCGCCTTCCTGCAAGGCCAAGAGCCCGTCATGGAGATGCTGGAGGATATCCGCGTCTATGTAGCCAAGTGGCTGCCAGCCTATATCCGGGACAACCGCAGCTATTTCACCATCGCCCTGGGCTGCACTGGCGGACAACATCGCTCCGTCTATTTCGCCGAAACCCTGGCCGACCATTTCCGCGATAGCCAGCAGGTTTTGATCAGGCACCGGGAACTTTCATGAAACGGGCGCTGACCGGCGCCGCGCTCCAGCCAGGCGATTGGCTCATTCTTGCCCTGGGACTGGCCTTGCTGGCTGCCCTATGGACCCGCCAGGTCGGCAGTCTGGAAGGCCGGGTCATCATCCGGCTGGATGGCAAGGTCTTCCAGGAAACCAGCCTGCGACTCAACCGAACCATCGAGGTGCCCGGTACCCTCGGGCGCAGCCAGGTCCAAATTCAGGATGGCAAGGTCCGTGTCGCGGCCGACCCGAGCCCACGTCAACTTTGCGTACGCCAGGGCTGGATTCCACCCGGTGGCGCGGTGGTTTGTCTGCCGAACCGGGTTTCGGTGGAAAACGCCGCAGCCGGTTACGACACCCTCAATTACTGAAATGCCTTGCTGCTCGGCCTGATGGCTGTGTGAAAAAGATATATAGTAATTTTCTAATTTAGCACTTGCTTATCTTCTTATATTTCATAAACTAGCACTCATCGATCGGTCTTGGCTGTTATCAAGTGCAATTCAGCATCAAGGTTGGTTGTCAGCATCCACTGTTGTCATATAGCCACAGTCTGGGTGTGCGGGACGGCAGTCCCCGTTTTTCCGGATGGAATGCTTCAGCCGGAACAAGCCCTGAGCTAAAGGGTATTTCGCGGTTGTTTGGATGCGGGTCGCAGCCATTGGCACAAACCAGTTGCCTTCCCGCTAGACGTTTTGCCAAAGGACGCAAGCCCGAAGGCGAGAAGTGTCATGTGTCGGGTGGCAATCCAAGGCGGCAGGCCTCCCATTTATCCCACATGCACTCATTAAAGCTGCCACGGATGGGAGGCCCGCCTTTGTGTCTTTGCGTGTGATCTGCGTGACAGCAAAGACGGAGCTCCTCGACATACAAGCGTGTTTCGTGACCCAACGGGATACGCGGATGTTCGCCAAAGGAGACCATAGTGAAAACATCATCCCCAGCCGTGGATGGGTGGCATCGTTCGTGGAGCCATATTTCCGGCCCGCCCCAATCCAATAACGGGCCTTTGCCATGAACAGGCTTGCCATAGCCGCATCGCGACTGCCGGAAACCCTGGGACGACTAGCCTATTTTCGGACTTGGCCGATCGAAGCGATAGAACGGATCGCTGCCGGCGCGAAGATTATCGTGCTGAGCAAAAACGATTGGATCAGTCGCAAGGGCGAGCCGCTGCAAAACCTCTATGTGGTCCTGAGCGGACTGATCCGGCTCTACATACCCCTCTCCAACAACATGGAGCGGGTGGTCTCCCTGGTGGACAAGGGAAGCAGTTTTGGCGAGGCCTGCCTGGTATTGCAGGAACCCTGTCCGTACAACGCAGTGGCGGGGAAAGACAGCCATCTGCTGGCCATCGATTCCCTGGTTTTCCGGCGTGAACTCAGTGCCCACATTGACCTGAGTCGCCAGACGATGGAACGGATATCCCGCCACTACATGGATACCCTGCGCGACACGGAAATCTGCGCCCAGCGTTCGAGTGTCCAACGGGTGGCCAGTTATTTGATGCTGCACCAGCCTACCCCCGAGGAAACCGCATTCAGCTTCAGTTTGCCGTCGCGCAAGCAAGATGTGGCCGCCAAACTCGGCCTCACCCAGGAAACCTTTTCCAGGGTACTCAGCTTTCTCGACAAACAGGGGCTGATCCAGGTCGCGGGCCGGCAGATTCACGTGGGAAACGGCCGCCAGCTGGCCCAGATCACGTCGATGCGCGATTGCAAGGAAGGGGAAAAGGAAATCGCTCCTTGATCCCAATCAAAAATAAATACAGTAATTTCGTACCAGTCGGCACCACTGATTACCCTGCCTAGCCCGTGGTCACTCGCCTTCAACAAACGCACACACACAGCGTAACGGGCGCGGCAGCCATTCAGGCACCACCCCACGATCCAAATTCGCCAGACCAGTAATAACAACGCCTGCGGCGAAGCTCCGGATGGCCAGATCGGTCCGGAGACCTGCGAATCCGATTGAAGGACCGGTCACCCGGCACCACATCCGGCATGTGTTCAAAATTTCGTGAGGAGACACAAAATGCTTTGCAAGAACTTGCAGGAGAAGTACAGCCCCATGTACCACCTGGCGGCCCTGGGCTCGGGCGGTTTGGCCATCTCGTTCTTTCTGTACCTGAACTTCATGCTGCCCCACGAGAGCGGCATCATTTCCTTCGATCAACTCTGGCCGATCCTGACCGGCCCCCTCACCCTGAAATCTCTCAGCGTGGGAATTTGCCTCGCCCTCGTGATGACCCTCCTGGCCACCCACTTCGCCCTGATGGTGTGGAACACGCGGGAATTCCGCCTGTACAAGAAGACCGAGGCCTACCAACAGTTGCGCAATTCCAGCTCGGAAATCAGCCTGATGGTGGTGCCTCTGACCATGGCCATGACAGTGAACGCCTGCTTCGTGTCCGGCTCTCTGCTGGTTCCCGGGCTGTGGGAGTACATCGAGTATCTGTTCCCCTTCGCCATGCTCGCCTTCCTCGCCATTGGCGTGTATGCGATGCGCATCCTGGGCGACTACTTCACCCGCATGCTTTTGCATAAGGGCTACGACTTCGAGCAGAACAACAGCCTGGCGCCCATGATTTCCATCTTCGCCCTGTCCATGATCGCGGTGGGACTGGCCGCGCCGGTGGCCATGAGCCATACGAAGGAAATCGTCGCCGTCGCCTTCACCCTGTCTTCCTTCTTCGCCACTTCGGCCGCCCTGCTGATGCTGGTCATGCTGGTGATCGGCTTCAGCACCATGCTGACCCACGGCATCCGCCCCGCGGCAGCCCCCAGCCTGTGGCTGATGATCCCCATCACCACCCTGCTGGGCATCACCTTCATGCGCACCACCCACGGCATGCATGAATCCTTCGACGCCCACGTCAGCCCCGCCGACCATCTCGTGGTGCTGATGGCCCTGTTCTCCATCCAGGTGATGTTCGGCCTGCTCGGTTATCGGGTTTTGAAAAAGATCAATTACTTCAAGGAATACATCCACGGTGACAAGTGCCAGGCCACCACTTTTGCCCTGGTTTGCCCGGGCGTGGCCTTCCCCGTATTCGGCCTGTTCGTGGTCAAGTTCGCTCTATTGGGCAACGGCCTGATCCAGATGTGGACGCCTGCCCACTACCTGTTCCTGCTGCCCTTCCTGCTAATTCAGCTCATCACCCTGCGGACGCTGTACATCCTGCTGCGCCGCCTGCAATTCACTAAAGCACAGGTTCCAGTGAGCATGCCCAGCATGCAGGGTGCCTGAACCGGGTGGGCTCCTGGGCAGTCCAGAAAGACTGCCGCTGCCCTGCCCACTTTCATGGCGTAACGGCATCGCCTTCTCATGCCGCTTTCGTACAAGGAGTTTTTGATGCGACGTCTGGCCCTCTTTTGCCTCCTGGCCCTGTCCGGAACCGCCTGGGCAGCCAACCCGTTGACCGCCGATCAGGTCAAGGCCCTCATCGCCGGCAATTCCGCCGCCGGTTTCGCCGATGCGCTTGGCAAAAACTACACCGCCTACTATTCCCCTGAAGGCAAGCTCACCCAGGTCCTCGAAAACGGCAAGCGCCGCCAGGGAACCTGGAAAATCGCCGACAACGGTAACTTCTGCACCCAGTTCCCTACCGAGTCCGAACGTTGCACCAAGGTGGTCCCCTTCGACAACGGCGGGTACCAGCGCGTCAAGGACGACGGCATGGTCACCAACACCTTCAAGAAGTTCTACAAGGGCAACGCCTACAAGTACTGAGCGGCTTGTGGGGTGGGCGGGAAGGCCCTTGAGGGTCCGGCGCCGATCCCGCCGTCTCGGCTCTTCACACCTGAAATGCCACGGCTTTCACAGCCCGCCACTCAAGCGGCGAGAGGGCACTCGGCCGTGATGGGTTCGAGCACCAGCACAGGCAAACGCTCCAGGCTGACGACCTGGAAATAGCCGCCCATGACCTTGGTCCGGTTGATGCGCCATTCCAGGGGGTCCAGCTCAGCCGTGGGGTTCCAGGACCACATGGCGCGAGCGTAGGGCTCGAAAATCCAGAAATAGAGTCCACTCAGCAGACCCACCATGGGTGAGTCCGGTTTGTGAAACTCGCCGTAGACGAAGATGCCTCCGGGCTTCAACACACGCAGGCACTCCGCAAAAACGTTCTGCTTCATGGCGGGCGGCAATTCGTGGAACAGGAAGAAGCTGACCACGTAATCAAAAATGCCCGCCTGGAAAGGCATGGAGGCCGCGTCGCCCTGGAAGAAACAGCAGCCGCCATGATCCTTGTTCGCGGCCAGTTTACGGCTGGTGTGGCGAACTTCGCTGTGCATGATGTCGAAAATGAATACCTCGCCCATCTTGTGATAACAGGCTGCCAGCTTTTGGGTGAAATTCCCGAACACGCAGGAGACCTGGAGTATCCGCCGGCCTTCGCGCCTGGCGCAGGCCGGCGCCAGGACGCGCTTGACCAGGCGGTGGTACTGGAACAGCAGAATGACCGACGAGATGAACTGGCGGTCCAGCAGCCAGATCAGCCAGGGGCTGCGGTAGATCCAGTAGACATGGCTGTTGCCGCGCTGCTTGCGATGTTCCATCACCATCAGGGAAGCCCGCGTCGTGATGAAGAAAAAGGCACCGATGAGCAGGCCGATGGCCAGCGGGGTCAACGCAATGAGCAGAAGGGGCGGGAATTCGAAGCTGATGGCCATTGGCCTGAGGGTGGTCGCCGGCAAATGGAGAAAATCCGCATGCCGGCATGGGATATAGGATTACAACGGGTTTGCCGCGTCGGTCAGAGGGTCAGGATCCACTTCGCCATTTTAGCTGCATCCGCCTTGGCTTTGGGTTGGGGCGGCATGGGAACCTTGCCGTATTTATCCTTGCCGCCCTTGACGGTAACTTCGGCCAGCGCCTTCTCCGCATCGGCAACACCCTTATTCTTCTCGGCAATGGCTTTCCAGGTCGGACCGACCTTCTTGTCGGTCATGTGATGGCAGCCGATGCAGTTGTTCTTCTTGACCAGGGCCTCGCTGGCTGCCACGGAACCGCTCGCCAACAGGAAGACCAGGCTGAGTGTGACAAAGGTCAATTTCATGACTTACTCCCTTTTTCAGGTTATCGGAGGCCGCGATTATCTGGAGGGAGTTCAGCGGGCCACCGCGAGCAAGAAAATTACTTGATCCGAATCAAAATCACCTGAACACGGACAAATCTTGCTGGTTGACACGACCGTCCCAGGATTGGGGATGGAATAAGCACCCACCCATGCTCTTTCTTTGACACTCATCAAGAAAATAACAGGTTATTTCGTACCACTCCAGGGACCTTATTAGCCTCTCCCTGTTTGTGGATTTACGGTTCGCTTTCCCTCGCCAAAGCCTTGCCGAAACATCGGATTGCCGCGGCCGAACCACCAAGCAGACGAAGCAGAGCCCAACCATGGAGGAGACCATGATCGTGAAGCACCCGCTTGTCCTGGCGCTAGCCGCCGCATTGATGTTGTCCGGCCCGGCCGTCGCGGCCAAAACCCCCAAGGCTAAAGAGAAACCCGCGACCTGTCTGATCGCCGGCTGGGAAAACCCGCCCAGCGTGTGCGCCTCGCACACCAAGGTCATCGCTTCCACCTGCTTCATCTGCCACGGCCCAAACGGCAAGAGCAGCACCGCCATTCCCAGCCTGGCCGGCCAGGAAAAAGCCTACTTCATCACCGCCATGAAGGAATTCAAGGAAGGAAAACGGGAAGCCACCGTGATGAAGAAATATGCCCTGGGTTATAGCGACGACGAATACGAAGCCATGGCCGAGTTCTTCGCCAAGATCAAATAACCCGAACAAAAATCCCGAGGAGCAAGAATATGGCTATCGATCGTCGTGGTTTTCTGAAATACGCCGGCGCGGGCTTCGCCACCACCCTGGCCGGACTGGCCGTTCCCAGCACCGCCTTCGCCAAGAAAGGCAAACCCAAGGTCGTCATCGTCGGTGCCGGCTTCGGTGGTTCCACCTGCGCCAAATACCTGCGCATGTGGGACTCCAACATCGAAGTCACCCTGATCGAGGCAAACGACAAGTTCTACTCCTGCCCCCTGTCCAACTGGGTCGTGGGCGGCATGCTCACCATGAAAGACCTGACCAAGAGCTACAAGGGCCTGCTCAAGCACGGCGTCAAGATGGTGCACGACAAGGTCATCGGCATCGACACCGACAAACGCACGGTCAGCACCCAGCGCGGCAGCAAGATTCCCTATGACCATGTGGTGCTCGCCCCCGGCGTCGACTTCATGACCGATCTGATCGAGGGCTACGACGAAGCCCTGGCCTCGGGAAAGATCACCCACGCCTGGAAGGCCGGCCCCCAGACCACGCTGCTGCGCCAGCAACTGGAAGCCATGCCCGACGGCGGCGTCTTCGTCATCTCCAGTCCGGCGCGGCCCCAGCGCTGCGTGTCCGGACCTTACGAGCGCGCCAGCCTGGCCGCCCACTACTTCAAGCAGAAGAAGCCCAAGTCCAAGATCATCCTGCTGGATGCCGACGTGGACATCATCTCCAAAGGGCCGATGTATCGCCAAGCCTGGAAAACCATGTATCCCGGCATGGTCGACTACCGTCCCAACAACCGGGCCGTCCGGGTGGACACCAAAACCATGACGGTCATCACCGAGTTCGAGGACGTGAAGGGTGATGTGCTAAACATCATCCCGCGCGGCAGGGCCGGCGATATCTGTGCCATGGCCGGGGTGCGCAACGACACGGCTGGCATCTGGTGCCCGGTAAACGGCGTGACCTATGAATCCCCCAAGGTGCCCTTCGTGCATATCCTGGGTGACTCGGTGGCCACCAACATGCCCAAGTCGGCCCACGTGGCCAACAACCAGGGCAAGATCTGTGCCGCCGCCCTGGTGGAAATCCTCAACGGCCGCGAGCCCGATCCTTACCCGGTCATCGGCAGCACCAGCTACTCCGCGACTTCCGACCATACCTCCGGCCCCATCGCCGTGGTCATGCGCTATGACCCGGACAAGGGCGCCTACCTCCGCCAACCCGGCGGCGGCGCCTCCGAAGTGGGCGATGAACTCAACTTCGAATACATGAAGTCCTGGGCGGAAAACATCTGGGCCGACACCCTCGGCTAACGCCACAACGGCTGCCGCGCGCCACGTGCGGCAGTCCATCGCCACAAGAAATCCAACGTCCCGCAAGAGGACGAATGCTGTCCATCAGACTAGAAACTCGTCGTCGGAGGGAGCCGTCATGAACAAACAATTCCATTTCCAGTATCTGCCCCTGTCCATCAAGGTCCTGTACACCATGGTGTTGCTGGTATTCGGCACCGGCTACCTGTTCGCCATGGTCCACGTCTATGAATCCAACGCGGGCAAGGACGGCGACCCCATGATGTCCGAGAAGGATCTGATGATCACCTACGGCGGCAACCCGGAGGGCACCAAGCTGGAAACCGCCCTGCGCGGCCCCATGCAGGACATGCTACCGGCCGAGAAGCGCAAGGTGATCTTCGACTGGCTGCACGCGGGCGCCCAGAAGGAAGATTTCGACGCCAAGATCGCCCCCATCATCCAGGAGCATTGCATCGGCTGCCATGTCCCCGAGGCCAACCCCCATCTGACCGATTTGCGTACCTATGAGGGTGCCGCCAAAGTCGCGGCCAAGGACGAGGGCATGAATATCCCGACCCTGGTGCGGGTGTCCCACATCCACCTGTTCGCCATCGCCTTCATCTTCTTCATCGTCGGTCAGATCTACGCCCACGCCTGGGTCCGACCAGTCTGGCTGAAATGCGTGGTGATCGCCGCGCCCTTCCTGGTCGTGATCACCGATGTGGGCTCCTGGTACCTCACCAAGATCTGGGCCCAGTTCGCCTGGGTCGTCATCGGCAGCGGCGCCATCATGGGCCTGTCCTTCGCCATCATGTGGCTGACTTCCATGTATCAGATGTGGTTCTTCACGCCGCCCCTGGAACTCGTCGAGCGCGAAGGCCTGTTACCCGGCCTGGTTCGCGCCTGAAACCTTGAGGAGCGCAAAGAACCAGCCTTTTCATGGCGCCGCGGCATCGCCTCTTCATGCCGATCCTACGAGGAGAGTGAAATGAAGCGTTTGGTAATGATCGGCCTTCTGTTTGCCGCCGGCTCGGCGTTCGCGCTGGATGGCCTGCCTGCGGCAAAGGTCCGGGATCTGATGGTCGACAAGACCATCGAGGGATACAACGAAGTCCGCGGCATGGTCTACACCGTGTACTTCTTCCCCGAGGGGAAAATCGCCCTGGTGACGACCCAAGGGAAACGCTTCGGTCATTGGCGCATCGCCGACGACGGGCATTTCTGCACCCTTTTTCCCACCGAAACCGAGGTGTGCACCATGATCATCGCCCACGGCGAAAATGCCTTCCGCCGCGTCAAGGACGATGGCACCCCCACCCACACCCTGAAGAAATTCACCAAGGGCAACGCCAACAATTATTGACCCCCCGGCTGACAGAGTAACGGTTGTGCCGTTTGGGCCGAGCGGTTTGCCGCAGCGACCAAACGCATCAACCGTTACCATGCCGGCATGCAGATTGAACTCCATGCCAGCGAGGAAGACCGCCGCGTGGCCGTCCTGGCCGCCGCCGCCATCGGTCTCACACTCGCCGAAGCCGCCATCCCCCTGCCCATCCCCGGCGTAAAACCGGGCCTGGCCAACATCGTCACCCTGGTGGTGCTGTACCGTTATGGCTGGCGCATGGCCGCCTGGGTCGCGGGCCTGCGCATCATCGCTGGCGCCCTGGCCCTGGGCCAGTTCCTCACCCCCGCATTCCTGCTCAGCCTCTCCGGCGGCATCCTCAGCCTGCTCGTCCTGGCTGCGGCAATCCGCCTGCCGCGTCGCTGGTTCGGTCCGGTAGGCCTGTCGGTGCTGGCCGCTTTCGCTCATATCGGCGCCCAGTTGCTGGTGGTGGATGTCTGGCTCATGCCCGGCGCCAGCCTCATGGCCCTGATGCCCCTGTTCCTCAGCGCCGCCTGGATCACCGGATTGGGGAATGGCCTCGCCGCCGCCCATCTGCTCAAATCCGCGCCTGGTCCGATCACGGAGAACCCGCCATGAAACGCATCACTCTCGCCCTCACCGGCGCCTCCGGCATGGGCTACGGCATCCGCCTACTGGAATGCCTGCTGCGCGCCGGGTGCGCGGTGGACCTGCTGATCTCCTCCACCGCCCGCATCGTTGCAAAGCAGGAACTTGACCTGGTTCTGCCCGCTGACACCGGCGAACTCGCCACCTATTTCAATGACCGCTTCGCGGGCCACACCGGCAGGCTCACCGCCTACGGCAAGGAAGAATGGTTCGCTCCCGCCGCCTCCGGCTCCAACCCGGCCGACGCCATGGTGGTCTGCCCCTGCACCATGGGGGCGCTGGCCGCCATCGCCCACGGCATGGCCGACAACCTCATCGAGCGGGCCGCCGACGTCATGCTCAAGGAAAAGCAGCCCCTCGTCCTGGTGCCCCGGGAAACCCCCTTCTCTCTCATCCACCTGCGCAACATGACCCAGCTGGCCGAAGCCGGCGCCACCATCCTGCCCGCCAATCCCGGCTTCTATCACCACCCGCAAAGCGTGGATCAGGTGGTGGACTTCATCGTCGCCCGCGTCCTCGACCAACTGGCCGTGCCGCACCAGCTCATGGCCCGCTGGGGCGCGTAGTGGGCATCCTCCCTTGATGGGAATCCCCCTCTTCCCGCTGCACACGGTGCTGTTCCCCGGCGGCAGCCTGCGCATCAAGGTGTTCGAAGCCCGCTACATGGACATGGTGAGCGCGTGCATGTGCGACGAACGTCCCTTCGGCATCTGTCTGATCAAATCCGGCTCGGAAGTGGGCGGCGGCGCCCAGCCAGAGACCGTCGGCACCCTGGCCCACATCCTCGAAGCCGACATGGATACGCCCGGCATCCTCATGCTGCAAGTGGAGGGCGGCGAACGCTTTGTCATCGAACACACCGAAACCGGCCCCGACCAGCTCCTCACCGGCACCGTCCGCGCCAAGGGCGAGGAACCTGCCATTCCTATCCCGGCGCACTGCCTGCCCACATTGGAAGTCCTCACCGTCATCGCCGAACGCGCCCCCGACACCCTCACCGGCCCGATCCGCGACGACGCCACCTGGGTCGGCTTCCGCCTCGCCGAGATCCTGCCCCTGAAAACCTCCGCCCGTCAGTCCATGCTGGAAATGAACGACCCCGTCGCCCGACTGGAAATCCTCATGGCCTTCCTGCGCAAGAACCAGCTCATTTGATCCCATGGCCAAATTCTTCGAATCCCTCCTTCCCGAACACACCGCCTTCATCGCCAAACAGAAGGTCTTTTTCGTCGCCACTCAGGCTCCCGCCGGCCGCATCAACCTCTCGCCCAAGGGGCTGGACAGCCTGCGCGTGCTGGACGACAAGACCGTGGCCTACCTGGATCTCACCGGCAGCGGCGCGGAAACCGCCGCCCACCTGCGCGTCGATCCGCGCCTGACCCTCATGCTGTGCAGCTTCAGCATCGACGCCCTGATCCTGCGGCTCTATGGCAAGGGAGAATCGGTCCGCCCCGGCGACGCCCGCTGGGTGGAACTCACCCCCCTCTTTCCTGAATACCCCGGCACGCGCCAGTTCGTGGTACTGAACGTGGAATCCGTGCAGACCTCCTGCGGCGCCGGCCTGCCCATGATGAGTTACGCCGGCGAGCGAGGCACCCTGACGGAATGGGCAAGAAAGAAGGGGGAAGACGGGATTGCCGATTACCGGCGGGCAAAGAACGCCGTCAGCATCGATGGGCTGGAAACAGGATTTGCTGATTGATCAATTTCTGGCCTTGCGCCCGTCCCACCCCTGGGCATACCCCGCCAACCCCATCACACCCCGCACCAGACCATAGGCGAACCAGGAGGCGAAACGGGCATACCAGGGGATGCGGCTCCAGGCGCGGCGGTGGATGCGGTGGGCGCCTTGTTCCATGGCGGATTCCAGGCTGACTTTCAGTTCGCCGGCAAACTTGGCGTCGTGGGCGATCAGGTTGGCTTCACGGGCCAGGAGCAGGCTGAGAGGGTCGATATTGCTGGAGCCCACCGTAGCCCATTGGCCATCGATGACGGCGGCCTTGGCGTGCAGTTCCGTGGCGTGGTACTCGTGAATCTCCAGGCCGTTTTCCAGGAAGTAGCGGTAGAGGGCGCGGGCGGCGAGCTGGTAGAAGGGGTGATCGCTGCGCCCCTGCATGAGCAGGACCACGCGCACGCCGCGCCGGGCGGCGTCGGTGAGGGCGTGGCGGAAGCGCACGCCGGGCATGAAGTAGGCGTTGGCGATGAGAATTTCCCGTCTGGCCCGGTGGATGGCGTGCAGGTAGGCGACTTCGATGGCACGGCGCCGGCGCAGGTTGTCGCGGGTAAGGAACTCGGCGCGCTGATCTCCCACCGGCTCGGTGTGGGCCTTGAGCCAGACGTCCTCGCCCCGGTGCAGACCCAGGCGACTCCAGGTCACCAGGCGCCAGAGGCGATTGGCGGCGGCGTGCATCTGGGCCACCAGGGGGCCTTCCACCTTGACGGCATAGTCCTGGCGCGGGATTGCGAGATGGCGGCCATTGAGGTCGTCGAGGATGTTGATGCCGCCCACGTAGCCGACCCGGGCGTCTACTACGGCCAGCTTGCGGTGCATTCGGCGCAGACGGCGACGACGTAGGCGGGGGCCGATTTCCGGCCGGAAGTGCAGAACCTCCACCCCCGCGCCACGCATTTCCCGCACAAGTTGCGGCGACAAGGCCCGGCTGCCGAAACCATCCAGCAACACCCGGGTGACCACGCCGCGCCGGGCGGCGCGCATGAGGGCGACAGCCACCTCCCGGCCGGTGGCGTCGGCTTCGAAAATGTAGCTTTCCAGGTGGATTTCCCGCTGAGCCGCGTCGAAACTGGCGATGAGGTCCGGGAAGTAGCCGACGCCATTTTCCAGCAGGGTCAGGCGGTTGCCGCCTTCGATCATCGCCCGTGGCTGATCAGGTCAGGGGTTTGAGCTGCGCGGTCAGGGCAGCATGGTCGGAGAGACAGCGCCAGCTCTGACCTTGGAGCACACTGGCGGAGGTCACGCTGAATCCGCGCATATAGATGCGGTCCAGCGTGAACAGGGGCAGGGCGGCGGGGAAGCTGCGGGCGGGACGGCCGTGGGCGGTCTCGAACACTTCCTTGAGGCCCAACTCCTCGGCCAGGTAATTGCCGGTACGTTGGCGCCAGTCGTTGAAATCGCCAGCGATGATGAGAGGGGCATCGTCCGGCACCATGCGGCGGATGCGCTCGGAAAGCTGATGGATCTGCTTGCGCCGGCTGGCTTCGGTCAGGGCCAGGTGCAGACAGATGGCATGTAGGGGCTGGGACAGGCCGGGAGCGTCCAGTTCGCAATGCAGCAGGCCCCGACTTTCGAAGGCGTGGGCGGAGATATCCACGTTCTCCCAGCGCAGGATGGGATAGTGGGACAGGATGGCATTGCCGTGGTGGCCGTGGTCGTAGACCGCGTTCTTGCCATAGGCGAATTCGGCCCAGGTGCCGCCGGCCAGAAACTCGTGCTGGGGATTGCTGGGCCAACCTTCGAAACGGCCGGCGCGATGCGCGTGGTGCCCTTGCACTTCCTGCAGGAACACGATGTCGGCGTTAAGACCCATCAGTCTGTCGCGCATGCCATGCAGGACGACACGTCGATTGAAGAAAGAGAGGCCCTTGTGGATGTTGTACGAGGCGATGCGCAGAGCGGGTTTCATGGATCGCGGGCGAGCGCTTGCTCAGTGGCCGGCATCCTTGGCCGCGGGGCTCTCGGCTTTCTTGTCAGCACCCTTTTCGGTCTTCTTCGCCTTGTCGCCTTCGGCGGCCTTGGACTCATGGCCCTCCGCCGCATCGGGCTTCGTTTTGGCGGCTTCCGTGGAGACGGGAGAAAGATTGGGTTCCACCGTCTGCATGTTGTTCTTGACCATGTATTCGTTCATTTCCTTCCAGCCCGCGTAGACGGCGGCCTTGGAAGCGCCCTTGTTGAGGCGGTAGCAGTCTTCCAGGCCGCGCCCGGCATGGCGGCAGGCGCCACCGATGGCTTTGCCGTCGGCCTCGACCTTGCTCGGGTCGGGAAACCCGGCCCGCTCGGAAATTTGATCGCATCCGACCAACCAGGCCGGCAAAAGCATCAACCAGAGGTGTCGCTTCATGGGTTCCTTCCCTGCTCCGAAATCAATACGCGGGGAAAGCGGGACGCGCGGGGATGGCCATGCGCCGCTCGGCTTCTCGTCCCACCGCCTCGAAACGGTTCTTCACTTCATCCTCGATGAAATAGCTGGAAACCAGGGGGGGGACGGGGGTCAGGGGCACGATATGGGCCCGATAGACCAGCGTGACCGGCGCTTTGTCACCCTGGATGCGCCACTCCCCGCTCATGGTCGCCACCTTGCCCGCCACGGAACGGAAGCGGATATGGCTGATGGGGGTTTCCTCCATCAGCAAAATGACATGATCGGGCATGACGAAGGCGAACAATCCCGCATCGGCGATCTGTTCGACCCGTTTGGGCGCCCCCGGCGGCGACACCAGACGGCTGGACACCATGTCCGGAATGAAGGCCGCCAGCCGGTTGTAGTCGGTGAGGGTCTGCCACACGGTGTTCGCGTCGGCATTGAGTCTTTGCGAGGCCTCGACCTTGATGCCGGTCAGTCCGGTATTGGCGGTCACCTTGGCCCCCGCGGCAGCGGCGCTGGCCACGCCCGTCAAGAGTAAAAGTGCGCCCATCCATAGCAAACGCTTCATGCTTATTTTGCCTTTCTATATTCCATTTCCCTGCGTTCCATTTCCCGCCCAAATACATCCACCCAGGTCCTGACTTGCTGTTCAGCAATGGTGGGTGCCAGGGGCGGGGGAAACGGGGATTTCATGAGATCCATACGCATACGATAAATCATTTTGAGGGGACGCCCGGGTTCGATGTTCCATTCCCCCCGTACATCCTTGAACGGCCCGGACAGAAAAAGGATGGCGAGCCCTTCGCCCGGGTGTTCCTCGACCCGCATCTGGCCGGTGTAAGTCAGGCGGACGGGGCCGGAAATCACCTCGCCACGCTGCTCGATAAGTTTCACGCCATTCTTCGCTTCGACGACCTGGTTGGCGTAGATGCCCGGCACGAACTCGGGAAAGCGAGGGTAATCGGTCAGTACCGTCCAGGCCGTGGCCCGATCCACCGAAGTCTTCAGCCAGCCTTCCACGGTAAGTTGAGTCCCCTCCTGACGGACGGAAAGCCCCGTTTCCGCCCCATGGACGACCGCCATGCCAAGCCAGATAAGGAGGAGCGTTTGGATTACCATCTTCATGCCCGTCAGTATATCCAGCCCCAAGAATGCCGCCCATTTTGCGTTCCCATCGTCTGGCCGATCTGGTCTTCGCCGTCGTGATATTGCTCGGCGCGTGGTCCTATTTCGCCATGCCCCGCGCCCAGTATCCGGAAGTGGAGCTCAACTGGGTGGCGGTGGCGGTGGTCTGGCCCGGCGCCGGCGCCCAGGATGTGGAGCGGGACATCGCCCTTCCCCTGGAAACGGTGGTGCGACGGGTGCCGGACATCAGCCTGGTCACCACGACCTCGCGCGACCACGTGGCCACCCTCCTGGTGCGCTTCAAGGATCTGCCCAAGGCCCGCTTCGACCGCCGCCTGGCCGCCCTGGACCGGGAGATTCGCCAGGCCGCCGCCGCCTTTCCCAAGGAAGCCCGTTCGCCCCAGGTCATCGAACTGACGTCCTCCAACTTTTTCCCCACCGCCATGGTGGTGGTGAGCGGCGAGGCCGCGGATGGCCGGGTCTGCCGACTGGCGGAAGCCACCAAGCTGGCCCTGGAACATCTGCCGGGCGTCGGCCGGGTCTGGGCCTATGGCCTGCGCAACCGGGAACTGGCGGTGAACTTCGACCCGAAAGCCCTGGAGCGGGAAAACGTTTCCCCGGAAACGCTGACCCGCGCTGTGGCGGAGCAGACCCGCAATCTGCCCGCCGGCATGGCCGACATCGGCGACCGTCGCTATGCCATGCGGGTGGAGGGGCTGCCGTCCAACCCGGATTTCCTGGGCGAGTTGCCCGTCGCCGATGCACGGGGCCGCATGGTGCCCATATCTTCGCTGGCAAAGATCAGCCTCGGCATCTCTCCCGCCCGGGAACTGGTGCGCCTGGACGGCCGCGCCGCCGTGCTGCTGTCGGTGACCAAGAGCGAGAACGTCAATACCCTGGACCTCACCCGCGCCATTCGGGATCTGGTGGCCGACAAGAACAAGTCCTTCGGCGGCCCCGTGCTGACCTTGCTCGACGACCAGAGCGCCGTCACCCGGGAGGCCATCGGCGTCATGGAGCTGAACGCTCTGTTCGGTCTCGCCGTGGTACTGGCGGTAACCTGGTTCTTCCTGGGCAAGCGCATGGCCCTGCTCACCAGCCTGGGCGTGCCTTTCGCCCTGGCCGGCATGTTCCTGGTCCTGCACCTGCTCGGCCAGACTCTGAACGTATCCGTGTTGCTGGGCGTGGCCATTGTCCTGGGTATTCCCCTGGACGATGCGGTGGTGGTGGCGGATGCCATCCGGCGCCGTCTGTCCGCCGGTCTGGATCGCTTCACGGCGGTGTCCGAGGCCCTCAAAGAAGTCGCCCGCCCGGTCACCGCGTCGGTGTTCGCCACCTGCCTGGCCTTCCTCCCGCTCATGTTCCTGCCCGGCCTGATGGGACGCTTCATGTTCGTCACGCCCCTGGCGGTCATCGTCACACTGATCATGAGTCTGGCCGCCTCCCTCTGGCTACTGCCCCGGCACGCCTCCGCCTGGGGCGACATGGGCCGGGACGAAGGCTGGCGCGATGCCATGGCGCGGAAACTCCGACGAATCTATGGCCGCGCCCTGGCCAGGACCTTCCGCCAGCCGGCACCGGTCATCGTCCTGTTCGGCGCGGTGTTCCTGGTGGCGGGGGCGGCCATTGGCCTGGAATGGGTGAAGCCCCATTGGTTCGCCTCGGACCCATTGCGGGTGTTCAACATCAACCTGCGCATGCCCGCCGCCACGCCCCTGGAGCAAACCCTCAAGGCGGCCCGCAATCTGGAACTCGTGGCCCGTGCCCAGGCCCGGCCCGGCGAACTCAACGCCACCCTGGCCACGGCAGGACTCCAGTTCACCCCCAGCGAATTGGCCATGGGCGAGCACCTGGGCCAGGTCACCGTGAGCCTGGCGCCGGAATCGGCGGGCGGGCGGAGCGTCACGGAATTCGTCGCGGCCCTGCGCCCCGCGCTGAAGGAGGACGCGGCCGAAAACGTTTCCGTCCAGGTGCTCTCGGCGGATCTGCCCATGCTGTCCAATATTTCCCTGCGCCTGTCCGGTGTCCCCATGGATCGTCTCGCCGCCGCCGCCCAGGACCTACACAAAGCCCTGGAAAAACAGCCAGGATTCAGCGACCTCCAGGAAGATGCCAGCGCCAGCCAGCCCAGCATGAACCTGCGCGTGGACGCACCCGCGGCGGCTCGGGCCGGCCTGGATCCATTCAAACTGGCGGCCATGGTGCGCCTGCATTTCGAAGGTGTGTCGGTGGGCAAGCTGGCCGACGGTCAGGAATCCCTAGATGTGGTGGTGCGCGGCCAGCCCATGAGCGCCACCGCCCTTCAGGGCTGGCTGACGAGCCCCTGGAAGCTGCCGGATGGCCGCCTGGTCAATCCCGCCGAACTGTTCACCCTGCAACTGGAATCCGTGCCCAACGAACTGCGCCGGGTGAACGGCGAACGCACCGTGACCCTGCGCGCCCCCTTCGATCAGGACCAGCTCACGGCGCGCCAAGCCCTGGCCGAAGTCAACGCCGCCTGGGACGGCCTGAAAGCGCGCCATCCCGGTGTCACTCTGACCCCCGGCGGTGAACTGGATGACGTGAAAGCCAGCCTGAACAACCTGCTCGGCCTGCTGGCCCTGGGTTTCGCCCTCATGTACGGCCTGCTGGCGGCCCAGTTCGGCCGGTTGGCGCTGCCGCTGGTGATCCTGGCCACCGCGCCCCTGGCCCTGGCCGGCGTGGCCATCGGCCTGCTGGCGACCGGCCAGCCCCTCACCCTCTATACCCTGTATGGCTGCGTGGCCCTCTCGGGCGTGGCGGTAAACGCCTCCATCGTGCTCGCGGCCGCCGGCGAGGATCGCCTGGCCCGGGGCCTGCCCCCCATGGCCGCCGCCTTCGGCGCCGCCCGGCGGCGTCTGCTGCCCATCATCATCACCACATTGACGGTGATCGGCGGCCTGATTTCCCTGGCTTTTGGCTGGGGCGGCAATTCGCTGCTATGGGGGCCGGTGGCCTCCAGCATCGTCTGGGGCCTGGCGGTGGCGACGCCGCTCACCCTGTTCGCCACGCCCCTGATGCATGGCTGGCTGATGCGGATGCGGTTGGCGCAGGAAGGCTAAAGCAGCTCAGGCCAGCTCCTCGATGTCGTAGATGCGCCGGTGCTCGCGGATGGCGAAGCGGTCGGTCATGCCGGCGATGTAGTCGCATACCGCGCGATGCAGGTCGGCATCGGCCAGGGCGCGGTGTTCTGGCGGCAGCAGACGCGGCTCCGAGGTGAAGGCCTGGAACAGTTCGCGGATCAGCCGGCTCGCCTTTTCGCTCATGCGCGCCACGCGGTAGTGGCGGTAGAGGTTCTGGAACAGGAAGCGCTTCAGTTCCAGGGCCTCTTCCCGGATCGCCGCGCTGAAGGCGGCCAGGGGCGGGCAGGCACGCACGTCGTCCAGGTTTTCCGGCTTGTGCCGGGCGATGTTGCGGCGAGTTTCCTCGATCAGGTCCACCACCAGGGTATTGATCATGCGCCGTACGGTTTCGTGGATCAGGCGACGGTCGTTGAGGTTTGGATAAAGCCCGCGCACAGCGTTCAGGTGGCGCGCGAAGATTTCCACCTGTTCCAGTTGTTCCAGGGTGATGAGGCC
>SXGU01394023.1_pt1 | contig 22159 bp, 23 predicted proteins | sample 3174531 | NCBI WGS metagenome assembly SXGU01 (sample SAMN11356863, study PRJNA531348) | freshwater metagenome | isolation source: freshwater sample F1-140 | place: China: Fuxian Lake, Yuxi | collected 2017-12-25
GTTCCAGAGGCTGGGCATGAGAGCCCTGCGTGGAACCGGCCGTACGGACGGTGTTCAGCGGCCGCCGACAACGAGCGTGACGTCCTTGCGGAGGTCATAGACGTTGTAGGGGCTGCCCGGTTTGGACCGTGCCACCAGCCCCTCGCCGGTACCGGCGTAGAACTGGCCGTAAAAACGACCCTCGAGTGTCGCTCCTCCGACAACGGTCTGAAACCGCACTGTGTAGCTCATGTCGGTGTACGTATTGCTACGTACGTCTCCGACGTAGTGCTTCACTGTGTCGAGGTGGACGATCGTCCAGTCGCTCGGCACAGGTCCGAAGACCGTAGTCCGAGGCGGGATGCAGCTCAGAATATCTAGATTCCGGTCGGCGTCGATGCCGTCCTTGGTCCAAACGTTTTGAGCTTCTGTTCCGATGAGGAACACCATATTCCCGAGTCGCATCTGCGGCAGAACTCCCTCTCGGAAGCCCACCGCCACACACTCGGTGTAGCTGATGTTCTGGATGCTGACGCACTGGGCGCCAGCACCACACAGCGACCGATTCGTATTCCACATGCCCAAATTGAGCACGAGGGCCGGATTTGCCGCAGCCATGTTGACGCCGACGAGCAGGATGGCGATCATTGCGCGTTATCCACGGCAGCCGCGACCGCCGCGAGGGCCTTTTCAGCCTTTTGGGCTTCGGTCATCTTGACCGCGGCTGGCACGGCTGTCGGAGGCACTACGCCGGCGTTCGTCACGACCGGCGCCGCGTTCTGGTGGGCTTGGACTGCCTGCCAGCCGAAGCCGGCGTTCGTCACGGCCTGGAACGGGGAAGCCCCGTAGGGCAACCCGACACCCAGGCCGTGGCTGAACCCGCCGCCCTCGTCATCTGACAGTGCGGAGGGTACGGCGGCCTTGCCGACTGCGATCTCGTCGCCTTCGGCGTGCATGTCGCGGCCCAGAACCGTCGCCGCGAAGGCGATGTCGACCCGGCCGCTGGCCTCGATTTTCTCCACCTCGACCCGGCCGCTGGCTGCGACCAGTGCGGCCTGAGACCGAACGCAGTCCGGGTAACGCTCGGCGAGTAGACGTTGCTGGCGGCCGCTCAGGGCCTCCAGATCGTACTGCCAGCCGCAGACATCGTTTGCGCTGATCGCCGGACGTCCGGCGATTGAGCCGTTGCTGGTGTCATCGGCTGCAATAGCAGCCGAGACCATCAGGATGAACAGGGTCATGTGACCCTCCTTGCGATTGGTTGTTAAACGACTAGCCGGCGATGTGCCTAGCGTAGTCTAACTGGTTCGGACCGTTGCCAGTCACGAACATTAAATATTAGCAAAAATTGTGTATTTTGTCAAGTGTATAACTCAAATAATTTATTTAATATCAGCCAAAAAAGTAAACTTATCCCCTTGACTTTTTAGTCAATTTTTGCTATTCTATTTAGTCTGATAATCACCGTTTCCGTGAGAGAGTTGTCAGACGCGTTCTCTCACAATTAGTGTTACCAAATCAAAAACGCCGGTATAACCGGCTAGAGGTGTTCAATGGCTGTAGTCAAGCTCGATGGCTCGGAAACGGGCTTTGTCAAGGCTCTGTCCGTCCTCAACGAGGCCGGCGGTGACGTAACCGAGGAAAAGTTGGAGCAGGTGTTTGCTGGGGTTGACCTCAGCTACCTCCTTCAGAAGAACGGCGTAGCTGGCACGGCCGCGCGCATTATCAACAGCATCCACCCGGATGCGCGTTTGGTGGCCCTGAGTTCGCTAGCTGCCTACATCGACCATCGCCGGGACATCAATCCGGCGCTCAAGTTCGTACTGGTGGCAGCTTTGCGGGCTGCCCCGCAGAGCATCACCGCCATGCTGGCGGCCAAGCAGCCGGTGGATGAGAAGTCCCTGGCTACGGCCATGGATGGCGTTGTCAAGAAGGTGGAGGTGCGGGAGCTCTATGTAGGTCCCAAGCGAACCGACCTGATTCACGATCAGGCCATCCACCCCGCAGACCAGGGGAGCGTGGTCAACCGCGGAACCCTGGGGGACATCCTCTCTCGCTTCGAGCACAATGTGCTCTGCCCAGATTGTTTCGGGAAGGAGCTCGCCAGCGGACGGATCAAGGTGGAGGTGAAGCCTCCGCCGCCCGGCCCGGCTCGTGCTTTTCTGCACTTGGCTGGGTTCACGGATCAAGTCAAGCGGAAGTTCATCCAGGGCCTGTACATGTTGGCCGATGCCGAGATCCGGGGAGACCAGGGTTTCGGACTCGAAGGTCGGGCCGGTCACATTGTGGCCGCGCTCACTTTGGCACTTGATACCGCGGAGGGCGCCAAGGGCCTCGAGGCCATTGCGCCTAGCAACCAGACGGTCGCGAATGAACTGTTCCGACTGTCCGAGCTCACGCCTGAGATGGCCGAGGCGGAGCGGACTACCAACAGGGTAATCCTGCCCCTCGTGGCCCGTCGTTTCGTGGCGGATCTGCTGTTGGCCTACCAGGTGAGTCATCCCATATCGAACACCGAAGTGCGGGCCCGAGACTGGGGCGACACGCTCTGGAGCCGGGCTCCGGCCAGCCTGCGCCCCAAGCGGGCAGGTTTGGCAGGAGTGTGGGAGGTAGCCAGCAAGCCGTTCGGTCTGATCTTCCTGGCCCTGGTCGCGATTCTGCTGATGCTGATCGTGATCGTGGCCACGATGCTGATCGTACCGATGTTGTGGCTGGTCGGAATCATCTTGGGCGGCCTGTTCAAGGCTCCTGAGCTGTTCCAGCCGGGCATGACGGGTGGCATGTTCGCCATCCTCAAGAGCACATTCTTGGCCTGGTTAGTGCTAGTGCTGGTGCCGATTGTCGGTACCGTCACTGAACGCTTCAAGCCGTTCCAGCCTCGGGTACAGACGCTGCGAATTGTGGTGGCGGCCGTCGGACTCGGCCTGTCGCTGCGGGGATGGGGGACCGATTGGTTCACCGACACCGGCGTTGCTCTGTTTGTGACGGCTGTTTGGACGGTCCTGCTGGCCGTCGAGTTCAGCAACAAGTTTGGAGTCAAGATGACCCCGGCTTTCGTCACGAAGGGCATGGAGCGGTCTGTGACCGCTATCACAGTCATTGGCGTTGTCCTGCTTGCTCTCGGCACGGTCTACACATTGTCCGTGAGCGACAAAGATGCAGATCGCGTCACGGCCCTTGGCGCCGGCGTCGTGAATAGCACCGTCGATGCTGTGGCAGGGGTGGTTGGCGTCAGCCTGTCGCCGAGCGAAGAGCGTTGCCGGCAGGGTCTGGCCGCGCTCAAGATCGAAGCGACCAAGGCCAACATGACCGTTGCTCGCATCTGCGAGCTTGGTGTCGGCAAGTTCCCCTGCACCTGCCGTTAGGCAGTCAGGGCGTTAGCGGTCGGAATGACGTGTCCCCTCAGGGCGAAGGCTCTGTGGAAGGCGACACGTCGATTCCGACCGCTGTTTAGTTTAAAAAAATTCCTCTCGAAGGAGGGGTCAGAAATTATTCCTCCCCGGGATCTAATCCTTCGTAACCTCAGGATGGTTTGATGGGGCGAGGGTCATGGCCAGAAAAAAGACTGTCAGGACGGCCAGGTCGTTCTTGAAAAACGGTACATCAACTAGACCGTGAATAGTCATTGTGAGTAAGGCTGCAAAAGCAGCTAACACCAGAGTATCGTTGCGACGAGCCCAGACGAGTTTACATGCGATAACTGAAATCCAGAGGAAGGTTATTACACCAAAGATACCCATTTCAACCCAGAAGTTGAGAATAACGTTATGCGGGTATTGAAAAACTTCGTAGAGCGTTGGATCATGATAGGGGCTGAAGACGGTTGGGTAGCCAGACAGGCCGGCGCCCTCGAGAGGTCGATCTTTGATGAGCTCGATTGTCTCACGCCATTGAGACCTACGAACATTTCCTGAGTAATCCTGAAGTAAGACTTTTTCACGCACACTTGGCACGCTCCAGAAGAGCGTCACCCCAATGATCACCGACCCAATTAGGGCGGTAATTTTTGTTTTTGTAGGCACACGAGCAACGAGTAGAGTTACAAGCAAGGCCACAGGAATGGCTACAATCGCCGCTTCCGTTTTAGCTAAGAGAATCGTTCCTAGGCCTAAAGGAACAGCGATTAAAGCAAGCCGTGGTCGCAAGACACAGAGCGCAGCTACGATTGGTGCTACGAATAGACCGACAGCGTTTGGATATTCAAAGACCGATGTGGCTCGACGCTCTATATCCCAAGGAATCGGCAAACCAAGGCCGCTGAGTTTTTGGAAAATCGCAACTACCCCGATAACTAGGGTGGTGAGCGCGAGTGCTGTTAGCGCTCGTGTCCAGTCGGTACGCGTCACGAAAACTGTGCGGAGCATGACAAACACTAGGGCAGGCTCAATGAAGTACGCTTTCCAGATGCCAAGGGCGTTCGATTGGTCGGGGGCCCAGATAGTCGCAAAGGTGGCCATAGTCAGCAGAAAGAACAGGGGAGCACGATACTTGTCGAGCGTGCGCAAATCGAGCTTGAGGCCATTGTGACCAAGCAGCCAGAAGGCAAAAGCAATCAAAATAAAACTTTCGAGCACAGTCCACGGAATAACGAGCTCGAAGCGCAAGAGATAAGTTGGCAAGAGCGCCAAGATGAGTGTCAATGCCAACTTAAAATCTCGCCAAGCCAAGACAGCAAAGGCGATGAGGACGACTATGATGACAGATAGAGGCATAAGTATATTTGCCACCCTGAGTTCGACGAAGGGTTAGGTTCCTCGGCTGAAAACTTGCCGGGCTGCTAATCCTTCGTAACCTCAGGATGGCATGGGGCCGCTCGGAGCTCGATCAGACTTGAAAAGCTCTAGCACGGCCTGGGGCTTTGGTCCACCACTGGCCGCCAAGGTTGCAATGTAAACAACCGTAGCACCGATTATTGTTAATAAGACGTGTGGGGAGGGAATAATAATGATGGCGGCAGTCATGATGAGACTAGCCAGCAAAGCACGGCCAAACATATTAAAGTTTGGGGTCATTTTCGAGGTGCGTCTGACCACAAGATAAGCCAATAGCGCTATCAGCAGCTCTGATCCAAGTGTAATCCAGGCTGCTGCCCAGGCTCCGTACCTAGGTATAAAGAGTACGTAGGCTGTGACCGCCAATATTGCCACGAAAGCATAAGCAAAGGTCATGACGCGCTGTTTATTTACGGCTACAACGGCATGACCATAAAGCGATCCGTAGCATAAAATTGCAATTGCCGGACCAAGGATCATTAACATTTGCCCGGCCAGCAATAAGTTGGGCTTGATCGCTAACATGAGGGGGATACCCACGGCCACGGAGCCAAAGGCAAAGGGTACGGCAATGATGGACAGGGTATCGAAACCGGTTTGGAGATGTTTTCGGAATTGCCCTGGGCGGTGTTGACTCCAAGCCAAGGTCATCAGTGGCAAGAGTAGCCCCATTAAGGTGACGGGAATAGTCGTCATGACATCTACAATTTTGTAAGCTGATCCGTATTGACCAATAATCTCAGCTGGTAAATCGAAAATCCACATGAAAAAAATATCGCCGCGCAAGTACAGGAGATTGAACAAGATGGAAACACCGATCGGCCAGCTGTGCGAAATGATTTTTCGCCAGACTTTAAGATCGATTTCAGGTCGAAAAAGCACGTGCTGATTGGTTGCGAGCACCATGACCAATAACTGTGCCACGATACCTACTAAAAAGGCATACATCACCCCGTTTAAACCAGCTCCCGCTAAGCCAGCCAATAAAATACCGGCGATTGAGATGAGGCGATTGATGGTTTCGGCTAGTACAACGGTGCCAATCGCCAGGCGCTTCTGAAACACCCCCTGAAACATTTGAGCAATAGCAGAAATGAAATAGGTGACTGAACCGATGAGAATAATTCCCATTACCCCCTGACCTTGCGGAATAAACAGCGCAATGATCGGACACAACGACATGAATACAGCAGCTGAAATAGTGCGCAGGGTAACCAGATTACCCAGGAGTTTAGCTTCGTCAGCTCCGTTTTCTGAAATTAGTTGCGTGGTGGTGAGTGTGAGACCAAAATCAACCAGAATAGCGAACATGGTTACAAAAGTCATGCCAGCCGTAAACATTCCAAAGCCTTCAGTGCCGTAAAAATGTAATAATAAATAAAAAGTAACCAGACCCAGCACAGTTCCAAATAGGCGGCCAGCAATTTGGAGAGCTGAATTTTTGGCCAGGGCGCGAGCGACGTTCATAAGCGTAAATGTTATACTAGTTTTACGATATGTTTAATTTTCTCAAAAAACTGACGGCGATTGGGCTTTTATGTGGGTTCTTGTTTACGCTTGCACCTGTGGCCGCGCAGGCAACGAGCTTAGGCGCTGTTAGGGTGTCAACAACGGGCGCCGGCACACTAATCATGGCGCCTGGCGAGGTCAAGAACATCACCGTCACTTTTCAGAATACAGGCACGAGCGTTTGGAAAAACGATGGTCCCGGTTACATTTCGCTTTACACGTACGGGCCTAAGTATAGAACAAGTTTGTTTGACCCTGGTACTTGGTTGTCACCTTCGCAAGTGAAACGCATCATTGAGCCTGCAGTGGTCCCACAAGGCACTGCTACGCTTTCGTTTCAGCTGCGTGCCCCGCAAACTGAAGGCAGCTACACAGAAGTATTCAGTCTCGCTTCTGAAGATACGGCCTGGATTCTAGGTGGCGAGTTTTCTTTATACATCACTGTCAAACAAGGGACAGTAGTTACACCGACAGGGGATTCGTTGGATACTCAGGCTGCCTCGAGCGACGGTTACCGCGCGCAATTGATAACGCAAACAGCCAATAGTCTCAAAATGAAGGCCGGTAAGACGATTTCATTTACGGCTTTGTTTCAAAATACTGGTACTACCACTTGGAGTAATTTCGGGATTAAGGCTTCTGACCTGGCGATGGCTTCTACCAGTGCCAATACTTTTACGCATTCAACTTGGAACGGTGATCAGCTAGCGTTTGTAAGTGGTCAGGTTGTTAAACCGGGAGAGTCTGCGGTTATTCAATTCTTTTTTACTGCTCCAAAAACTAACGGTATCCACACCGCCAAATTTCAGCTGACGGCTAACGATGTAAGTGTGCCCGAGGCTTTTGTTGAGCTCCCGGTGACTGTCACTGAAGGTGCAGCGAGTGCGCTCAATACACCGGTTGTTGAGGCTGATGTCGTCGCATATATTGATGAGCCAACCATTCGGGTTGGAATCTTGATTCTTGATGAAGAAACTGATTGGGAATCTTACATTACATCCTACGAGAGTGATTTTGAGCTTAAAAATACTGAGGGCCAGCTCCTGGCGAGCTACCGAGCAGGAGAGAAAGTACGCATTGCTTACGCTGACGGCAAATATTTTTACGGCGCAGACAAGCAAGTGTCGGCGCTACCTGTACGTTTTGAGCCACAACTTACAAGAGCAGTCATGACCATTACCAATTTTGACGCTAGGGTGACCCGGGGGTCTTCGAGAGCTAATAACGCTTTTCGAGGTGTACTAGAGATCCGTTATAACCAGACATACGAGCGTACTTGGGTGATTAATGAACTTGGCATGGAAGATTATTTGCGTGGTTTGGCTGAAACCTCAAATGCTTCTCACCTAGAATTTCAAAAGGCCTTGATTACGGCCGCGCGTACCTATGCTTTTTATCACTGGCAGCGCGCTACTAAGCATCGGGCTGAGGGTTATCATGTTGACGCTTATTACGATCAAGTTTATCGCGGTTATAGCCAGGAAGAAATTACTCCTCGTTTAACCGAAGCGGTGCAAGCCACACGCGGGCAGATTGTTACTTACGAAGGTAATACTGCAATTACAGCCTATTACTCTCGTTCAAATGGCCAAACCCGTGACTGGAGCGACGTTTGGGGTGGGGATGTTCCGTGGTCAAAATCGGTGTCAGTGCCTTGCGATGCTGGCAAGATAGAATGGGGACACGGGGTGGGAATGGCGGCCTCGGGTGCTTTATGCATGGCTAACGAAGGTGTGCTATTTGAACCGATACTCAAACATTTTTATACGGGTATCGAATTAGCTAAAAGGTGGCGCTAAACTTTCAGGTTGGCATCATGGTGTTTTGATGTGCTTGGCGCTCCAAGTCCAGGTGCAATGCTCTTAGGTTCATGATGGTGAGTATTTTTACATGTGGTTACAAGTTCGCTGATGCTGATTTTGACATCGTCAGGATTATCGACATTTTTGAACCGAAAACGTTCCCGTTCGCCAGCAGTTTGCACATATACGTCGCCGTAAGTAAGGAAGGTCTCAAGAAATCCTTTGGTCTCGCTCGTAATGTCCTGAATTTGTTCCAGGTGTACTTCTGACACCAAACGATTGAACAAACCATGCTGTTCGGCATTAATAATACGTTCACTGGTAACTATCCAGACATCAAGCCAATAATCGGTAATTTCTGTGAGCGTAATGCAATAGACGATGAGCACATAACCAAGCAGCATCAGGATTGCGGCCGGTCCCCAAACTGGATGGGTGGTTAAATCTAGCCCGCCTGCAGTTGCCAGGGCGTAGATGGCAACGGGCACGAGCAACAGCACACTGCTCCAAACAAAAATCTTTACCAGATCGATCCAATGGCGTCGCAAGAAGACTTTAACAACCTCTTGGGGTTGGCTATTTGGCAAATGATCAAGATGCAGCATAAAGCTATTCAAGGCGTTTAGAGCTCTCGAAAGTCGGCAGCAAATCGCGGGGCATAACTTCGCGTTGCCAATCAACTGTCAAAAGATAACCACCACTTATCGCGATCAAGAATCCAAAGCTAACTAAATAAACTAATAACAAGCTAGTTGTAGCCGTAGAGCGGATGGCGTAGCGTTTAATGTGAAAGACATTAAAGATAAAAAATAAGCCGGCAAAGATCACGACCAGTCCAAACGGAATTAGTAAATAAGCTAAAGGAAATGAAGTCATAACTGTTACTATTGTAGCATCGTGATCATACGAGTGTAGTCCGAGATGTTTTTAGCCCCAAGTGCTCGTATGCTCGAGGAGTAGCCACTCGACCGCGGGGCGTGCGTTCTAAGAAGCCTAACTGGAGCAAAAAAGGTTCGTAAATTTCCTCGATGGTCTCAGTTTCTTCTTGGGTGGCTGCTGCTAGAGTACCAAGGCCCACCGGGCCGCCCTGGAATTTGTCGATGATCGTTGCAAGAAGATGACGATCAACGCTATCTAGGCCTAGGTGGTCGATGGTAAGCAAGGCCAGGGCTGCGTCAGCGGCCTCCTTGTGCACCTGACCGTTGTGTTTGATCTGAGCGTAGTCACGAACTCTTTTTAAAAGTCGATTAGCGATGCGTGGGGTTCGTCGTGACCGGTTAGCGATAGTGGTGGCCGCTTCTTCGGCGATCTCCATCGATAGAATTGCTGCGCTGCGAGCCACGATTTTGGCCATGTCGGCCTCGTTGTAGAAATTGAGATGCAAAGTTGATCCAAAACGATCACGCAAAGGAGCTGAAAGCAGTGATAGGCGAGTTGTAGCGCCTATAATCGTGAAAGGTTCGAGTGACAAACGTAGAGTTCGAGCTGACGGACCCTTGCCGACCATGAGATCGAGTGCGAAGTCCTCCATGGCAGGGTAGAGAACCTCCTCAATCGTATGGTTCATGCGATGAATTTCATCGATGAACAGAATATCGCCCCGCTGAAGGTTTGAGAGTACAGCGGCGAGATCGCCCACACGCTCGAGGGCTGGCCCGCTCGTCACTTTTACGTTAGCCCCCATCTCTATGCCGATGATATGGGCTAGTGTGGTCTTGCCGAGTCCCGGGTTACCGTACAGAAGAATGTGCTCAAGAGGCTCACCGCGGCCCTTGGCGGCTCCAATAAAGATATCGAGATTAGCCTTGAGCTCGTCTTGACCAACAAAATCTGTCAGCTTACTAGGACGCAAGCTGTTTTCGATTTTTTGCTCCTCTTCAGCCACTTCCGGGGCAACTGCACGAGGGGCTTTGGCCTGTGTTTGTTCCTCAATCATGCCCCCATCTTACCGGACACGCCTAACACAAGCAAAACGGGGAGGGGACAGTCGTCGAGTTGATTTTTATCCAAAAAAGTGCCATACTAATGCGGCCAACACTGTGGCTGCTAGCGTATTAAATTTATTCAAGACAAGGAGCCAACCGAGTAAGGCCGAGGCGTATAAAGATATACGGTGAGGCCTACGGAGGCTGGCGACAAAGTATTAGATAAATTTAACAGCGAGCTGTACAAGTACGCCGGGATGGCGAAGTCGGTATACGCGGCAGACTTAAGATCTGCTTCCAGAAATGGATCGTGGGTTCGAGTCCCACTCCCGGTACCATTGTTTAATTTATGCTCCAGAAATATCGCCCTAACGTCGCGATTATAGTAACTGATGGCCACGGTCGAGTGCTGTTGTGTACGAGGTCACAGGCTGGAATGGATGGTGTGGTGCAAACTGTCCAGGGTGGTATTGATGAGGGGGAGACGCCCCAACAAGCTGCCGTGCGTGAACTGGCCGAAGAGATTGGGTTGCAGCCGGATCAGTACAAATTTGTTGGGGCTTCTAAAACCAAATACCGTTACGATTGGCCGAGACAGTTTTTTGACCAGTTGGTAAATAAAACCTACGTAGGCCAGGAGCAACAATATTTTTTGATTGAGGTAGACTCGAATGTCGAATTCAAGCTTGATACTCATCATCGTGAGTTTAAGAGCGTGTGTTGGGGTACGTCTCAAGAGCTTATCGACATGGCTTGGTACAAAAAACGCCCTGGGTTAGAGGGCGCCCTTAGGGAATTTGGGTTATTCGCGCGCAACGCTTAGGTAGCAGTTGGGGAGCGAGAATTCGTTACATACCCCGAGCGCTTCGACATCTGACATTAGTGAGGTTTGACCATTAATAATACTGACAGGCGTAAAGTCGAGTTCGATAGTTTTGTTGGTAATTTCAACCTGAACTGTCAAACCACGCATAGTATTGGCAGAGAAATCTTGATCGAACAGGAAATTGCCAAGCGAGTAAATGACAGGCACGCCATCGATAACCTCAATGTTCTGGATAACGTGCGGATGTGAGCCTACAATCAAATCTGCTCCGGCATTAATGAAAGCCATGGCTAGCTCGGTTTCTGAGTCTGGTGCAGTTACAACGTACTCTGGACCCCAGTGAGGATAAACGATCACAAATCGACCCTGGGCGTCCTCGGCTTCAATGGCCTCAAGAATCTCGGATAACTCCTCGCCAAAGGCATGGAAGCCGATGATTGATAAAGACCGGCCGTTTATATTTTCGCGGACGATGAAATTCTGGCTCTTATTCGGATCGCCAAAAGGTGTCATGCCATTGTCTATGACTACTTGGCGAGTGTCGAGCGTGACTTGTGCCCCGTAATCGTCGGTGTGGTTATTAGCTAGGGAGAGATGCGTAAAGCCCGTGGCGGCAAGCATTTGCACATTGTCCGGGGTAGTATCGAAGACCATCTGGTTTACCACCTCGAGGTTACGCACGTCGCGCACGGTGCCCTCAAGATTGCCGATGACGAGATCAGACCCTTCAAAGAGGTTACCAAGGTTCACAAACGGCCAGCTAGTACCATGTTCGACAATGGCACGCTCGACTGATCGGGCGAGCATGATGTCACCCACAAAAGTCATGGTGACGCTGTCATCCCCTAGCACGAGGGGAATAAGACGGGTCGAGGCTTCTGGTAAATGAACTTTGGGAAAGTAGCTAATCTGAATTTGATCGGGTCTAGGCAACATGAAAAAGATCGCTAAAAATAGCCCAACGCCGAGTATTCCAGCAAATGCTAAAAGCCTTCCTCCGTGATGCATACAATCACGAGCAGGATAACATAAATACACAAAAAGACCCTGACCGAAGTCGGGGTCTTTTTGGAGCGGCGGAAGGGACTCGAACCCTCGACCCTCTCCTTGGCAAGGAGATGTTCTACCACTGAACTACCGCCGCAGACTAATACTCATTCAAGTTTTAGACTACGGTGCTCATTAAAATAACGAGACTAGAGTAGCACGGCTCATGATAGAACGTCAACGGATTTGCGTATATACTCGGTCCGCGTTATCGTTAATTTAGCTTATCCTTTATTTTTCATTTATGGTCGATACGTCGGTGGTAGTGATTAATTACTGGGCAGTGTTAGTGGGAGCGTGTGCCTATATGGCCATTGGTATGGCTTGGTATTCGCCACTCTTGTTTGGCAATTTATGGCTTAAGGAGTCCGGTCATTCGGCAGCTGACATGGAGGCCCTTAAAAACAAGGACATGAGTGTCACCATGACTATCGCTACCGTTAATGCATTAATCTTAAGCTACGTAGCGGCGCATTTCGTAGATTTGATCGGAGCTGTAGTAGCCACTGAGGCTCTGTCGCTTGGTTTCTGGGCTTGGCTTGGTTACATCATGACTGTACAGATTAACTCGGTCTTGTGGGAGGGTCGTTCATGGAAGTTTTTCCTTATCAATACGGCTTGTAGCTTAGTGTCTATTCTGGCCGTTACGTTAATACTTACACTTTGGGTCTAATTGGGTCTAAACAAAAAACCGCCTCGAGTGATCGAGACGGTTTTTGAATTTAGCTAGACTCGTTGATGGCGCAGTGTCCGCTTGAGATAGGTCAGATCATCGTCGTGACGAGAGACTGTGTTTACGATGAGATGTAAGAGATCGTCATGTTCGACGAGTTTACGGCCAATATTGTTAAGCTCAGTATCAACTGCGTCAAAACGCTGATTCACTGAATTAATACGTTGGTCAACTGCATCGAAATGTCTATCAACTGCATCAAAACGTTTATCAACTGAATTGAATCGCTGATTGACTATATCGAATTGCTGCTCAACTGCATTGAAGCGCAGATTTAGTTGCTGGCTCAATGTATTCAGCTGTTCAGCCAAATTTTCGAACGATAATTTGTCCATAAATCAAGTATAACATGCGTCATTTAAGCTGTTTGGAGACTAATATCAGTGGCTTTTAGAAGTTGACCAGGTTTAGCTCCTAGCTGTTTACGCAACCAGGCGATGCCGCCTTTGTTGCCTGCGGTGTATTGCTCTTTGGCTACGTTCAGCATGAAAGTTTCGAGCTCATGACGAATATCTTCTGGCATATCAAATTTAGCCATGAGGGCATCGAAACGATCGGTTAATCTATCTAGCCAGGTCTTTTTGGTTTCAGTGTCGGTAGACATAATTTTGTTGTAGGGGCTAGGTTCGGCCTAGCCCAGGATTGAGTTAGAAGGGAAGCCCAGGAAGTGACCTTCGGGAACGAAGATACCAAGTTCCGAGCGCTCCAATACTGCCCGTGAGTAGCCCACCGCCCACGATGGGGGTGGTGATTGTTTTGGGGCTTTGTGTGGGAGTGAGAGTGGTACTGGGTGTGAAATGAATGTCGTTTATGGAGCGAGGGGCGATAATCACGCCATCATCGGTATGCTTAGCGATGCCGATGACGATGATGGATCCATTTTGGATAGAGCTCCAGCTGAGTCCAGTCTTTTTTATCGCCTGGGCGGTGATGACCGTGCCATCAGCGGTTGTAATGGAGAGTTCACTCCCAGCTTTGTTAGTCACCTGTCCCGCGATTGAGATCAGGAGTCCGTGTGGAGTGGTGGCGAGTTCACTGCCATCGACCGGGATCGGGATTAGGTCGTTGTGGCCGGTGACGACGATGGCGTCGGTGCTGGAGATTTTGATTCTCGGCAGGCCATTATTCGTCGAGGTTGTACCGGTTATCTGGACGATGTCGCCCAGGGCTAGCACTGGCCAGTCAGCTGCGTGGAAATAGATCTCGTGTCCGTCGAGGAACATGATTTGTTTACCAAAGGTATCCGGTAAAGCTACGACCGTTCCTGTGACGACGACTTGTGTTGACGATTTTTTCTCCATAGAGACGTCCCCGGGGGACATTTCTACGGATTTTGCGATCGCCACAATCCGGTGTATGGGTTCGGCTCCGGGAGATCGAGAGTCGTTAATCGCTTCCACTGATCCCGTAAGGGTTCGAGAATCGAGGCTAGCGGAATTAGATTCGTCTGTGAGCGTTTCATATACTATTGTTGATTGTGTGTCTGAGATTTCGGTTTCTTCAATCGGAGCAGGGAAGAGATTATTCGTGTTTCGGGTAGCCGTGGTAATGAGCCACGAGCCATCTGCATCCCGCGCTAAGGACTCACCGTCCTGTGGAGCTGGGATAGCGGTCGTGCCGTAGGTCAGAGTATCGATCAGACTGCCGAACGAATCGAAGAGTGTCAGGGTGTCACCAGTGTTGTTAAGGTTTCCGTCTGGATTGTCGATAACAACTAATGCACCGGGGGCTAGTATGACGTTGGGGAGAGGGGTGGAGTGAGCTCCAGCGTCTTCAAGTGAGCTGCCGGTGAGGTCGATCGATTGCAAGGTCGTATTTAGGATTTCGACCCATTCAATACCGTCAGTCGGGTCACTTACCAGTTCATTTAGGCTGAGCTCGTCGGGAGAGATTTTTTGAACACTAAGAGTGTTCGATTCTGCGGTTATCGGGATTTCGAGTTCAGAATTCGAGGTTACGGCTGGAGTGGAGCTAACCTCTGCGGCCAAGCTTGGAGATATTTCAGCAGCCACCTGAAGCGGGTCAGATATAAGCTCCGAGGAGATCGAAGATACATTTTCGAGCACAACTTGTGTGCAAGGAGCAGGGAGCTCGAGAGTAGATACAGCCGCCTGGGTTTCGTTTATGTCTGGTTCAAGTTCGACCGGATTTGGCTCTGTCGTCTTGGGAGCTAGAGCGGGGTCATTCGCGACAGTCGGTAGATCAACAACGCCGGGAGTACCAAGCTGGATACTGGCTGACAGGTTAAGGCTCAGAGTACTCGAACGCCAAGTCATGGAAGTCAGGTCACGTTCCACTGAGATTGCTGGGTTGGATTGTCCAACATCTGGTGTACCCGTGTCGGTGTAATTGTCGATGACCAGGCCTGCTGGTGTAGTCAAAAGAATATCGAGTGCCGAGTTGGGTAAAGAAAGGGCAGTGGTTACGAGATTCGCAGCAATCAGCAGGCTAGTTTTAGGATCGCCTAAGGCATAGTTTGCAATGACGAGCGTGGCAAATGGTTCAATGATCGTACCTTCGGCGATTTCGATGGCCCCGTCGCTACTGGCGACTCCAGTTAGAACATAATGGGAGACATCGACAGGAGTTGGGCCAAGGTTTACTAGCTCGATCCACTCGTCTGCCGTTGAGACTTGCGACCCAGCCCAGTTGATTTCCGAGATGAAGACGTGGGGTGCGTCTTCCGCACGGGCGGGTAGAGCAAACACAAGGGACAGGCCGATGAATCCGAGGAATCCAAAGAGTCCATAGCTTTTCATCATAAGTTATTTAGTTGTTAATGAGCACGGCGCCATGACAAAACAGAAACTCCCCATCACTATTCGTAATGGGGAGTCTGATTGTATTTAAATTCCACCACTTAGAAATCTGGTCGTCAAGTGGATAAGTTGTTAGTGTCATGTGATAACCTATGTCTATTATTTTTAAGTGCTACGCTATGGCCAAAATCCAGGCAGAGTACATCTGGTTGGATGGGTATTCGCCCACTGCCAACCTGAGATCGAAAACCAAGATACTCGATGCTCCACCCACGAGTCTTCAAAACTTACCGGAGTGGGGGTTCGATGGATCAAGTACGCGACAGGCCGAAGGAAAGTCATCAGACTGCCTTCTCAAGCCCGTCGCCTTTTTTAATGATCCAATTCGGGGAGGGGAGAATATCCTGGTTCTGTGTGAAGTCTTTAATCCCGATGGCACTGCCCACACTTCAAACACCCGCGCACGCTTACGTAGGGTGGCCGAGACATACGCCTCCCACGATGCCTGGTTCGGCATCGAACAGGAATATGTGCTCATGCAGGACGGTCGCCCACTCGGGTGGCCGTCTTTTGGTTATCCGTCCCCTCAAGGGGACTACTACACTGGAGTTGGGGCGGCCAACGTAGCTGGTCGCGAACTCATTGAGGCCCATACCGATGCGTGTTTGCGAGCTCGTCTGGCGATTTGCGGAACCAATGCCGAAGTCATGCTCGGTCAATGGGAATTCCAGATCGGCCCGGTTGGTCCTTTAGCAGTTGGTGACGAGCTGTGGGTGGCTCGTTGGTTGCTTCAGAGATTAGGTGAGGATTACGACATCTCCGTAAATCTCGACGCCAAACCTATAAAAGGGGATTGGAATGGCTCGGGAGCCCATACCAACATCAGTACAGCGGCCACTCGAGCTGAAGGCGGCATGAAAGTCATCGAAGCCATGTGCGAACAGCTCGGAAAGTTCCATGAGCAGCACATGAAAGTTTATGGGGCAAACAATCACGAGCGTCTGACAGGTCATCACGAGACCTGTAGCATTCATGAGTTCAGATACGGGGTCAGTCATCGCGGCGCCTCGATCCGGATTCCGATGGGCACTGCCAACTCAGGTCGGGGCTACTTCGAAGATCGACGACCAGCGGCCAACATGGATCCGTATCAGGTTGTGACAGCCGTGCTCGAGACTATTTGCGGTGACGGTTTTCGGCCTTGAGGCTCTATAAAAAAACACGATCGCCCGCTCTTTCCCGAAGTGAATGCTTGGAATCGAGCGGAGCGATTAAGATGTCTAGACAGCCCGGCGACGGTGGTTGCTGATGTGGCGTTGGCGCAACCACCTACGCAACCACTCGAAAGGTCCACCCAGCTCATAGGCCAGGATTTCGATCCAGAGCTTTGGCCCGACCTGGTAGATCCGGTGGCTGAGGCTCATGGCCTGTTTGTCGAAGTTCAAGCCGATCACTCGGATACGGCTCCCGAACATACGCACTGCCAGATATTCGACTGCTGGTCGGCGAGATGCCTCGCAGAAGTACACTACTGTCTGTTGCGGCGGGTAATCCCGTGTGTTCAGGTCTTCACGCAACGATTCGAGATTGCTGCGCAAGTCGAGGGATGACTGGTGCATGACCACGCGCCCGTCGAGGTTGTCTGGCAAGGGACAGTGCGCGAGCCATTCCCACATGGCCGCAGCTTCCGATATGTTTGGTCGGTTGGTGTAGCCCCCCAACAGATGCAGTTTGAACTGAATATGAGGAAAGCTGTGGCAGTAGTTGAGCACAGCACTCAGATAGCGGTTTATACCGGGGTCCGTGAGCGGATCTGCCGGTGCTCCGTAGCCGTTCACGGCGAGTGCGATGGGCCAGGACGCTGGTGAGGGTTCGATGAACATGACTGCCTCCTGTCGCCTAGGCGACACAGCAAAGCTAATACCGAGTTAGGCTATTGTCAATGTCAGCACCTAGTCAAACTAGCCGATTGTTGTTACAGTGAAGCAACTTTAAATAAGTTTTTCATACGGACAAGTGGCGGAATTGGTATACGCGCATGCCTTAGGAGCATGTGGAGCAATCCTTGAGGGTTCGAGTCCCTCCTTGTCTACCAAAAAAGATCTGTCTCCTGGCAGGTTTTTTTATCCCAAAGTCAGCAGCCATCTTGTACACTATTTCAGTATGACCGCCTGGACCCCGGCTGAGAAAAAAATCTTGCGGACGTTATCGACGCCGGCCAAGATTCAGGATTTTGTGAACTCGTTAAAGTATCGAGTGCAGGGGAATAATGAAACTAGCAATTCACCACGACGCGTTTTGCAGGAACGCGCAGCTCAATGTTTCGAGGGGGCGGTTTTTGCTGCAGCAGCACTGCGTTTTCATGGGCTCGAGCCTTTGATTCTTGATCTCGAGTCGGTTGAAAAGGATTGGGATCACGTTGTCGCTCTTTTTAAAGTAAACGGTTGCTGGGGCGCGATTTCAAAAACCAATCACGGCGTGTTGCGCTATCGAGAACCTATTTATCGAACCATACGTGAGCTGGTGATGTCGTACTTTCACGAATACTTTTTACAGAACTCCCGGGCCAAGACTCTCAGAACCTATTCACGTCCAGTCGACCTCTCGCGTTTCGACAAGCAGGGTTGGGAAACGAGCGAAGGGGATATTTGGTATATTGCAATGTACTTGTCGGGTCTTCCGCATACCTCAATTTTAACTCGCAGCCAGATCAGTACACTTCGCAAAGCCGATCCAATCGAGGCCAAGATGACTTCTTTTACCGAATGGCCGGAATAACGGCTCAGAAGGTAAGCAAAAGCGAGGAGTTTTCTCTTTATATACTTTGTGTTAGGCTCACTCCAAATATGCGGATTATTTTAGTTCACGGTTACAAAGCTTCTCCCAAAACGAATTTCTGGCCTTGGCTCGAGCGCGAGCTGAAGGACCGTCGTTATGAGGTCTTGATGCCAGAACTACCAACTCCAGAAACTCCCGACCGCGATGCCTGGACCAAGGCTCTGCTTGAGGCTGTCGGTCCCTTGTCTGACCAAGACATTATCGTCGGTCATAGCTTGGGCGGGGCCGCCGCTTTGCGTTTGCTGGAAGCCGCCGAAGCCCGCACCACGCCGCACGCTTGCGTGTTGATTTCAACCCCTTGGATGATTAAAGACGAGCGCTTCCGGAGTTTCTTTTTGACCGAGCTCGATCATGACGTGCTTATGTGGCGCGCCTCGAAGTTCACAGTTGTTCACGCTAAGGACGATGATGTCATCCCCGTGAACCATGCCGATCGCTACGCTCAAGTTTTCCACGCTAAGCTCATCACCCCCGAAACCGGCGGTCACTTTGACGGCGCAGAATATCCTGTGCTTCTAAATGCCATCGTAGAGGTTGCAGAAGAGCCAATTATCTATGCTCCTGGCATGACGCTTGCTGATGAGTACGCTGACATTATTAAGTAAGTATGTTCAGCGGTATCGTTAAAGGCTTAGGCACGATCATCTCGATTGAGGACCGCGAGGTTTTTCGCATTCTGGAAGTAGAGGTAGGTACGCTTGTACCCCATCCCCAAATCGGAGGCAGCGTAGCCTTAAGCGGCGTGTGTCTGACTATAGTTAAGGCTGAAGGCACGGTGCTGACTTTTGAGGTCATGACAGAGACGCTCAAGCTGACCACCTTCGACTATTTGAAGATCGGGGACAAAGTCGGTATCGAAACGCCAGTGCGTATGGGCGAAGAGCTTGGCGGGCATCTGGTTCAGGGTCATGTTGACGGCACGGCACAGATTATAGACAAGGAACAGGTTGGTGATAATACTCGTATGCGTTTTTGGGTGTCAGAAGCTATCGGTCGACAAGTATTACATAAAGGTTCAGTGGCGCTTGACGGTGTTAGTTTGACCGTGTGTGATCCGGTAGCCTATCCCAAACATGAAGTTTCCAATCCAAGCTTACAAACTTACTGTTTCGATGTCTGGTTGTTGCCGCTTACTCTTCAGCGCACCACGCTCGGGACAAAAATGGTGGGGGAGAAAGTAAATCTTGAAGTTGATTACCTTGTAAAAGCTATCTTGAGTCGTTTGGATGGGTTGAAGAGCCTAACTTGACGACTGAAGCCAGGCACAGCAAGATGCGGTTATTATGAATTTCAAGTCTCCTTGGTTTCCTTGGCTCGTCGTGTTAGCAATTTTGATTGTATTGTCAGTAATTTTTTCACCGCTAGTTTTGATTAAGTCCGGCCATCGCGGTTTAGCTACTATCTTTGGCGATGTCCAAGGCGATCTGTTGACTGAAGGTATTCACTTTAAATATCCCTTGCTCCGTGTGCACCAATTCGACATCCGAACCCAGACGCATGACGTCTCGACCGGTGTCGTGACCAAGGACATGCAACTCGCGACCGTTGGTGTAACTGTGAGTTATCATCTCGATACTCAAGCGATCCGAGATCTTTTCGAGAATATTGGCACTGACATTGAGGTCAAAATTATTGACCTGGCCGTGAAAGAGTCAGTCAATGTGGCGGCTACACAATTCACAGCTGAGGAGCTTGTATCCAGGCGTGATGATGTAAAGACAGCTATTCTTGAGGAAGTAAAGGAGCGGCTGGCTGAGAGCGGTGTGATAGTTGAAGATGTAGCCATTATTTCCGTCGATTTTTCGAAGGCTCTGGAGGCAGCCTTTGAAGCTGTAATTATTGCTGAACAATCCAAGACTGCGCTTGAAGCCCGTCAACAAGCCGCTAGACTTGAAGCCGAAACGATTCAAGCTTTAAGTAACTCCTTACGTGGCAACGAAGTTTATATACAGTACGAAATTATGAAACGCTGGGACGGTCGCTCACCCTTATATTTAGCGCCGACTTCACCGGTACATATTGTTAACGACTTATCACGGTAATAAGCAGAAACTCGTGTTGCGCGGTGGTTAGTAATGGTAAGTCATCCCTTTTGCGATGGTGAAGGCTCGATAAAGTTGTTCAAGCAAGAAGACGTGAGCTAGATCGTGAGTGGTTGTGAGGGGCGACAGCGATAGTAGCAGATCAGCCTTGTCCTTTAGTGTTTGTGGGACTCCGTGCGGACCACCAATAACGAAGGTTAATTTTTGACCTTCGTCGATCCAAGTTTGCAGCTTGGCTGCCAAGGTCTCGGATGTAAATTGCTTACCCGTAGCCTCGAGGACGATGACAAAATTGTCTTTGGGGATGGCTTCGACCAAACGGGCATCTGTTTTGATGGTCAGATATTCGACGGCGGCGAACTTTTTGAGGCGGATCGCAAACTCAGCCATCAGGACGCTAAATGGTCCTTTGGGCAAGCTACCTACAGAAATCAAGGTAATTTTGAACATAATAGCCAAGATTAGCACAGAAGTTATTAACTTGACAGTAGTTTATCGATTCGATACTATTCCGCAGCAATTTACGGGGAATCGTCCCCTTCAGAAGCCAAGGCTTTGAGTCACTCGAAACCTCCCTTCTGAACGTTCACAATTGAATACGTCGAATTAGATGATCATAGAGAAAACAATCATTAATGTTACACGATCTTCCTCTTCAAGGGATCGTGCGTAATTAGTGAGTGGAGAGCATAAGGGTGTATAGGTGGATGGCACGACAGAAAAAGCCTAAGAAGGACGTAGCAGCCTGCGATAAGCTCCGGGAAGGTGGCAAGCAACCGTTGATCCGGAGATGTCCGAATGTGGAAACCCAATCAGGGGAATGCCTGATTACTGCCAACTGAATACATAGGTTGTCAGAGGGAACCTAGGGAAGTGAAACATCTCAGTACCTAGAGGAAAAGAAAAGAAGGGGTTCGATCCTCATCTCACAGCTCGATGCTTCGAGCCTTGAGATGATGGACCGCGCTCATATTCCGAAAGTAGTGGCGAGCGAAATCGGAGCAGTCTAAACCATTACAGTGAAGCCCACTGACGCTTTCTTCGGAAAGATATGTGAAGCGAAAGGCGCCAGCCGTTGCTGTGATGGTGTTGTAAGCCGTGTTTGTTTGTGCCTGGCGGCACGAGATATGAAAGAGAATTACTAGCCTAATCCACTGGAAAGTGGAACCAAAGAGGGTGATAGTCCCGTAAGCGAAAGTTTTAACTCTACATATTGAGCACGGTCTTAAGTACGGCGGGACACGAGAAATCCTGTCGGAAGCAACCACGACTATGTGGTAAGACTAAATACTTTTTCTGATCGATAGTGAACTAGTACCGCGAGGGAAAGCTGAAAAGAACCCCGGAAGGGGAGTGAAATAGAATCTGAAACCATACACTTACAAGGAGTCGGAGCCTCGTAGCAATACGGGGTGACGGCGTTCCTATTGAAGAATGAGCCAACGACTTTTTGTGTGTCGCTCGGTTAAGTCCCTCGGGATGGAGCCAAAGTGAAAGCAAGCCTTAATCGGCGCTTGTGGCACGCAAAAGACCCGAAACCCAGTGACCTAACCTTGACCAGGATGAAGCGTCAGTAACATGACGTGGAGGTCCGAACTCACGTGCTGTGCAAAACACGGGGATGAGTTGAGGTTAGCGGAGAAATTCCAATCGAACTGGGTAATAGCTGGTTCTCCCTGAGATAACTTTTGGGTTAGCGTCGGTTAATAGCACACTGGAGGTAGAGCACTGATAGGGTTCGCCGGCGCAAGCTAGGCTACCCTGCCAAACTCCGAATGCCAGTGTGTGTTCCCGGCAGTCAGACGATGGGGGCGAAGCTCCATACGTCGAGAGGGCAACAGCCCAGATCTCAAGCTAAGGTCCCTAAATCATGATTAAGTGTGAAAGGTGGTGAGGAGACTTATACAACCAGGAGGTTGGCTTAGAA
>SXGU01556070.1_pt1 | contig 22157 bp, 29 predicted proteins | sample 3174531 | NCBI WGS metagenome assembly SXGU01 (sample SAMN11356863, study PRJNA531348) | freshwater metagenome | isolation source: freshwater sample F1-140 | place: China: Fuxian Lake, Yuxi | collected 2017-12-25
CCTACTGGTTGGTACAGCGCGTCCATTACTGAAGCTGAACTTAAGCAGACAAAAGATGGAGGAGGAGAATACATAAAAGTTCGGTATACCATCATTGGTCCTACACATGAAGGGCGCGTTGTATTCGGGAATATTAATACAAGAAACGCTAGTTTAAAAGCAGAAGAAATTGGACGCGCTCAACTAGGCGATATCATGCGAGCCATAAGCGTTCCACGCCTGTCTGATACTGATCAGTTAATTGGTGGAGTTTTGCAAATAAAGATCGTTATTCGCCCAGCCGCTGGGCAATATCAAGAGCAAAACGAAATTAAAGCATTTAAGGCCAACGACAGCTCTGCTCCCGCCTTTGGCACTGGTTTAAAACCTGCGCCAATGCCACCCGCACTGGTCAAAGTTGAGAAAGTAAAAAACGGACCGCCGTGGGTTAAGAAATAAAACAAAAAAATCCCGCAGGCTTTTTGCAAGACTGCGGGATTTTAAACGGCAAAGGGAAAAACAAAATGAACATTCCTGAATCAGACAATAGCATTTCTGCGCTAATTGATAAGCACCACGAAAATTTAGTTGAGACGCCCAGGCTGCATATGGGTTGCAGTCAGTTAGGTCACCCATGTGACAGGTGGCTGTGGCTATCGTTTCGCTGGGCTGTGCAGACCAAGTTTCCTGGCCGCATCTTGCGCCTTTTTCGGCGTGGCCAGAACGAGGAGGCCACCATCATTAGTGATTTGCTTGCGATTGGGTGCGACGTTCGCAAAACTTCGCTATCGACCCAGCACAAGGTAGATTTCGGTAGCCACGTTTCTGGCTCATTAGATGCCATCATCGACAAGGGTGTGCCCGAAGCGCCCAAGGCCAAGCACGTTGCCGAGTTCAAGACGCACAACAAGAAGAGCTTTGATGCGCTAATTAAAGATGGTGTTGAGAAGTCAAAGCCAGAGCACTTCACCCAGATGCAGGTCTATATGCACGGCACTAAGATAGACCGCGGGTTATATGTAGCCATTTGCAAGGACGACGACCGCATCTACACCGAGCGCATTCGTTATGACAAGGACATGGCAAGCAAGGCTATCAAGCGTGGACAGCGCCTTGCATTGGCAGACCGAATGCCAGAGCCAATCAGCACTGATCCGAGCTGGTATCAGTGCAAGTTCTGTCCAGCGCATGAGTTCTGCCACAAGACCAAGACCACCAAGCATGTGAACTGCCGAACCTGTGCCCACTCTACGGCCAAGGAAAACAGCACCTGGCGCTGCGAGCGTTACGACGCCGATGATATTCCTGTCGAGTATCAGCACACTGGCTGCGAATCGCACACACTTCATCCTGACCTGGTGCCCTGGCAGCTCAAGGATGGTGTGGACGACTGGACGGCTGTGTATGTCATCGAAGGCCGCGACGTTGCTAACGGCGAAGGAGATGCACACGTTTTCACTAGCAAAGAATTGCTAAGCAATCCGAAAGCGTGCGCTTACAGCGACGAGTTTATACAGGATGTGCGTAAAAACATGGATGGAAGGATAACTTCATAATGCAAAACGAAGAAAAGCTAAAAGCCGCAATTGAATATTTGCGTCACAGAAACAAATATATTCTTGAATGCAAGTGGGTGCCAACCCCTTCAGAAAAAACCGATGTGAGAAAAACAATGCAGGAGTATTGGGAAACTTTGGGAAAAATGTACAGGATCACAGGGCTATGTTTTTACTACAAATGCAAGAAATAAAATCATGCAATTACTTGGAGAAACTCCGTATACGCCTTGTTTTATTCGCAATGAATTCTTGTTTGACGAGCAAGAAGGACATGGTGAATTTACGCCAGCAGTGGTTTTCGCGTTTCGCGCCGAGCCGGCGCGGGTGCCGATGTTTCAGGTAATGCTTGAATCAGGCGCGCAGTGGGCAAGAGTGCCGATCCACATGATTTGCAGCAAGCCCTGCGACCCGCTGCCGCTAGAGCAATCTTGCTGGTGGGATTCATATAGTTATGAATTCAGTGTGATTGCGCTCCCGTTTCTGAAGGAACATTCCGTTACAGCACTTGGTCGCGATGGTGTGATTAGAAAAGGTAATTATTTATTCACAATAGATTGGATGAGAACTGGATGGAGCGAAATAGCCGACCAGCATAAGAATCATCACATAATCGCGCTAAACAATGGACAATGGATTGCGTATCCAAACAATCGTCTTGTATGGCACGATTCTTCGTGGATTACGCCTGCGCCAAACAGCAAGTGGAAAACACCTAGTAAAAATTATTCAGTTGAATCAACGGTTGTTCTTTAACAGCATGGAGAATCTTGAATGCTTCGTGAATATCAACAACGCGCCATCGACCAGCTCTACGCTTGGTTTGAGGCTGGCCATCACGGCAACCCATGCCTGGTGCTGCCGACAGGCAGCGGCAAAAGCCATCTTGTGGCTGAACTCTGCAAAAACGCTTTGCAGAACTGGCCAGAGACGCGCATTTTGATGTTGACTCATGTTAAAGAACTGATCGAGCAAAATGCTGAGAAGATGCGCTTGCATTGGCGTGGCGCACCGCTGGGCATCTACAGCGCCAGCATTGGCAAGAGGCAGCTCGGCGAGCCGATCACCTTTGCTGGCATTCAGTCAGTGCGTGACAAAGCTTTCAATATAGGTCACATTGACATAGTTATCATTGATGAGTGCCACTTGGTCAACCACAAGGACGAGGGTGGATACCGCAAGCTGCTGGGCGAGATGCAATACATTAACTCTGCGCTGCGGGTGGTGGGACTGACAGCCACGCCTTACCGCTTGGGACACGGCCTTATTACAGACAAGCCTGCTCTGTTCGACGACCTAATTGAACCAATCAGCATTGCGGAGCTAATATTTAAGAAATATTTGGCGCCATTGCGTAGCAAAGTCACAAAAGCCAAGCTGGACACCAGTTGCGTCCACAAGCGTGGCGGAGAATTTATTGAGGCTGAATTGCAAGCAGCTGTAAACACTGAAGATAACAATCAGGCAGTTGTGCGCGAAATAATAAATCAGGCTGGCGAACGCAAAGCATGGCTGTTATTTTGCACAGGCGTTAAGCACGCGCATCGAATTTCCGAAATATTAAATAGTCTGGGCATTACAGCCAAGTGCGTTACTGGAAAGACACAAAAAAAAGAACGTGAAAAAATGTTGTCTGAATTTAAAAATGGCCAAGTTCGCGCTATGACCAACGCTAACGTGCTGACAACCGGATTTGATTACCCTGACATCGACTTGATTGCCATGCTTCGCCCTACAATGTCGGCTGGATTGTATGTGCAGATGGCTGGACGAGGTATGCGTGTCAAAAGCCATACCAACCACTGTTTGGTGTTGGACTTTGCAGGAGTGGTTGCTACGCATGGGCCTATTACCGATGTGCAGACGCCCAAAAAAGGAGGAGATGGCAACGGCGTAGCACCAGTTAAAATTTGCGATAACTGCAATGAATTGTGTGCTATTTCATGCGTAAGTTGTCCTGCCTGCAGCACTCCATTTCCAGAGCCGAAAAGAATAAAGTTAGAACTGCAAAACGACGACATTATGGGCTTAGAAGGCACTGACCTTAATGTAACTAGATGGAATTGGCGCAAGCACGTTAGCCGCGCCAGCGGCAAAGAAATGATTGTTGTAACGTATTACGGCGATCTAAGTGATACTCCAATCACCGAGTATCTTCCAATCATGCACGAAGGTTACGCAGGTCAAAAAGCTATGCAGCAACTTGTGACAATTGCTCACTCGTCAAATGCAGATTTAAATCATGGCATCTACATAAATGGAAGCGAAGGACTTGAACATATAGTATTGAGTATGAGAAACAGCAAGCCGCCCAGCAGCATTAATTACAGGCGTAACGGCCATTTCTTTCGTGTCACACGCCGTGTGTGGGCATGACAAAACGCTCAGCGCACTATGGCAAGATCGGTTTGGCCAGTCTATCCAGCGAGGTCAAGGCTATCTGGTACAGCCGACACATCGAGCCAGAGCCGTGTGAGCCAATTGATTCCTGGTGGCCGACGCAGACCGATCTTGATCTAGAGTTGAAGCAGGACTTTGCGCGCCGATTGGTAACCTTTACGGTACTGACCAAGCGGGAGGAGCAGGTTGTCATCATGTGCGTTCTTGATAACTGCACGCTGCGCGAAGCAGGAGAAGTTATGGGTTGCTCGAATAGTCGTGCGCGCCAGATTCTAATGAAGGCGATGCGTAAATTCAGACTTATCCACAATCATGGCATGGGAACAACGGAACGGAACGGAAAAAAACGGAATTTAGTTCCCTTGGCAAAACAGCGCAAAAAGGGAACGGAACGGAACACACTCCTTTAGGAGTGTTCCCAGTTCCCTTGCGATGCGGAGATCCTTCTGTGCATATCGTCGAACTCAATCACCTATTCTTTACCTTCTCCGCCTCGCTGGCGAGACGGCTGATGTCATCGGCCGACATGCCCTTCGTGGTCCGCAGCAGCGCGGCTAGTTGCACCGGGTGACGCTTGATGATGTCCGAAATGTCGCTGGACACCCGGCCAGCCCGCGCCAGCAAGTCATCAACATCGCACCCGATAATCTTGGCGATCTCCCGCACCCTGGCCTCGGTGGGCGGCGGGAACTCGTCGCGTTCGCACTTGGACAAATAGGTTGGGCTGATCCCGATTTTCTTCGCCATCTTTCGCAACCCGAGGTCTTTTTCCTCCCGCTTGCGCCGGATAAACGCCCCGAACTGCTCTTTATCGACCATTTTCTTTCCCCGTTTCTGTAATTTGCTTAGGTTTCACTTTACAGCATCCACAAAAGCTTGTCAACCATAGAATAAACACTTCACATAGGGATTAAGAGATGACAATCAAAGCCTTTGTGTTACCAGGGCGCGATAATGGCGTGGAGATTAACGACATCACTCCACCAATTTGCTGTAGCCAGTACAACGGCTTATTGATGGAAATGGCGGGCACGACTCTTAAGGACGGCCATTGGCAAAGATCTTCCATAAACCTTTATATGAGCCAGAAGGAAGCGCTTGACATGGCTTTGGCTTTGTTCGATGCTGCTGCTAAGCACGCTGACAATAACGCTAACGCGCTGCCTAAGTACGCGAAAATGATTCAACGCCGAGCAAAAAAACTGTTTTATTGACCGAAACAGCATGATTACAAAATCTTACAAAACCAATCCAGCCGACAAGGTTGAGAAGTGGCCTATCGAAAAGCTGGTGCCCTACGCCCGGAATAGCCGCACCCATTCCGAAGAACAGATTGCCCAGATCGCAGCCAGCATCCGCGAGTGGGGTTTTACGACCGCAGTTTTGGTGGATGAGGTAGGAGGCATCATTGCCGGACATGGGCGCGTTTTGGCTGCTCGGAAATTAGGCATGGAGCAGTTACCGGTTATGGTGGCTAAGGGCTGGACCGATGCCCAGAAGCGTGCCTACGTCATCGCAGACAACAAGCTGGCCCTGAACGCAGGGTGGGACAATGAGATGCTGACCATCGAGCTAAACGAGCTGCTAGCCGATGGGTTTGCGCTGGAGATGCTGGGGTTTGATCCAAAAGAACTGGGCGCACTACTCGAGCCAGAGGTGGTGGAAGGGCTAACAGACGAGGATGCCGTTCCTGATGTGCCAGAAGAACCAAAGACCAAGCTGGGAGACATTTATCAGCTGGGCAACCACCGCCTGATGTGTGGCGATAGCACCAGCATTGACGCTGTGGATAAGTTAATGGATGGTCAGAAAGCCGACATGGTTTTCACCGACCCTCCTTATGGTGTAGCGTATGAAGGTGGACATAATCAAAAGAAGCGCAAAGGCATTATTGCTGACACGCTAGAGGGTGATGACCTTACAGGATTGTTTTATGGTGCGCTAATCGCGGCTGTGTCAAATACCAAAGATGGCGCGGCTTTTTATGTTTGGTATGCTTCTGGCAAGTCAATTGAAACTTATGCGGCACTAAGCAATTTGCCATTAAAACTCAGAGCAGTAATTCAATGGTACAAAATAAAGTCTGGTCTTGGGGCATTTATGTCGCAATACATTCCAAACTCTGAACCATGTATGTATTTGCATAAGACTGGTTGTTCGCCTGCATGGTATGGCCCAACAAATGAAAAAACAGTTTGGGAATTAAAAAAGGAATCTAAGAATACATATCACCCAACCCAAAAACCTGTTGAATTATCCGAAAGGGCAATAAACAATTCCAGCAAAGCAGGGGATGAGATATTGGATTTGTTTGGTGGAAGCGGTAGCACATTGATTGCTTGCGAAAAAACAAGCCGCCATGCCAGACTGATGGAACTAGACCCAAAGTATTGCGATGTGATCGTCAAGCGCTGGGAAGACTTCACAGGCAAAAAAGCCGTTTTATTGACCGAAACAGCAGAATATGCTTAAAATCGGGCAAATTCCCCTCTATAAAATGAATCCAGAACACAAACCTACAGACGACTCACGCCGCCTGGTTGAATCCAGCAGCGGACTTGGCTTGCCGCATGAGTCTATTGCCTGCCTGGTGGGCATTGACGACAAGACGCTCCGCAAGCACTACCGGCACGAGCTGGACATGGGCAAGGCCAAAGCCAACGGGCAGATTGCTAAGACGCTGTATAGCAAGGCTGTCGGCGGCGACACGACCAGCTTGATCTGGTGGACAAAAACACAAATGCGCTGGGCTGAGACTGTTAGAAACGAGAACACCGGCGCAGACGGCGGACCACAAGAACTTGTTATAAAATGGCAATCAGAGAAATAGAAATCCCTTATGCGCCTCGCAAAGCGTTTAGGTCATTTCACAACCGCAAGCAGAGATGGGCATGTCTTGTCGCGCACCGACGCGCAGGAAAAACCGTAGCCGCAATCAACGACATCATTCGCGCAGCGGTCATGTCGCAAGATCAGATGCCGTTATTCGGATTTGTCGCACCGTTTAGAAGCCAGGCTAAATCAGTTGTTTGGGATTACCTTAAGCATTACTCGATGCCCATTGCCGCCGATAGCAACGAGGCAGAACTTACCGTAACGCTTGTAAATAACTCCAAGATCCGACTGTTCGGAGCCGACAATGCTGATGCTATACGAGGACTCGGATTTTCCGGCATTTACATGGACGAATACGGAGATTTTAAGCCCAGCGTCTGGGGCAACGTCATTCGTCCAGCGCTATCTGATCGGCAAGGCTGGGCGGTGTTTGGTGGCACGCCGAAGGGCAAAAATCAGTTCTGGGATATCAAACAGACTGCGGAACGATTGCGAAACGAATGGTTTTTATTAGAACTTCCGGCAAGCAAGTCAGGTTTGTTGCCGGATACCGAACTGGAAACGGCCAAAGCGCAGCTATCTAAAGACCAGTTCGACCAGGAGTATGAGTGCAGCTTCGAAGCCGCGATCCTCGGCGCTTTCTACGGCACCGAGATGCGCGATGCGACCGAGCAGGGCAGAATCTGCCTGGTTGACTACCAACCAGAAATGCCAGTGCATACTGCTTGGGATTTAGGATATCGGGATGACACCGCGGTGTGGTATTTTCAGGTCATTCGCGGCGAAATTCACGTTATTGATTATTATGCGGTTTCCGGCGCCAACATTGCAGAGATTGCAGCGGTGGTAACCGGCAAACCTTATCGATACGGAAAGCACTATTTACCGCACGACGCCAAAGCCAAAACGCTGGCAGCGCAGGGCAAGAGCATCATTGAGCAGCTGGCAGAATACTTGGGCATCAACAACCTGACCATTGTGCCAGATCTGAGCGTGCAAGATGGAATTCAGGCGGTGCGTCAAATGCTGCCTAGAACGTGGTTTCACGTGGAACGTTGCAGCGATGGCATCGAGGCATTGCGCCAATACCAGCGCGAATACGACGAGGACAAAAAGGCGTTCCGGCAAACACCAAGGCACGATTGGTGTTCGCACCCAGCGGACGCGATGCGAATGCTGGCAATTGCATGGCGCGCAGAGCCGACCGTTAAAGCGCCAGATGTGGTAAAACCGCTAATGGTTGGACCTGAAAACACAGTGACCCTTAATGATATGTGGGCAACGATGAAAACAAACAAAAGAGGCAGATTATGAGCGGCGTTTTAAATCCGTATTTTTTTAAATATGAAACTGTGGCAGCATCACAAACCGCGCAGGTATTGGGCGGCACAGGAGCTGCTGGTGATTACCTGCACAGGCTTATTGTTAACGTAATCACGGTCGCGCAAGCTAGTGTTACGCTGATCGACGGTTCAACAAACATAGTCATCAGTACCGCGGGCAGCGCAGTGTTGGGACCGATCAGCCTAGATATGAACATGGTTGCGGAAACAGGACCGTGGAAAATTACCACCGGATCAGGCGTTACCGTTGTTGCGGTCGGAATTTTTAGCGCATGAACAAACCTGGGCTATACGCCAACATTTTGGCGAAGCAAGAGCGGATCAAGGCAGGATCTGGAGAGCAGATGCGAAAGCCAGGTTCACCAGGTGCGCCGACAGCAGGAGCATTCCGAGAATCGGCAAAAACCGCAAAGCCTATTAAGAAAAAATGATCGTTTGCGTCTTAAAGTCGGGTGGCGATTTCAAGCCAGCGCATGTTTACGCGTTGCAGAAAATGTGCGCTCGGTTCCTTCCAGGCAAAGAGTTTATTTGTTTGACTGACATGCAGTTGGATTGCCAGACGCTGGCGCTAAATCACGACTGGCCGGGATGGTGGTCGAAGATTGAGCTGTTCCGGTTGCCAAGCGCTCTTTATATGGATCTAGACACTGTTTTGGTAGGCGACTGCACCGAGCTGCTAGAAGCTGCGCGTCCGCACGACTTTGTGATTATGCGCGATATCTACCGCGGCGCAGCCAATCCGCGGGCAATGCAGTCCAGTTTAATGTGGTGGTCAAAGCCGCATAAGTTTATCTATGACTCATTCAAGGCTGGCGACCGTTATTGCGAAGGAGGTGATCAGGTCTATCTGGAGTGGGCGCTGCGTAACCATTCGGTCGCATACTGGCAGGACATTACGCCTGGCATCAAGTCATTCAAGGCCGACATACTGCCAAACGGAGTGCAAGCTGCAGATCGGCTGATTGCGTTTCACGGCAATCCGCGACCGTGGGAGCAGACTCGAGTGGCATATGCGATTGCATAGAGGTTGGGCAGTTCCTGATGCTGACCAGTGCTGCATTCAGGCAGTTCTAGCCGAGGTGTGCGACTTGGGCGCTAGTTTGGATCTGTGCCTAGAGTTTAGAACAGCGATACAGGCAGGCGGAAATGTTGGAATCTATCCGATGGCGTTGGCACAAAAATTCAATCGAGTGTATACCGTCGAACCGGACGCGGCAAATTACAATGCGCTGATTATTAACACTTTTAATCAATCAAAGGTGATAATTCAGCAGGCTGCGTTTGGCAAGGAACACGGTAAAGCGGCTATAGACCAGATAGACCCTAACAACATCGGCGCGCACCAAATCAAAGAGGGCGCAGAGTTTGACGTTGTGCCGATCGACAGTTTGGGCGTGACCGACTGCGACCTGTTGCAGCTCGATGTTGAGGGTTCGGAGCATGAAGCATTGCTAGGCGCTGTTTCTACGATTGAGGCGAGCTGGCCGGTGATTACTCTAGAGCTAAAGGGTCACGGCCAAAGATACGGCTACACCGACAACGACACGATCAATCTACTGGCTGACATGGGTTACAGGATTGTCGACCGGGTTAACAGGGATGTAATATTCACAAAATGAGCGCCGCGTGGACGAGAAAAGAAGGAAAAAATCCTGCTGGCGGACTAAATGCCGCAGGCCGAGCGAGTTACAAGGCCGAAACCGGCGGCACACTCAAGCCTCCGGTAAAAGCCGGAGATAACCCTAGACGCGCCAGTTTTTTGGCGCGGATGGGCAACATGCCTGGGCCGATGGAAAAGAACGGCAAGCCGACGCGCTTGGCGCTTGCTCTTAAAGCGTGGGGCGCGAGCAGCAAAGCCGAAGCTAAAGCAAAAGCTGCGGCAATATCGAACAGGAATAAATAATGGAATCAACCAGCACAGGCGTTGAAAAATGGTTAAACATCATTAGCCAGTACGATAACGAATTTAAGAAATGGGAAGCTCGCAGCGCAAAAATTGTAAAGCGCTATCGAGACGACAACCGCAGCCAGCATACAAACGAAACCGCTAAATTTAATATTTTGTGGTCAAACGTGCAGACGTTGATTCCTGCGGTTTACGCTAAGTTGCCAAAAGCAGTCGCGCAACGCCGTTTCGGCGATAACGATCCTGTTGGTCGGGTTGCAGGATCTTTGATTGAACGCGCACTGGATTTTGAGATTGAACACTACCCAGATTTTCGATCAACGATGAAAAACGCTGTTGAAGATAGATTTCTAGGTGGTCGTGGAACTGCTTGGGTGCGATACGAACCGCACGTTAGGCAGTTGAGCATTCCAGAGGACGGATTGCAGGTAACTGAAGATGTCGAGAATGAATCAGCCGAAGGCCAGACTCCAAAAGGCGACGTTAAGCCTGAAAGTCAAGATTACACAGCAGGAGAAACTGAGCCGCAAGAAGAAATTGAGTATGAATGCGCTCCTACTGATTACGTTCACTGGAAAGATTTTGGCCACAGCGTTGCGCGCACTTGGGAGGAAGTAACCTGCGTGTGGAGATGGGTTTATATGACTAAAGACGCTTTAACCGAGCGTTTTGGCGCTAAGATGGCCAAGTCAATCCCGTTGGACAGCGGCGCGGAAACTCTGGCGACTTACGGCCAAAGCACGAAAGAACGAACTAGGGCAAAAATATGCGAACTATGGGACAAAGAAAGCGGAAAAGTTTATTGGCTGTCAAAAAATCATTCTACGATAATAGACGAGCGCGACGACCCGTTGGAGCTGGATCAATTCTTTCCATGTTCTAAACCGTTATATAGCACCATTACCAGCGACAGTTTAATTCCAGTGCCTGATTTTGTTATTTATCAAGACCAAGCGAACGAGCTTGATATTCTGTCAGACAGAATTGATGGACTTGTTAAAGCATTAAGAATTCGCGGTGTGTACGATGCGAGCCAACCTGCGTTGCAACGTTTGCTGACAGAAGGCGACAACAATACGTTAATTCCGGTTGATAAATGGATGGCTTTTAGCGAAAAAGGCGGTCTAAAAGGCAGTATCGACATATTGCCGATAGACATGCTAGCCAACGCACTAATGAACTGCTATCGCGCTCGAGAAGATATCAAAGGGCAAATTTACGAAATTACTGGCATTAGCGACATCATTAGAGGCCAAACATTAGCTAGTGAAACCGCAACAGCACAACAAATTAAAGGACAGTATGCTGGGCTGCGGTTGCGGTCAATGCAAGAAGAAGTGGCGCTTTTTGCAAGCGAATTGATTCGGCTAAAAGCGCAGGTTATTTGCACTAAATTTCAGCCGCAAACAATTTTGCTTTACGCCGCAGCTAAACAAATGACGCTTGAAGATCAGCAAATGATCCCGCAAGCTATCCAGCTTATGCAAGACAATCCGTTGCGGAACTTCCGTATTGAAGTGGATTCCGACAGTTTGGTGCAATTGGATGAGCAACAAAATAAAAAAGACCGCGTGGAATTTCTGACAGCATTTGGTAGTTTTATGCGCGAGGCGTTGCCAATTGGCCAGCAATCGCCTGAATTAGTGCCAATGTTAGTTGAACTAATTAAATTCGGCATTGGCGGTTTTAAACAAGCCAGACCAATTGAAGGCGTACTTGATGTCGCTTTGGAGCAGATAAAACAAAAACAAGCTGAACCGCAACAGCAAAAACCAGATCCAGAAATGATAAAAGCTCAAGCGCAACAGCAATCAGACCAAATGCGCGTGCAAGCTGAAACGCAATCTGCTCAAGCAAAAATGCAAGCAGAAATGCAAATAACGCAAACTAAAGCGCAGGTTGATATTCAAATTGAGCAAATGAAAATGCAACACGCTGCACAATTGGAGCAACAAAAATTGCAATTTGAAGGACAGCTTAAAAACATAGAAATGCAAGCCGCAAAAGAACGCACTGAACTGGAAGCCGCAACTAAAATCATGGTGGCGCGGATTGGCGCTAACCCAGGTTTAGATATACCAATGATTGAAGCGCAGCAGGCGGCAAGCGAAAAAATTAACGCCGAACTTGGAGAAAACGTCAAAATGGCAATTGACCACATGGCGCAAATGCACGAAAACATGGCCAATATGCACGGAGAAACCATGAACCGCATTGGTGGTGTCATGCAAACCCTAGCGGCGCCCAAGCGCATCGTGCGCGGTTCTGATGGCAAAGCAATCGGCGTTGAGGTGGCAACATGATAGTTACCACTACCAAAGGTGAAATGGACGACGCACTGCTTGAAAAACGAGAAGGATTTGTTGATAACGACAACGAGAACACGATATGGGTTGAATATTGGATTGCCGACGAGCTGGTACACAGATCAGCTTACGTTAGGTTAAAAAAATCAATGGTTGCAATATCCAAAGCAGGAACTTTTTAAATGGCAAACACCCAAGCAATGTGTACCAGTTTTAAGAAGGAAATTCTTAGCGGCATTCACGCATTGGGAACAACCGTAATTCGGGCAGGCACAGGAGCCGACACGATTAAGGCTGCGCTGTATCTGGCAAGCGCCACCGTAAACGCTGCCACAACCGCGTATAGTGCTATCGGCGAGGTTTCAGGAACCGGTTATACGGCAGGCGGAATAACAGTCACGAACGCCACAGCGCCTACATCCAGCGGCACTACCGCTTACTGGACATCGAGCGCTGATTTTACTTACACTACGGTTACTTTGACCACATCGTTTGATTGCGTGCTAATTTACAACTCAACACAGAGCAATAAAGCAATCAGCGCGCACACTTTCGGCGCTCAAACAATTACCGCAGGCACGTTTGTGCTATCAATGCCGACAAATGACAGCACCAATGCACTTATCCGAATTGCCTAACAAACAACATGGCACAAGGGGCATGGAACACCGGTACATGGGATTCTGCATTATGGGATTCCCTGCCTGTTACCGGCAATTCTGCAACCGGATCACCAGGTGATGTAGGTGTTGGCGCAACTGTTTCACTTGTTGGGAACGCAGCAACCGGCGATGTCGGGACGGTCACGGTGGCGCAACAGCCTGTCATCGTTATCGACGACACGCACGATGGACGACGATTCAAAGAGCAGCTCAAACGCGAACGCAAATTTAAAGAAAAGAAAAAACAAGCAATTATTGACGCATTTGAAAGCATCGTCGAAGGACGCCCGGAAATCGCAAAAGAAATTGCTGCGCCGTTTATTGTGAAATTAAAAAATAAATCAGCAATTCAAAACATTAATTATAACGCGTTGTTTGCCGATCTTGACCGCGTGCAGCAAATATGGGATTTGCACCTTGAACTTGACGATGAGGAAGTTTTTAAATTGCTATGAAAAAAATTTACATTCAAATTAATGGCAAATTAATTGAAAAATCTAAATATTACCAAGATCCGGTAACGCCAATCATTATGCCTGATATTCAGCCGTATCAGTCAATGGCAGATGGTTCAATAATTACAAGTCGCAGCCATCACCGCGAGCATCTGCGACAACACAATTGCATTGAAATTGGCAACGAAACGATGGAAACCAAACCAACGCTGGCAAAAAACAAACGCAAAGAAGTATTGCTAGCACAACTAGCAAATATGACGCACAGTCAAGCTAATAAGGTGCTCGCCAAACTGCGCGATGATCTTCGTTTTATTCGCAAATAACCCCCACAGGGAACAAAAATGGCCGACTTAAACGAAATTATTCCAGTAGAAAACGCAGACAGCCGCCGTGAAATGCTTTCGCAGCAATTCAATGAGGTTGTTGAAGATGCGCCAGAATCTGCAAGCGTTGAACCAGAAAAATATGAAAAGCAGCGAGATGCGTCTGGCAAGTATGTCAAGCAGTTAGAACCATCTGTTTCTCAGCTAAAAGCAGAACTTACTGAGCCGGTTGAGGAACCTTTGTGGAAACGACCACCAGCAAGTTGGAAAAAAGACTATCACGAGGACTGGAAAGCAGCGCCAGCTCGCATTCAAGAGTATACCTGGCAAAGAGAAAACGAGATGAAAGCGGGTATTGAACCGTTTATCTCAAAAGCACAATTTGCCGACCAGATGCAAGAAATTTTGAACCCTTACATGAACACAATTCAAGGGCTTGGCATTGATGCGCCTAAAGCAGTTAAGGCGTTGATGGAGGCCGACCACGCTCTGCGTTATAGTAATCCGCAAGAAAAACACCAATATTTTGCTAGACTTGCACAAAGTTATGGAGTAGATTTGAACAATATGGGTAATCTGCCACAGCAGGTGCCCGTTGATCCAATGATTTATGCATTGCAAAACGAACTGAATAACGTTCGCGGCGAAGTGCAAGGATGGAAGCAGGCACAGGAACAACAACAAAATCAAGCATTTTTGAATGAAATAGATATTTTTAGCCAAAAAGCCCAATATTTTGAGGAAGCAAGGCCCGTGATGATTCAGCTCCTACAGAGCGGTGTGGCCACCGACCTCGATGATGCGTATCAAAAAGCACTGCGCCTAGATCCGAACCTTTTTGAAATTATGCAATCCAGCAAACAAGCTGAATTGGATATTGCAAAAAGAGCGGCAGCAAATAAGGCTGTTAAGTCTGCTCGAGCAGCAGCGGTTAGTGTCCGTGGATCTACACCCGGAACCATGACAAATAGCAAAACACAAAATCGTCGGGAGTTACTTGCCGAACAGTTTGACAACATGAACGACCGACTTTGATAATCTTATAAGGAACTTTTATCATGGCTTTTGCTAATAGCGCGATTAGCGACATCATTGCGACTAATATTCAAAGTCGCTCTGGTGAGCTTGCTGATAACGTAACAAACAACAATGCGCTTTTGCGCCGGTTGAAAGAACGCGGGAACGTGAAAACGTTTTCCGGTGGTAACGTTATCTTGCAAGAAGTAATGTACAACGACAGCACGACAAACAACACCAACAGCTATAGCGGCTATGAAGTGTTGAACGTCAGCCAAAACAGCCCAATCAGTGCGGCGCAGTTTGGTATTACGCAATACGCTGCTGCGGTATCAATTAGCGGCTTAGAAATGATCCAGAACAGCGGCAAGGAAGCAATTATCGACCTTCTTGACGGTCGTATGAACGTAGCCGAAGCTCAGTTGGCAAACCGCATTTCTAGTGACATGTACTTGGATGGCACGGGAAACAGCGGAAAAAACATCACTGGACTTGCAGCGATGGTGCCCGATGCTCCTTCGTCCGGTACATACGGCGGCATTAACCGCGCTAGTTATTCTTTTTGGCAATCAATTGCTTATTCTGGTTTGACAAACGGCGGCGCTGCCACTACGGCATCAAACATCCAGCAATATATGGATTCAGTTGCTGTTCAGTTAATTCGCGGAACAGATAAACCAGATCTGATTGTTGCTGATAATAATTACTATCGTTTATATTTGCAATCGTTGCAATCCATTCAGCGCATTTCTGATTCGGGTTCGTCAATGGCTGGCGCCGGTTTTGCTTCGCTAAAATATTACGGCGCTGGTATGGCGTCCGACGTTGTTCTAGACGGTGGTATTGGTTCTGCTGCAACGGCAAATCACATGTGGTTTCTTAACACGAAATATGCTTTTTTCCGTCCGCATGTAGATAGGAATTTCGTACCGATTGGCGGCGAACGGCAAGCCGTAAACCAGGATGCGATTGTCAAATTGATTGGATGGGCTGGCAATCTTACGTCATCCGGTCCGCAATTCTGCGGCGTGTTGATCGCTTAAGGAGAATAAAAATGGCTTACACTTTTGTTGAGAATCAAAGCGGTCTTTTGCAGATTGCAGCAATTGATACCGGCGTTACCTCGCCTAGTGGCGTTTCGTCTGGAAGCACTTCTGTCATTCCGACGCCGCCTAACGTTTTGGGCAAAATCGTGCGCGCTGATGATCCAACCTACGGCGAAGGCGAGTTTATTCTGCTGCTCGGGGTAGCTTCGACGGTAGTCGGTTCGTTGGTTAGTTACAACGCGACTACTCACCAAACGGTGCTGGTGCCAAATACCGCTGTCCAGGCTTGCCCGGTAGCGGTTGCAATGTCTGCAAACACGGCTGGCACGTTTGGTTGGTATCAGATTTCTGGCAACGCGGTAATCAAGAAAACAGCAGTTGCGGTAAATCCGCAAGTAACGTTGTTTTTGTCCGCTACTGCTGGTCGCGTGAAAGTTATTGCTTCTGCTGGTTTGCAAGTTGTCGCAGCTCGTTCAGCAAACCTAACTACGATTACCGCAGGAACTTCTACGGTAACTGTGACGATTAACCGTCCACACCTGCAAAGCCAGATTACTTAATGGTTGACGCAGTTTTAGACGTTTTTGGAAACACACTCCCCAGCGTAATGCTGGGGAATGTGAAACTGTCTTGCAAAAGGCAGCTTTCTTGGTTTGATTTCAATAAGCAGTTAAACAAAAAAAGCATTTGTATTGTTGGCGGAGCACCTAGCCTTAACGATTCATTCCAGCAATTAAAGGTTCGGCATCAAAATGGTGCGCAAGTCTGGTCAATGAACGGCACTTATGATTGGCTTGTCGAGCGTGGCATAGTCCCAGACAGTCACGTTATGCTTGATGCAAGACCAGAAAACGTCAGGTTTGTGCAGCACCCTCGCAAAGAAACTCAATATTACATTGCCTCGCAATGCGATCCTTGCATATTTGATGCCTTGGAAGGCTACAAGGTTGATCTGGTACACGTTAACACCGAAGGGGTGTACGAGTACCTAGAAAACGAAAAATCGCGTCCTGTGCATCTGTTGGGCGGTTTTACAACCGCAGGAATGTTTGCGCTGGTTCTGGCAAAACTAAAGGGGTATCGTCACATTTACCTTTTCGGAATGGATTCTAGCTACGCGGAGAACAAACACCACGCCTACAAGCAGGAATCGAACGATGGCGAAAACGTAATTACAGCTACCATCCACGAAAAGAAATACAAAGCAGCTCCTTGGATGTGCCAGCAGGTTAACGACTTTCAAGAACTTGCCCGTAAATTCGCACAGGAAGATGTTGTAATTGAAGTATGCGGTTACGGTTTGTTATATGCAATGGCAGAAGCAATGACTTTTCCTTTAACTGAAAGGATATAAAATGGCTATTCCCTCACGCGTTTTGGCGTCTGGTAATTCTCCTTTTTCAACAACTAGCATTTGCGGAGATGGCGCTACAGGCTTAGTGGCCGTAGGCAGCACCATTGCGGATGCGCTGCAACTGTCTGCGGTCTGGAACACGATTACCACCAGTTCGGCGTCTACCGGCGTAATTCTGCCTCCGACCGAAGTTGGCGCCATGATCGGCATTCGTAACGATTCTGGCCAAACGGTTATTGTATATCCGAAATCTGGATCTACCATCAATGCTGCCGCGTCAACATTGTCTGTTGCAACTGCAAAAACAGTTATTATGTTCGCTACCAGCAATACGACTTGGGCATCTGTTTTGACTGCGTAATGACAATTCCTTCGCGGGTTTTGTTTGCTGGTGCATCGTCATTGATGACCGTTGCCATCTGTGGTGACGGCGTTGATGGGTTGACAGCAACAGGATCTACAAGGTCCAACGCGCTGCAATTAACTAAGATTTATAACTCTATTGATACGGCAGCTTCCGGCACTGGAGTTTTGTTGCCACCTATACAAATGGGTGCAACGATCTATATCGTTAATTCAGGCGCCAACACAATCAAAATTTATCCTTACGAAACCGGGACAACGGTTAATCAGACTACATCAGCATCCATTTCAAAAGATCACACCAGTATATTTTTTGCAGTGACAAATGCAATGTGGTACAGCATAAACGGCACTAAAACCTAATCCCCACAGGAAAACACAAAATGGCTTTAGACAGCGATATCAACAATGCCGATTCGCATTTGCACGTTGAGTTTTATACAAACGATCAAAAGCCATACAAAGATCGTCCAACGCCTTTTGTTAGGATTGTAGTGCCAGGCGATACGACTAACATTGTTGATCAACCTGTCAGAGAAGATCACAAAGAACGTTTTCCGCGACAATGGTTGTATTTTCAAATGCAACAAAACGATGGTCCGGTAATAGGAACTTTGTTAGAGCAATGGAACAAAGACGATGACGAAAGTTTCAACGCGCATCAAATGGCAGAGCTTTATATTCTAAAATTTCAAACCGTTGAGCAAGTTGCTACAGCTTCAGATAGTCAATTACAACGCATTGGCATGGGCGGAGTTGGATTGCGAGAAAGAGCAAAAACTTATTTGACCAGAAAAAATCAATCCGCAAACACTTCTGAATTAGAAACTACTCGGCGCGAGATTTATGAATTGAAACAACAAATTGAGATGTTGATGAAAATTAAAAAGCCTGGCAGACCGCGCAAAGAGGCGTAAATATGAGCAGCACAATGCTCGAGTTAGTGCAGCAAGTCACGAACGAACTGGGTGTTTCGGCTCCTGTTTATGTCGCGGGCAATACTAATCAAGATGTAACGCAAATTCTTGCGTTAATGAACGCAACTGGATACGAGCTGCTGCGCCGCCACAACTGGCGAGCGATGACTAAGCAAAATGCTTTTTACACAGAATATTTAACCACCACTGGAAATTGGACAACAGCAGCTAGAACGATCACCGGAATTCCCAGCACCGCAGGGCTAGACACAACCTATCAGGTTCAAGGAACCGGAATCAATGAAAATACGTTTATAGAATCAGTAGATAGCGGAACGCAGGTTACTGTCAATCAAGACTTTGCTGACGCTGGCGGATCTTCTGCTACAATTTATTTTCAAAAAATAAAGTATGACTTGCCCAGCGACTACGAAGCGTTGGTGCCTAGAACAATGTGGGACAAGTCAAAGCATTGGGAAATGCTTGGGCCAGAAAATGCTCAACAATGGGAGTGGCTGCTTTCGGGTTACATCAGCACCGGACCGAGAATTCGCTGGCGTTTGCTGGGATCTTATTTTCAAATATGGCCAGGCACATCTTCCGCTGAATATTTAGGTTTTGAGTACCGGTCTAACGGGTGGGTCAATTCTGCTGTTGGCGCCGTAAAGACCAGCTTTACGGTTGACACTGACACTACGATCTATCCTGATCGGCTAATGGTGCTGTCTACAAAACTCAAGTATTTTGAGGCTAAGGGTTTTGATACCACAGCCATGTATCGCAATTACATGTATGAGCTTGAAGCCGCAATGGCGTTGGATATGTCGTCTGCTAATTTAAGTTTTGCACCGCGACCTGGCTCTGTTTTAATTGGATACGACAACATACCTGACAGCGGATATGGTCCCAATTAACCAGCTAGTACAACGCAACGCAGCGCAAGTTGCGTCTATTCCGGCTCCGGTCGGCGGTTGGAATGCACGCGACAGCATTGCCAACATGGAACCGTTAGACGCGGTTCAACTAATTAACTTTTTCCCAACAGTTAACAACTGCGTTTTGCGAGGTGGTTCGACAAATTGGGCTACTGGTATGAACGGCCAAGTGCAGACTATTATGGTCTACAACGGAGGCGTCAGTAGCAAGATGTTTGCTGCTGTCGGCACGCCGGATCTTAAATTTTACGATGTAAGCGTTGCAGGTGCTGCAACTGCAACCACCGTTACTAGCCTAACCAATGCAATTTGGGAATACATTAACATTACGACGACTGGTGGCACTTATTTGTATGCTGTAAATGGCGTGGATAAACCGCAATTGTATGATGGCACAAATTGGACTGCTATTGATTCTTCTTCAACGCCAGCCATTACCGGCGTGACAACGACAACCTTATCAAATGTGACGTTGTTTAAAAACCGTTTGTGGTTTATTCAAAAAAACACGCTTAAAGCGTGGTATTTGCCGACCAGTGCAGTTGGAGGCGCCGCGCAAGTTTTGGATTTGTCAGCCATTGCTAAATTTGGCGGACATCTTGTAGATTTAGATACTTGGACTATTGACGCAGGCTATGGCGTTGACGACAACCTTGTTTTTATAACCAACAACGGCGAGGTGATTGTTTACCGCGGAACAGACCCTGCCAGTGATTCCACATGGGCGTTGGCTGGAGTTTGGAAATTAGGATCTCCAATCGGCAACCGAGCCATGCTGAAGTGGGGCGGCGACCTGCTGATTTTGACTTACGATGGCCTTATGCCGATGGCGCAGAGCTTGCAATCATCAAGGCTTGATCCTCGAGTGGCGCTGTCAAACAAGATTCAAGGAGCCATTACTGAAGCTGCAATAAACTACGGTGGCACCCACGCCGATGTTGGGTGGCAGGTTTACTACAACGCTCGTCACAATGCCGTATGGATCAATGTGCCAATTGCAGAAAACCAGCAAGAACAATACGTTATGAATACAATGACAACTAGCTGGGCACAGTTTCAAAATTGGCCAGCAAATTGTTGGGAAACCTACAACGAAAATCCTTTTTATGGCGGAAATGGTGTTGTAGTCAGCGCGTGGGATGACACTTATGTAGACAACACATCAAACATTGCAACAAATGTTTTACAAGCATTTAATTATTTCAACAGTCGAGGCGTAAAAAAATATTTTACCAGAGCGCGACCGAGTATTTTTACCAACGGATCACCTGCTATCTTTGTTAACATAAACGTAGATTTTAACTTAGATGATACAACCGCGCCTATTTCTACATCGGCATCTGCTGTTGGTTTGTGGGATGCAGGAACGTGGGATTCCGCATTGTGGGGATCTGGTTTGCAGATAACAAACAATTGGCAGGGTGTTACTGGTCTTGGTTATTGCGGATCTATTCAGCTTAAAAGCGCATCCAGCGGGTTGCAAATAGAATGGGCATCTACTGATGTTGTCTATCAAACCGGATGGGCAGGAATATAGTATCTGGGCCTGATGTCGGCCATTGGGTTGCAAAACGTGTGGATTATGGTTTCTTAGAAACCAGAGCCAACGCGATAGGATTAAAACGCAATGATGAAATTATTGCGGGAGTCATCTACGAGAATTGGAATTATCAAAGTATTTGGTGCCATTTTGCGATTGAAGGTCAACTTACACCAGCTTATTTAGCTGCAATATTTGATTACCCGTACAAAATATGTCAAGTTGAAAAAATTATTTGTCCGGTTGGAAGCGATAACGAACAAAGCATTAAGGTAGTTAAGAAAATGGGATTTACTGAAGAAGGCAGAATTAAAGAAGGTCGGCCACTCGGAGACATTGTGTTCTACACATTGCGCCGCAATGACTGCCGGTTTTTAAATAAACGTTACAGCAAAAGGATGGCAAATAATGGGTAAATCTTCACCTTCGCCACCTCCGGTGCCGGACTATGTTGGCGCAGCTCGAGAGCAAGGAGCGCAAAACGTTGAAACCGCTCGGTTGCAAGGACGCATCAACAATCCAAACATTTATAGCCCGCTTGGCAGCCAGATTGTTATGTTTGGCGCAAACGATCAGCCATCAATTACGCAAATTTTAACGCCTGACTCCGCATCTACTTTAAAAGCGCAGCAACGCGTACAAAGAGCGCTTGCCAATTTAGGTGAACAAGGTATCGGAACAGCGCAAAATGTGCTTGGAAATGCGTTCAATCCTAATCTACAAGGGTTACAAACAAACATCAACAATGCAGGGCAAATTTCTAATGATCCAAACCTTGCTGGATATGGCACTGCATCAGGTGGACCAAGCGCAGGACAATATGGATATGCTGGCGATCTAAATACTAGCAATGTAGCAAATATGCCTGTAAATGCAGGAATGACTGGACAGCAGGCAATTATGTCGCGGTTAGCGCCACAGCTCGAGCGGTTCGACAGGGCGACGCAACAGCGGTTGGCAAATCAAGGTCTGGTGCCAGGAGGCGAAGCATTTGAAAACGCCATGATTTCTCAAAACCAGCAAAAGAACGACTTGTTAACGCAGGCTGCGCTGCAAGGTATTGGGCTGGATACTGCTGCAAACGCTCAGGGATTTAATCAAGCGTTGCAAGCTGCTCAATACGGTAATCAAGCAATAACTCAAAACTTCAACCAAAGTCAAGCGGCAAATGCTGCTCAAAATCAAGCAATAATTCAAAATCAACAAAGTGCATTAGC
>SXGU01362027.1_pt1 | contig 22151 bp, 20 predicted proteins | sample 3174531 | NCBI WGS metagenome assembly SXGU01 (sample SAMN11356863, study PRJNA531348) | freshwater metagenome | isolation source: freshwater sample F1-140 | place: China: Fuxian Lake, Yuxi | collected 2017-12-25
AGCTCAACTTCTGCTTCTGATGGTTTCGGTCCTTTTTTCGGCATTTTGCCAGCCAGGATCGATTTTACCAAAGGAGAGTTCAGTGCGTCTCCGGGGATGATCATGGCTCCGTTTTGCGAACCCTTCATCGCAGATTCATAAGTTTGCAGATCGAGCCCTCGCGATACCCTTTCGATGCCGTGGCAATTGGCACAGTAACCCATGAAGAATGGCATTACATCCGATTGAAACGATACCAGCTCTTCCGAAGATTGCAGAGCGCTGGTTGGTTCAAGCGTGGCCGAAGTTTTGGTGGGTTCAACTTCTGTTTCCACAACCACTGCTGTAACGGCGGTTTCGGCCACTACGTCAGGTGACTGGGTGCCCGCGCTGGCTGAACATGCGGCAAACACAAAAACCATTGGCAAAATTAGAACTGATTTTAATAATGTTTTCATCGTATCTCCTACACGATCGCGGATACTTCATCCGGGGTTGAAGCAGGCATCACCAAGGCATCTGGATCGATCCTTTTGATCAAACCCGCCAACACCGCGCCGTTTCCAGTTTCAATATAGTTACAAATATTGTTCCCTTTTAGCCAGAGAATTGATTCTGTCCATCGAACACGGCTCTGCATTTGGGATTTTAAATCATTCCTAATATCCTCGGCAGTCACAAGGGGACTTGCGCCAACATTCCCGATGACTGGGACCTTCGGGGAAACAAAAGCAAAGGAATCCACAGCCGAATTCCATTCTTTCTGAATTGAATCCATCAATAGTGAATGGGCGGCAATGCTTACAGCCAAAGGCAAAGCTCTTTTTGCGCCGGCAGCTTTTGCTGCCAAGCAAGCGGCATCCACCGCTTCCTTGTGGCCAGAAATAACAACTTGCCCCTGGCAATTGTCATTCGCCACCTGAACAACTTTTCCATCACCAGATGCATCCTTGCAAACTGCTTCCAATGCGTTAATATCCAAGCCTAATATGGCCGCCATACTGCCTGGGTTTTTTTCGCCTGCCTGTTTCATCAGTCGTGCCCGGGTAAAAACCAACTTCAAACCGTCGGAAAAAGGCAACGAGCCTGCCGCGACAGAGGCGCTTAATTGGCCAAGCGAGTGGCCAGCAACATAGGCGGGCGTCTTGCCGGTCAATGCGCGAAATTCCATAAAACTGGCCAGCGAATGGGTAAACAGTGCTGGTTGTGTGTTGATGGTTTCTGACAGGAGAGCGGCATCCCCTTCGAACATTAAGGCTGACAAACTGAACCCAGCCTCCTGGTCCATTTGCGAAAACATCTCAGCAACCCGGCTGGAGGTTTTCGCAAAATCCCTTCCCATTCCTACCGATTGCGACCCTTGACCCGGAAAAACCATCGCAAAAGAATTATCAAAAAAACTCATGGACCCTCCGAATGATTAAAAAAATCGCGCCGGTTTTTACTCGGCGCGATCAATTTGTCTAACTAGGCTTTTTTGTCTTTTTCAATCTCGACAACTTCTCGGCCTTTATAGTGGCCACAAGAAGGGCAGACAACGTGCGGTTGTCTCATCTGGCCACAATTGGAGCACGCGGTGAGATTGATGCTCTGAATTGCATCATGAGCGCGCCTACGGTCGCGTCGACCCTTTGAGTGTTTTCTCTTTGGTTGTGGTGGCATTACATACTCCTCAATTGATGAACAAGCTATTTTTGGTCTGATTTCAAGCGTGACGATTATAGCCGAGGTTGGCAATAACGTCAAATGAAATCAGCCACATGATCGCTCGAACAACCTTACCCGAGGTTTTTGGATGCCTGATCCCAATTGACCACATTCCACCATTGTTTGAGGTATTCGGCGCGCAAATTTTGATATTTCAGGTAATATGCGTGCTCCCATACATCCACACCCAAAACCGGAGTCAATCCATCTGTTAGCGGGTTATCCTGGTTGGCGGTGGATACGACCGTAAGTTTGCCGGCTGAATCAGAGACGAGCCAGGCCCACCCCGAACCAAACCTGCCCATCGCGGACTTTTCAAACTCAGCTTTAAAGGTATCCAGCGAGCCGAAATTGGCATCGATTGCGGATGACAATTTTGCGGTTGCCTTGGTAGTACCGGCGGGTGCCATAACATTCCAGAAGAAGTCATGGTTCCAATGGCCACCACCATGGTTTCGGATCACTCCGCGAACAGATTCGGGGGTTTGTCCCAATTTTGCCACCAGATCGGTGAGGCTCCAGGTTGCAAGTTCTGGTGCTTTTTCAATAGCGGCATTGAGATTGGTAATATATGCTTGGTGATGCTTGTCATGATGGATCTGCATGGTTCGTTCGTCAATGAACGGTTCGAGCGCGTTATAAGCATACGGAAGAGGGGCTAATTCAAATGGCATTTTGTCTCCTTGTTATTGTTATAATACGTGTCGGTAGCAATTCTGAATGCCGACATGTTGTATCCAAATTTATAACCCAAGAATGTAAAAAATTTATATGAATGCCTCCCCTTCCAAGTTTTCGATTGCAGCTGTGATCATTTTCGGCATTTTCGCTGTATCCACCTCATCCATATTCATCCGCTATGCCCAATCCGACAATGTCAATTCGATGCTCATTTCAACTGCCAGGTTGGTTATTGCATCACTCGCCTTGCTTCCAGTTGTAATTTATCGATACCGGGATGATTTACGAAAACTGCCCAAAAGCGGATGGCTTCTTGCGTTAGCTTCGGGAGTTTTTTTAGCGCTTCATTTTTTCAGCTGGATCACCTCGCTGGAATATACAACTATCACAAGTTCAGTTGTGTTGGTGACCACTACACCGCTGTGGGTTGCGTTGCTTTCACCATTTTTATTACGAGAAAAAGGTACCACTTGGTTGGTATTGGGGATGGTTGTAGCCTTGGCAGGCGGTATTGTGATCGGCGTTTCTGACCTGTGCTACTGGGAAAATGGCCTCACCTGCCCAATAGGCGCCGATTTTTGGGCAGACAATTCGCTTTTCGGGAATTTTTTGGCTTTGGTAGGCGCATGGATGGCAGCAGGTTACATAATGATCGGCCGTCAATTACGAAGCAGCCTGCCGCTCATCCCCTACATTTTTTTGGTGTACGGCCTTGCTGCCATCTTTTCCACTTGCGTGGTTTTATTCCTGGGATTAAAAATTATCGGCTATGCGAATATTACTTATATTTGGTTGATCCTGCTTGGTTTGGTACCCCAATTGTTCGGCCATTCGTCCTTTAATTGGGCATTAAAGTATGTCAAGGCATCCATGGTCTCCATCATGTTATTAGGCGAACCAATTGGTTCATCTATTTTGGGATTTATTGTGTTTCGCGAAACACCCACCCTTCTCACTGTGGTGGGAGGTATATTGATTTTGGGCGGAATTCTCGTGGCAACCTACCAGCCACCGAGCTCAGACCAACAGAAACAATAAGGAGCCTTTCGGCTCCTTATTGTTTCTTAGCGGTAATAAACCCAGTTTATCTTTTTCAAACGGTTTACCAAGTCGGTATTGAAAGAACCAGGTTTCATTCTCCAGGCCCAATATCCACCAACTTTTCCGGGAAAATTCATCCGGTCCTCGGATCGCAGACCAAGCAGATCTTGCATGGGCGCTATGGCAAACATCGCGACAGATGACCATATGGTATTGACCATATCGCCCGGGACATCCTCCGCCCCACGGTTGAGATACTCATGGTAGTACCGGATCTCATGTTCGGGGGCTTTCATATACCATCCCCAAGAGGTGTCGTTATCATGGGTTCCGGTGTAAACCACACAATTTTGTGGATACAAATGTGGTAAAAAGGGGTTATCTGGTCCGGAGAATGCAAATTGGAGTATTTTCATGCCAGGCAGGCCAAATTGATCCCGCAGTTCAACTACATCCGGTGTGATCTCACCCAGGTCTTCAGCGATGATCGGTAGATCTCCCAATGCCTTTTTAATCGCATCGAACAAATCCGCGCCGGGACCTTTCACCCATCTGCCATTGATCGCCGTTTTTTCACCAAAAGGGATCTCCCAATATCCGGCAAAACCTCGGAAGTGGTCTATGCGCACAATATCGTACAAACCAAGAGCCGCCTTGATCCTGTCAATCCACCAGACGTAGCCGCTGTTTTTGTGAATTTCCCATTTATAAAGCGGGTTCCCCCACAATTGTCCGGTTTCTGAAAAATAATCTGGTGGTACCCCAGCCACAACCGTGGGGCTGCCTTTTCCATCCAGGTAGAACAGTTCAGGATTGGCCCAGGTATCTGCTGAATCCATCGCCACAAAGATCGGAATATCGCCGATGATCTGGATATTCTTTTGATTGGCATACGTTTTTAAGGCATTCCATTGGCGATAAAACAAAAACTGCAAACATTTGACCTGTTCTATTGCCTGGTAATTGTCGCGAGAAAACGCTTCAAGGGCTGGTTTTTGCCTGGTCCTAAGTGATTCCTCCCACTCATTCCAAGCCTTGCCACCATGGATATCTTTGATCGTCAGAAAAATAGCGTATTCATCCAGCCAACCAGAATTACCAGCGCAAAATTGTTTGAATTCACTTCTTAATGTTTCGAATGCATCCAAGCTTACCAACCTGCGATAGGCTCTTTGGAGCAAGGCTGGTTTCCATTGATACATTATTCCGAAATCCACCCTGTTTGGATCCCAAGTTGGCATGTCGGCAAGGTCGTTTGGCGTCAGCAGTCCTTCATTAAGTAATAATTCCGGGCTTACCAGGTAAGGGCTCCCAGCAAAGGCTGAAAAACATTGATAAGGTGAATCACCGTACCCTGTTGGCCCCAGTGGCAAAACCTGCCACAGCCGGCAACCACTTTCAGCAAGGGTATCAATAAATGTGAAAGCCTCTGGCCCAAGGTCACCAATCCCATAAGGGCCAGGGAAGCTGGTTGGGTGCATTAATATTCCGGAGCTGCGCCTAAATGTCATTTTCCCTCCCTCAAGAGTTCCTGAAATAGTGATAAATATTGAACGGCAGATCGATTCCAAGAAAAATCCTCTGCCATACAGGTTAATTGGATCTTGTTCCAGGCTGATCGTTTGGCGAAGGTTCTTTTCGCCTTTCGAATACACTCTGCAAGCTGTATTGGATCTGCCTTTTCAAACAGGAAGCCGGTTTCCCCTTCATGAATAGTATCTTGCAAGCCACCTGTACTTCGAGCGATCGGAATTGACCCGTAACGCATGGAGATCATTTGGGCAATTCCGCAAGGCTCATAGCGGGATGGCATTGTGATGATATCCGCACCAGCATAGACCTTGCGCGACAGTATGCTATCAAATTTAATGAGAGCCCGAACCTTCTGGGGAAAGGCGGATTGTAATTGAAGGCACTCCTTTTCAATTTCCGGGTTGCCGGTACCAAGAATGATCAGCTGAAATTGTTCATCTACCAACAGGTTCGCCGCATGTACCAACAGGTCGACCCCCTTTTGTTGATCCATTCTGGTGACCATTGCAAGTAAAGGAACAGAAGGATCTGCCGGCAAACCTACCAATTGTTGAAGTGCGACTTTGTTATCGCTTTTCGCCTTTAATTCATTGGCCGAAAACCTGGCCAGAATATGTTGGTCTGTTGAGGGATCCCACATTTGCAAGTCAATTCCATTAACGATCCCAACAATATCATTGCTGCGTGCTTGGAAAAAGGGATCAAGTCCACAACCAAATTCTTCCGATTGGATCTCCTTCGCATATGTCGGTGAAACTGTCACAATTTTATCGGCAGCCAACGCTCCCATTGGCAAGGGCACATGTTTCCCCCACCAAGGGAGAAGATCTGATTCGACAGGTTCAATCCCGTATTTTGACAATACCGGTTCGCTCCCTGCACCCATATAGGCAAGGTTGTGGATGGCCAAAATTGTCCGGGTTTTGGACCAAAATGAACCCATCAGGTTGTGTTTGACGATGTGGGTCGAGATCGCGGTATGCCAATCGTTCGCGAACAGAACATCAGGCCGCCATCCTTGGTTTTGGCAATGGTACATAGCCGCAAAGACAAAAAAAGTAAATTTATCCGCGTCTTTAAGAATGTCTGTAGAATATACTTTTTCACAGGCAGAAATCGGCTCGCCGGAAATGAAAGTTATTTTTACGTCCCCACTTACTAATGAAAGTGGTTGGGCTACATACTTTACATTGTTGGCTGAAAATTTTACAGGAGGTTCTGATTGGGTGGAATATGAGGAAAGGTCGATACGTTTATGGTGCGGAAGTACCAAATGAATTTCCAGTTGAGCATCCAGGGCTCGCAATGCTATCGGCAAAGATCCGGCTACGTCCCCCAACCCACCGATCTTAATAAATGGTTCCGCTTCTGATGCAAGGAATAATACTTTGATGGGCGCCATGGTCGCTTTCCCTTCATTTGGTTATCAGGTGGTATAAAAAAACCCCGAAACGGGGCTTTTTGGGAGGCTGGACGGTTTCGAACCCTCAACATCCACATCCACAGTGTGGCGCTCTGCCTTTGAGCTACAGCCTCCATTTTTTAATTGCCGGCAAATTATATCACACGGAAATTATTTTTCAAGGAAAATTGGAATATGTTATCCGCCACTTGGTCAAAGGATAGGATCGAGCCCTTGGGCAATATGCCTGGCAAGGTCAGCCAATGGGACCTGCACCTGGGTGGCGTTTTGAAGGTCCTTCACCGAGGCTACATTAGCGGCGATCTCATCTGGGCCTTGAACAACCACAAACCGAACTTTGGCTTTATCAGCAAACTTAAATTGTTTCTGAAGTTTTGTCGCTTCAGGGATTAGAAGGGTATTAATTCCTGCTTTTCGAAGCAACGCCGATGTCGCCGCAGCGGCCGGGTAGCTCTCGCTGTCAAAAATGGTGACCAATACTTTCGCCGGTGCGGGATCCTCTGCAGCCACCAATCCGGCTTCCCGCAGTATCAGCCCAACTACAACATCTCCCATAGCGAATCCAACGCCAGACAACGGATCACCGCCAACTTCCTTTAGTAAGTTGTCGTAACGGCCCCCGCCAAAAATTGCTCTTTTTACACTGCCCGATGTGTCGAAGGCTTCAAATACCGTGCCCGTATAATACAAAAGACCGCGCATAATGTTGGGATCAAATTTTACATATTCAGACACCCCAAGGGAAACCAATGCAGCCATCAGCCTTACCATCTCCTCGGAGGACTTCCAAAGGTCATAATTGCCTAAAACCGCTTTTAGACCGCTAAGTTGTTGTGCGGTCAGGCCGATCTCCAAAACATAGGCATCCCATTTATCGGGTTCCATCTTCGTGCGCCGATCCACCGCGTTTGAAATCGCCAATCTTTTCTCTGGTTCAATCCCCAAATCCGAAAATTGTTGATCCATCAGTTTTCGGTTATTGACCAAAATACTCGTTTTATCGGGCCCCAACCCCGACAACCGTAAAAAAGTGGCTGCTACAGCAATCAATTCCGCGTCTGCCTCGGGAGAATTTACTCCAACCATATCCACATTCCACTGGAAAAACTCCCGAGATCGTCCGCGTTGGGGGCGTTCGTACCGCCAAAACGGTCCAAATGACCACCAACGAAGCGGGTAACTCAATTCATTTTGTTTTTGGGCCACCATGCGTGCCAAGGTTGGTGTTAGTTCTGGCCTCAAAGTGATCAAATCTCCGCCACGATCGGCGAAAACAAATGCCTGCTCTTTCACCAACTCATCGCCCGATTTTGCGGCATACAAATCAATCGTTTCAAGGAACGGGCCATCCCATTCAAGAAATCCATACAATTCGGATGCTTGCCTTGCCTTGTCATAGATATAGTTCCTCAAGGCCATGTCAGCCGGATAGAACTCACGTGCGCCCTTTACGCCTTGAATTAGTTTTTTTTCTGCCATTGTTTGTACCTGCCGACTGAGATTTTATAGTTTTTGCTTGGTTTTGGTATAATAACACAGTTAAATTAATTGTAACTTCAACCAGGAGCATTATGCAGATCAATTATAGAGAACCCGCCGCTGACCTTCAAAAGCGCATCGAGATTCACGAAAAATATGGCACCCGCAATATTGATGAATGGAACGTCGAAGTGCTCAATCCCCAACCAGGCCAGTCCATCCTCGATGTTGGATGTGGCGCAGGCAAACAATGCTTTTTGTTTGACAAACACACCCAAGGCCAAGCACAGATCTTTGGTGGTGATTTTTCGGAAGAACTTTTGGGCAAAGCCAATGAACGTTTGGCAGGCCTGGGAAGTAAAAATATCCACTTCCAATTTTTAGATTTCAATAAACCGTTCGAATTTCAGGATGGCAAATTCGATATTGCAACCAGCTCTTTCGCCATTTACTATGCCAGCGATCTTAAATTCACTTTCTCTGAAGCGTATCGGGTATTAAAACCTGGCGGCCGTTTGTTTGTGACTGGCCCCCTGCCTGAAAATAAAAAAATGTTTTACGACATTATCAAAGAAGCAACCAATAAAGCTATTCCACCCATGCCCGGTTCCAGTCGCTTTAAGGGTGAGATCTTCAATACGATCGACTCCATTTTTGATAAAACCGAACTTTTATCCTGGGAAAATCCTTTGATCTTCCCTGAAGTTGAACCTTTTATGGAGTACGTTCAAGCCTCGCTGAATGAAGACCGCAAGCTTTGGACAGACCTGTTCAACAACGCCGAGGACTACAAATCATTGATCGGATCCATCGAAAAGGTTGCGAAAGCCTGGCATGCACGCGATGGAAAATTGGTGATGACCAAGGTGGTGGGCGGAATTTTGGCCCACAAAAAATAAGGCTTCTGACGATTATGAATTTTTTTGGTAAAAGGATCCTGTTTGTTGGAGCCCACCCAGATGACATCGAGCTGGGTGCAGGCGCTTTTGTGCACCATGTATTGCCAAGGAATGAAGTGCTGTGCCTGACCCTATCAGACAACCAAAAAAATCCCACGCTTAAAAATATCATTGCTGAACATTACGCAAGTTTCAAGGTTCTCGGCGTTCCGGATGAGAAGGTAATTCTGGAAAAGTTTGAGACACGGAAATTTCCTGAGCAACGGCAAGATATTCTCGAGTATTTGTTGAAAGTTCGGAAGGATTATCAGCCGGACCTTGTTTTAGTCCATACCCGTTCCGATATCCATCAAGACCATAACGTGGTCACCGAGGAGTCGTTGAGGGCGTATCGTGGCACGACTGTCCTTGGTTTTGATGTCGTCCGTTCCAGCTATGGGTTTTTTCCCCACTTCCTGGTTGGAGTTACTCGGGAAGATATGGAAAAAAAGATCGAAGCCTTGGCTGAATACAAAACCTACCACGACAAGTATTATTTCAACGAAGAACTTTTACGCTCCACAATGGTCCGTCACGGCGCTTTGGCTGAAAAGCAGTACGCCGAAGGATTCGACATTCTGCGAATTGTCGCCGATTATTATAAAAACTAACATAAAAAACCCGCCGAATCGGCGGGTTTTTTGCATAAATTATTTTTTGATCCCAATATATAGAGTTGAGCCGATCACTTCGATCGGATAGGTGGGAATGCCGACGACGGCAGGCATGCTTTTCGCTTCCCCGGTACGAATGTCAAATTCGGCACCATGCCGCGGGCATACGATGCAATGGTCATCGATCAAGCCATCTTCCAAACGACCGTCGTCGTGGGAGCAAATATCACCAATGGCATATACCTTGCCTTGTACTTCCACGATGATAATCGCATTATCTTCGATTGATAAAAATTGGCGCTCCTTAAGATCAACACCTTCGATGTCGATCTCAAAAACGTTGTAAACAGATGTATCGATGGAATGTTGTGTCATTTTATTAGTCCAGCTCCACATCATCTGCGGCGCTAAGGCCGTAAATGCCCGCTTTAAGCACCTTTAGGGATAACAAAGCGCATTTTAATCGCACCGGACCTGGCTCAATCCCGATCAACTCGATAATATCATCCTTCGTCATTGACTTTACTTGTTCAATATTTTTTCCGATCGCATGATCCAATAAAATATCGGCAGTGGCTTGAGAGATGGAGCAGCCGTGGCCATCAAATTTTGCATCGGAGATCAGGCCATTTTCGTCTGTTAGCAGTGTGATCTCGATGTGGTCACCACACAGCGGGTTATTATCAGCAAATTGAATGTTATTGGGGTTCAAATGGCCACGATGAGAAGGGTGGTTGTAGTGTTCAATGATGATCTCACGGTATAAATCGTCCATATTATCCTGCCATAAAATATTTTTGCACAGCGAACAGACCCTCGATGAAGGCATCGATCTCATTTTTTGTGTTGTATAAATAAAAACTTGCCCGGGTTGTAGCCGGGATTGAAAATACTTCGTGCAAGGGTTGCGCGCAATGGTGCCCTGCCCGCACTGCGATACCACTTCTGTCCAGTACCTGGGCAACATCATGCGGATGGATCGAGCCGAATGTGAAGGCGATCACGCCGCCTTTATTCCTGGGGTCGGCATTGAAAACAGTTACCCCTGGTACTTCTGAGATGCGTTCGAGGCCATAAGTTAACAGGTTTTGTTCGTGCACTTCGACGGAATCCATTCCGAGTTCGCTAAGATAGTCGATCGCAGCGCCAATACCGATCGCTTCCGCGATGGATGGGGTACCGGCCTCAAATTTGTACGGGAGCTCGTTGGGGGTGAACCCGGAAAATTTTACTTCTTTGATCATATCGCCGCCGCCCAAAAATGGATCCATTTGCCGCAATAGGTCCAGTTTTCCGTACAGTACTCCCAAGCCAGTTGGGCCAAGCATTTTGTGGCTCGAAAAAGCCAAAAAATCGCAATCCAAGTCCTGAACATCCACCGGAAAATGCGGAACAGACTGAGCCCCATCTACCAAAGTGATCGCCCCAGCAGCATGCGCAAGGGAGATCATTTCTTTGGCGGGGTTGATGGTGCCCAACACATTGGACATATGGGTAAAACCCACCAATTTCGGTTCCTGGGCTAAGAGTTGTTTGAAATGATCCAAATCCAACTTTCCATCAGGGGTCACCCGCGTAAATTCTAAACGGATCCCCAACTGCGCAACCAACATATGCCAGGGAACAATATTGCTGTGGTGTTCCATTTGGGTAAGTACGACCAGATCACCGGCTTTAAGGAACTTTCGTCCCCACGATTGTGCAACCAAATTGATCGATTCGGTAGTATTCCGAGTGTAGATGATTTGTTTTTGCTTTGGCGCGTTAATAAAAACAGCGATCTTTTTCCGGGCTTGTTCATACAAATCTGTCGCTTCCTCAGCGAGTTTATGCACACCTCTGTGGATATTTGCATTGCTATGGCGATAATAATGGTCCATTGCATCGATCACAACCGAGGGTTTTTGGGAAGATGCCGCGGAATCGAGATATACCAACTTTTTTCCGGCGTGAATTTCACGAGAAAGGATTGGAAAATCTGCCCTTATTTTTTGTTCATCCAACATATTGACTAAAAATCCTCAAAAGTTTTTTTGATCGGGGGCACTCTTTTGCCGGTGCCAAATTGCCGGATTTGATCGGAGTTCATCGGAAACCAAAGGATATGGTCAGGTACCATCCAGCCATCAGTTAAGAACACATCAGTGCGGAATTGGACCGCAACCATTTTGCTGTTATCGATTTGAACGACGATCCCTTTTAGCCAACCACGCACCCGCTCTTTGTTGCGTTCGTGGTCACAGTATGCATCCACTGCATCGCCTACTTCATAAATTTGGTTATTATCGGGCGACCGCATAAAAGCAAACTCTTTTCCTTGCGATCGGGAACTTTTTTTAACCGGTGAAGTACCGTGAGCAAGTGGTTTGGTGGTTTTCATGTATCCTCTGTTATTTATTTAGTTTTTCATTTTTTGAAGTATGGCATCCTGGAATCGTTGCCGAACACCTTCAAATGGTATTCGTTGCATGATGGGATCAAAAAATCCTTCTACTACGATTCGCTCAGCCTCTTTTTGCGGAATGCCGCGGGATTTTAGATAAAAGATCGGCTCTTGTTCCAATTTCCCCACTGTTGCGCCATGGGTACATCGAACATCGTCAGCCAGGATCTCAAGTCCAGGGATGGAATCTGCCCTGGCTTTGTCGCTGAGGATCAAATTCCGGTTTGCTTGATATCCATCTGTCTGCTGCGCGTCTGGGGCTACGTAGATCATCCCTTGCCAAACTGAGCGTGATGAATCGAGTAAAGCACCCTTAAAAAGCAAGTCGCTGGTAGTATGGGCTGCAAAATGGTTCTGTTGCGTGTCGTGATCCAAATGTTGGTTTTTGTCAGTCATATAAAAGCCAGACATTCTGCCCCAAGCACCCTCACCAGCAAGATCAAGATCTGAAAAATTTTTGGTGAGTTTGGAGCCTACCGCGCCAAAAATCCAATCCAGCTTTCCATTACTATCAACCCTGGATCGTTCATGTGAAAAATTCCACACATTGCTACCTAAAGATTGTAATTCAACAAAGCGCAAGTCGGCATTTTCGCCAACATGAATTTCAACATTGGTGGCTACCATCACCCTGTCAGCAGATTCCTTGGGGGAAGCGGACTCATGAACATAGGTGAGCGAAGAGCCCTCTTCAAGGTAGACCAAAATATTGTTGATGAACGCCAACCCATCGCCCGCACCCCAAAAGATCGAGTGCAAGGGTTGCTTCACGTGCACCCCCTGCGGGATGTAAATAAAAGCGCCATTTTGGGCAAACGAAGCTGACATGGCGGCAAAAACACTTTCTTCAGGGCTTACCAATGTGCCCAAGATCTTTGCCACCAGTTCGGGGTAGTTCTGTTCGGCGGTACGCAGGTCACAGAAGATCACCCCTTGGGATTCAAGATCTGCCCCAACGGTTCGTTCGGTGCCGTGTGGTGTAACTACCAGTTGGCCACCAAAATGGTCATCCACTACCGGTTGAAGGATCTCAACGGGAACCGCCGGGGAACGAGGATCGGCATCAGTGAAAACCCGAAACAAGTCCGCGGGCAAGTTGCGCAAGTCTGTGCGGCGCCATGCCTCCATGGAGGTGGTAGGCAACGCGGCCGATTGATAAGCCAGTAAAGCCTTGGAACGAAACGCGTTTGCGCTGGCTGGAATTTTGTTGGCATCGATCTGCGCAAAACCTTTTTGTTCAGTTTTCCGCAGGGTTGTTGTTAATTTTACGCTTGACATACTATCCGATCGATCCTTCCATCTGTAATTGGATCAGGCGATTCATTTCTACTGCATACTCCATTGGCAATTCCTTAACCAAGGGTTCAATAAAACCAGACACAACCATCGTTGTCGCTTCTTCTTCAGAAAGGCCGCGGCTCATGAGATAAAAGAGTTGTTCCTCTCCTACTTTTGATACCGAAGCTTCGTGCCCAATGGTTACATCGGTCTCATCGATCTCAATGTATGGATACGTATCGGAGCGCGATTTGGGGTCGAGCAAAAGCGCGTCGCATACCACATTGGATTTTGATTGTTTGGCGCCGTTATACACTTTAAGCAATCCACGGAAAGAAGATCTCCCGCCGCCTTTGGATATGGATTTGGATACCACCTTGCTGGAGGTATTCTTGGCAAAATGGACCATTTTGGATCCTGCGTCTTGCACTTGTCCCGGGCCGGCAAATGCCATCGAAAGCATTTCACCGTGGGCGCCCGGTTCCATCAGGTAACAGCTTGGGTACTTCATCGTCACTTTGGAACCAAGGTTGGCATCAACCCACTCGTGGGTGCCGTTCTCAAATACCATTGCCCTTTGGGTTACCAGGTTATATACATTGGTAGACCAGTTTTGGATGGTGGAATATCGCGACCGCGCCCCTTTTTTAACGATGATCTCGATCACGCCGCTATGGAAGGAATTTGCCGAATAAGTGGGCGCGGTACAACCTTCAACATAATGGACCTGAGCGCCTTCATCAACAATGATCAAAGTACGTTCGAATTGACCAACATTGGGGGTATTCAGGCGGAAGTATGCCTGCAAAGGCAAGTCTACTTTTACCCCTTTGGGCACATAAACAAATGAACCGCCAGACCAAACCGCGCTATTTAAGGCGGCGAATTTGTTATCCTCGATGGGTACAACGGTTCCAAAATATTCTCTGAATAAGTCTGGGTATTGTCGAAGGCCATCTTCAATAGACAGGAAAATGACTCCTTGCTTTTCCAAATGTTCCAGCACGGAGTGGTACACCATTTCAGACTCGTATTGTGCACCTACGCCAGCCAGGAATTTCCTCTCCGCCTCTGGAACACCCAATCGGTCGAAGGTCTTTTTAATGTCATCCGGAACATCATCCCAGGAACGTTCGCTTTTTTCGGTGGGTTTGACGTAATAGAAAATATCGTCCAAATCCAATTCTTTTAATGCCGGCCCCCAATTGGGCATGGGCCGTTGCAAGTAATGCTTTAGGGCTTTCAACCGAAACTCCAGCATCCATTCCGGCTCGCCCTTCATCCGAGAGATATTGCGAACTACCTCTTCGCTTAAACCTTTTTGCGACTTAAAAACGTAATTGTCATCACGGTCATGAAAACCATATTTGTACTCACCCAAGTTTTCAAGGATCTGCTCATCTGTGCTCATACTCTGTTCCTTTTCTATGGGTATCCGGATTATGCGGTTTCTTCGTATTTCTCACGAACCCAGTCGTAACCGTGTTCTTCAAGGTGTAAAGCCAATTCGGGGCCGCCGCTCTCTACGATGACACCGTTCATCATAATGTGAACAAACTGCGGTTTGATGTAGTTTAGTAATCGCTGGTAGTGGGTTATGACCAAAACCCCCAAATCCGGTCCACTCAGGGCGTTCACGCCTTCAGATACAATGCGAAGAGCATCAATATCCAAACCCGAATCGGTTTCATCCAATATGGCGATCTCAGGTTTTAAGGCTGCCATTTGCAAAACTTCGGCCCGTTTTTTCTCTCCACCTGAGAAACCGTCATTGAGATAGCGGCCTGCGAAAGCTGGGTCCATCTTAAGCATGGCCATTTTTTCTTTCAGCATGGTTCGGAAATCAGGAATGGATATCCCTTTGTCTTCGGGATTGGCCGCCCGACGCCTGGCATTGATGGCAGTTCGCAGGAAATTGGCCACAGTTACCCCGGGAATGGCAACCGGATACTGGAAAGCAAGGAATACGCCCTCTCGAGAACGCTCGTCTGGTTCCATCTCCAGCAAGTTCTGGCCCTTGAACCAAACTTCACCGCTGGTCACCGAATAATTGGGGTGCCCCATGAGGGTATACGCGAGAGTGGATTTGCCAGTGCCATTGGGGCCCATAATGGCATGCACCTCGCCTTGGTTTATGGTAAGGTTTAAACCCTTCAGAATTTCTTTTCCTTCAACGCTTACGTGCAGGTCTTTGATCACTAATGAAGACATATAATAAAAACTCCGTTTGCTAATATCGTATTGGACGCGATTATAGCAAAACGGAGTAACGATGTCAATATTTATGAATTTTATCTTATATATTATAGATATTAACTCCGCTATATCCGCCTTACATCGTGCGAGCCACTTTCACGGATACCTGCCGGGGATATCTCGATAAATTCAGCATTCTCTTGCAGTTGCCGAATGTTGTTTGCCCCACCGTAGCTTAAACCAGAACGCAGACCCCCAACTAATTGGTGGAGCACCTCGCCAACATTGCCACGGTATGGCACAACGGCCTCTACCCCCTCAGGTACAACCTTCATCCAGTCTTCTGAGTCTTCAGCGCTCTCATCGCTAACACTGTTTTCGACTTGTTTTCTGCCCATTGTTGCACCAAGCGAGGCCATCCCCCTTACGACTTTTACTTTTTGGCCATCCCGGAAAACCGGCGAACCTGGCGCTTCTTCGGTGCCTGCAAACATGCTGCCGATCATTACGGTTTCTGCCCCACCGGCAAGTGCCTTTACCAGATCACCAGCTTTTTGAATACCACCATCGGCGATCAACGGGATGTCTCTGCCAGATTCACGAATCCCATCAGCGCTATCCATGATGGCAGTTAATTGGGGTACGCCAAAACCAGTCACCATGCGGGTTGTGCATATCGATCCCGGGCCAATTCCAACCTTTATGGCATTCGCGCCTGCCAATGCCAAATCGCGGGCACCCTGGCGAGAAGCTACATTACCGGCAATGATCTGGGCGGTTGGGTGTTGTTTGCGCAGCCGTTTTACCATTTCTACACAATGGTCGGCATGGCCATGGGCAATATCCAATACCAATACATCTACACCAACTTCAATTAAGGCAGCTGCCCGTTCAACTTCGCCATGGGAGACACCAATTGCGGCACCCACCCGTAATCGGCCTTTTTCATCAAGTGCGGCATTGGGGTTCTTGAGCGGTTTTAATACATCTTGGGCGGTGATCAGCCCGTGCAATGTGCCATCCGGGTTTATCACCGGCAACTTTTCAATGCGATGCTGAAAAAGCAAATTGCGGGCCTGGTCTATGCCAAACCCAGGGGTTAAAAAAACCATTCGTTCAAATGGCGTCATTACGTCTCGTACAAGCAAATCGGTTTCTGGCGCAAGGTTTACGTCGCGGGTTGTAAGGATACCTTGTACCTTATCTGAGGAATCCACCACGACCAAACCACCTACCTTGTTTTTGCGCATCTCACCAACCGCTTTTGAGATCGAGTCTTCAGGGTTGATCACATACGGATGCTCAACCATTACGGCCTGGGCCCTTTTTACCGAACGCACTTGGCGAATGTGGTTTTCAACAGACATAAAACGGTGGATGATGCCGATGCCACCCGCGTTGGCCATGGCGATCGCCATGCCGGCTTCGGTTACGGTATCCATATTTGCGCTTAGGATCGGTATATTGATACGAATCGAATCTGTTAAGCGGGAACTGGTATCTACTTGCTGCCGAGAGGTAATGGCGGATTTTTGTGGAATGAGGAGAACATCATCGAATGTGAGACCTTTTGTGGGACGAATCTTCATTTTGTTCCTCCGGTTTGTTTTTCCTTTGCATCCGCGACAACGCTACCATAAAAACAATGGCGAAGAGCATAATTGCGGATGCAAATACCAACAACAACATCGCCTGGGGTTCGTTCCAGGAGATCAAACCTTCCAGATCCGGCATGATACCCGGTGGCGTTGGGGAAGGTGTGAGGCTGGAAAAAATGCCGGCGATCACGGTCGCTTGCACATCGGGCGTAGTGGATGGCGGCACCGTTTGCGTTGGGAAGAATGGCGTTTCAGTGGGACGGGGTGTTACCGGTATGGCCAGTTTTTGACCGGGATAGATCTCACCGTCGGCGACGAAATAATTGGCATCTTTGATGTCGTCGATCTTGATGCCATAGGAAATCGCGATCAGCCATAACGTTTCACCCGCTTTTACTATATGGTTCGTCAATCCCGTCGCATCCGGGGTGTTTGGGATGATGGTTTTTACCACCACAGGGTTGACAGGCACATTGCTGATCACCTCCGCCATCCCGGTGGGGATCACTTGGGGAGAACCGGAAGAAGTAGGCTTTCCACAGTCGATCACAAAGTACACATAATCTTCAATAAGTACGACGCCAGCACCGATCTCAGTAAGGGACGCGGATAGCATGGTATTTAGGTGGGGAGCGTCGCCTTGCCATTCCAGCACCGCGTCTGCTGCAGATTTGTTGATGCCGGCAGTGATGTTTTCGGAAAAAAAACCACCCTGGGTCAGGTCACCCGCCAAAGGGTAGCCTGCCGCCAAAGCCCTTTCAAATGGGCGCGAGCCACCAACCCCGTAGTGCGAAACTCCATTTGCGGCCATAAAACCGGCATGCGATTGGGCAATACCCATCAAAGTGGCGTTGATGGCGTATGGAGCCAAACCATTGGCGGCGCGCAAGGCGTTAACTTGTGCGATCAGCGAATAAACATCTGTATCCACACTCGAGTTTTTTTGCGCCGGTTTTGCGTGGGCGGCTGGCGCAAAAAATGTTAGCACTACCACAAGTAAAAGTAGCAGGGAAGGTTTCTTCATGTAATTGATTTTATCAATAAAATTGGTTATGGTTTTTTGGGTGTGAACAAAAAAGAAATCGCCTTATAATAGTCACTTAGTACAATAATTCACAATTACAGTCAGCCTGCTGACACTTCGAAAGGATTTGAATACATTAATATGTCACAGCAAGAAAATCAAGCAAGCAATTGGTCCAAATTTGACCCCTCCCATGATGTTTACAGATATACCCAAAACCCACTAAAGAACATTTTCGCTCCACAAAACATCGCTGTAATCGGCGCTACCGAAAAAGAAGGCAGCGTTGGCCGAACGATTCTTTGGAATTTGATCAGTAGCCCTTTTGGTGGTGCGGTTTTTCCAATTAATCCCAAGCGCCCCAGTTTGCTGGGCATCAAAGCCTATCCAACCATCAAGGATGTTCCCGACAAGGTGGATCTGGCGGTGATCGTCACCCCTTCAGGTAGCATTCCCGGAATTATCGAAGAGTGCGTAGAAGCAGGGGTAAAGGGCGCGATCGTTATTTCAGCCGGGTTTAAAGAGATCGGCCCTGAAGGCGTAGAACTCGAAAGGCAGTTGCTTGAAAATGCCAAAAAAGGCAAAATGCGCATTATTGGCCCCAATTGTTTGGGTGTAATGAACCCGATCAGTGGGTTAAATGCCACCTTTGCTGCGGGCATGGCCAGAAAAGGCAATGTCGCGTTTATCAGCCAGTCGGGCGCTTTGTGCACTGCCGTGCTGGATTGGTCCTTTAAAGAAAATGTTGGTTTCTCCGCTTTCGTTTCGGTCGGCTCGATGCTGGATGTAGATTGGGGAGATCTGATCTACTATCTGGGAGATGACCCCCACACTGAAAGCATCGTCATCTACATGGAGACCATCGGCGATGCCCGCTCATTCATCAGCGCTGCCCGCGAAGTAGCGCTGACGAAACCGATCATTGTCATCAAACCTGGCCGCACAGAAGGCGCGGCCAAGGCAGCCGCATCCCATACTGGTTCACTGACGGGTTCGGATGAGGTTCTGGATGTTGCTTTCAAACGCGCCGGCGTTTTGCGTGTGGATAGCATCAGTGAGATCTTCTCGATGGCGGAAGTATTAGGACGGCAACCGCGCCCCAATGGACCAAAATTGACCATTTTGACCAATGCCGGCGGACCGGGAGTTTTGGCTACCGACACCCTTCTGACCCACGGTGGAGAATTGGCAGAGGTTTCTCCTCAAACGATCGAAAAGTTGAACGAGATCCTGCCCTTCTCGTGGTCACATAATAATCCAATCGACATCATCGGTGACGCCGACCCGCAACGATACGCAAAGTCGCTTGAGATCGCTGCCCAGGATCCATCCAACGATGGCCTGCTGGTTATTCTCACTCCGCAGGCAATGACCGATCCAACCGCTACCGCCGAAGCATTGAAGAGTTATGCCAAAACCTATAGCAAGCCGATCCTGGCCTCTTGGTCCGGTGGTAAGGAGGTTGCGGCTGGTGAAGCGATCTTAAACAAGGCTGGTATTCCGACCTTTGAATACCCAGATGACGCGGCAAAGGCATTTACCTATATGTGGCAAAGTACAGCCAACCTCAAACTGCTGTACGAAACCCCCAGCTACGCCGAAGACGCAACCCACACCCCAGACAGAGAAGCTGCAGCCCGGATCATTGATGCGGTCAGAAGCTCTGGCAGAGAACTGCTAACGGAAGTGGAAAGCAAGGAACTTTTGCGTGCCTATGGAATTCCCGCTACCGCAATGTACATTGCCGAAACTGCCGAACTGGCCGCTGAAAAGGCAGCTTTATGCGGTTACCCGGTCGTTCTCAAACTCCACTCAGAAACCATCACCCACAAGACCGATGTGGGAGGTGTGAAATTGAATATCCAGGACAAGGCAGGCGTGATCAAGGCTTTTGAAGAGATCAAAGAATCGGTCACTCGCCTTAAAGGCGCCGAACATTTTCAAGGCGTCACTGTTCAACCGATGGTCAAACTGGATGGTTATGAATTGATCGTTGGCTCATCGATCGATCCACAATTTGGCCCGGTTTTGCTCTTTGGTACTGGTGGCCAACTGGTAGAGGTTTTCAAAGACCGCGCTTTGGCTTTGCCACCCCTCAACACCACCCTTGCAAAAAGAATGATCGACCGAACCAAGATCGCGACCGCGCTAAGGGGTGTTCGCGGAAGAAAACCAGTGGATATGGATGAACTGGAAAAACTGTTGGTACGTTTCAGCCAACTGGTAGTCGAACAACGCTGGATCAAAGAATTGGATATAAACCCTTTGATCGCCTCACCAGAAGGATTACTGGCATTGGATGGCCGTGTGGTACTCTACGGTTTGGATACCGAGGAGAAGGACCTACCAAAATTGGCCATTCGTCCATACCCTATTCGCTATGTTGGCGAGTGGACAATGAAGAATGGCAGCAAGGTACTTATCCGTCCGATCCGCGCGGAAGACGAACAATTGATGATCAATTTCCACAAACACCTGTCTGATCGCTCGGTCTATCTGCGTTATTTGTCTCCAATGTTACTTAGCGACCGGGTAACACACGAACGCCTGGCACGAGTATGCCATTGCGATTACGCGCGCGAAATCGCCTTGGTAGTAGAGACGGAGATCGAGGGGATGCGTAACATAGTGGGCGTAGGTCGGATGAGCAAATTCAAGGGCGAAGACGACGAAGCCCGAATTAGTTTGCTGGTGAACGACAAGTTCCAGGGACAGGGAATCGGTTTGGAGCTGGTGAACCGCTTGATCAAAGCTGCCAAACACGAGAAGATCAAGCGCATCATCGCTGTAATGTCGCCGGAAAACACATCCATGCAAACGTTGTGCCGCAAGGCTGGTTTTTCATCCATGATCAATAATAGCCAAACCGGGATGATTGAAGCTTCGATCTCGCTGTAGTGGTACAATCGCGAGGCAGGGGTAGCATACCCCTGCCTCTTTTTATTTATGAATATCCTTGTATATACTTGCCCTAACCCAAAATGCAACCTGCGAATGCCTGCGCTGGAAGATGCCGAATTTAATGGCCGATGCCCCAAATGCTTGGCAGGAATGGTGGTGGATCTATCCCATCCGGTAACTCCTTTTTCTCCAAGGCCAATAAAACCAAGCGCCAATATCATTGTAGTGGTGGATAATGTTCGATCTGGATACAATGTAGGCGCGATTTTGCGAACATCGGAATGTCTGGGGGTTAGACAGGTATATTTGTGCGGCATAACCCCTGATCCCTCCAATTCTGCTGTCCAAAAAACCGCAGTTGGTGCCCAGGAATTGTTGCACATTGAAGCATGCAACAATACCCTGTTGGCATTGGAAAAATTGCGGCAGCAAAATTACCAGATCTGGGCCTTGGAATTATCCAACGGGGCGGTTGAGATAAATTCACTGATCGAAGTTCCGCAAAAAGTAGTATTGGTGGTTGGCAACGAACGATGTGGTATTGACCCGGCTGTGATCGAATCTTCTGACAAGGTGGTTTACATCCCCATGGCGGGAATTAAGAATTCGCTCAACGTAGAAGTCTCGTTTGGGATAGCCTTGGACCAGTTACGTTCAAAACCAGTCAGCGGTTGATTGCTTTCCAAATCAATTCAGCCGGATGAAGTACGGTATACCCCAACCCGGTACCAATTTGGGTTCTGCAACTTGTGCCTGTCGCGCAGATCAACGCTCCCTGCTGTAAATTTTTTGAACGAAGTGCCGGAAATAAGGACATCTCGGCGATGTCCTGTGAGATTTCCGCATGCTCCTTTTCATAGCCAAAGGAGCCGGCCATTCCGCAACAACCACTATTAACAAAATCGACACGATATCCCAAACCACGTAATAGCTCTATGGTGGCATCACTGCCAACTGGATAACCATCCGTAGATGGAGGAACGCTTTTTTGATGGCAATGGGTATGCAAGGTAACTTGACCTTTGGCATCTGGTTCTGCCGTGATGAGATGACGCTGGCGAACCAAAAATTCTTCAAGCAACCAGGTTCTGTTGGCAATCGCTTGGCTTTGCTGTCCAGGTAGTATTGAGAGAATGTCATCCTTCAATACCGATACTTCGCTGGGCTCCAAACCAATGATCGGCATGGTTCCATCAGGGTCGATTGACCTGATCTGGGCTGCCAATTTGGCGAGGTGTTTTTGCGCCGCAGGCAAAAAACCCTTGGAGAGTAAAGTGCGACCTGTGCCAACCTCAGCGGGAGTAATAACCAAACAA
>SXGU01111033.1_pt1 | contig 22147 bp, 22 predicted proteins | sample 3174531 | NCBI WGS metagenome assembly SXGU01 (sample SAMN11356863, study PRJNA531348) | freshwater metagenome | isolation source: freshwater sample F1-140 | place: China: Fuxian Lake, Yuxi | collected 2017-12-25
CTTCGAGTGTTGGGAAGAGGGGATCTCGAGAAAACATAAAGCGCATAGCGCTATGTATTGAAGTGCCAAAAATAGATTCTTTGCCCTTGGGCACGCGCCGGTGCTCAATGTGCTCATACTCATATTTCTGTGGGCATTGGGTATATGTTTCGAGTGCTGAAAATGAAACTCTCATACGTTTAGTCTACAGGAAAAATTACGATAGGGAGAAGGGCTTTCTTAATAGATAACAGGTCGCACAACATAGATTTTGCGACCTGTTATACTATGTAAAAGAGGGGCTGTCTTGTCGATCATTTATTGCAATCGCAAAGAACTTTTTATTTTTTATCCACGTAGCGATTACTTTAAACAATGGCTTGGGCAACGCATTCACTCCCCGTATCTTATCTCTATAGAAATCCAGTGAAATTCCAAATGATCTTCTCGCGTTATCAGTTCTGGGTTTTTTGCTATACTATGATTTGTCTTCATTGTCTAGAGTATCCTCATGCTTTAATAACTGATTATAAACATCTTATTAACATTCAGCGCACAAAAACAGTGGTTTGAGGTCTTGTAATATGATGAATATAGGTCCAACCTAAAAATAGATAGACGCATAGAAGGTTCCTTCTTTGTAAGAGGGTCTCCCCTAGCGACCAAATAAAACAGGTTAAAAAATTGCACATTTTCTTTAAACGAGCATTCGGGCCAGCGGCCCATGAGTGCATTGAGTATTGAAGAAAGGTCTGCATATTTGCCTACAAACTTATTCTCGTATTTAATAGGGAGCCCTCTTATAAGCAAGGGATTTTCTATTTGCGTAAAATTACTTCCAAAGCAATGAGACTACGTCCCATAGCTTCCAAAAGAGCGCGCTCGCATAGTGTGCCCATACCCACTTGGCGCCTTCCCAGAGAAATATAAAATTTTCGGCAAGTGTTTTATTGTTTATCAAAGAGCTCAATGATACGCCCAGCAAACTCAAAATCACCACAGAAAGTATGATGATGATGCCAAGCTGTATAATGCCCTTGCTGACGCGAACCGTACGATTGATATGATCCATAGATTTTAGTATATCAAGATATCTAGAGATATTCGAGTGGATTAATATACCCACCGGTGGGTACCATGCCACAGTGATTGGTGCGGCGAAGCTGATAGGTGTTTGAGGCATATACCGTAAAATGCAGATGGGGGCCAGTCACATAACCAGTGTCCCCCGCGAACCCTATTAAATCTCCACGATGTACGCGCTGGCCGCGGGTGATTGATACGCTCGAGAGATGCGCGTAGAGTGTTGAGAGATTATTTGGATGCTCGATAATCACCCATCGGCCGTAGGAACCTCCCGGGCAGATGGTGTCGGTATTGCCAAAGTCTTTGACGGTACCTGCCTCTGATGCCAAAATACGGGCTCCGATAGCAGCTTTGAAGTCGATACCGTTGTGCCCAGCGCCTTTATAGACATCGGATCCTTGATTGATAGCAAACTCGGTAAATCCAAAGCCCTGTGTCACTTTTGGGTTTTCGACTGGCCAGCCAAGCACGCCCGCACGTTTTGAGGGCAAGAGTGATGGATCGATCGATCGGCGCAATTCGTCTTCAACAGCCTGAAGTTCTTTTTGAATGAGCGCGCGTTTTTGTTCGCGTTCGCGCAAAAGCTCTTGGTAGCGCGTCTCTTGATTCTTGCTCTCGGAAAGTAGTTTTGATTTTGATTGATTGATTGTTTCTTGTACGTTCTTGCGGCCGCTCAAATCTTTGCGATGGCTTACCAGCTCCGCCTCTTCACGCTTTTTGCGTTCAGCTTCAGTTTCCAAGCTTTCTTTATGTTTGCGTAAACTTATCAAACTCTGCCCAAGTTGTTCTTGTGTCGCTTCCGATGCTTCTCTCTTGCCAAAAAAATCAGACAGCGATCCATAACCGGCAAGAATCTCAACCAATGAAGTACCGTCTTTTTCATGTAGAGACCTGACGAGTAAACCCACGGTTTCTTTTTCAGTTTCCATGACGGATTTTTTTGCGCTGATCTCAATACCCAACTCTTCAAGGCGTAATTCGGTGCGGCGTATCTGTTGTTCGGTGAGTTTAATATCTGTATTGATTTTTTTTATCTGGGTTTCAAGTTTTTTGATTTCATTTTTGAGAGTTTGAGATTGATTTGATTGCTTATCAAGCGCGCCTTGATATTGAACAATTTCAGCTTCTAGCTTTTTTATTTCGATCTCACTGCTTGATATTTTTGCGCGCAATTCGTTTACTGACGCGGCATAGGTGATAAATGGCATGAAGACATAGACAAGCGCGGGAATCACAATGCCATAGCGCACGCTACGCATTGAGTTTGTTGATAGCATGGCGTACGCGCGCGGTTGATTCTTCTATGCCCAGCACGTTTAAAAGTTCATATGGTCCGGGTGAGACCGCGCGTCCCGAAAGCGCGGTGCGTAGCGGCCAGAGTACCGCGCCAGCGCCCTCTTTCTCTATGAGTGGTTTGAGATCTGTCTCGGCGTGTTCAGCATCAGTAAATGCCAGTAAGGTTGTGTTTAATATTTTTGCCGTTTGAGCGCGCTCTAATTTGCCCTTCCATAAAAGCAAGTCTGTATCATATGCCGGAATATCAAGTATACCTTGGATCATCGTATCTATTTCAGTAAGTCTGGTGGCGCGTGGTATAACCGCACTGATGGCGCATGCCAAGCGCACGCCCATTTTCTGTTTGGTATCGGAGGATATAAAAGGTTCAGCATGGCGCAGCTGTTCATCGCACGAAAGTCGTTTGATATGCTCCCGATTGAGCCAATCAAGTTTTTCAGTATCGACGATGGCGCCACCGCGTTGCGCGCGCGCGATATCAAACTCTTTGATAATAGTTTCCACGTCTAATATCTCGCCAACTTCGTCTTTGGGGTGCCAGCCAAGAAGCGCGATAAAATTGATTATTGCTTCACGAAGATAGCCGTCTTTTTGATACTCCCCCACTGATACTGCGCCATTGCGCTTTGAAAGTTTTGTCCGATCTTTGGCGAGTAACAGTGGCAAATGAGCCCACGCGGGTTCATCGAATCCTAGTGCGCGACCGATCAAAATCTGTTTTGGCGTGTTGGTGATGTGGTCCTCGCCTCTAATGACATGCGATATTTTCATTTCGTAGTCATCAATTGTTACTACAAAATTATACAAAGGTTCATTTAATTTTTTTGCTAAAGAAATGTCGCCAAAAAGTTGAGGATCATAGATAATGTCGCCGCGAATGAGATCTCGGACAATGATTGGTTCCGTAGTATCGTTACGAAGGCGTATGATGCCGGAGGTCTTGCCCTGCGCGCGATGCTCACAAATATGGCGCGGGGGCTCTTTGGCCTCTCGCTGACGCTCGCTTTCTATTTCAAGCTCTCTAGTTGAGTGTTCGCACCAAAATGCTTTATTGTGGCTTAATAGTTTTTCAAGATACTTTGTATGATTTTTGAGATGTTCAGATTGACGGTAAAATTCGTCGTGCTCGAGACCAAGCCACGCGAGATTTTGTATGATGTCATCTTCAAATTCTTTTTTTGAACGTTCTTTGTCGGAGTCCTCAATGCGCAATAAAAACGCGCCTTCATGCTGTTTAGCAAAAATAAAATTAAAAAGCGCGGTGCGAGCGGTGCCGATGTGCATAAAGCCCGTGGGAGATGGCGCAATGCGTACGCGTACGGGTTTATTCATGGATACCAAGACGAATAAGTTCGAGGGCAATCTTGCGCGAAGCATCAATGCGGGCGAAGGCATCCACCTTAGGGGCTCTGAAAAATAACCAACGAAAATATTTTAAGAAAGTTGAAAGAGATTCAAAAAAAACGATATTTTCGTCGAGTGCGTAAACATTTAAAAACGTACCCGAAATCTTTATTTTTTTTAAATCGTCCAGCACTTCTTCAAGTTGGGTTTGTCTATTCATATATTCATACACACTATAAATTTAATGATATTGTTGTTTGTTTTGAGGTTATCAAAAACAGAAACATCAACCGACCATACCTGATAATTGTCGCCAGCCATTACCTCTATTCTAAAGAAAAAAAGGCGCATTGTCGCCCCTTTCGCTGTTATCTATCCACAGACTTGTTTCGCCAATAAGGTGTCTTTACTAAATCAATAAAATATGTTATTTATATGATGAACACAACAAAACAAGCTTAACCGCTCTTTTATAAAAACCTATACAAGGAGAAGATGATGCGAGCTACTAATCTACTAGAAGGCAATCCGTATGATCACACCATCTACGGTGAGAGGTATCTTAATGACTCCAAGGGTCGGTTCGAGGATTACTCTGAAGTTGATCCAAGATTTGACCCACAGGGCTCTCTTCAAATTATTGAACTGCCATATGCACTTCTTCCGTCCGAGCATTGTATAATCTTGCGGGATGAACCATCGCCCAAATTGGAGGCATGGGCACGCATTGGCCATAAATATCGATTCTTCTGGCATCCGGACCTTATTCGTGAAGAGCTCAAGATTTGTGGCACATCACCCTCTCAACCGACAAGCTCTACAAGGACGCTTCTTACGGAAGAACCTTTTCGTGTCTACATCAAGACAGACTTGGATAAAAAGCATTTTCGGTTTGTACGAAGATTAAAGCGAAGCTCTGTCGAGCACAGTATTGCGATCTCTTCGGAACTTCGCTCCCTATGTAAGGATCCGGCGGCGGCCGCGCGCTATTCCTTCTTACCCGAGTCACTCGGATTAGTCATTGCTGGTGGGAAGCATGAGGGATCTGGGATGCTTTATCGTGAAGTAGAGCCTTTCCCGTGCGCCAAAGATAGGCGCATGATCATCCCATATCACGCACTCTATGCGTCCGATCCGAATGTAAGTGAAGATCCACCCCTCCTCACTCAACTTACAATCCTCCATGGTAGCAATGATAAAATTGGCTACTTTGTTTCAGAAATCGTCGGCCCTATACTTGAGGCGTGGATATTTCTTGTTTCAAAGGGCGGACTGTTGCCGGAACTGCATGGGCAAAACTCACTCCTAGAACTGGATATGAATTTGTGCCCGAGGCGCATCGTGCATCGTGATTTTCAAGGCACATATAGTGACTCACGAATTCGCACAGGCCTTGGCCTTCATCTCTTTTCTAAGCATGTCGTTGGAGTTGAGCCGGGGACAACGATACAGTCTCAATACAGTCATGTCTTCGATGGTATGATTGGACGATACTTACTCTCTCGGCTTATAACAACATTCTGCACCTCTTTCGGCGAAGAATATCTGAAGGTCGCTAACGCGATAAAGGCATATCATCTCCGTATTCCCGAATGCAGGGTGCCCGATTTCCCACAAACGACATATCGTTTTGGGAGCACCGCAAAAGAGCAAACGGGAAATGAAGTAACCCTCGTCGATACAGGAGTCTTGCCGGAATTTCGCTGAAAGCCCATACCTCCTCGCTTATTATTAGCGAGGAGGTATTATTTATATATGGAGACTCACATAATACAAGGGCTCTTTTCCGAGAGCGTAATTGTATACCACTACCCTAGCAATAAGCCATCAAAAAAAAGCATTTTAGTGCTAAAAGGAATTTATGGAGAGCATGATCCAAACGGGCTTTCTTGGGATAATGCGCTAGTAAAATTATTACAAAATAATCACCATATAATTTTTATAAGAACCTCTCGCTTAAATAACAAAACGGATCGAGAGGCTTTTATTGGTAAAACTTTCGGGCAAGAATGCTCTGAAATTGAAAGCGCTCTTGAATACTGTAACAAAAATATCTTTCCGAAAGATATAACATGGTGTTGCATTGGCGCCTCTTTCGGCGGCACGATACTTCTCGGAACCCCGAGGACGCTTTCTCAAATGAAAGCTGTAATTATGATAGGTAGTGGGTGTGGGAAGACTCCTGAAACCACAAAGCCCTTATTATCCACACTCCCAGAGACTGACCAGTTATTGCGTGCGCTCGATACTTATTCCGGTATATTTATTTTTTTACATGGCGAAAACGACGTGATCGTACCGGAATATTCTCAACGATTAATTTATGATCGAGCAGGGAAACATTCTAACAAGCATAGATGGGTGAGCATGCCGAATCTTGATCATAGCCTCCGCGACACCAGCACAAAAGAATCTTATATGGCAAAAATAGCATTCCAGTATATTTCAGGAGATTTCATATAAATATAGCGACAAGGCGCACTGTCGCCCCTTTTGCTGTTATCTATCCACAGATTAACCATGAAGAAAACAGGCATACTTTTGTTTCGCTTAACTCCGAGTATGATTGACAAATAATAGAAATTGGTTTAATTTAAATCATGATACACTTGTTCGTTAACATTTAACCATAAGGGGTTAGGAAATGGATAAGAAAAATCTACTTGTTTACTCCTCAGGAACGCCTGGCATTGACAACACTGAATTTGAGGTTGTCGAACGCAAAGGCATAGGTCATCCTGACACTCTCTGCGACACGATCGCCGAGAAGGTATCCCAGGCATACTCACAATACTGCCTGAAGCGCTCGGCATCAGTGTCTTCAATGCGCAATAAAAATGCGCCACCGTGTTGCTTGGCAAAAATAAAATTAAAAAGCGCGGTACGAGCGGTGCCGATGTGCATAAAGCCCGTGGGAGATGGCGCAATGCGTACGCGTACGGATTTATTCATGGATACCAAGACGAATAAGCTCGAGGGCAATCTTGCGCGAAGCATCAATGCGGGCGAAGGTACCAGCAGCTTGTTTCATTTCTGCCGCGCGGACCGTGTCAGTAATCATTTTTTGGATTTCCGATATTAAAATGTGAGGAGTAAGATTTGTCTCTTCAATGACAATCGCCGCTCCTGTGCGCGCGTAATTATACGCATTTTCGCGTTGGTGGTTTTGCGCGGAGTCAGCGATTGGTATGAGGATCGTGGGCAGACGCCATGCGGCAAGCTCAAAGATACTGCCCGCGCCAGCGCGTGATATAGCTACATTCGCCATAAACGCGGCGTTGCGTAGCTGGCTTGCGGTCATAAGCGGAAAATGATGATAGCGTGATTTGTGTGGCGAGTCTCCAAGCGCTACAGCGGCTTCTTTCGCGATAGCATCATGATGCGCGACGCCTGTTGAGTGGATGATTTGAACTTTTTCCACTAATTCAGGGAGAGTTGAGAGTATTATGTCGTTGATTTTTTGAGCGCCTTGTGATCCGCCCAAAATTAATATGACGGGTATGCCGGTTTCAAGATTAAAAATATCATATGCCTCATCCGATGAGCCACCCAAAATGCCTGGACGGATCGGATTGCCAACGAGCGCTACCTTGTCGGGTGGAAAATATTTTGCCGCCTCAGGGAATGACACGCCAATGCGGCGGGCAAATGTTGCCGCCCAGGTATTGACGACTCCTGGTACGGCGTCCGACTCATGGATCATGACTGGTATGCGATAGAGGCGTGCGGCAACTAATGCTGGAAATGTATCATATCCTCCTTTTGAAAAAATAATATCAGGTGGGTGTAGGGTAAATCTCCAGAGCGCGCGAAAAATACCACGGAGCGTTTTAATGCTGTCGGTAAAATTAAGAAATGAAAAATAGCGGCGTATCTTGCCTGCTGGTATCATTTCAAACGATACTGATTCTTCGCGCATCACATCAGGGTCAAAGGGTTTGTCGCCCATCAACACCAAATCAAGAGATACGATATGTTCTTCTTCCGCAATGTCGCGAAGTGAGCGGGCGACGGCCATGAGAGGATAAAAGTGTCCGCCAGTACCTCCGCCTAAGAGTACTATTTTCATAGATGTTTGCGTTTTGAGATTTGTACAAGCACACCCATTTCAAAAAGAAGAAACGCGACGGCAGTACCGCCCAGGCTCATAAAAGGCAACGGAATGCCCGTTAGTGGCAAAAGGCCCGAAAGTGCCGCGGTATTAATAATAGCTTGCGTAGCAACTAAAAAGGTTATGCCGGAAGCGAGAAGTTGGGCAAAAGAATCGCGCGTATGTGCTGCGGCAAGCATACCACGAACAGTAAAGAGAAAAAAGGCGCCGATGAGTATTACTACACCTATAAATCCGTACTCTTCGGCAAATACCGCGAATACGGCATCACCGTCTGGTTCGGGTAAATAAAATTTTTGTCGTGAAAGACCGACTCCCCTACCCCATAATCCACCCGAGCCTATCGCGAGTCGCGCTTGATTGATTTGATAGCCAATGCCTTGTGGATCGGTCGTCGGATCCAAAAAGACAAGCAAGCGGTTTATGCGGTAGGGTTCCATGTATACCGCCACGCTCAATAAGAGCACGCCCAAAAGAAAAATAAGCCCCACCTGTCTTGCGCGCCCACCACCTACAATAAATAAACCGAGCGCGGTACACGCGATAACTCCAAAAGTTCCCAGATCCGATTCAAAGAGCACGAAACTTCCTACGACACCGGTGATAATGAGAAAGGATACTAGGCCCAAGAAAAAATGGGTGAGATTTTTACGGCGCGATTGGATCCACGCGGCGAGATACGCGATAAAAGTAAACTTAAGTAATTCGGATGGTTGGAATGAAAATCCGCCAATGACAATCCATCGCGTCGATCCTCCAACAGTAAGACTAATGCTCGGGATAGTAAACATGGCAAGCATGATCAAGAGACTGCCAATCAAGAAGATAGGCGCGTAGTTTTTCCACAATACTATCGGCGCACGAAGACCTATCATAAAAAACATCCCACCGAATCCGAACCCAAGAACGAGTTGACGTAGAAAATAGGAATACGAGTTGCCAAAATGCCGTACCGATCGTGGCGCTGACGCTGACGCAAAAGTGATAATGCCTATGATAAGAAGAAAGGCAATGACGCTTAACAAGAGTTTGTCCGCGTGCTTCATGATAGTCGCAAGCGCCTTACCGCGCGTTGAAATTGAGCGCTTCGATCGTATTCATTTTGAAACATATTGAAACTTGCCGCGCCTGGCAAGAGGACTATCGCTCCGCGAGCATCCTTGGCGAGCCTGACAGCTTCACTCATGGTTTTTGCATATTCCGGCGCGTCTATATGTTTTTTCAGTTTTGCGCTTAATGATCCAGGAAAGAGAATGACACGCGGACGATATTTTTTAATAGCATCAGCAAAGATGCGAATATCTTTATCTGAAAATTTTTTATCTTCTCCTCCAGTAATAATGGTTATTGATTTCCATTTTTGCGCAACGGCAGCGAGAGAAAATGCGGCGGCACCGGGGCTTGTCGACGTTGTATCGTCAATAAATGCCGTAGTGCGTGTTTTGCGCACGACCTCAAGGCGGCTTGCGGGGGCATCAAAAGACAAAAGGCGTTTTTTTATAGTACGTTCGGAAACTTCAAGCGAGCGAGCTGTAGCAACTGCAAGCGCTATAGCAGGACGAGCGACGCGCCATGAGGCTTTGCGTGCGTATGCGGGTAGCTGGCGCTCGCTAATCCAGATGCGATTTCCACGGTATGTTTTGGGAAATGAGCGCGCGAGCGTATGATCGTACCATACAAACGAACGATCTTTTCGCGTGTGGCGCGCTACAATATGCATTTTTGCTTTCGCGTACGCGGTAAATGATGGGTAGCGATTAAGATGGTCGGCAAAGAGTGATGTGATGATAGCGACTCGTGGCCCGTGTGAGACCAAATCGAGATCAAAACTTGAGAATTCAGCAACCATCCAGCGTGGCAGTAAGCGCGCCATAAAAACATCAAAACACGACACTCCCGGCACGCCTAACGCGACCGCGTCTTTACCAAGCAAATGCGCGATCAAGAGTGTCGTTGTGGTCTTACCTTTGGTGCCCGTAACGCCGATGATATGTCCGCGTGGCGCGAGCGTCAAAAAAATATCAGCATCGCAGGTAACGGGTATTTTTTTCTTTTTTGCCGCGCGAACGAATGGAGATTCGAGCGGAACGGCAGGGTTTTTCACTATGAGATCCGCTCTCCCAATATCACGCATATCATGCTTACCGAGCGCATAACGAATACGCGGATATCGCTTGAGCTGGGCGAGTGACGGGGCGAGTTCTTTTTTTGAACGAAGATCGGTAATAGTAAGTTGATACCCAAGCTCTGCTAAAAAACGAGCTATACCGACACCGCCGCCGAGCGTGCCAAGCCCTAAAATAAGTATTTCCGGATCGCGCTTACCCGCGGCGAAGAATTTTGCCTGCAAGCGCTCCCGTAGGAACTCCTTTCTCGATTGCAAGACGTCCATTGATGAAGACATATTCTATACCTTTTGGATATTGATAAGGCGCGTCGTAGGTCGCGGTATCATACAAACCGTCAGGATCAATAACCACAATATCTGCTAAAGCGCCTTTTTTGATCGACCCTCGGTCGCCTGCGATGCCAAGATGCGCGGCAGGCACTGTCGTCATACGCTTGATGGCTTCTTCCCATGAAAATATTTTTGACTTTCGTACAAGACGGTTGATATAGCGAGGCGCGGCGCCATATGAGCGCGGATGGGTAAGATCCTTGCGCCCCTTGGGATCACCCACGCCATCAGACGCAAACATGCTGTATGGCTCTTTTGCGATAGTAACCAGATGCTTGCTTTTCAGTGTTTTTGAAAAAATAGTAACACTCAAGCCATTGATCACCAATATGTGTACGAGCGTTTCTTCGGGAGAAAGACCTGATTGACTAGCGATTTGGGCAATACTTTTGCCAATAATTTTTTTATCTTTTTGTGCCTCCGCGATAACAATATTATCATAATGAAGCGTGAGGCCTCGTATGGCTTCGAGTACTGATTCGTGTTTTGCGGCGTCTGAAAGTATCGCCAACACTTTTGACTGATCTCCCTCCATAATCCATTCGGGTAAAAAATTTGAGAGCAGCGAACCGGTATGGAGATAAGGGAAAAAATCCGCGGATATTGGCAAATTCTCATATTTGCGCGCCTTACGGATGATAGCAAGCGCCTTGGGAAAATCATGCCAAGCTTTTCTGCCGATTGCTTTAAGGTGCGTGATGTGCACTTGCGCGCCTGATGACCGAGCGATATTAATAACTTCCACAACTGACGCGAGAATCCTGCGGCCTTCGTTACGCATATGCACGCTTACTACTTTGCCCGCATCCGCCACAATACGCGCGAGCTCAACAATTTCTTCTTGGATGGCAAGCGTGTTGGGTATGTGAGCAAGCCCTAAAGAAAGCCCAAACGCGCCTTCGTCGAGCGATCGTTTGAGAAGAAGTTTCATTGATTCAAATTCTTGACGCGTAAGTTCTCGGGCATCGTCTTCGGCAATGTTATGGCGAAGCGTTGAGTATCCGACGAGACTGCCCGTATTGACTCCCATGGGATGTTTATCCAGTTCGCCATAAAATTCTTCCATACTGCGCCAGTTGATATTAAAATTTGATACATCAGTCCATTTTTGCAGAGATCCTACGGCCTTTTGATCAATCAAAGGGGCAAGCGATGAACCGCACGCGCCGCCGATGACCGTGGTAATGCCTTGCGCGAGTAAATTTTCTTGAGCGGGATAGGTAAAAAGTGTCCAATGAGTATCAGAATGATTGGTGACGTCAATAAACCCAGGCACGACGTATTTGCCTGACGCGTCAATAACGCGTGTCGCTCGCCCCCTGCCCATCGCGCCTACTTCTTTTATGATCTCGCCTGAAATGCCAACATCGCCGCGATACATGGGAAAACCCGAGCCGTCAATAATGGTGCCACCCTTTATGATGTATGAATACGCCGCCATATTATTTACCAATAATATGAATCACCATTCCCATAATCGCACAAACAACGCCAACAATCCAAAAACGCATAGTTACTTTGAAATGCGGCCAACCAAGCGCTTCAAAATGGTGATGAATAGGTGCCGCCAAAAAAACTTTTTTGCCGCGGTAGTGCTTTGACGCGATTTGGATTATATTTGATGTTACCTCTGCTACCAGTGGAAACGCGATGATGGGTAGTACCGCCACCGCACCCGTAAGAAACGCGATAACCGTGAGCATCGAGGTCAGTCCGAGCATGCCCGTCTCACCCATATAAAATCGGGCGGGTGGAATGTTGTACCACAAAAACGCGAGCAGAGCGCCAATGGTAACGCCAAGAAATGTTGCGAGATCAAGCTGCTGTTGAAAGAAGGCGATGCCGCCGTATGCGGCAAGAATTGACGCGAATACTCCACCCGCGAGACCGTCAAGACCGTCGATGACACCTCCAGCAAATACCGCGAGCATGGTAAGCATAAAAAACGGTACAAATAGAATACCAAGCGTTACATCGCCCCAAAATGGTATGTAGATGCCACGCATCTCAAGCTGACTATAAAACCACCACGCGCCAACCGCGCCGATGATGAGTACCGCGGCAACACGCGCCTTTAGATCAAGTCCGCCACCGATGTAAGTATCGCGTCCGCGTACTGCCATCCAATCATCAAGAAGTCCCGTAAAAGAACCCGCGAGCAGTGCTGCGAGCGGCAGCCATGTTTGATTGCGCGAGAGAAATGAAAGTTTTAAGAAAAGGGCGCTGTCAAAGAGTATATGTAATACCCAAAGAATAAGTGTGATAAAAACAACAGTACCCCAGATGAGAATGCCGCCCATACGCGGAGTCTCGGCGCGCGTTCGAGCTTTGAGTATGCCTGAAATGACGGTCGCCTGTTCGCCCGTGGCGGCTTTGCGCGCGATCTCAGGGCGCCACAATTTATGCGCGTATAAATAATACGTCAAAAGAGGAGTCGCCAAAAAGGCAACAAAAAAGGAAATGGTTGAGAGACCAAAAACTTTTAACACATCGAGCAATACTGCCTCTTGCATACTATCTATAGTAGCATACCTCCGGTCCGGAGGAGGAGGGACGACGCTTCATCGATGCGCCTATTCGAATCCGCGCCTAAAAGAATAAGCACCTGGGGTCTTCCTAGAAAAATTTCATAAATAATGATGACAGATTCACCGGAGGCTTTTGTAGTGCCGGTTTTGCTGCCAACGAAGTTGATAATATGAGAAGTAAGTGTATTTTTGTTGATAAGGCTATGTTTGTGATGACCAAATGAGGCAATAATTTTTCTCCTTTCTCGCGATGGCTCCCAGAGTATGGGCGTTTTCATCGAAGCTTGTACGAGTTTTAAAAGATCATTTACCGAAGAAAAATTACTTGGTTCGCCATCAGCTACATCAATGCCTGTAGGATTGCGGTAGAGTGTATCATGCATGCCGAGCTGATAGGCTTTTTTATTCATGAGTGCCACAAAGCGTTCTATTTTTTCATCAAAGGTGCGCCCGCCAAGCCGCTCGCCCACTGTCTCGGCAATCGCCGTCGCCATACCATTTGATGAGGACAGCATGAGCGCGTAGAGCGCGTCGCGCAGAGCAAATACTTCACCTGCCCGAAAATCCCCCGCTTCTCCCGATGTTTCGGCTGCTTTTTGAGAAAAAACAATAGGCGTGCCCTCCGACAATGTTTCAAGCGCCAAAAATCCCGTCATCACTTTAGTAATACTCGCGATCGCTCTTCGTTTATCTGTTGATCGTTCTGCGGTACGCCATGATCCTCCTAGATCGGCTATTAATGCGCTTTGCGCGGTATATGAGTCATCGATCGATATTCGAGGTGGGATCGGTAGCGGCAATGGTAAGTCAGTCTGGTCAGGGGCGGGTGCGACGACCGTCATACCAAATGCGGCAAGAAAACCTGTGGCAACTGCCAGCGCATCCGAGAAACTATGCATGATCCTTTAGTTCTTTGGCAATCTCGTCGTAATTTGGTAAATCCGCGCTTGAAGTAACGCCAAGATATTTAAACAAATCAAGAGTGGGACGATACAAAAAAATACGCGCGTCATGTTCGTCTTGCGAGCGTTCGATAAGCCCGCGAATAAGCAAGGCACGGAGCGCAAACGCCGAATTGACCCCGCGCACATAATCAATACTTGAGCGTGATACACGGCCTTTCCATAAGATAATCGCGAGCGTTTCGAGCTGTGAACGCGAAAGATCCCCCTCGAGCCGTTCTTTGGCGATGCGCGCCGATACTTCGCTCGTCTCGGGCGCAGTGACAAGCGTATAGGTGTCCTCAGTCTGCAAAAGGCGTATGCCATGCTCTGACAGCTGATCTTTGAGCGCGTTTAACGCTTTTACTACTTCGCGTTTGTCAGCGCCAGAAAGACGCGCCAAATCTTTGAGCGCGAGCGGTTCGCCCGATACAAACAAAAGCGCTTCAAGCGCGTGAGGTAGATTTTCGTTGATATTATTATTCTCTGGATCCATGTTCAATATGTATTAAATCAAAATTTGATGATTGACGCACGGCAATGGCACCTAGCTTTATCAGTTCGAGCATTGCCAAAAAAGTGACGACGACCGAAATTTTTTCTGCTTTGTTGCCCACAAAATCATGAAATGTTTTTACCATACCGCTTGATATTCGTCCTTCAAGCTCTTTGATTTTTTCTTCAATTGAAATAATTTTCTTAACCGTGCGCTGGGGTAGTTCATTTTTTTGCGGAATTGCGGTGATAATTTCACGCAGCAAAAAAATCATACGATTCAAATCAATACCTTTCGCGGGTGGCAAAAATGACGGGGCAACGAGCACCAGCGGCTCACGCCCAAAAAGTTCTTTGCGGGCTTTTACTCGCGCGCCAAGCGTATCAGCCATATGTTTGACGATCTGATAGGCGCGCAGGCGATCTTCAAGCTCTTTGATATCACTCTCTTCCTCGCGCGTGAGCATAAAACCTGGCAAGAGCGAGCGCGATTTTATGAGGATGAGAGTTGAAGCAATGACTAGGAAATCAGCGAGCTCTTTATGATAGTGGCTTTCGCCGAGCCTTGCTTTGAGATCTTCAATGTAACGAAAATAATCTTCGGTAACACTGCCAAGTGATACTTCATTGATCGAGAGTTTTTTGGTCTCGATCAGGTCGTAAAGAAGCTCGAGCGGCCCCTCAAATTGTTTGACGTGAACTTTGTATGCCACGCACCTAGTATAGCTGAAAATCGCTTCAAAATAAAGAAAAAACAAACCTACGCGGTGGGTTTTTTCTTGATTTGAATTCCAAACTCAAGTAATTGCTCGGGCGATATATCAGTAGGCGCATCTACCACGGCTGTTTTGCCGCTAGCCGTCATGGGGAATGCCTGCACTTCACGAAGCGCCGTCTCGCCCGTAAAACACATAGCAAGACGATCAATGCCGAGTGCGATGCCGCCGTGAGGTGGCGTGCCGCGACGAAGTGCTTCAAGCATATGACCATAGTCATGTTCAATTTTTACATCATTAAAACCCATTACACTCAATACTTTTTTGAGCACCGCAGGTTCGTGCGCGCGGATACTACCGCCGCCCGCTTCATAGCCATTGAGCACGAGATCGTATTGATCAGCGATGATTGATTCAATCTCACCCGCCAAAAGTTTTTCACGATGCTCTGGTAGCGTATTTGAAAACGGATTGTGGGTAAAAGTCCAGCCTCCGTGTTCGGTGCGTTCAAAAAATGGAAAGCGCGTCACCCACGCAAATGCAAGCGTGCCGTTATTCTTTTCTTCGTCGGTACGCAGATCAAACTTGTCTGCGCCAAATTTTTCTATAGCTTCGGCATAGGTAAAGCGCGGAAACGGCGTTTCTTTAATTTTTTTCCCAAGTTTTTCTGCAATCTCAATCATCATGCCTTCTATAATATCGAGGACATCTTCCTGTTTTACAAAACTCATCTCGATATCAAGCTGGGTATGTTCAAACCCTCTATCCGCGCGAAGATCTTCGTCGCGGAAACATCGGGCGATTTGAAAGTATCGCTCAAATCCTGATGCCATCAGGAGCTGTTTGTACTGTTGAGGGCTTTGTGGAAGGGCGTAAAACTGACCTTGTTGGAGGCGCGAAGGTACTAAAAAATCACGAGAACCCTCCGCGGTTGCTTTCGTGAGGTATGGCGTTTCAATCTCAACAAATGATTTTGCAAAAAGATATTGGCGCATCGTATCAACAAGTTTTGATCGCAAACGGATATTGCGCTGGAGGCGCGTTCTCCGCAGATCAAGATAGCGATATTGAAGACGCGTCTCCTCGCTTACTTCATAACCGTCACCGGCCAATTCAAATACGGGGGTTTCCGCGGAGTTGAGTATGGCGATATTTTTTACTTCAATTTCAATGCCTCCCGTCAGTAACTTATCATTTTTCATTTTTGCGGGTCGTTCTTTAACGAGACCCTGTATGCCAATCACCCACTCGGTGCGTACTTGATCGGCAACATTATGCAAATCTTGATTATCCGGGGGTACTACCATCTGTACTATGCCAGACTCATCACGCAGATCAATAAAGATCAATTTACCGTGATCACGGCGTACATCAACCCAGCCGGCAAGCTCAACTTCTTGGCCTATATGCTTTGGCGTATCACCAATATGAATCCGCTCCTTCATAGATTTCAATATATCAAGAAATGCAACCTCCGCATAGTGCGGCGATCATAATTTGCTATTTGATAGCGATAATATTGCCATCGTCTTTTGCTGGTTTGGTCATTGCTTTTTCAAAAATATATTTTGAAATTTTTTTATGCTTATATCCTGGCGGGCCTGGATCATGATATATAATATGTGATCGCGTACTACCGGTCAGTACCACCGTATGGCTTGCGTATCCTTGTTCTCCACGCAGAGTATAGGGATTTACAGAAACAAGTACGACGTAGCCTTTTCGCATTAAAGACGTTGCTTGGGCAAGTGTAATATTTTTATGAAATACAAGCTTGATATTTTTTTGCCGAATAAGCGCGCGCGCGATAGATTGCTCGCGCCTCAGATCAGAATACTTGCGTTGCATAGTATATGTTTCAGTATTCCAAATAGTACGCAGATATGATTTCCCTAAACGAGCAAATTTTTTGTAGTTAAGATTCTCAATATTTATCACATCAAACCCTTGTTGAGCAAAAAAGAGCAGCGAAAGCCCTTGCCATGTCCATTTATTTGGTAAGTGGCCAGACAGCGCATCAAGTTTTTGCATGGAATATTTCTTTTCCGGCTGTAAACAGGCAAGCGCCATTTTTAAGCAACCCTGGAAACAATGCATACTGCCAGGACTCTCAAAAAATGGAATACCCCGTTTAATTGTGTTGACCATAATATATAAGTTTGGCGGGCCTGCGTACAGGCCCGCCAGTTATGAACGACGGCTACTTGCCCCTACCGCCTCCACCGCCACCCATGCCACCGCCGTTCGTGTTACCACCATTACCAGACATACTACTATCACCTCCTTTTGTGTGATATCGGCAATTTGAGGAACCTGTCATTTTTACTATAGCAAGGCAAACAAAACAACACAATGATGTTACAAGACCTTCTTTTCCACGAGCGGCAATAGCATAAAGAAGGTGCTGCCTTTGCCTTTGCCTGGCGAGGTAACGCCGATGGAGCCGCCGTGGGCCTCGGCAATAAGTTTGGCTACGTAGAGGCCAAGGCCGAGGCCTTCGACATGAGTCGCGCGTGGCTCCTTGCCGCGTACAAATTTTTGGAAAAGTTTGCGCGATTCTTCCGCGCTCAAACCAGGGCCCGTGTCAGTTACCGAAAAGCGGATAGCACCGCCTTCTTGCGCGAGCTTCACCACCACCTTGCCTGATGGTGTATATTTAAACGCGTTATCCACCAGGTTGAGTGCTATCTGGCGGAGCTTGTTGATATCGCCACTGATGACATCATCTTTAAAGTTTTTCTCCCAAATGAGCTTTATATTTCTATTTTTTGCCACGATTTGAAAATCGATAACGGCTGGATCAATAATTTCAAACAGATGAATCGGCTTCATATCATACTGCATGCGCCCGCGCTCCATGCGCGAGAGATCAAGTAAATCATTGACGAGGGTGATCAAGCGCTCGTTTGATATATATACTTTCTCAAGCGGATCTATAACTTTTTTATCAATCTTACCAAAACTCCCCTCGCGCATCATGGAGATGTACCCCTTTATGATTGAGAGTGGCGTGCGTAGCTGATGTGACGCGATTGAGATAAAATCAGACTTCGCCTCATCAAGCCGTTTGAGATCAGCGTTGGCAATTTCTAAATCAATCGCCAACCTTTCCATTCGCTCACGTAACTTTACCTCGCGCAGCACTGAACGAATAAGAAGAGCGCCGAGAGCAAGAGACCCCATAAATAAGATTGCGCCAAACGCAACATCGCGAGCATTTTGTGCGGCAAGTAATTGTATGAGCAACAAAATCCAAAGCGCAAAAGTCAGCAGCTCAGTAGCAATAACTTTTACATCAAGCAATCGATATTTGATAATCGCGTAACTAGTAAAGATGATAAATGGAAAAAAGAAAAGCGGCGCAAACGGAATAAAAGTCACAATTTCATACATGGTCGGCAATATAAGGTTAAAGGTCAATATCAGGGAGAAAGTAATGACCGTGCCTAGAAAAATAAGTTTATACCGTGTACGCTCTATGCCAACAGCTCCGTGCGCTTTTTGAAAAAGCTCTCGTATAGCCGCGATTACTAATCCGAAAGTAACGAGCCCAAAAATGGGTATCGCTGGACCATGAGCCGCTTTGGCTACTTGTGTGCTGCTGGGTAAATGCTCAACGCCCCGGAAGATATATGGGGTCAGGGTGAGGACTGCCACGAGAGCGATAAGTGGAAACAGTAGATACTTATAGGATTTTTTAGCGCGATAGGATTCTTTAGGAAATATTAAAAATAGATAAAATATCGCAAACGCGTGCCATACGGCAAAAAATATAGTAAATCTTAAAAACCACAAAATATATAGAGCGTCCCAACCTATTTGATTACTCAAGTAATTAAATGTCGCGTATATAATGGTAAGCAGTGAAAAGACAAGAAATGTTTTATTAGTAACACTGCGTTTATTATTAATAAACACGACAACGCCAAGTGCCGCGATGGCGACACTAACGAGACTGATGGCTATGAGTGCGATATCGTTGGTCATGATGTTTGATAGGATATAAAGCCCGCGGTATGTAACCTAGTCGCTCGAGCGGTCGGCTCTCCCCCATCGCCGATGCGAAACATAAAGGCAATTGTTTTATTTTCTATGTGTAGTGTTTTTTGAATGTCCAAATACCCTTTTTGCATAAGATGAATATGCTTATGTTCAAACGCCGCGAGATCGCCATGCTTTACGCGCAAGAAAAGATAGATGAGTCCTGCGAGCGGTTGAAAGCTCAAGCCAAGCTTTGTGGTATTGAGCCAAATGTGCTCTGCTACCATGCCCGCCCGCACAAAATGCTCGGGCGTTTCGTCATCAATAACTATCGCACCTACCAACGACCCTGATGCATACAGCTGACCATTGCCAAGCGCTACAAAACGCGGAAAGCCAACCATACCTAATACGCGCATGACCGGCCACCGGCGAAACAATTTAAAGAGTACTTTTACGGGAGGCGGCAGTTCGAGTGTATCTATATAGAAGCCAATGCTTTTTTTGTCATCTTCCGCTTTGGTCCAGTTGATATGGTTAAAGAAAAAGCCGTGCATGAGCTTGTTTTCAAATATCACGCGCTCGTTTGATGCGGCGGCGTTAGCTACGGTTTTGATAGCGCCCTTGTCAGTGGTGAGTATTATTTTTACACTGTCATCTACACCATCGGTCAGCCATTTTTTGGTCTCGTCGGTGATGTCTACTTTTTTGTATGGCTTGCGGTTGGTAGTGCGTTTGAAGATAATTTCAAAAAGTGGTTCCGCTACGGCTTCGCGGCTGGTAAATTGTATCAACGCTACGAGGTTTGACTCGTGGCTTTCGGGAAATAATTGCGAGCGCATATCAAAGCCGTAATGCGAGGCGGCGATGCGTATATTTTCGAGCAACGCTCCATGCGCAAAGTATGATGCGCGCTGGCCCCAGCTATACAGAGAATCGTCACGCTCAGGTAAGTTGTAGAGTGCCAGCTCGCCGTCTCCGCGTACTTCAAAGCGCCACGGCTGGCAATTTTCACCAGACGGCGCGTGAATACCCGCCTCTATTATTTTAAGTAGCTGGACTCGATCCATTATCTCTATTCTAAAGAAAAAAAGGCGCACTGTCGCCTTCAGCTATGTGAATATTGACAAAAAATAAATTAATTACTACTGTAAGAGCGGATATTCCAAAGACTCGATGTGCTTCCTCGAGCGTCGAGGAAATAGAAGAGGGGGAAAGAAGGTAAAAACGTGGACATTCAACCTCATGACCAGGCACGCCCTCGATTCAGCAACGAAGGCGTCCCGCTCGGCGTCCTGCTCTCAGAAGAGTTCGACAAGTACGAGATCACGGCGCTATCACCGACATCAGCGTGGTGGACTGGCAGCTCAGGCCAGCAGCAAGATCCAGACGTCTGATGGCGCTTCGCAGGGGCGTTCTAGCGATAGAACGCCCCTATTTTCTTTTTATACTGACTGAAGCTCTCCATTTTCATTTTCTTGCGACGCTGATCTAAATGTATTGGGTCACGAATAGGAAAGGGTTTGGGGTTGCCGTTTTTATCTGTTTGAAATTGCGTGCCGTATTCTTGTTTTTTGCCTTCGTGTACTAATATTCGATCGGTTAACAAGGCGATATATTTTAAATCAATGATTCCTTTTTCCGTATTTTTAAAAATTTGTAAAACTTTTTTTTGAAAACGTGGGTCGTGATCGGCATGTTGTGTTAACAACCAAAAGTAGCGTATCCCCCTTTTACCGAGTAGCTTGGCGATTGATATTTCATTTTTTTTAGTAATCAATCTAATAAAATTTGTATTTTTTTTATCCAATAAAAGCAATTCTTTTCGCATCTTTTTAATCTCACGATCATGGTAAGATTTTGTCATTTCTTTCTTATTTAACAAAACTGTAAGTCGCTTCCAGTATCGCCACTGATGAGAGCGTTCCTTTTGGTCATCTAAAAATATTTTTCTGAGTTTAAAAACTAGCTTCTTGTCTATTGACATTTTTTACACTTTATACCATTATTTACTCGGTGAACTTTCAACAATCCTCTCTTTAAAAGGAGTATATCATGAGTCGCGTACTTGTCCTTACAAATAGCCAGGATGTTCATGCAGACTACGTAACAACTCGCATGGAGGAGCGTGGGGTTTTGTTTACTAGATTTGACAGCGATCAATATACTACCAATCAATCCTGCAGCATAGAAATATCGGGTGGTAGGGCGCCGCAGCTATCAATAAGCGGAAACGAGACCGCTGATATTGACTTAGCTGAAATGCAAGGGGTTTGGTTTAGAAAAGTAATTTTGAGCGAGTGCGATTTCGGGTCGGTAAAAGACTTCCGAGCCTTTATGGAACGGGAGACGGAATCTTTTTTCAGTAATCTCTACGGATCTCTCCAGGATCCAGTATGGATTAATCGACCTGAGCGTAATCGCTTCGCTGACAACAAGCTCGTACAGCTTCAAAGGGCGGCGCAACTAGGGATGGAGGTCCCGAAGACGCTGGCAAGTAACGATCCATCAGCAGTAAGGGCCTTTATGAGTGCTGCGCCAAACCAGCGTATTATATACAAAACTCTCAATCGCCCTTTCGTTTCGGAAAGCGAAAGTAAAGTACGAAGCGTCTTCACCTCCGTAATGCCAAGTATCACGGAAGAGGTGGCGAACTCCATTCGCCTCACGCCATGTCTTTTCCAAGAGTACGTAGAGAAAGCATATGAGCTGCGAGTGACTATGGTCGGAGAACAAGCTTTCTCAGCCAGGGTTTACTCTCAAGAGCATGAAGCAACCAAGGTCGATTGGCGAAGGGAACAGCACTGCGTTCAGTTGCGATATGAAAGCGAGACATTGGACACAACCCTTCATCGGCAGTGTATCGAGCTACTCAGAGGGTTCGGTCTTTTATTCGGAGCGATCGACATCATGGTTCGCCCCGATGGCAGTCATGTCTTTGTAGAACTTAACCCGAACGGTCAGTGGCTCTGGCTGGAGAAGGTTCTTGGCCTACCAATAGCCGACGCCTTGATCGATCTCCTGACCGCAGAGAAGCAGCCCCCTTGGTAAATCTTGGGGGATTTTTTTTAAATATTATTTTACCAAAATGGGCATCTTTGCCTGCGAATCAGCGGCGATATATTTGGGCTTTGTGCCTACTTTGAAATATTTTTCATCTTGATAGGAGCGCAATGCGATAATGGGTCGAGTGCGTCTTTTAGCATTTTTAA
>SXGU01226462.1_pt1 | contig 22144 bp, 13 predicted proteins | sample 3174531 | NCBI WGS metagenome assembly SXGU01 (sample SAMN11356863, study PRJNA531348) | freshwater metagenome | isolation source: freshwater sample F1-140 | place: China: Fuxian Lake, Yuxi | collected 2017-12-25
AAACGGGTGCGCCTCGCTGAAGTCCGCCCGCCGCACCACCTTCACCGCCCGCAACGTCCCGACGACATTCCGCGCCAGCCACACCTCGCCATACGCGCCCCGCCCGATGGGATGCAGCAGCGTGTGATCGGGAACCGACGGTAGCACAAGCGCGGGTTACGGATGCTGCGTCTCAAACATGGCGGCATTAAGGCCCGATCGGAATTTCGTGTCTAGTCAGAGCCGTCACCACCATCTACCGCTGCCAAGCTTGGAAGAAGAACCAAGAAACCTGGCCCCTTACTGCGCTCGCCGTTTTGAAAAAGATGAACAATCTTTGACCTTCAGATTCACAACCGCACCGGACGTCTCTTCTTCGCCGACTCATCCGCCGCGAACATCACACGATGTGTCTTGATGGCATCCGCCAGGCTTGTCAGCGGCATCTCCTTGCCGGCATCCAGTGCGTCGAAGAATGCCTGAAACTGACTTTGATACGGATGATCCGAGACATCACCGGAATCGAGCATCTTCATTGCGAGGCTGCTCCAGGCGTTCTTGTTCGTGTGCAGTTTCATCGAATGAAACTTGTTGTCGAGCAGGCTGCCTTCGCTGCCAACAAGGTGGGTGTGGAAGTAGTAAGGCTGGAGGCAATCAACAACGGCGGCACACTTGCCGATGCGTCCGCTCTTGAATTTCAGGATGGTGACACTGCTCGTGGTGTATTCGTACGGCTTGAAAATCTTGCTGCGCGACTTGGTGTCGTAGCTCGTGACTTCCGCGACATCGTCACCCATGCACAGCAACAGCGCATCGAGCGCATGGCAGCCGGCGGTGAGCAACGAGCTCCCACCGGCATTCTTGCGCGTGTTCCATCGAAACTGGCCGTACCACGGGCCGATGCCGTGATAGTAATCGATTTCGCCATAGTGCAGATCGCCGAGCAGGCCACGGTCAATGACCGCCTTGGTTGCTAGAAACTGGCTCGAGTAGCGGCACTCGAAGCAAACGCATGTCTTGACACCCGCTTTCTTCACCGCCGCTTCCATCGCCTGACAATCCTTCCACGAAAGCGCCAACGGTTTCTCAACGATGATGGGCTTTCCTGCACGGGCAGCAGCGATCACATGTTTGGCGTGATGTTGAGGGTAGCTGCAAATCGAGACGGCGTGAATCTCCGGATTGGCAAGCATCTTATCGAGGCTGTTGTAGCCGGTGACATTGCCGCCCCATTTCGCGCTGAGTTCCTCTGAGTCCAGCGGACGCGAGGAATAGACGGCTGTTACCTGTGCCTGCTTGCTTGCGTTGATGGCCGGGATATGCGCGCTCGCCACCCAACCGTAACCAATGATGCCAACGTTGTATTTTTTCATAACCAGCTTCCCGCTCAAATGCTCCACCCTTTCCTGTAATGATGATGGATATACTGATCCGCCTCCTTGGAGTTCGTGGCCCGCATTTTTGCGGCATCCCAATCCAGCCGCTTCTGAACGCGATACGCCACGTTGCCAAGCAGCGCCGCCTCCGTGAGCGGACCGGAGTAATCAAAGTTGCAAGTCGTCGTGCCGCCATTCTTGATCGCGTTCACCCATTCCTTGTGATGACCAATCGAGTCAGGAATTGTCTTCGGCGGCGGCGTGAAGCCTTCGTAATCCTTTTCCGGAAGCAGTTTGTGCTTTCCGTAGTCGGCCACGAGCATTCCCTTGGTGCCGATGAAGAGGACACCGCTCTTCCAGTTGGGATACAGATTCTCTCGAACGAAAATCGGATGCCGACCGCCATGATACCACGTCAGCGTAACGGGTGGTTTCTCGCCACGGGCCGGGTGTTGATAACGTACAACCAGTTGCGGCGGCGGCGCGTCAGCATCGACGGGCGGACCATCCACGGGTTCCGCACTCAGCGGATGATGCAAATCCAGCGCCCAATGCGGCAGGTCCATGTAATGGCAGCCGAAGTCCGCGAGTGAACCTCCCCCAAATGCCCACCAGTTGCGCCAGTGGAACGGAACGAAGTCCTGACTGTATGGTTGTTCCTGCACCGGGCCGAGCCAGAGATCGTAGTGGATGTGCGCCGGCACCGGCATCGGACGAGGCTTGGGCTTGTCCCCATAGATGGCTCCGGCCCATACATGCACATCGCGGACAGGTCCGATGGCTCCGCTTTGAATCAGCTCGACGACACGCCGGTAATTTCCGCCCGCATGAATCTGCGTCCCGATCTGTGTCACGCGTTTCATCTTTCGCGCGGTGTCGGTGATGATGCGTGTTTCGGAAATCGTCCGTGCCAGCGGTTTCTCGCAATAGAGGTGGCGACCACTCTTGAGCGCACCCACGGCAGCGACGGCGTGAGTGTGGTCCGGTGTGGCGACGACGATGGCATCGATGTCTTTTTGTTCCAAAAGCCGGCGGAAGTCGTTGTAGGTCTTCGCCTGTGGAAAGCGCTCCTTGGCGGCGGCACGCTTTTGATCATCGATGTCGCAGAGCGCGACGATGTTTTCCTGCGTCAGGTTGTCGATGCTGAACTTCGCCTGGCCTGCGGTGCCGACGAAGCCAATGTTTAGTTTTTCATTTGGCGAAATGGCGCCGCAGGCGAACCGTGACGTGGCAATGTAGAAGCCAGCGCCGGCGACGGTCGATTGCCCCAAAAATGCGCGGCGAGAAATTGGAGTGCTCATAGATTGGTGTGGACTATGGAAAAATTAATCTGAGTTCACCTTACCGGGTTCAAACAGAACGAAGCGCACTCGAAGCGCGCTCCGTCACCCCCCAATAAGAATCACTTTCGCGGAATCTCCCGCAAATAGACATTTTTGAAGTAAAGATTGTTCCCGTGGTTCTGGAGCTCGATCTGCCCGGTGGGAAAGATCGGCTGCTTGCGATCCCAGTAATTTTCGAGCGTCGTGTTGTTCACGACGATCTCGTTGTTCAGCAGGATGTGAACTTTCTCACCGACCATGACGATGCGGAAACGGTTCCACTCACCGATTGGCTTGTCGGCCAGCTTGAGCGGGCCGCTGGGATTCTTCTGGTTGTTGTAGAGGCCGCCGGAGCCCTCGCCTTTCGGGTTTGGCTTCAGATCCTTTGGATCCCAGATCTGAACCTGTGGTGAACCGCGCAGATAGATGCCGCTGTCGCCCTTCTCATGAATCTTCCAATCAACCAGCAATTCAAAGTCGCCGTAATCCTTCATCGTGCAGAGGCTGTCGCCCTTGCCATCGAAATTCAGGACTCCATTGACCACGGTCCAATGCTGGCGCATGCGTTCGTTGGCTTTGGTCTGTTCCTCGGCCAGTTTCTCCGGCGAGAGTTGCGCCCGCTTGAGAGGATTGTCATTGGGTCCCTTGGGCAGTCCTTTCCAGCCTGAGAGATCTTTACCATTGAAAAGCGCGGTGAATCCAGGCGGCGCAGTGTTGTCCGCAGTGCTCTTCGGCAATTCCTTTACCCGAAGATTTCTGAACTCGACGTGAGTTCCGTGGCCCAGGAAACCGATGTGCCCCGAGTCACGAAACATTCCCGGATGCTTCTCTATCGTCTTGGGATCGCGCACGTCATTGAGGTTTGTATCAACAATGACCTTGCCATTGACGGTGACCTGAATGTGGCGTCCGTCCGCAACGATCTCCTCCACATTCCACTGGCCGGTTGGCTTCAGCGAGCCCTGCTTCGCGGGAGCGATGTTGTAAACCGAACCGTGATACTGCCAGGGCTCAAGCTTGCCTTTGTACTCGGGACCGTTGTCATCGAGGACCTGGATTTCCATGCCGACGTAGGCGGCATCACCTCCCAATGGTGCGCGAATGCCCACACCATTGTTGCCGTTCTCACTCAGCTTGAACTCGAATCTCAAAACAAAGTTCGAGTATTCCTTTTCCGTGTAGAGATTTCCGCCCCCGGTCTTGGGGCAAACGATGGCACCGTTCTGGACGACATAACCCTCGTTCTTGCCGCCGATCAGCTTCCAGCCCTTGAGTGTGGTGCCATCGAAAATCGGCGTGAAGCCAGGCTCTACTTTGGTGGCAGCATGGCTGCTGCAAATGTTAAGCGCCAACAGTCCGGCGGAGAGAGTAGTGAAGATTGTTCGTCGCATCGTTCGTTAATGGTTGAGGTCAAAGCCGCCCGAACAACGATCAACGTCACCATGTGGCGCGAGCGAAGTCGGGTTTCGCTTTCAACCTGTGGAAACTGGACGTTGCAGTCAAGCCGGAGCTTCAGATGAAAACAATAATGACTCCTGAAAAGGGACCCAACGGCGTCAATTCAACTCACGATCTCTTCCACTTTCCGCGTCTGTTGTCGGCCGATCCAGGTATTCCCCGGGCGGCAGCTCATCGAATCCCTGGAAATGTTCCGGACGCAACGGCTCCGAGATGACGGGCTCCTCGTTCAACCATTTACCAATGTCCAGGAGCCGGCAACGCTTCGAGCAGAAAGGGCCGAACTCTACCGCAAACCAGTCACCTTCCACGCGACAAGTCGGACATCGGATGAGTCGAGGCGAAGCCATGGAGCACCGTCGAATTGGGCAAACTGTCAGCGTTGCCTGTCTTCGATCGCTTTCTTGACCTTCTGCAATTTCTGCAACTTCGGGCTGATCACGACGGCGCAGTAGGGAGCACGGGGATTTCGTCGGAAATAATCCTGATGCTTTTCCTCCGCCGTGTAAAACTTGGCCAGAGGAACGATCTGCGTCACGACAGGGTCGGAGAATTTCGTTTGGGCTGATTTCTTGGCTGCTTCAGCGGCACGCTTCTGCGCCTCGTCATGGTAGAGAATGATGGATCGATACTGCGTTCCTGCGTCAGCACCCTGGCGATCCTGAGTCGTCGGGTCATGAGCTTCCCAGAAAATCTCCAACAGTGTCTCGAACGAGATTACCGCCGGATCGAACTCGATCTGCACGACCTCGGCGTGTCCTGTTCGGCCCGTGCAGATTTCCTCGTACGATGGGTTCACCGTCTCGCCACCGGAATAACCTGATACGACGGCCTTGACTCCCTTGAACGTCTCGAAGGCGGCTTCGACACACCAAAAGCAGCCTCCGCCAAACGTCGCGCGCGAAGTCTTGGGTTTGGCGGAGTCGTTGGCAACTTCAGCGGCATTCATGGTCAGAAGTGTTATTAAAGTGATAATTGTTGAACCAAGCCAATGGCTCCAGCGGAGAAAGCATGGCCCGTTTTTTAGCATCGACGTTTTCATTTGATGGCACGGACTGTCGCCTATTGAACTCAAAGCTTCAACCAAACTTCATCGCATTCCAACGTTCGCCACCTTTGAGCACGGAGTAATGCTGACGCAACTCCATCGCGGCCTTTGCGAACTCAGCCGGGTCGGCCGTGTTGAACTCGAACATGTCGTAGTGGCACGGAATAACCACGCCCGCGCCGATGTCGCGACCAAGCTGAGCAGCCTCGGTGGAGCTTAAGTTCCCGGCCACGCGACGTTCCGGGGCACGGCCATTGATTGGCAGTAACGCCACGTCGATCCGCCATCGCTTCAACGTTTCCACCATCCCGTCGTAGAGCACTGTGTCGCCGCTGTGATAAATCGTCCAAGGCCCGCACTCCACCACGTACCCGAGATAGCGGCAACGTCCCGCCTCATCTCGATCGATGGTTTCGTGAGCCGCCGCCACCGCGTGAAAGACAAACTCGCCAACGGCCACCGATTGCCCGGCATCCAGTCCAATCGGGCTCGACGAATCGATCTGGAGCCGCTCCGCGACGAACTGCCGATTGGCCTCCGGGATGATCAACTTCAAACCAGTATTTGTCGCAAGCAACGGACGCAGGGTCTCCGCATCCAGGTGATCGGTGTGATTGTGGCTTGAAGTCACAACATCAATGAAGTTCAGCTTCTCCGGCGCAATCACCCTCTCCGTCATCCGGACGTGTGGTTTGTCGGTGGCGGCATATTTTCTTGTGAGCGAGTCGGACAGGTATGGATCGAACAGCAGGTGTCGCCCTTGCCACTGGATTAGAAAGCCGCTTTGGCCAAGCCACCAGATGTGAAGCTCAGATTGGTTCGCACGGCTAGCCTCAACGTCCGCGAGAAAGTCCGAGTCGGTTGAGAAAGGTTTGATCATGGAGAAGCGCGGTGCGGACCGGGTTTGATTACTTAATCGGCAATTTCTGCTGCTAGCTGTTTCCAGAACCAAAAGCCAACAAACGCGAATCGGACGGACTCAGTTACTGCCTGACCATCTTCACTCCCGCCACCATGTTCTTCAGCTTCTGCTTCGCCGCCCAGCGGGCCGTCTGACTCAAGCCGCAATCCGGCGCGAATGAGAGCCGGTCCGCCGGAGCGTGCTTCAAGCAAGCGCGAACCCGATCCGCCACGTCCGCCGGAGTTTCGATGTAATAGCTCTTCACATCGATGATGCCCACGGCCACATCCTTGGTCTTCGCTATCTCGCCGATGAGTTCCAGTTCAGCAAATTCACGGCTCGCCATCTCGACGTGGATTTCGTCCACGTTCATGCCGAGAAATGCCGGGAACATGGGCGCGTAGCGGCGAAGACCGACAGCGCGCGCCTTGTAATTTCCGAAGCATAGATGCGTCGAAAGATGACACTTGCCCGTGACACTCTCGACCGTTCGATTGAAAATCCCAACGAAACGCTTCGGGTCCTCGCGATGCGCGTAGCAGCTCATCGAAGGTTCATCCACAGTGATTTCCCGGCAACCTGCCGCGACCAGGGCTTCCAGTTCGAGCCTCAGGATTGGCAGCAGTGCTTCTGTCAGCGCCCAGCGATCCGGATATTGGGAGTTGGGCAGCAGTCGCCCGCTCAATGTGTATGGTCCCGGCACACTGGCTTTCAGCGTTGGACCAGCGGGTGCGAGACGTTTCAACCGCTCAAACTCCGCCACAGTTCCAAGGCCGCGCGGAGCAGCCAATTCTGCGGTCACCGCATGTTTCCCACGTTGATCGTGCGCCGGTGGACCAAACCGGCGTGGCGGAGCTGGCTCAAGGGAAATCCCCTCGAGAAATCCATAGAACGAGAGATTGAAATCCAACCGCGTCTGCTCCCCGTCTGTGATTACGTCCAAACCCGCCACCGTTTGATCATGGATCGCTGCAATCACAGCATCGTCCTTCAACTCCTCGCGGTCGGCCTCGCCAAACCGATCGAGATGCTGGCAGGCGAATTCGAGCCAGCCTGGAAACGGATAGCTGCCAATGACTGTCGTGCGGAGCGGGAGATCTTTCATTGGGTTAGAATTGGCACCATGAGCGATTGGAAGCCGGGGCGCGGACGGCCACGTCCGCGCGACTTGGGTTGGCTGAACCCGGGGACATGACAGCCCGTGGCGCATTCCAACAGCTCACGTGAATAGCTGTCATTCGTTTGAGTTGAAATATCCTGTTCACGGTTTCTCCCCCAACCGCTCATAAAGCTTTGAAAGCCGACGTGCGTGTTCATCGTAAGCGGCCTCGAAAAGTTCCGTGGCTCTCGCGGCACCGACGACTGCTCCGGCCGTCAGCACCTTCGGCGGTTGCCCCGCTCGCGTGAGCCGTAAAGCCACCTCGGCTTTGATCGCGTTCACCAGCAAGCATCCACCCACGGTTGATCCCGGGGCCACGGGCGTATCCAACCCATCCACGCACACCATCGCGTCGCCGACTGGCGCTCCTGTATCGAGGACGAGGTCGGCAAAATCCTGCAACTTCCTTCCATCAGTGCGCCGGCTGGCGCTCGCATCCGAGTGCTTCCGACTGATGATCGCCACGACCTTCACTCCACGCTGACGGAAACATTCCGCCATCTCAATCGGCACCAGGTTGCAGCCGCTCGATGACACCACCAGCGCCGAGTCGCGCGGAGACAGGTCGAAGTTGCGCAGGATGCGCTCGGCCAGACCCGTGACATTTTCGAGAAACATCGCCTGCCTTTGTCCGTTCGCGCCGACAACCAGGTTGTGGAAACTCAGGGAAAGTTCGACGATCGGATTAAAGCCGGGGAACGAGCCGTAACGCGGCCACATTTCCTCGACCAGGATTCGGCTGTGGCCTGAGCCGAAGAGATGAACCATCCGGCCAGCAAGGATCGTCTCGGAAAACCAATCAGCGGACTTCTGAATGGCGTCGTTCTGGCTCTCTACCGCCGCAAAAATCTCGCGACATTTCTCAAAGTATGTGGCACTTGGATTCACCGGGCGACACGCTAACGAATCTTCCTCCACTGGCGAAAGGGAAATTGTCCACGCTCGACCTGCCAGGAAGATGGTTTGACCATCAGATCACTTGGCTTCGTCTCCAGGCATTGAATCGAAGCTTCTTCAGCGCTTCTCTTCAGTGAATCAACTCAGCGCAGTTCAGTGGTGTGCTGCCTCAACCAGTTCAGATCTGCCTGAATGGATGCCACGCTGGTGCCTGGCATCGGGGCTTCATGGCTGTGCCAAAACCCGTCCGCCTCGGTCATGCCGGGGTTGTTGAATTTGGTGTTGTTCCAACGATGCGCTTCCGAGTGCCCGTCGGTGAATGCAAAGTTAGAAACCCGGCCATGATAATTTCCAGGCACGTGATAAATGGATGAACCTTCCATGTGTACCCCAAATTGTGGACGGCAGATGCTAAATGGATGTATCTCTCCAAAGAGGAAGAAATCAGATGCCCTAGTCACATCACTCGTGCGCTTGAACATGCGATACTTGGGGTTGGGCTCCGCGTGATACGCCAGTCCAGTCCAGCCCACGAACGTGCTCATTCCATAATTTCGAGGTCTGAGAAAGATTTTTCCGGCTTGCTTGATGGGCTTCTTGTCTCCGGGGCAGCGAAAACTTCCCTTTGCCGTGATGTAGGGAGCCATGAGGGACAGTTTCTCAGATACCAGGCCCTGTGCTGTTTTATCGTCCGTGAGGTTCGATCCTTCGCGGCCTTCCGCCCATACTTTCGCCACATAATTCGCCGGAGGATTCTGGAGGTTGACGCCATCGTCACCCGGATTGTTGGCCGGCCACGCATCATTGAAGTCGGTTGAATACACGATGGCGGCAAGGGCAAGCTGCTTTGTGTTATTGAGGCAGGCGATGCTATTGGCCTTCTGCTTGGCGTTGGACAGCGCGGGCAGAAGCATGCCAGCCAGGATCGCGATGATTGCAATAACTACAAGGAGCTCAATCAATGTGAAGCCCCGGGTTTGCCGGCGGCTGACATGTTGTGGTGCGGTGAGTGAAAATGAGAGCATTAGAATGATGTGTTAAGTGTCAGCGATGGTTTGATCAAATCTCCGCATGGACCGCAAGTAAAGCTGTTTTAGGCCAAGAGGCTGCGTACCCGCGGTGCCTCCCGAATCCCGTCGGCAACGAGAAGACCTCAAGACCGGGCGTGGCCGAGCGTTGTGCCGGAGTGCAGATCTATTCCGCAGGGAGGTTCGATACTTCGGTTGCCCGGATGAAAACACGGCGCGGACTTCGTTTCCACGGTCCGGCGGAATGAATTGCGCGTTCCACTCCCGCCAACCTGTGAATGCACGGGTGTACCCGCGAGCTCCAATCCAGTTCCAATCCAGTTCTTGTCAATCAAACGGTCGCTCTTTACAGTCCGCCCTCGCTTAAAACATGAAAAACACATCCAAACCCGGTTTTCCGAAGATTCCAAAGATCCAATACGAAGGCACGTCGTCCAGGAATCCTCTGGCATTCAAGCATTACAATCCGGAGGAAATCATCGAAGGCAAATCGATGAAGGAGCATCTTCGCTTCTCGGTGGTCTATTGGCACACCATGTGTGGAAACGGCTCCGACATGTTTGGCTGGGGCACATTCGATCGTCCCTGGGACAAGAACGTGGTCTCCGGCTCCATTGAGCAGGCAAAGCGCCGGGTGCCTGTCTTCTTCGAGTTCTGTGAAAAGCTGGGGGCTCCATTCTGGGCCTTTCATGACCGGGACATCGCGCCGCATGGGAAGACGCTTCGCGAGTCGAACAAGTATCTTGATACGATTGTCTCTCTTTGCAAACAGGAGCAAAAGCGCACCGGCACCCGGCTCCTCTGGGGCACCGCTCAGAATTTTGTTCATCCACGCTACATGCACGGTGCCGCCACCAGCTGCAATGCCGACGCCTTCGCCTTCGCCGCCGCGCAGGTCAAGAATGCGCTCGACGCCACCAAGGAACTCAATGGAGAGGGTTACGTTTTCTGGGGTGGACGCGAAGGTTACACGACGCTTCTGAATACCGACCTCAAGCGCGAGATGGATCACCTCGGCGCGTTCATGCACATGGCGGTCGATTACAAGAAGAAGATCGGCTTCAAGGGTCCGTTCTACATCGAGCCAAAGCCGAAGGAGCCTACCAAGCACCAGTATGATTCCGACGCCGCCGCTTGCTTGAACTTTCTTCGCGAATACGGGCTTCTTGAACATTTCAAACTCAACATCGAGACGAACCACGCGACGCTCGCGGGTCACACGATGCATCACGAACTGGAAGTGGCCGGGGCCGCAGGCGCGCTCGGAAGCATCGATGCCAACACCGGCGATGTCCTTCTCGGATGGGACACTGACCAGTTTCCGACGGATCTCTATCTCACCTCGCAAATCATGCTGACCATCCTGAAGTACGGCGGCCTGACCACCGGGGGCACGAATTTCGACGCCAAGGTGCGCCGGGAAAGCTTCGAACCAGTGGATCTGTTCCACGCGCACATTGCCGGGATGGACACTTTTGCCCGCGGACTCAAGATCGCCGCCGCCATCCGCAAGGACGGACGCCTCGGTGACTTCGTTCAGAACCGCTACCGCTCATGGAATACCGGCATCGGCAAGCAGATCGAGCAAGGGAAGGTCGGGTTCAAGGAGCTCGAAGCTTACGCTCTCAAGCTTGGCGAAGTCACCAGCAACGAAAGCGGTCGGCAGGAGTACCTGGAGAACCTCTTCAACGAGTTCATTTGATTCCCGTAAAGAATTCATTGAGATCTGAGGCAATAGTCACGTGCTGAAATCAATTCCTGAATTTCAACAGACTTTTCTGCCGCTCGGAGGCAGAGAGGCCGGTCCAGTGACAGCCAGAAAAGTTTCCCTCAAGGAGCAGCTCACTGTCTTTGATGAGTTCGAAACAGCCACTAGGATCTTTCCCACGCGCTACGAAGCTCCGACAGGCGGCGCTCAGGAGGTTCAAACTTACGTCAACGAATTCTGGACCGCAAAGCAGCGCGCAGCCCATTCATTGCACGAAGTTTCCTATCGCGCCTGTTTCAAACCGCAGCTTCCACGGTTCTTCATTGATCGCCTGACGGAACCGGGTGACGTTGTTTATGACCCGTTCATGGGCCGGGGAACGACGCCATTGGAAGCCGCTCTTGCCGGCAGAGTGCCTATGGCTTGCGACATCAATCCGTTGAGCATCTCCCTGCTCAAGCCACGCCTGAACCCGCCGGATTTGACCGATGTCGAGACCCGCCTGCACGAACTCGAATTAAGAGATCATGACGATTACCCGGAGGACCTTCTTGTCTTCTATCACCTGGAGACCTTGCGCGAAATTGCAGCGCTCAAGAAATACCTTCTGATGCGTCAGGCCAGAGGCGAATTGGACGGCGTGGACGAATGGATCCGGATGGTTGCTCTCAATCGGCTGACCGGCCACTCGCCAGGCTTTTTCTCCGTCTATACACTTCCGCCAAATCAGGCCACATCGGCTGTTGCTCAACGCAAAATCAACGCCAAGCGCAATCAAGTTCCTCCACGAAGGCATGTGCGCGAAATCATTCTGAAAAAAGCGCGAAATCTGCTCAAAGATTGTGACCCAGCCACGCGCCAGACACTCGCTCGAGTCGGTTCGAATGCGCTGCTGGTCACCCATCCAGCCGCTTCCACGCCGGAGATCCCCCCAGACGCCGTCTCCCTTGTTGTGACTTCTCCGCCTTTCCTGGATGTGGTGGATTATGCAGGCGACAACTGGCTTCGATGCTGGTTCCTCGGAATCGATCCCAAAATGGTGGCCATCACAGTTCCGAGGAAACTCGATATCTGGCAGTCAGCCATGACCGAGGTTTTCCGTGAGCTTCACCGTATTTTGAAACCAGGCGGGCACGTGGCCTTCGAGGTGGGCGAAGTCCGCGGCGGCTCCATCAAACTCGAGGAAGCCGTGCTGCCCAGCGGGATCCGGGCGGGCCTGCATCCTGAACTGGTGTTGATCAACGACCAGGAATTTACGAAGACCGCAAACTGCTGGGGCGTGGACAACCGGGCCAAAGGCACAAACACCAACCGGATCGTGCTCTTCCAGAAGCGCGCCTGACTGCGAGGAGAGCAGCGAGGCGCACTGGTTCTTCGCCTGTTTGCGGGCCCATCTGCCGCTGAAGTTCCAAAATATCTCAGCGACCCGCATCTGTGATGCCGCGGTCTGACGTCAATCCCGACTTACGGGTTCAACGTTGTTATGGACGAGTTGTTCTCAGTCACGGCTTCCGGCTGATTGGAACTCACACTTCCGAAGATGGTGACCTCCCCTGCCCTGTCCGGCCGCACCGTGATCGTCACGGTTCTGGTTTCGGATTTTGACAACTGGCCGAGGAAACAAATCACCGTGCCGTCTTCAAAGACGCAATCCTCGCTGCTCAGTGAGGATCCCACGTAGCTCACTCCCGGTGGCAACACAAACGCGAGTGTGATGCCGCTGGCCACGAGTTCCCCACCATGCCTCACCGAAGCCATGAGCTTCAGCTCCGCGCCAGCCTTCGCCTGCTCAGGTTCTGCCTCCACGGTCAGCGCCAGATCAAGGAACGGCGGAGGCGGGGCCAGCTTCAGCAGCCACCAGACAGCGTTCTTGAAGAGCTTCTCGCGCTGGATGTGAGCATACAAACCGGCACCACCGAATGCGGTGAAGCCTTGTGTGACACTCCTCGCGGCTTCCGCCGAGTCCTTCTGGTTCGCCAGCAGAACCGCCCCCGCTTCGGAAGTCGCCAGCAGTTCTTCTCCATTCCCCGTGGCGGTTGCCGGATCGTAATCCGCTTGAAGGTTGAAATCTCCCACCAGCCCGAACGGCCCATTGGGAACCTTGTGCTCTTTGAGAAAACTCACTCGCTCCCCTGTGATGAACAGTCCGCCAGCTTTCAGGTGCAACAGATTTCTCCACACACTCTGCTGCGGGACTGGCAGCAGGTCCGTAACTTGCACCAGATCATCCCCGATGAGGTAGAGCGGAATATCAGCGGCATGCAGTTGTTGGAAGATGCTCACGTCGTTCCCTGTGAGCCCTGGACTTCCCAGATCATCCCAGATGACAAGGTCATAATCCGCCAGCGCCTCGAAGGTCAGACCCTCCTGATCGAAGACACGCGAACTCAAGTCCATGTCCCTCACCCATGCCTGCAATTTCGAGATCTCCGCGTCGGGAAAATTCTGGACGATGGCGACGCGCCTCCTGCCATTGTCTGGTTTGACGGAGATGCGTACAGGTACCGACTCACCCACAGCTCCTTTGTTGTCCGTGGCTCTCGCGGTGAGGCTGTAATCTCCCTGCGCCACGTTGAGCCAGGCAAGGATGAACGGAGCTTTGGTGATGGAGCCGATCGAAGTCTTGGTGCCGCTGCTGGCGGTGGCGAAGAACTCCACACTGACAACCGCTCCATCCGGATCACTCGCGTCCGCCGCGATGATGATGCTCGTATCCGATGGGAATGTGTCGTCGTTCTCGGGAGTGGTGATGCGGACCAGGGGAGGTTTGTTCTCGCCCGGCTCAACCACATCATCATTTCCGATAATTCCAATGGCCTCTGCCACCGCAAGGGCTGCGTTGACAGGGTTGCTCAACGTGACTGCAAACGTTTCATCCGGTTCAGGAATGGCATCTCCAAAAACACCGACGAAAATCGTGTTCGTAGTGTCACCCGGCGCAAAAGTGAGAGTGCCTGACTCACTGCGATAGTCACTCCCTGCCAAGGCATTTCGATCCGAAGTGGCATAATCGATGGTGACCGTTTGGGAGGATGGAGACGACAAGCGGACGACAAACGCCGCCGTTGTCACCCCGGAGTTTCCTTCAACCACGCTCACACCACTGATCGCCAAAGCAGGAAGGTCGTTGTCGAAGATCGTCACGACTGCTTCCAGGCTTGCTGGCGTGGCCCCTTTCACATTCGAGAAGCGGACGGTGAACGTCTCGGTCGGCTCCGGAATGCGATCTCCCACAATCGGGATACGGATGATCTGCACATCCAAAACACCCGATGCTGAACCAGCACCAGCGGCTCGCTGCGCGAGTCGGAAGAAACGCGTGTCGGAGCTTCGAAGATCCACGAGAGCCGTCTTCTCACTTGCGGTTTCCGCCACTGTGATGCCCGATTTCTTCCATCCACCGTTGAGACTGTCCGTTTCCTCCAACTCCGCCCCATCCGCCGCCGCCGGCCAGCTCAAGCGCAACACTCGATCTGACGCCTGGTGTGTCTTCAAGTGTAGCGCGCCTCCTGGAACATTGATCGAGGCCCAACGGATGACCCCATTCCCTCCCAGGTAATCACGACCTACAAGCGCGCTTCCGTCCACAGTCGCGTAATCCATCGAGACTGGCATTACCGTAGCCCCTTCCAACCCGACGCTCAACACAGCGTCCGTGGCACCCTCGTCCCCCTCAGTCACCGTCACACCATCCACGATCACCTTCGGAGGATTGTCGTCATTGAGGATCGTGACAATTGCTCGCTTCGTTCCAAAAGTTGCTCCATTCACTTCCGACAACTCGATTGAGAAAACTTCGTCCTCCTCATAAATCGCATCTCCTCGAATCGAGGTGAGAATGATTTTCTCCGTTTCTCCGGGAGCGAAGATGATCGTTCCCCCGCTGTCCTCTTAATCACTCCCGCTCAACGCAGTCACATCTCGTGTCTTGAAACTCAATGTCACCAGCTCCAACGCGGCTTCGGACAGCTTCGCCAAAACGCTCGCCGGAGTGATCCCGCCGTTTCCTTCCAGCACGGTCAGACCGTCAACCGAGACCGAGGGCAACTCTGCCACCCTCAGCAGAAACGTCGTGCTGGCTGTGAGTTCACCGTCGCTCACAGTGACCGTCACCACGTTGGTTCCCACTCGATCGCTCGCGGGAGTGATGACCAAACTTCGATTGGTGCTCGAACCGCTGAAGGCAAATCCTGTTTCAAAAACCAAATTCGCATCAGAACACTTCGCGCCAACAGCGAGGCGATCCAGGGGAGTGTCACTGTCAGAAATGACAAATGGAATCGATGCGGTTCGTCTGTTCCTCTGGGTTCTCTGATCCGGGATGCTGGAAATCGCGGGCGGTCTCGATGGAGCGGCGAGGACAAGATTATAGGTCGCAGACTTGGTTGAGCCGACACAATTGCTGGCCTGGACGCTGTAACTTCCCGCATTCCCAGGCTGGAGACTTCCAAGAGACAACGTCGCGTTGGTCGCGCCGATGAGAGCATTTCCCTGGAACATCCATTGGTAGCCAGCCGCATAGTTCGCCGTGATTTGCAGGACCAGATCCGAACCCTCAAATATCCTTGGAGAGACCGAACCCGGAACTGGCTCAGGACCGCTGATAAATTGTGGAGCACCATCCGCATCCACTTCCACCAGCACGTTATCCAGCCCCCACGACTCATCCGCCGATGACGTCGAGGTGCGATCACCCAGGAAATTGAACGCAATGGCATCCGCAGTGTGAGGAAGTGTAAAACTCAAGCGATACACTGCATTCATCGGCCGGCCCTGGAACGAGTATCCCAGCGTGTTCCGCTCGGCCGCGCCGGTGCCAGCGGGATGATTTCCGTCCGGATAATTGTCAGGGAACGACTGGCAGTTGCAGAAATCCGGCAGCAGTGAGAACGTCGTGTCGATCAACGTTGAACCGCCCTCGACCGCAAGCGACCAACGATCCGGACCACCGATTGCCGCGCTCTCGTTGCCGTCCCATGAATCCTTCAGATAAAGATCAAACGTGATCCGTGTCTGGGAATGCGGTGGAAGATTGGTCAGCCCGAGCCGCACATTGTCATTTCCAAACGGACCAAGGAACCGGCGAGCGCCAGCGGGAGTGACAGTCCCTGTCTTCGTGGACCATTCACCGCCGATTTCACTCTCGAAGGTGCTGACGTGGACAGGGACGAAGCAGACGGGTTTGAAGACCTTGATGTTTACTGGTGCGGACACCGTCTCCAGCCCATCGTTATCAACAGCCCGGGCAGTGAGCGTGTGACTTCCTGGCGGCGCATTGCTCCACAACACGCTCCATGGCGAACTGCTTGCCGCGCCGATGCGCTCGGCATTGGCGTAGAAGACAATTCCCGTGATGGAACCATCTGGATCGCGAGCCTCGGCCGTGATGGAAATCGTCTCCCCCACTGGGAAACCGGAGCCGTTCAAAGGCGCCTGGATCGAGACGATGGGAGGTGCACTGGCGCTGGCTTCAGTCAGGATGGTCCCGCGTCCTCGGGCTTTTCCCAAAGTTGCGTTGCTCGGAGTGGACAGGTTGACGAAGAACAACTCGTTCGTTTCATCCAGCGTGTTGCCTTTCACTTGCACAGGCAGATTCCGCTGAGTGATACCGGCAGGAAAGACCAGAGTGCCGGCAACCTCCGAGTAATCCGTGCCGGCCGTGGCAGTGCCATTGGCAGTGAGGTAACTTACGGTCACAACCTCGGTGGTCGCGGAGGATAAACTGACTGTAAAATTGGCATCCACCGAGCCGGCCCGGCTTCCGATGACGGTTGCGTCGTTGATGCTGATTGCGGGGGGATCATTGTCGAGGATTGTAGCCACGCCCTGTGTTCTTGAAAGAGTGGCGTTAACAGGGTTTGTAAGCCGGACCGAAAACGTTTCGTCCGGTTCATCAGCCAGATCCCCTTTGAACATGACCTGGAGCGTTTGTGTCGTGAGACCGACAGGAAAAGTGATGATTCCGCTCGTGGGCACGTAATCGCTGCCCGCTGTCGCCGTACCATCTGCCGTCGCATATTGGACTGTCACCACCTGGGATGAGGCTTGTGCCAGACCGACTGAGAAAGTCATCCCCACCTCCCCGCTGTCCGTTTCTCTGGCGGAAGCGTCACTGATGCGGAGAGCTACTCCATCATCGTTGATGATGGCGCCGACCGCTTCGGCACGTTTCAGGTCCGCGCTGGTGGCGTTGCTCAGGCGCAGGAGGAATGTTTCTTCCGGTTCGATGTCGTTGTCCCCATTCACGATCACCGTCACGGTCTGGATTGTGATGCCGGGCGCGAAGGTCAACGTACCGTTCGCAGCCTCGAAATCACTGCCCGCCGTCGCCGTGCCGTTGAAGGTGGTGTAGGCAACGGTGACTGGCACGCTGTTGGCCGGCGAAAGCTTCACCTGGAAGACAAGGTTCGCGCTCCGCGCCAATATGCCTTCCGTAACCGCGGCATCGTCCACGCTCAACACGGAAGGCGCGTCGTCGTTCAAGATCGTGGCCCGTGCCTGATTGCGAGCCAGCGTCGCATTGACAGAATTCGTGAAGATCAAAAAGAAACTCTCGTCCGGCTCGAAGAACGTGTCGCCGCTGACCGTGACTGCGAGTGTTTGATTCGTCGAACCGGGTGGAAAAATGACGGTGCCGCTTTTAGTAAAGTAATCGCTTCCGGCAGTCGCGGCTTCGTTCGACGTCGCGTAACCCACCGTGACGGGCAATGCACTTGGGGAGGAGAGGCGCATGGAGAAGACGATGTTGCGCGGACCGGCGTTGCCTTCCTCAATGGTTTCATCCTTCACGGAAATGATTGGGGCACCGTCGTCGTCCACGATGTTCACCTGCGCCTCGGAATCCGGGAGAGTGGCGTTGACGGGGTTGGTGAACTGAACCAGGGAGGTTTCGTTGCCTTCCACCAGTGTGTCACTGTTGATGGTGATTTGAATTTCTTTGCGGAGCTCGCCCGGCGCGAAGAAGAGCGTTCCGTTGACCGGGAGAAAATCCGCGTTCGCAACGGCGGTGCCAGGTGCGGTTGCGAAATGGATCGAAACCGTTTGCGGGCTGGCGCTGGAGAGCCGCACCGCGAGCGAGGCGATTGTCGTGCCGGCATTTCCTTCGATGACGGTGACATCCTCAATGCGAAGCTCCGGCTGATCATCCTCCAGAATCGTGCCGACTGCTTCAGTTCGAACGAGACGAGCATTGACGGGATTGCTCAGAACCATCCGAACTGTTTCGTTCCCTTCGGGGAGCGTGTCGCCGATGATGGGAACACGTATGACTTCGTTCGTTGAACCCGGCTCAAAAGAGACCTGACCAGTGACTGTCGCGTAATCCGCCCCCGCCGTGGCATTGCCGTCGGCGGCCGCGAAAACCAATGTGACCATTTCAGAGCTGGCCGAGCTCAGAGCGAGCGTGAAGACCATGCTGCTAATGCCTGCGTGTCCTTCCTTGACAGCCTGGTCCGCGATCGTGAGCTCTGGAGGATCGTCGTCCACGATCCGACCACGCCCAGTTCCGCCGCCGCCACCACCACCGCCACCTCCTCCCCCGCCGCTGCCTCCGCCCGCACCCCCTCCTCCTCCGCCACCACTTCCACCACCACCACCTCCGCTGCCGCATCCAGCTTCACTGATGAAGGCATTGATCGGGGAGCTCAGGAAAACCGAAAAGAATTCATCAGGCTCGTCCTGAAGGTCGCATTGGAGAGGGACTACGATCGTCTGGAAAGTCGTACCGGGAGAGAATGTGATTGTACCTCCCACCAGTTGAAAGTCGGTTCCCCCTTGAGCGCTTCCATCACCCGTGGTGTAGCTGACAGTCACAGGCTTTTCGCTTGGCGCTGAGAGCACCACCGGGAAAATAGCTCCGCCCATGCCGTTGCTGCATTCCACAATCTCGGCGTTGAAAATGCAGATGAACGGGACATCGTCGTCGTCCTTGATGGTGCCAATTCCTTCGCCCGCGGCGAGCGTGGCGTTGACCGGCTCGGAAAGACGTACGAAAAACGTCTCGTCCGATTCGTCCACCGTGTCGCCCAAAATGGTCACGTCGATCGGAACCGAGGATGATCCGATGGGAAAGACAAGCATCCCGCTGGTGGAGAGAAAATCCTGTCCCGGCTTCGCCGTGCTCTCGGCAACCGTGAATCGAACGCGCACCTCTTCGAACGTGGGTGAAGACAAGCTCACAGTGAAGTGCGCGTTGGTCGGGCCAAAACTTCCTTCCGTCACGAATACATTTCCAATCCGCAATGCCGGAGGATCGTTATCACCGATCGTCCCGATTCCCTGTCCACGTGACAGGGATGCGCCCACCGGGGACAAAAGGTTCACCTCGAAATACTCTTCCGGCTCATCCAGCACATCACCCAGGACAGGGATGGAAATGGTTTGAAGCGACTGGCCCGGCTGGAATGTCAGCGAACCGCCTCGAGAGGTGTAGTCGCTCCCTCCGGTGGCTGTTCGATTCGCGGTGGAATAACTGACCAGGATGGGTGCGGTGGGAGTTCCAGTCAGCGTGACCGTGAAGATCGCCTGCACTTCACCCGTGTTTGCTTCCACCACCGAGGCGTCGCTGATCTTCAATGTTACTCCATCGTCGTTGATGATCGTGCCGGCTGCCTCGGAAACACCAATAACGGCGTTCAAGGGCAGGCTCAATCGCGCAGTGAGAGTTTCATTCGGTTCGTTGGAGTTGTCGCCAAACACTGTTACAGTCACGGTTTGCTGCACAATGCCGGGGAGGAAAGTGACGGTGCTGCTGGCGGATTCAAAGTCAGCGCCTGCCGTGGCCGTCCCGCCAAACGTGGAAAAGTTCACTGTCACCGTCTCCAGCGCCGCATGCGTCAACTTGATGTTGAAGGCCAAATTCGTGGATTGAGGAGCGTCCCCTTCGAGCACGCTGGTGTTCTCGAAGGTAATGGCGGGGATTCGATCATCGTCAACGATGGTCGCCCGGCCTCGATCTTTGCCCACCGTCGCATTGATGGGATTTCTCAGAACCAGTTCGAAGGATTCATCCTCTTCCGGGGCCGAATCCCCCAGCACCGTGATGCCGACGGTCTTCTCCACTTCTCCGGGAGCGAAGACAAGTGACCCCGACTTCGCGAGGTAATCCGTTCCCGTCGTCGCGGAGCCATTCGCGGTGGCGTACGTCACAGTCACCGGCAGGGCACTGGGTCCGGACAACCGAACTCCGAATGCCACAGTGCTCAGTGCGGAGTTGGCTTCAATCACGGTTTCATCACGCTGAAAGGACAGCGTGGGAATGGCATCATCATCCAGCAACGCAACTCGGCTCTGGGCGTTTCCCAGCGTGGCATTCTCCGGGCTGGTCAATGTCACCAAGAAAATCTCATTTCCTTCGGCAATGACATCTCCGCGAATGGAGATGCTGATGGTCTGATTTGTATTCCCCGGCGGAAATGTCACCAGACCGTTCGAACTGAAGTAATCCAACCCCGCATTGGCCGTGCTGTCCGCTGTCGCGTAGCGAACGGTTACCGGGAGAGTGCTGGGGTTCGAGAGCGTCACCGTCAACTGGGCGTTACCCGTTGCGTTCCCGCCTTCGTTCACCGCCACATCGGCGATGTTCACGGTGGGCAGATCGTCATCCAGAATCCTTGAGTGGCCGGATGTGTTCGCGAGATTTGCGTTCACAGGATTGCTCAAAACAAGGCGGAACGTTTCGTTCGTTTCTGCGAGCCGGTCGGGGAGGATGGGAACTGCAAGAGTTGCGCCGGCAGCACCTGGAGGAATGATCAGAATTCCGGAACGTGACTGGTAATCCTCACCCGCTTTTGCGGAGCCGTCCGCAGTTTGATACGCCACCTGCACCGGAACGTTGTGCGGCAGCGACAGCCGCAGTTGAAACACGGCATCAACGCCGCTCCCGGTGCCTTCGGTCACGGTGACATCGTCCACGAACACGCTCACGGGCGGCAGGCCCGGCGTGGCCAGGTCGTCAATCGTCAGCGTGATCGAGCCGGTCTGGGCGTCTGTCGTTCTAGCGCCACCATTCTGGATTCCGAGATGGCTCATGCGCAGTGTGCGTCCCGCCGGAAATTCAGCGGAAGACCGGCCCACGTGAACGGTGAAATCCGGGCCTCCAAAAATATCCAGTGTCAATCGCCTCGTCCCGGCGGAGTAAGCCGCATACGCGATGTAGTTCGTCTTCGATTCCAGAATGAGTTCGGCACCTTCCGCCTTGAACCCTGAGTCATCGATGCTGGCGGTCGCCACCACCTTCCCTGACGAGGTCGAGAGATTCAACGTCAGGGCATCGCCAAAATTTTCGACATGCTGCGATGTCATCAACCCGATAAAGGAGGTGGGCGGAACACGGTCGTCGAAACCATCGATTCGAAAGGCGATGGAAAACGATACGCTGTTCAACTCCGTGATCTCAGGAAGTGGAGTGGACAGATAAAATGCAGTGGCACTGTCCACATCGAGTACCGTCGTGAGATTCTGTGCAGCGCTGTTAAACGCAAACACACTCTCGGTCCCGGACGTTTGTTGCGAGAAGCGCCCGCCTGCCACCGGATCTGTCGCGAAATCTTCCCTCACATTTGCGGCATCGATACGGCCGGCTTGCAACAGGAACAAGACGGCGAAACAGAGCGAACTCACCACAGCAACCATCGGGCGTTGAGCAGACATAGTGACGTCTCGCATTGGGAGGATAACCTTTATTCGGGGCGAGTGTCTAACACGGTGACCAGAGCGGTGTCATGATAAATTCATCAAGGAGGATGAATTCGTAACACCCTACGTCACAAAGAGTTTGCGTTCAAATTCAGCCTTTGTCAGCCTCCGCGTGTGCGAACGCCAAGCCCTGACAATATGGCTGACGTTTAATTACAACTTCCTGAACCAAACACTCCCTTGGACCATGCTCGACTCATCACGAAAACTTGGAATGGCAACCGGCAGAATCCTTGTCGCTCTAATTGCCTTGGGCCTGGCTCCTCAGATTACAATCTCCGCCCAAATCGGCAGTGTTGATCCTTCTTTCAATTCGTCCGGCGGACCGAATGCACAAGTGCTAGCCGCGGCTCCGCAGCCCGACCAAAAGATGATCATCGGCGGTGATTTCACCACGATTGGCACAGCCAGCCGCGCCCGCATCGCCCGCTTAAACCATGGCCCTCGACAAGGAGGGTGGAATGAAGTTTGAGGGCAAGGAGATGGAATGAATTTGGTGGCGCGCCGCTGTGGACTCTGATTGGATTGGCGCATGTCCATCGCGCATGCGGATCAAATGTTGGCAGGATTGCC
>SXGU01027975.1_pt1 | contig 22140 bp, 26 predicted proteins | sample 3174531 | NCBI WGS metagenome assembly SXGU01 (sample SAMN11356863, study PRJNA531348) | freshwater metagenome | isolation source: freshwater sample F1-140 | place: China: Fuxian Lake, Yuxi | collected 2017-12-25
CCGCAAGGTCTTCATGGCGATATCCGGTCGGGCTCATGATAATCTCCCCGTTGATGAGTTCGTGCTTGTGGCCGTCTTTCGGCAGAGCCATCAGCTCCTGCTCGGTCCAAGTGTTGGCGGCGGTTTCCATGACGAAGCCAACATGACCACGAGGTGCAGCGAGGCAAGGCGTGACGTGACCCCATCGAGCGCATCTCCCGGTTGAACGAAGCCACCTTGTAGCCGGGCTCGCTGAGCCCGGGAGTGGATCGATGTGGCGAACGTGATTCCCGGGGTCGGCGACCCCGGCTACATTTTCCTCGTAGCCGACAACCTGCAGATGCGCCTGACCCATCGGCCGATCCCGCCTCTGGCGCAAGTCGTGATTGCGGGCGCGAATCGCGCTTGAGAAATCCACCCCGCCAGTCTCGCTGCCTCTTACGGCACCTCACAAACCTCGACGAGCGCCACCCCGGCAGCGCCGCCGACCCCCGACACCTGCGCGGTGCAGGAGCCGGGCTGCAAGGTAACCAAAATTAAATCGCAGGAAGATTTCCCCAACCAATCCATTGGGCAGGAAAATTTGGGGCAGGAAAATTCTGGCTGGCGGAGCCCGGGGATTTCCCCCCGCAATTCTTTTGCCGCTCCGGTCTTGGGTATTTCAGGCTCTGCGAACATCGAGTGGTTCAGGCCGCCGCGTGGGGCCGGCTGGAAGCTGTCTGCCTGCCGGGATTTGAAAATCTTTCTGCCCCCAATCTTCCTGCCAAACTCTGCTTGGAATCACCAGGCGACGAAACGCGGAGGGCGCGGAGACCGCGGAGAGGACGCAATCAGTTGGTCCCGCCGAAGTTCAGCGCTTAAAAATCTCCGCCGCGGATATCGTCAGCTCCGGCAGCAGCGGGGTCGAAAAACTCTCGTTTTCCTTAATCAGCGCCACGGGCTTGGCGGTGTCGCGCGCGAAATCGTAGCGCTGGATTTGCAGGAGCAGCGGGTCGACGAGCCAGAGTTCCTTCACCCCAACCTGCGCATAAATCCGCCGCTTGTTCTTCTTGTCCAGTTGCGCCGTGCACGGCGACCGCAGTTCGATGGCCAAACCCGGCGGACTCACACCCGGCCCCGGAAATACTCGATCGTCCGCTTCAGACCGTTTTCCAGCGGCACCTGCGGTTTCCATTTCAGGATTTTTTTTGCCAACGCGATGTCCGGCTGGCGCTGTCTCGGATCATCCGCCGGCAGCGGCCGGTGCACAATCTTCGATTTACCGCCCACCAGCTTGATCGTGAGTTCAGCGAGCTCGTGCATCGTAAACTCACCCGGATTGCCGAGGTTCATCGGGCCCACGGTTTCCGTCTGAGCCATGAAACGAATGAAGCCCTCGATCAGGTCGTCGACGTAGCAGAACGAGCGCGTTTGTGTGCCATCGCCGTAGATCGTCAAATTTTGACCCTTCAACGCCTGGACGATGAAGTTGGAGACCACCCGCCCGTCGTTCGGGTGCAGGCGCGGACCGTAGGTGTTGAAGATGCGGACGACCCGGATATCGACCTTGTTCTCCCGATGGTAGTCGAAGAACAAGGTCTCGGCGCAGCGTGTGCCCTCGTCGTCACAGGACCGCTTGCCGATGGGATTCACGTTGCCCCAATAAGTCTCCGGCTGGGGATGCACGGCGGGATCGCCGTAAACTTCACTCGTGCTGGCCTGAAACACCCGCGCCTTCACCCGCTTGGCGAGCCCGAGGCAGTTGATGGCTCCCATCACCGAAGTCTTGGTCGTCTTGATCGGGTTGTACTGGTAGTGCTGCGGCGAGGCCGGGCAGGCCAGGTTGTAGATCTGGTCCACCTCGTACTTGAACGGGTCGATGATGTCGTGCCGGACAAATTCGAAATTCGGATTCGTGAGCAGGTGCGCGATGTTGGCCTTCTGCCCCGTGAAGAGGTTGTCGAGGCAGATGACCTCGTGGCCATCCCGCAGCACGCGATCGCAGAGGTGGGAACCGAGAAAGCCGGCGCCGCCGGTGACAAGTATTCTCATGAAGAAGTGTGTCCGGGAGAGTGAGGGAGGACTTGAGCGCTTGGCGAGTTTGGAAGCGGGCGCTCGTGGCTACGCGGCTCCCGCGGCCCGCGCGGCCGCACCGGCCTCATAACGCTCAATCCACGCGCGGTGCCACGGCCCGTAATCGCCGGCTTCGAGATGCGCCCGCGCCTGCGCCATCAAATCGAGGTAGAAATGGAGATTGTGAATCGTGAGCAGCGTGCAGCTCAGGATTTCCCCCGCCATCGTGAGGTGCCGGAGGTACGCGCGGGAGAAACCGGCCGTGTAATTCGCTAAACCTTCCATGATCGGGCGCGGATCCGCGCGAAACTTTTCGTTGCGCAGATTCAGTGGGCCGTCCGGCGTGAAGACGAGGCCGTTGCGCGCCACGCGGGTCGGGAGCACGCAGTCAAACATGTCGACCCCCAGCGCCACCATCTTGAGCAATTGCGGCGGCGTGCCGAGGCCCATCGTATACCGGGGTTTGTCGGCGGGCAAAAATGGCGTGGTCGCGCCCACTTGTTTCAACATCTCGGGCTCCGGTTCGCCGACACTCACGCCGCCGACCGCGTAGCCCGGAAAATCCAGCGCCGAAAGGGACTCCGCCGCCTCGCGCCGCAGGTCGTCGAACGTCGAGCCCTGCACGATCGCAAAGACGTGATGGCCGGCGGCGAGGAAACCGCTGTCGGTCGCGATCTGTTTGCACTGCTCCGCCCACCGGTGGCTGCGCGCGACCGCCTTGGCGCAAGCCTCGCGTTCGCACGGCCAGGGCGGACACTCGTCGAGCACCATCGCGATGTCGCTGCCGAGGTTCTGCTGGATCGCCATGACCTCCCGTGGGCCGAGAAAGAGTTTCGCCCCGTCCAGGTGCGAGGAAAACGCCACGCCGTCCTCCCGGATGTCGCGCAGCTTCGCCAGCGAGAAAACCTGAAACCCGCCGCTGTCCGTGAGAATCGGCCCGTCCCACCCCATGAACGCCTGCAACCCGCCCAAGTCCCGCACCAGCTCGCTGCCGGGGCGCAGATTGAGATGATAGGTGTTGCCGAGGATGATCTGGGCACCGATTTCGCGCAATTGGCGCGGCGTCACCGATTTGACCGTCCCTTGGGTGCCGACCGGCATAAAGATGGGTGTCTCCACGATGCCGTGCCGCGTCGTGAGGCGTCCACGACGGGCCGCCGTGACTGTATCCGTTTTCAGGAGCTGGAAGTGATCAGGCATTCAAGTCGCGCGCCGTTCCTTCGCGATCGCCCTCAGAAAGGCCGGCCGCCGTCCGGCGTATTGCACCGTGAGCGCGAACACGATGTCGTTTTCGACCGCGTAGAAGACCAAATAGGGAAACGGTCGCATCAACCGCGTGCGAATCTCCCCGTCGATCTTCACCGCGTGTTTTTCAGGAAAGACGAGAATTTCGTCCATTGTCTCGTAAAATGTTCGCTTGAATCTGGCGCCAAGCCCGGGCGACCGTTCCTCGTAATAGGCCATCGCCTCGCGCACGTCTGCCTCGATCCGCGGATGAAAAATCGGCAGGAAATTCACCACGAACTACCCGAGCCGGGCCTTGAGTTCGTCGTAGGTCAGGCCGATCGATGGATTGGACTTCAACTCGCGCAGACGCGTCTGTGCCTCCGTAACTTGTGCAGTCTCAGCGACAAACTCCGCAGCGGGAATTGACGCCAGCAATTCGTCAATCAGTGCGAGCCGCTGGGCCACGGGCAGCTTCACGAGTTCCGCAGTGTTTGGCATGGGTACAATCAAGACGGCCACGCTGACTGAGGCAAATGGTTTGTTCACGAGCATGCCTCGCGCCGTGCGCGCTTGCACCCCACGCCCTCTTTCCGTTGCTTTCAGTCCTTCCGCCATTCAGTCCTTTCCGCCGCGTGCTGCTCGTCATCGACAATTACGACTCGTTCACCTTCAACCTCGTCCAATACTTCGGTCAGTTGGGCGTGGAGCAGCGGGTGTTTCGCAACAACGAGATCACGCCCGCCGAGGCCCTCGCGCTAAATCCCGGCCGCGTCCTCCTCTCTCCCGGCCCGTGCTCGCCGCGCGAGGCTGGCGTCACCCTCGGGATCATCAACGCGTTTGCCGGCCGGAAACCCCTGTTCGGCGTGTGTCTCGGCCATCAGTCGATCGGCCATTATTTCGGCGGCAAAGTCGTGCGCGCCGACCGGCTGATGCACGGCAAGACTTCGCCCATCCGCCACCGCAACACCGACCTCTTTCAAGGCATGCCCCAGGACTTCGCCGCCACGCGCTACCATTCGCTCCTGGTGGAACGGTCCAGCTTCCCCGCCGAACTCGAAATCACCGCCGAAACCGCCGAGGGCGAGATCATGGGTCTCCGCCACCGCACCCTGCCCATCTGGGGCGTCCAGTTTCATCCCGAGTCGATCGCCACCGAGGGCGGGATGAGAATTCTGGAGAATTTTCTGACCCTTAACTAAAATGACCAAGGCCCAATGACCAAGAGCCAACCGCCGCAGGTCTGGTTTGGCGTTGGAACTTGCCCATTGATCATTGGTCATTGGCCATTGGTCATTGGTTATTAACCACCATGCGCTGCCCAAAATGCACCTCGATTGAGGACAAGGTCATCGACTCCCGCATCAGCAAGGATGGCGCGACCATCCGTCGCCGCCGCGAATGCCTCGAATGCGGTCACCGCTACAGCACGACCGAGATGCTCGTGCGCGATGGCGTGGTGGTGATTAAACGGGACGGCCGCCGCGAAGACTTCGACCGCGAGAAACTCGTCCGCGCCGTCCGGGCCGCCTGCCACAAGCGCCCGGTCGATGCCGAGCAAATCGCCATGTTGATCGAGGATGTGATGGATGCCCTCGAGGCCCGGTTCGAAAAAGAGATCCCGTCCAGCGCCATCGGCGAGGGCGTGATGCAACGCCTCCGCACGGTGGATCAGGTCGCGTACGTCCGCTTCGCCAGTGTCTACAAGGAATTCCGCGACGTCGCCGAGTTCGTCGACGAGATCAGCACGCTGGCCCGGAAGACGCAGCCGTGAAGCCCCGGCGATGATGCGCGATCGCAACGACCTGCGGCGGCTGCATTTCATCAACGCGCTCTTTGCCCACGCCACCGGCCAGGATCTCTACCTCGCGGAGCAAATCAAGTCGGCCATCGCCCTCAGCCTGGTTGAGTTGGAGACGCAACTCGCCGAACACTCGGAATTCGCGCAGCACTACGACGCGGCCTTCAACGCCGCCGCCGCCGAGCTGCTGGCCAAGCTCTTTGCCCATGAGCCGCGCCACGGCTTCTTTCACTGGGATGCTTCGCTTACCCTGGCCGCCGCGACCCCGCTCTTCACCCGGGCGGAGATCATGGCGGGGCTGCGCCATCTGGCACCCTACCGCGAGTCGACACTCCTCGTGACCAATCTTCGCCCCGCACTGATCCCGCCGCGCCGCCGCGCCACCGCCCGCCGCCACCGCGAGTACGTGGAAGCCCTCGCCTTCATCCACGACCTTGCCGCCGCCCGCACCGTCCGCGGTGTGAATCTGCAGCTGCTGTTTCTCTGATTGCCCACGGAACACACGGAATACACGGAAAAGATCTGGTTTTCCGTGTTATCTGCGTGTTCCGTGGGCCACTCTCTCCGCCATGGCCAAAACCATCTTTCAAAAAATCATCGACCGCGAAATCCCCGCCCAGATCGAGCACGAGGATGATCTCTGCATCGTGCTCCACGACATCCAGCCGCAGGCGCCCGTGCACCTGCTCATTGTTCCGAAGCAGCTCATCCCGCGCGTCAGCGAAGCGACGCCCGCCGACGAACCCATCCTCGGCCATCTCCTCTATGTCGCGAACCTCGTCGCGAAGAAGCTGCATCTCGCCGCCGGCTTCCGCCTCGTGATCAACAACGGTCCGCATGCCTGCGAGTCCGTCCCCCACCTGCACATCCACCTCCTCGCCCAGCGGCAGATGACGTGGCCGCCGGGCTGAGCGGATTCTCGATTTCAGATTTTTGATTTTCGAATGGAACGACCGGCATCACGCCCGTTCCGAATTGCCTGGGAGTCACCAATCGAAAATCCAAAATCACTTGAGCCATTTCGCGAGCCAGCCGTGCACCTCGCCAAACCAGAACCGGCTGTTTTCCCCCTTGAGGACCCAGTGGTTCTCGTCGGGGAATGAGATCAGCCGCGAAGGCACCTGCAGTCGCTGCAGGTAGCTCCAGTATTCGTAGACATTGTTGGCCGGCACGCGAAAATCCTGCTCGCCCACCGTCACGAGCACCGGCGTCACCCAGCCGGTCTTCTTCGCGTGATTGCCGGCCAGGCGCACCGGGTTCTGCTCCCGCCACACGGGCCCCTGCTCCCAGATCGGCCCGCCATTGCTCAACTCACGGGAATACACCGTGTCGCTCGTCGCCCATTGCGTTTCCAGATTCACCAGACCGGCGTGGGAGATCAGGCATTTGTAACGGGTCGTCGTCGCCTGCAGCCAGTTCGCGAGGTGCCCGCCGTAACTCGCCCCGCCCGCCGCCTGCCGCGACCCATCGACGAACGCGTACCGCTTGATCGCCTCGTCAGCCGCCTGGTTGATCTCGTCGGCCGGCCCTTTCAGCGGATCCCCCTGAATCGCCTGGCCGAATTCTTCGCTGTAACCGCTCGAACCCTTGTAGTTCGTCAACAGCAACACGTATCCCGGCGAAGCCAGCAGGTGATAGTTCCAGCGGATGCCCCACCCATCCTTGAACTGCGGCGCCGGCCCGCCGTGAATCACGACGAAGAGCGGATATTTTTTCGCGGCATCAAATCCCGCCGGCCGCACCAGGAGATTGTGAATCGTCCGGCCCCCCGCGCTCGTAAACGTGAAATGCTCCAAGGCCGGCCGATCCAGTTTCACCAGCCGCTCGTCATTGAAATGCGAAATTGCCGTCACCCGGCTGGCCAACGGATCGATCCGCACCACCTCGGGCGGCTTCGCCGCCTGATCGAACGTGGCAACCAAATTGCCGCCGCCCGCCCAGGTAACGCCACCCAACACCCCGCGCGCGGAGAGCGCGTGCGCCCGGACCTCGCCGCCGGCATTCCCGACCGAAAACAATTTGATTTCATGCCCGGCCTCAGCCGTGAAATAGACGGTCGCGCTGTCCGCACTGGCGGTGAAGCGCGTCACTGCAAGGTCGAGCTGCGCGCTCAGCACCGTGCGTTTCGCCATCTCGAACGGCCAGGGAAACGACGCCACGCGCGAGTGGCGATAGGTCTTGCCGTCGCCGCCCTTGCTGACCGTCACGAGCAGCGCCTTGCCATCCGGACGAAACTCCGGGTCACCGTAACTGTCGGCGTCATTCGTCAGCGCCCGTGGCTCGCCGCCACCGACCGCGACCTCGAACAACTGCACCGGCACACTCGCATACGCGGCGCGATTCCGCGTCGTCGTCGCCACAAACACGATGGACCGGCCATCCGCTGCCCACGCCGCCGGCAGATCCTCACCGGTTTCACCCGGCCGGCCGCCGAATCCAGGCAGGGCCGCGAGTTTTGTCCCGGCCAGCAAATCGCGCGGCCTGGCTCCGGCTTTCGATTCCTGCACGAACAGGTGGGCGCTCTTTTCCTCGAGCCAGTGATCCCAATACTTGATCGGAAAGCCGTCGTAGACGCGGGCGGTGTACTTTCGCTCTTTGCGCGCCTTGGCGATCTGTTTGTTGGCGTCATCATCCGCGGCGCCGGGAAAGACTTCGCTCACGAACATCAGCTTCGTTCCGTCCGGACTCCACTTGGGCGAACGCCCGCCGGTCGAAAGCGAGGTGACACGCTCCGCCTCGCCGCCCCGCCCGAGATCGATCACGTACAATTGCGCCGCGTCGTCACCATCCCGCTTGGAGGAAAACGCCACCCGCGCGCCGTCCGGGCTCCAAGCCATGCCGGTCTCGGTCGCCTTGGTGTGCGTGAGCTGGCGGGGTGCCTCTGAGCCATTGATCGGCACGAGCCAGAGATCGGCGCTCTGATCCTTGGCCTCGTAGGCCGGCAGCGTGACGGAGAACACGGCCCATTTTCCGTCCGGACTGGGGATCGGCGCGCCGACGCGCTTCATCAGAAAAACGTCCTCGTGGGTGATGGCGCGCATGGCGGCATCGGCGCCCAGCATTGGCGTGGCCGCGAGGATCAGCAGGCAAAAGTGTCGGAGATTCATCGGGCAATTCTCAGGGCACCCCGCCGGCCGAATCGATCTAAAAATGGCGGGCGGGCTTTCTGCGCTTCAGTCAGTCCTCAGCGTGGCACGGCGCCCAGGCAAACCAGCTTTCAGCGCCCCGCGCGGGCACCACCACTCCCACGTCGTGACGTTCCCCGAAAAAAGCCCGCCGGAGAGTTTTTCAGCCCTTAGATGACAATGCCCTGGTTAGGGGGCACTCGGAAGCTCGGCGAGCTTCCGACGCTGGTCAACGCGTGGAGCATGGGTGCCCCGTCACTTCCGTCTAAACTCTAGTTCGTCGAACCAGAAATCCTCGTTCGGCACGTCCATCCTGAACTCAATCGGCCGGCTCTCCCGGTCCAGGAAGAACCGGACCTTGCCATCGCCGAACCAGGCGAACTTCTTGTGCCACTTGATCTCGAATTCGTCGTGCTGCCAGTGCACGAGTTCGCCCGCGAGTTCCGGATTCGGCTGGAAGCGCAGGATCAGCCGGTTGTTTTCGTGGGTAATTGTTGCATCCCCATACATGGGGCCGCCGTAGCGGCCGGCGTACTGCTCGAGGGGCCGTGACGGGCTCGTATTGGGGATCCGTTTCGCAGCCTCCGCGGCCCCGGTCTTCTGTTTCGTCGCACGGGCCTCCGCGGCCTTCTTGAGATTCTCGGCGGACCAGTCGCGGTCGTTCGCGCCCAGGAGCGCGTCAAGCGCGTACGAGGCGACCGACGACGGCAGGCCGGTCATGCCGTTGCTCAGAACCACGATGCCGATTTTTTTTCGCGGAACCATGACGGTGTGCGAGAACATGCCGTCGTAGGCGCCACCATGGCTCACGACGAGTTCACCTTTATAGTCGGCGAGGCCCCACCCCAGGCCCCGTCCTTTGAGCGAAAACGACGGGTCCCTGGCCAGACTGCCCGGCGCCATGGCGGCGGGGTTGTGCATCGACCACATTTTCCATGCCTCCTTGGGGGACCACAGGGTGCGATCGCCCAGCTTACCTTCGTTGAGTTGCAACCGGAGCCACTGGGAAAGGTCCGTAACCGAGGAGATGATACCGCCGGCCGCCGCGCAATTGTCCCAGCCTTGCCACGCGATTGCGTAGGGTCGGCCGTCGTCATCCGCGCCGTGGGGGGTCGCGACATCGGATCGCTGGGGAAGTTCGCTCACACTGAGCACGGTATTGGTCATGCCCAGCGGACTCAGGATCTGCTGGCGGATGAAGTCCGGCCAGGTCGACTGGCTGGCGCGTCCGATAATTTCTCCCGCCGCGATGAAAGCGATGTTGGAGTAACCGTTGCCAGCGCGAAAACCAAAGGCAGGCTTCAGAAAGCGGGCGCGGCGGACCACCTCCTCCGCCGAATAGGATGTGTTCCACCAGATCAAATCGCCGCCAAACGTCCGGAACCCCATCCGGTGGCACAACAGGTCGTCGAGGCGCGTCTCATGGCTGATCCACGCATCGTCGAAAACCTGAAACCACGGGAGATGCGTCTGCACGCGATCGTTCCATTTCAGTTTCTTCTGGTGGACCAGAATCGCGATCCCGGCCGCGGTGAAGGCCTTGGTGTTGGAGGCAATCGCAAACAGCGTGTGCCCGGTGACGGGCTCCGGTCGGTTGAGTTCGCGCACCCCGTAGCCGCGGGTGACGAGAACCTTGTCATCCTGGACGATGGCGATCGCGAAGCCGGGCGTACGCCAGTCGTCCCGCGCCTTGCGGTTGTAGGCATCGAGCGCCGTGAGATCGATGGCCCGCATGGTCGCCAAAGAAACGAAACTGAAGCACAGAAGGCGGAGTTTCATGAGAGGGGAAGCAGATCAAGCCACAGATTCGCGAACGCTCGTCAAGCGTCGGGGATCAAGAGACGGCCCAAACCATCCACGCGGAAGTCGCGAAGGATGCGAAGCAAGCACTCGCATCCTCAGCGCTCTTCGCGTCCTCCGCGTTGCGAAATCAACCCAAGGAGAGCGGGAGCCACCTCGGGAATCGCACGTTGCCGCGGTTGGGCGCGGTCGTAGTTTCGCACCCATGAAGAAGAAATTTCACGTCGCGTGGTTCGAGCACGAGGAGGGGGTGTCGGTAAGCTGCCCGGAGTTGCCCGGGTGCCACTCGCAAGGCGCGACGGTCGATGAAGCGCTGGCGAATATCCGGAATGCGATCGAGGGCTATTTGGAGCTTTACGGCGAACCCGAGGCGCGGTGCGAAATCCGCGAGATGGAAGTCGTGATGGCTTGAGCGATGCCGAAGCTTCCGGGCATCAATCACCAGCGTGCGGTGAGAGGGTGCACTTGACACTCCGGAGACCACGCCAGACGGTTTGCCCATGGCCAAGCGCACGCCCGTTCAACCGGCAAAAGAAGCTCCCAGCAAGGGAGCCGTGCTCGCAGCAAAATACCGTGCGCGTGCCAACGGGCTCTCCGTTGATGAGCGACTACGCCACAGGGCTGGCGCGATGAGCCTGATTTGTGGCAATCCCGCCGGTCAACCGGTCCACGCTCGTAGCCGCTGACACTAACGTCCTTCTCGATCTCGCCGTGCCGCGCGACAAGGTGCACGATGCGGTGGAGATTTTGCGAAGGCGAGTGCCGGGAGTCGACTTTGTCGTCCTGCCCACCGTGCTCGACGAGTTGCACTACATCGCGCGGGACGGCGATACGGTCAGTGACCGCAGCCTTGCGACCAACGCCCTGCGCAGCCTCGTCCGCGAATGGAAATTTCGGCCGGTGGATTTCGCTCCAGTGGAGCACGGCATCGTCGCGGCCGTCGCCGCGAAGTTGCGCGGTCAAGATTTGATTCCTGAGCACGAACACAACGATTCGTATATTCTCGCCGAGGCGGCGCTGGCCGACTGCACCATGCTGCTGACTTCGGACGAGCACCTTCGCGGGGCCGATCCGACGCTCCTCAGCCTTCTGCTGAAATCGAGCGATGTGGGTGCCGTGGTGGTGCGCACGCCGACTGAAATTGTCCGCCAATTCGGTGGCAAACGGTAACGCGGTCAGGCTCCCGGCTGCTCCGACTTGCCTTGAAGCGCGGCGAGCTGATGGCGGAGGGTGGCGAATTCCTGCTGCTGGGCGAGGGTGACCCGATAGAGGGCTTGGATGGAGGCGAGGGCGACGCCGCTGGCGTCCAATGTGCACATGTGGCGGTCGCTGTCGCCGACGCGGAAGGCGGCGGCCAAGTCCTGCCCCATCGGGTCGACGTGCCGGATGGCGGCACGCTCGGCCTGAAAGTTCCACGACGAGAGCGGGAGACGGTTCAGCCGGGCGAGAATTTCACTCGCGTAGGCTCGGGAAAATTCGTGCCGCTATCGGACTCGCACCGCAAGGCAGGTGCAAACTTTTGGCTGCACGAGCAGCAGGGGCCGCAGCCGGAGCTCTGTGAGTGAGGGTGCGACATAGGTTCCTGGGACGCAGTTGCACGTGCAAACGGCTCCGGGAGGAATGGGGGAGCCGCAGGGCACCTCCCGGATTTTCTCGCGGCTGCTCCCCGCGACCTAAACTGGAGGAAATTTTCCTCGGCTCCCGTCAGCAATGTCAGCACGCGTGCATGGACTGTCGCACCTGCGGGAGGAAAGCTCGGCCAGTGCGGTGAAAATCAGTTCGGCCTCGCTCATGTGATCGCGGAGATTCTGGGTCTTGAGCCCCTTCATGTCCTTGTGGCTTTTCACGCTGATCCCGCTCCACTCCTGATGGATGAGGTTGGTGAGGATGGCGTATTCCTTCTCCTCCGTGACCTCATGGGTCGTCCAGTAGTCGGTCAGCTTGTTGCGGGTTTCCTGCCCCGTCATGCGCTGCTGAATCCACTTTTCGCTCCGTCCATGTTTTGCCATGTCTCGCGAGCGCGGACGAGGGCCAAGGCGGGGTCTGCCATTTCTTGCATTCTCTCATAGCCAACTTTGGCGAGCCAGAGTCTGATCGGCTCGGCCTTGGGACTCGGAACGCTTTGCACGAGCCGGAGCAGCGTTTCTGCCGACGCTACATCGGTCGGGTAGCTCTTGCCGTCTGCCGCGGGCAGTTTCAGTCGGTTACATTTTGTAGCCGACTGATTTCCTTCCTTGGCCAGACGATTCGTCAACACCTTCCAATAATTTCGGGCAGCCTGACAATTCGTCTGTTGGGTAAGCACCCGAATGATGTCCACCACGGAAAACCACAGGTTTCGGTCCTCTCCTCTCGTCATAGGCACGACGGATCTCGTTTTGCTCAAAGATGGCGGGGATGATTTTCATGATGCAGAGGGTCTGGCGGCCTGGCTGAGGAGATCTTGGAAGTGTCCTTTGAGCCACTTGAAATAAATGCATTTTCGACAAACGGCGAATGAGCGCGCCTCGCAAGGCACGGCCGCACCAAATCGTCCTGTCCGACTCTACCCCCTCGCCTCGAATGTCCCGTCGGCGCGCTTCGCCACGAGCCGCTTCAGTTCCAGCATCATCATCGTCGCCGAAATCTGCGCCGCAGGCAAACCGGTCTGCTCCGTCAACGCGTCCGGCGTCAGCATCGCTCCGCCGCGAAAACACTCGAACACCCTCGCCTCCTCGGCCGTGAGATTTGCCGGCCGCCCCGCCGCCGCCTCCGCCGGCTTCTCACCGATCGGTGCCGGACGCAGGCCGTCGAGATAGTTCAACTCGTTCAACAGATCATCGACGCCCGTCATCAGCGTCGCGCCATCGCGGATCAACTGGTGGCAGCCCGCGCTCGTGTTTTGATCGATCCGCCCGGGGACGGCGAAGATCAGCCGGCCCTGCTCGCCGGCGAAGCGCGCCGTGATCATCGCGCCGCCATCGACGTCGCTCTCGACCACGATCGTCGCCTCGCACATCCCCGCGACAATCCGGTTGCGCATCGCGAACGACTGGCGGTCGGCGCGGCGGCCAAACGGAAATTCCGACAGGATCGCGCCGCCCTCCGTCTCGATCCGGCGGTAGAGCGCGAGGTTCTCCGGTGGATAGATGATGTCGATGCCGGTACCGAGCACCGCGGCCGTCTTGCCTCCGACCGACAGCGCGCCGTCGTGCGCCGCGGTATCGATGCCACGCGCGAGGCCGCTCACGATGCAGAAGCCGAGACGCGCGAACTCGGCGCCGAATTTTTTCGCGATGCTCTGCCCGTAAAGCGTCGTCCGCCGGGACCCGACGATTGCGATGCACGGATGGGTGAAGTCGTAGGTCCCCTTGCGATACAGGCCGATCGGCGGATCGTGAATTTCCTTCAACAGGCGTGGGTAGACGGCCTCCCGCGTCGTGATGAAGTCCGCCCCGCTCCGGGCCATCCGGTCCTCCTCGCGGGCCAGATCAAAATGCTCCCGCCAGTTTTCGATGCTCGCGGAAATCACGGAACCGACGCCCTTCACCGCTTCCAACCGGCGTTTGCCGGCCGTAAAAACCGCGCGCGGGTCGCCGCCGAGTTCCGCCAGCAGGCGGTTGAGGGTGATGGGGCCGATGTTCGGCAGCGCGTTCAGGATGAGGAACGCCTGCCGCTCGGTCAGCTCCGGCATCTCGCTCACGGAACGTAATCCTCCTCGGGCGGGCGGGAGCACGGGTCTTCGCCCTCCGCGCTTTCGCGCAGGGCGCCGGACAGAAAGTCGAGCAGTTGCGTGGTCGCCACCGCCACCTGCCCGTGCGCGCGCGCCAGGGCGTCGGCCGCCAGGCCGTGCCACACCACACCCCGCGCCGCGGCGAGCAGCGGATCCGCGGGCCCTTGCGCCAACAACCCGCCAATGAGCCCCGCCAGCAAGTCCCCACTGCCACCCCGCGCCAGCACCGGCCCGCCCGAAAACGCATGGTACACCGCCTTGCGGGCGACGATCCGCGTGGCGGGCCCTTTCTCCACGATCGTCACTCCCGGTTTCAAAATGGTGCGGCCGCCAATCCGCGCCAACTCACCGGCGTGGGGTGTCAGGATCCGCGGCGCTTTGCCGGCGCCAACTATCTCCGGCTGCAACGCATCCGCGTCGATCACCATCGGCACCCGCGACGTCCCTACCACGCTGCGCGCCAGCGCCATCGTTTCCGCTTCGCGACCCAGACCCGGTCCAATGACCAGCGCGGTGGCGCGCTCCAGGCGTGCACGCAGGAGGTGTTCACCTTCGAGTGCGAGTCCGCCCTCCGGTGTCTGCGGCCATCCCACCCACATCGCCTCGGGCACGCGCGCGGCGAAGGCCGGAACGAGCGGTTCCGGCACAAACGCGGTCACCAACCCCACCCCGCTGCGCAGCGCCGCGCGCACCGCCATCAACACGGCGCCCGGGTAGCCGCCCGAACCGCCAACCACAAAAACGTGGCCGTAGGTCCGCTTGTCACTCGCCGACGGCCGCAGCGCCCGCAGCGGTGCGAGCACGGCGGAGGTCAGCACGCGGTTGGTTCCGGAGTCCCCGGTCCCGGTCACAGCGGAGAAAAAGCCGAGATCAAGGTAACGCACGCGCCCCGCCTCGGGCGCGTCGACTACCGGGGTCTTGACGCTGCCGGTCGCATGGGTGAAGTCGGCCTGGAACAGGCCCGCACTGGGCAGATCCACTGCAACGCGCATCCGGATCGGGGCCGCGTTGGCTTGATCGATCAACGACCTGATCCGCGCTTCCGCCGGTGGCCGGAATTGGAAACCAAAGATGCCGTCGAGGCAAAGGTCGTAGGAGCCACGCGGCTCCGGGGCGACGACGACCCGGGCACCGGCGGTGCGGGAAAACTCCCGCCACGCCCGGGCCGCGAGCGGCCGGAGGGCCCGGCTGCCAAAGGCGAAAATCACCTCGGCCCGCGCGTCCGGAAATTTTTCCAGGATGGCCTGCGCCGCAATCAGCGCATCGCCCCCGTTGTGACCCTTGCCGGCGAGCACGAGCACACGCGCACGCGGCGGGCAGCCACCGATCTCGAAAAAATCGCGTACTGCGGCCGCCGCGATCGCGCGTCCGGCACGTTGCATCGCCGGCCACTCCTTCGTCTCGTCGCCACCGAACAACTGTTCCTCCACGCGCCGCGCCAGGGCGCAGGTCAGGATTGGATGACTGCGGGGCACGTTCACTTTTTTTCCTTCGGAGCGGGCCCGACGACCGGATTCGTGAATGGAGGTGGTGGAGCAATCCTTGCGCCGGTGGTGCCATCCGAGGTGGTTCGGTCGGGCATCACCCGGGGCGGAGTGCCACTCGGCGGCGTTGGGCGCACCGGCCGCAGGTCGCGCTCAACCCGGCGCTCCGTGCGGCCGTGCTCCAGCCATTCGCGGTATTGCTCCTCGGTCTCGGTAATTTGCAGCGGCGAATCCGGCAGTTCCTTGCCGTGGGTCAGCACGCGCCGGGTGAGTTTCGGGATGCTCCGGAAGTAGTGGACGTCACCGATCCGCCGGATTTCGTAGAACTCGGAAAAGGCGCGTTCCTTGGTGTTCCACAGCGCCACCTCCGCTGTCTGGTTGGACCAGACGACGTGTTCCTTCCACACCTCGAAGACCGCTTCAATGGTCGACAGCGGCATCGCCTCGCGCGGTTCCAGCGGCGGCGGCGCTGCGACGATCGGGATCGCCGCGGCGGACGAAACCGCCGCCGGTTCCGGCCGCATCATCGCGTAGACGAAAAGCGCCCCGAGGAGAAAACCGAGCATCACCCAGGACGGGGTCTTCGACATTTTCGCCGTCGAGGACGCCAGCGGGTAATTGCTCGGCGGCGCGTCCGGTTCGTCTTCCATGGCGGCGGGGTCCGTCGCGTTCACGAGCGCGGTCTGGCGTCCACCAGCACCGCCATTGCCAGGGCCATCGTTTCCGTGTGCGAGAGACTCACGTGGACGTGGGTCGCGCCGACGTGGCGCAGGAGCGCCTCGCCTTTTTCGTCGAGGCGCACCAGCGGCTGCTTCCGCTCGCCGTGGTAGATCGAAACCGAACGCCAGCCAAGCTCCGCGCCGATGCCGGTGGAAAAACATTTTGACACCGCCTCCTTCGCCGCGAAGCGCGCCGCGTAGTGCTTGTACGGATGCGCCATGCTCGCGCAATACGACCGCTCCTCCTCGGTGAAGACCCGGGCGATAAACCGCTCGCCCTGCCGTTCGAGCACGCCGCGCACCCGCTCCACCTCGATGAGGTCGGTGCCGATGCCAATCAAAATGCCGCCGGGAGGCAGGGAGAGATTCATGGATTCATCCGCCGCTTCATTTCGCGCACGGCTTCGGTGACGCCGGTGAAGAGCGCGCGACTCACGATGCTATGGCCGATGTTGAGTTCGTGCAGATGCGGCAACTGGCGGATTTCGGCGATGTTCGCGTAATTGATGCCGTGGCCGGCATTGACGACCAGCCCGAGGTTGTGCGCCCCCACCGCCCCGAGGCGCAGGCGTTGAAATTCGGCCGCCCGTCGCGGCGTGAAGTACGCCTGGGCGTACGCGCCGGTATGCAGCTCGACCAGCGGCGCACCGAGCTTCGCGCTCGCCTCAATCTGCGGTTCGTCCGGATCGATGAAGGGGCTGACTTGGATGCCGGCGGTGCTCAGCGCGTCGACGCACGCCCGCACCCGGTCGCGGTTGCCCACCACGTTGAGCCCGCCCTCGGTGGTGATCTCCTGGCGGTTCTCCGGCACGAGGCACACGTACTCCGGCTTCAGCTTCAGCGCCAGCGCGGTCATCTCCGGGGTGCACGCCATCTCGAGGTTGAGCCGGGTGCCGAGGCACTCGCGGAGCCGCCAGACGTCGCGATCCTGGATGTGCCGGCGGTCTTCCCTGAGGTGCACCGTGATGCCGTCGGCGCCGGCCTGCTCGGCCGCGAGGGCAAACGTCACCGGATCGGGCTCGACCGCACCACCGGTCGTGGCAGGGGCCTCGCGATAGCGCGCCTGGCGCAGAGTCGCACAGTGGTCAATGTTGACGCCGAGGAAAATCATGGGAGTGGCAACGGTGGAACGGATGAGGGATGCCGGAAAGGAGGAAAAACGCCAAATCCGAATTTCCTTTTCGTCGCCCCCGGCTTTCCGCATTCCCTTTCCGGATGTCCCCGCCGAAGCCCAAGCGCGAAAATCTGCTGCTCAATCTCATCTGCAATATCGCGCTCCCCACGATCGTACTGACGAAATTGAGCGGGGACGGCCGGCTCGGGCCGCAATGGGGCATGGTGGTCGCGCTGCTTTTTCCGCTCGGCTACGGCATCTACGATCTCATTCAACGCAAGAAGACAAACCTGTTCTCCATCGTGGGAATTGGCAGCGTGCTGCTCACCGGCGGGCTCAACCAACTGAAAGCCGATGTCTTCTGGTTCGCGGTCAAGGAGGCGGCGATTCCCACCCTCTTCGGAGTGGCGGTGATCGTCTCCGGTCGCACCAAACGCCCCATGGTGCGGGAGTTGCTCTGGAATGACCAGGTGATCGACACCGAGCGGGTCGACGCCGTCCTCACCGAGCGTAACCAGCACCCGGAATTCGAACGCCTGCTCGCCCGCGCGACGAACGGTCTCGCGGTTTCCTTTCTCTTGAGCGCGGTCCTGAACTACGGCCTCGCGCGTTACCTCCTCACGAGCCCGCCGGGCACCGAGGAATTCAATGCGCAACTCGGCCGCATGAATCTCCTGAGCTGGCCGGTCATCGTGCTGCCCTACATGGCCGTCACGATGTTCGTCCTGTGGCGCCTCTTGTCCGGCTTCACCCGCCTGACCGGACTTGAACTCGAGGAGATTTTTCACGGAGCCAAGCCCAAGGAAAGCCTGCCGGAACCGCCCAAGCCGTAGTTTGGTTCGATGGAGTGGTGTTTTTGCCGGGTAGCAAAGCGCCCTCGGCCTAACGCGGAAACCGCAACCGAAGGGCTTGCGACGTTTCCATCGTTCTCGTTCTCGCAATCGTTCCTCGTTCCCACCAGATCGAGAAAACGAGAAAGAGAACGATTGTGTGCATTCCGAAAATCGCCGCAGCAGCGCACGATTCCGATGAATCGCAGCTTCAAGTCGCCCACCGGCGGGGGACAAGCCGCGCCACCGGCCAAGCTTCCCCCTTGTCTGCGACCAGACTTCTGGCATCTGACACTTGTCTCCCATGCTCCGCTTCATCACGTCGCGTTTCCTGCAGTCGCTCCTCGCGCTGTTTTTGGTCATCACCGCGACGTTCTTCATGATCCGCTTCGTGCCGGGTGGACCTTTCACGGCGGAAAAAGCCGTGACTCCGGAAATCCTTCGCAATCTGGAGGCCCACTACGGGCTCGATCGGCCTCTCTGGCGGCAATACCTCGACTACCTCGGAAGCCTCGCCCAAGGCAACCTCGGGCCGTCGTTCAAATATCCGAACCGCACGGTCAACGAGATCATCGCCGACAAGATTCCCGTCTCCGCCGAACTCGGCGCCTTGGCGCTCGGGATCGCCCTCGTGCTCGGCATTACGCTCGGCACCCTCGCCGCCGTCCGCCGCAACACTTGGGTCGACTACGTCGCGTCCACGTTTGGCATGATCGGCATCTCGATTCCCACGTTTGTCGTCGGCCCGCTGCTGGTCCTGGCCTTCGCCATCCATCTCGGATGGTTCAACGCCTCCGGTTGGTACGGCCCCGAGGATCGCGTGCTGCCGGCAATCGTCCTCGGTCTCGCCTACGCCGCTCCCATCTCGCGCCTCACCCGCGGCGGCATGCTTGAGATTTTGCATCAGGACTTCATCCGCACCGCTCGGGCGAAGGGCGCCTCCGAATTTCGCGTCGTCACCCGGCACGCCCTGCGCGGCGGCCTGCTGCCGGTTGTCTCCTACCTCGGGCCGGCCGTCGCCGGCATCCTCACCGGTTCATTCGTGATCGAGACCATTTTTCAAGTCCCCGGCATCGGCCGGGAGTTCGTGACCTCCGCCTCCAACCGCGACTACACCTTGGTCCTCGGTACCGTCATCCTCTACGCCGTGCTTATCATGGCCCTCAACCTCGCCGTGGACATCGTGCAGGCGTGGATGAACCCGAAGGTGCGGCTGGAATCATGAGCTCTGCCACTCCAGCCCCGTCGCCGCCCGATCCGCGTGCGCTAGCCCTCGCGCCCACGGAACTCGAACGCGGCAACTCCCTCTGGCATGATGCCTGGCTGCGCCTGCGCAAAAATCAGCTCGCCGTCTTCGGCATCTGGTCGCTCGTTCTCATCACGATCGCCTGCGCCGCCGGCCCCTGGCTCTCGCCGTACGGCTATGAACAACAGAACTTGGATCTCGGGGCGGCGGCGCCGAGCACCCGACACTGGCTCGGCACCGACACCCTCGGTCGCGATCTCCTCGTGCGCCTGCTCGCCGGCGGTCGCGTCTCGCTGGGCGTCGGCCTCGCCGCGACCTTCGTCGCGCTGACCATCGGGGTGGTCTACGGCGCCGTCGCCGGCTTTTTCGGCGGCAAACTCGACGCGTTCATGATGCGCACCGTCGACATCATGTACTCGCTGCCCTTCATGGTTTTTGTGATTCTGCTGATGGTCTTCCTCGGCAAGAACATCATCCTGCTCTTCGTGGCCATCGGCGCCGTCGAATGGCTCACCATGGCCCGCATCGTGCGCAGCCAGGTGATGGCGGTGAAAAAAATGGAGTTCATCGAGGCCGCCCGTTCGCTCGGCTTCGGCCGCCGCCGGATTATTTTCCGCCACATCCTGCCCAACATCCTCGGCCCGATCATCGTCTACACCACCCTGACGATCCCGGCCGTCATGCTGCTCGAGGCTTTCCTCAGTTTCCTCGGCCTCGGCGTGCAACCCCCGATGAGCTCGTGGGGCGTGTTGATCAAGGACGGCCAGGAAAAGATGGAGGAGTTCCCCTGGCTGCTCATCTTCCCCGGCACGATTTTTTCCCTGACGCTCTTTTCGCTCAACTTTCTCGGCGACGGGCTGCGCGACGCGCTGGATGTGCGCTCGTCGAAGGATTGAGGCGGGATCTCCGTTAGCCGGCACGAATTTTCCCGGCTCGCGTATTGACTCACTGCCGCACTGGTAATACCACGTCGGCATGCCCACCGTCACCGTCAAGATGCCGCCGGCGCTGCACTCCCGGCTTGAAGCCGAGGCCGCGCGTCGTCGCACGACGAAGTCCGCGATTTTGCGCGAGGCGTTTTCCGAGCGCCAAGGCACCGCGCCCAGCGGTTCGTTCTACGAACGCGCCAAGCACTTGATCGGAGCCGCTTCCGGTCCGGGAGACCTTTCGACGAACCCGAAATACCTGGCGGGCTATGGGCATTCCCGTCGTCCTTGATACTGGTCCGCTCGTCGCCTTCATCGACGGGGCGGATGCCCAACACCGTTGGACCTCGGCGCAACTGGCGTCGCTCCAACCCCCCTTCATCACCTGCGAAGCCGTGATCTCCGAGGCGCTGTTTCTTCTGCCCCGCGCTCGCCGCGGCGTCCCGACGCTGCTGGGCTTCCTGCGGGAAGGCTTGGTCGAGGTGTCCTTCCATCTCGACGACAACCTTGAATCCGTCACGCAGCTGATCGGCAAGTATCGCGACGTCCCCATGTCCCTCGCCGATGCCTGTCTCGTGCGCATGAGTGAACTTCACGACCGGGCGCGGGTCTTCACGCTGGATGCGGACTTCAAACTCTACCGCCGCCACGGCCGGCAGACGATTCCGCTAATCTTCCCCGCCCCGTGAAACGCTTCCGTCCCTACTTCCGTCACCTCCGCGCCGTGCGCGGACCCATCGCGATCGCGATTTTCTTCGGCCTCCTTTACGGCGCGGCCAGCGGTGCCGGACTCCCCCTTCTCGTCAAATACGTCTTTCCGCGGATCTTTTCTCCCGGCGATGCTCCGGTCCCGTTTCTCCACGTCGCCTTGGTCGCCGCCTACATTCCGCTCATCTTTGCCCTGCGCGCGCTCAGCGGCTACCTCAACGGCTACTTCACCCAATTCGCCGGCGTGCGCGTGCTCGAGGCCCTTCGCCTCGACTACTTCCGAAAACTCCAGGTGCTCCCGCTCTCGTTCGTCCAGGGCAAACAAACCGGTGACCTCATGTCGCGCGGCCTCTCCGACACCCAGCAGCTGCAGTTCACCCTCACCCTGCTGGCCAACGACGGTATCAAACAACCGGCGACACTCATCAGCGCGCTCGCCGCCGTCGGCTACCTCGCGTACACCTCGCAGGGTGCCGGGCTCGCCCTCGTTTGTCTCGCCGCCGTGCCCCTCACCGTGTTCCCCGTCCGCTTCGTCGGCCGCAAGGTCATCAAGCGCGCCGCCCAGGTGCAGAGCCAGCTCGGCAGCGTCAGCAGCCATTTTTCCGAGAACCTCGCCGCTGCCCGCGAGGTCCGCGCCTTCGGGCTCGAGGAACGCGAGACCTCGCGCTTCGCCGCCGCGTGCCGCGCCCTCATCACGTCGCAACTGAAGATCGTGAAATACGCGCAGGCCCTTACTCCCGCGATCGAGGTGATCTCCGCCGCCGGCATCGCAATCACCCTCGTCTATGCCTACCGCAGCGGCCTCCAGCTCGAGACGTTCATCGCCCTCATCACCGCCCTCTACAGCAGCTACGAACCGGTGAAAAAACTCGGCGCACTCAACAACGAGCTCAAGCGCGGCACCGCCGCCCTCGACCGCCTCGAGGTCGTGCTCAACGAGCCCGTCACCATCGCGGATCTCGCCCAGCCCGTCGCCATCGGCCGTCTCCGCGGCGACGTCGCCTTCGACCATGTCACCTTCGCCTATCAACCCGGCGAGCCGGTCCTGCGCGATGTCACAATCGCCCTCCCCGCCGGCACCGTCTGCGCGCTCGTCGGCCCGAGCGGCGCCGGCAAAACCACCTTCGCCAACCTCATCCCGCGCTTTTACGAAACCGGCGCCGGTGCCGTGACCATCGACGGTCACGACCTCCGTGCGCTGCGCCTCGCCGACCTCCGCCGCAACATCGCGGTCGTTTCGCAGGACCCCGTGCTCTTCAACGACACTATTCTCGAAAACCTCCGGCTCGGCCGCGCCACGCCGGAGGCCACGCGCGCCGAAATCGAACAGGCCGCGCGCGACGCCTTCGCGCACAACTTCATCACCGCCCTCCCGCAGGGGTACGACACCAGCGTCGGCGAACGCGGAGCCTCCCTCTCC
>SXGU01444027.1_pt1 | contig 22134 bp, 18 predicted proteins | sample 3174531 | NCBI WGS metagenome assembly SXGU01 (sample SAMN11356863, study PRJNA531348) | freshwater metagenome | isolation source: freshwater sample F1-140 | place: China: Fuxian Lake, Yuxi | collected 2017-12-25
ACCGCCGCCACCGCCTGCCGCTGTGATAATAACCGGATAGCCGATTTCCTGGGCCAGTTTCAGGTTCTTTTTATTGTCATCCGATAACGGATCGTTATTGCCCGGAACACAAGGAATTCCGGCTGCCAGCATGGCGTTTTTAGCGGAAATCTTGTCGCCCATCATGCGAATGGTTTCCGCATTCGGGCCTATGAATACAAAACCGCTTTGTTTTACTTTTTCGGCAAAATCGGCGTTTTCAGACAGGAAACCGTAGCCGGGATGAATGGCTTCGGCATCCGTCACTTCGGCGGCGCTGATAATGGCAGGGATATTCAGGTAGCTGTCGGTTGATGACGCAGGGCCGATACAAACCGATTCGTCGGCCAGACGAACGTGTTTTAAGTCGCGGTCGGCTTCAGAATGGACTGCAACGACTTTAACGCCTAATTCTCTGCACGCGCGCAAAATACGCAGTGCTATTTCGCCGCGATTGGCGATAACTATTTTATCGAACATGGGGTCCCCGTTATTCCTTGGTTATTCAATAATGAATAAAGGTTGGCCGTATTCGACAGGTTCAGCGTTTTCAACCAGTATTTTGCTGATCGTGCCGCTTTTATCGGCTTCAATCTGGTTAAGGATTTTCATCGCTTCAATAATGCACAGTGTATCGCCGACCTGGACCGCTTGCCCGACTTCGACGAAAACCTTGGTGCCCGGAGAAGCCGAACGGTAAAACGTACCGACCATGGGCGATTTAACGACATGTCCGGTGACTTTTTCTTCTTGCGGCAACGCAGCTACCACAGCGGGAGTAGAGGCGACAACCGTAGCAGGCGCATGCGAGTAGGTTACCTGCGCAGGTGCGGCGGAATAACGGCTGATGCGTATCGCTTCTTCGCCTTCCTTGATTTCCAGTTCGGCAATGTCGGATTCTTCGATAATTTCGATGAGTTTTTTTATTTTTCTAATATCCATAGGTTTAATTTCTCTCGGCTAATATCTGATGAGCGGCCAGTAAGGCCAGTTCGTATCCTAAAGCTCCTAATCCCGAAATAACGCCTTTGGCGATATCCGAGAAATAGGAATGTTTTCTAAAAGGCTCGCGCGCGTGGACGTTTGACAGATGAACTTCTATAAAGGGAATTCTTGATGCCAGCAGTGCATCGCGGATGGCGACGCTGGTATGAGTAAAGGCCGCCGGATTGATGATGATAAAATCAACTTTGGTGCGGTAAGCCTGATGTATCAGTTCAACGATGTCGTGTTCGGCGTTATTTTGATGAAAGCTGAGTTGGTGATTTAATTCGGCTGCTTTCGATTCCAGCGTTTGCTTTATATCGTCGAGTGTCTGGTTACCGTAATGGCCGGGTTCGCGACTTCCCAGGAGATTTAAATTCGGTCCATTCAGTACGGTAATTGTTGCCATCAATCTGTCTATTTGTAGGGTTAAGAAGCTTTTCAGGCGCTAATTTTACCGTGTTGTGAGGTTTTGTCCAGATATTATGTTTTTAGCAAAAGATGGCGACAAAACGACCCTGTTTTACGGTTTTTAGTAAATGGAATCAGTTATGTCAATGGCGTGCTTGGGCCGGAGAGGAAGGGATTTGATCAAGAGTGCGACACGGTTTTCCCGAATTCGCGTACAAGAGCGTAAAAGCGGCAAATTATACCCGAATCCAGCGATTTGCAGACTAAACGCCTTTACTGCGGTTTTCCATGCGCCGCAAAAATTCCGACATAATCAATCGATACAGTTCATCCCCCAGATACTGGTCTTCGACACCGCTGTCTATGCTCGGGTTGTCATTGACTTCAATGACGTAGCCCTTGCCGTTTTTTTCCTTGACATCCACGCCGTACAAACCGTTGCCGATGGGCTGCGTGGCTTTTAATGCCGCTTCCAGGACGGCTTTGGGGACTTCAAATGTGGGCAGGGTTTCAGAATTGCCGCTATCGGTTTGACTTGCGCCGTGGCGATAGATTTGCCAGTGATTTTTCACCATATAATAACGGCATGCGTATAAAGCCTTGTTGTTAAAAACACCGATGCGCCAGTCGAAATCGGTATAGAGGAATTCCTGGGCCAACAATAAGGCGGATTGTTGAAACAGTTCGGCGACTTTAAGCTCAAGTTCCTGTCGGTTGTTGACTTTGACAATACCGCGGGAAAACGAACCGTCCGGGATTTTAATGATTACCGGGAAACCGGCTTCCTGCTCCAACTTATCCAGGTGCAGGGCATTGCCGTTATGCAGTATCCAGGTTTTTGGCGAAGGCACGCGGTGGTTGCGAAACAAGTCGGCGAGATACACTTTATTGGTGCAGCGCAGCATCGACGTCGGGTCGTCGATCACGATCAGCCCTTCCGCTTCGGCTTTTTTTGAGAAGCGGTAGGTATGATGATCTATCGCTGTTGTTTCACGAATGAACAAACCGTCAAACTCGGGTAAGCGGCCATAATGTTGCTGGGTGATCAACTCGACATCAATGCCCAGTTCCCTACCGATTTTAATGAATTTTTTAATGGCGCCGCGATTGCTGGGCGGTAGCTTTTCTTCCGGGTTGACCAGAATGGCGAGGTCATAGCGCGCGGCTTTGCGCGCACGACTTTTGCGCCAGACTTTTTTGCTGAATTTATCCAGCGCTTCGGCAAAAACCGTTTGCATGGCATCATCCAGAGTGCGATGCGATATGGCGTTTAAATCTATGATTTCCCATTGCTGGTCGTAATGCAGAGTTACTTCCAGAATCGGGCAGGGAAAGCGTTCGAACAGGAGGCGCGCCAGTTCCTGAAATAAAGGGTCAGGCGTAGTGCCGAAATAACTCAGCAGCGTGAAGTCGCCCTGCTTGCCGTGTCCTTTGGATGCCCGCGCCAGTGCTTGGGACAGGTCTTCCATTTGTAATCGGTAGAGGGCGTTTTTACCCAGATCATTAAGCACTTTCACCGAGGGAATGACATGATGGCTGCGCGCTTCGGCCAACAAGGAGCAATAATAGCCGTCCGACAGATAGGTATAGCTACTGCAAAGATTAATGATGCGGACCCGTTGTTCCGAGTCGCCTTGCTCTGTCGCAAGATAGGTTTCAAAGGTGATGACCTGATCACTCGGGTAATAAGGATTCCAGTCTGAAAGATTGTCAACAACCAGAAGGGTTCGCGCCATAGATAAAGTGTAATCCTGTAGTTAAGTTTGCAGTAAAAGTAGTCTGTTGACATTCTGAAACCAGCCGTATTTTTACACAAGGAGATTCTTTACTATCATGGAAAATAGTTGGGGTTAAAGATCGAAACCGACACAAACAGAAATCGGGATGTGTAGATGCCTAAATCTATAAGCCAATAAGCAAGCGCCTTCTTGGAATCAGTATTGGCTGACAAACGCCTTTGCCCTTGGGTTCCGCAGTTCGTAAGGGTGTCTGCAAATCAATGCCTTGCCGGGCAAGTTCTTGCTTTAGTAAGGGGTGGATATAGCCTTTGTTTCAGATGAGCAAACCGTGCGGCCCGTCTGCCATCTTGGGAAGCACATCAGAATAATCCCCGCCGGAATGACGATCTCATAAACATATCGCGCGATTGCCCTGGAAAAATCCCCTCATCTTAAGTAATAGTGTATTATCCGTCCGGAAACCACATAACGAGCCAGAACAATGACCGACCCCACCATCCACTGCCCCAGCTGCGCCACCGAAATTCGCCTGACTGAATCTCTCGCCGCCCCGCTGATCGCCGCTACTCGCCGGCAATTTGAACAACAACTGGCACAAAAAGACCAGGACATCGCCCAGCGTGAACATGGCCTGCGCGAACAACAAAAACAACTGCAAGAAGCCAAACGCACGCTAGATGAGCAAATCGCCCAACAAGTCGCCGCGCAACTACAAACAGAACGCCAGCGCATCATCAGCGAAGAAAACCAAAAAGCCAAACAAGCCGCCGCCAACGAACTCGATCATAAAACCCGCGAATTGGCGGAATTAAACGACGTACTGAAAGCCCGCGATGTCAAACTCGCCGAAGCCCAACAAGCCCAAGCCGAACTCATCAAAAAACAACGCGAACTCGACGATGCCAAGCGCGAACTGGAATTGACCGTCGCCAAACGCATCCAAGACGGCCTAGGCGAAGTCCGCGCCCAAGCCAAACGCGAAGCCGAAGACAGTCTCAACCTGAAAGTGCTGGAGCGCGAACAAACCATCGCTTCCATGCAGCAAAAAATCGAAGAACTCAAACGTAAGGCGGAGCAAGGCTCGCAGCAATTGCAGGGCGAAGTCCAGGAAATGGAATTGGAAGCCATGCTCCGCGTCAAATTCCCTTTCGACAGCATCGAACCCGTCGCCAAAGGCGAATACGGCGGCGATGCCCTGCAACGCGTCATCAGCCCCACCGGACAAATCAGCGGCACGATGTTATGGGAAACCAAACGTACCAAAAACTGGAGCGACGGCTGGCTGGTGAAACTGCGCGAAGACCAACGCAACGCCAAAGCCGACATCGCCGTGCTGGTCAGCCACGCCCTGCCCAAAGGCGTAGAAAACTTCGAAGAAATTGACGGTATCTGGGTCACCAGTCCCCGCGCCGCGCTCCCCGTCGCCACCATCCTGCGCCACACCCTGCAACAAATCGGCCTCGCTCGCCTTGCAGCCGAAGGCCAACACGGCAAAACCGAACTGGTCTACCAATACCTCACCGGCCCGCGCTTTAAACAACGCGTGGAAGCCATCGTCGAAGCCTTCTCCACCATCCAGGAAGACTTGGACAAAGAACGCAAAGCCATCATGAAGCAATGGGCAAAACGCGAATCGCAAATCGAACGGGTGATGAACGCCACCGTCGGCATGTATGGCGATTTGCAGGGGATAGCGGGGAAATCCTTGCAGGAGATTGAGGGTTTGGAGATGAGGGTTTTGGGGGTTGATGAGGAGTTGTAGATTTATAGGGTGGGCAGCGCTGTTCTGCCCACCATTTGCGGCATGATCGGTGGGCAGAACAGCGTTGCCACCCTACTTGATTGATTTTAATAAAATATATGATAGGAATTTCAAATATGACACTACAAAACTATGCAAAAAAACACGGAATGTCTAACGAAGCTATCGACAAATTTATAAATAGTGGTTTTGAATTTTTCACAGAAACACAAAAAGCCGCATTAGAGGCTGGCTTATGTAAAGGAGAAAACCTTTGTGTATCCGCCCCTACGTCATCAGGAAAAACAACAATTGCTGAAATTGCCGCTATTGAAGCAGCGTTAAAAGGTAAAAAGACACTATATCTTGTCACCCACCGCGCACTTGCCGAAGAAAAATATAATTTATTCAAATCAAAATATAACGAAAGCGAAAAATGGTTCAGCGTTTCAATTTCTACGGGCGATCATTCAGAGGGTGATTGGGATGACGGCATATTAGTTGCCACTTATGAAAAATATTTATCTTTATTAAGTAGTGGAAATACCAAATATGCTGTGGAGGGCAAAGTAATTATTGCCGATGAAATACAGATTTTAAATGACGATTCACGCGGTGCAGATATTGAAATTTTGTGTTCAATCATCAGAGAGAAAAAACCAGATCAGTTGATAGTTTTATCCGCTACTATTCCAAACATTCGAGAAATAGCTGATTGGCTTAACTGTAAATGTATAAAAATTTCTAATAGGGATGTAAAGCTAAAAGAAGAAATTTGGCATAACAATAGTTGTTTTGCGAAATACTATGGTGATGACGAATGCACTCAAGATCAAAGTATTACCTATCCAACAGACACGCTAAAAGCCGTACATCATTTTTTATCAAAAGAAATGTACCCTATTTTAGTATTTACCATGACTAAGCCGCGTGCGGTTGAATTAGCGAACGATTTTTCTAAATCCCAGCAGCAACATCCTAATTCTTTAATCTTATCTGAACAATTTGATCTTTTCAGCGAACCTACTTTTTTAAGCAGTCAGTTAAAAAATAATATTGAACGAAAAGTTGCTTTTCATTCTGCAAACTTGAGTTTTTCAGAACGAATCTTTATAGAGCAATCGCTTAGAGATGGTTTAATACACGTCATTTTTGCCACACCAACCTTAGCAGCAGGAGTTAATTTTCCTGTCCGTACCGTTATATTTGATTCATTTAATCGTTTTTGGGTAAAAAATAATCCTTGGTTGCCCAAAGCAGAATACCGAAATATGTCAGGACGTGCCGGACGGCTTGGATTCCATGAAGAAGGCAACTCAGTTTTAATTACAAAAAATCAGGTCGAATTCATCCAGGCAAAAAAATTACTGGATAATGCTATTGAACCATTAAGCTCCGTACTTTTTGATAAGAGCATTCGAAAAATAATACTTAACTTAATTGCATCAAAGATTTGCCTAAATTTCGAAGCATTAATTGAATTTTTTGCAAACACTTATTGGTATTTTTCGACTTTAGAAAAAAATCCTTCTCAACTTGGAAAATTAAATCCAACTGTTAAAGATTCCATTGAATGGCTTATAGATAAAGAACTTATTGCTAATAATAATTCTGAGCTGTTCGCGACTAGGTTAGGTGTTGCTATCGCAAATTCAGGCTTACTACCATCCACAGGTGTATTTTTATTTACTGTTATTTTGGAAAATGTTGATCGTTTTAAGCGGGATGATTATGTTTTGCCTTTATTGCATATCATTTGTTCTTCTGATGAATTTTCAGAAAAAGTAGGCCAGCGATTTCTTCCATATGCACGACACAATCAACCTGAAAACATAGCATGGCAAGCTGTTAGTAACTGTAACCCTTTTGTTTCTCCGAACACTGGAGATTTTGTGGATAGGATTATTAATGCTGCGTATGGCTTATTTCTATGGCAAAAAGGCACTGCAGAAAAAGAACTTCATCGGAATTTGCCAAACATTTCTTATGGCGAATATCAGGCTTTAGCAGCTAATGTCGCATGGATATTAGAAGGTACCGCTACAATTCTGAGTATTCCAGATACTAAGGTCCATACAGATTTAGTGGCAAAAATAAAAATGCTATCTGAAAGTATTTTGTATGGCGTACCTTTTGAAATTCTTGATGTTTTAAAGGCATGTAAAGCAGATAATGTACCTGGATTTGGTAGGCATAGGGCTATGATTTTAGTCTCTAATAATCTGTCTGATATGAACACGCTTTTAGAACAAGATCATAAATTAATCCATGAATTAATGGGTAACCAGCAAAGGGCTGATAGCCTTATTGAAGCTATATCTAATTATTTCCCAAATAAACTAAGCACTTGGAAGCAACGGCATTTGAAACGAGTTTCAGACGAATACAAACAATTATTATCTGATTCTTATGATAAAACAGGCGATGATTATGAAGTCCCTGTAGAAGAAATACTTAGGTTATTAGAATGGAAGGTCACAAAATTAGACGATGGAAAACGTCAAGGTGTACCAGATTTTATTATTGAATTTAATAATCAGAGCATATTGTTGGAATGCAAAACTAAGGTTAAGAGGCAAGTTCCACTTGATACTAGTGATGCTTTCGCAGTATTAACAAAGGGCGTTGATATTGAAGCCACTCATTGCGTTACTCTTGGAAAACCAGACTTTAATAGCCACTCAAAAGAAAAAGCAATCGCTTCAAAGAAAATAACACTTTTAGCGCACTATTTTTTTATTGAGGCAATAGTGCAGTTCTTAGAGCAAAAACAAACTACTGAAACTATTTTTAATTGGTTGCTGATTCCTGGTTTAGCGTCAAAAGATAAGTTAAACCCATAAGCAAAATAAGGTGGGCAATGCTTTTTGCCCACCATTCCCCGTATAATCGGCAGCCACTGTATACACTAGTTTGGCTGCCAAGCCATTACACCAAAACAATTGTTGATGTTAATAAAATCATGACGACTTTATCCATACGCTTACCCGACGACATGGTGGAACGCCTGAAACAGATCGCTAAACAGCGTGGCATCAGCCTGAATAAACTGATGTGTGAACTTTCTAAGCAAGTATTGGCGGAAGAAGATGCCAAACAACGTTTCCTCGCCGCTCAATTGCGCGGCAATCCCCAAAAGGCTTTGCAACTACTGGAGGATTTATGATCAAGACCCCAAAGCAACCTCTAACCACACAAGAACAAGCAGAGCTAGCGAACCTTGCAGCAATGCCGGACGACAAATTGACTATTCAGACATAGCCGCCAGCCTCCCGAAACAATGGCGTGAAACCGAACAGGGCAAATTTTACCGCCACGTACAAAAACCAACGCGATAAAATGTACTTCACGCGGGACGGGATTTGCAATCCCGTCCCAAACGTTTCAACAATGCTCGACAGTACGGTAAAACGTTAGGGACGGCTTGAATAGCCCGCCCAACATAACAGTTAACGTTTTGAAGCGCCGATAATCAATTAAAACTTTATGGAATGGGTTGCAAACCCGCTCCAGCTCAAGCCATGGATTGTGAGCGTGGTCTTGGAAGCACCAGCTTCCAGAATTCTCGAAACTGGATCGGTTTGGGTTTGGTTTTCCATTTATGTCTTGTGGGTCAGCGGAGCTTGGGAGCCAGCGCAAGGGGCTGAATAGTTACGTTTTTTAAGCCAAAGCGGAATTGGGTCATGTCCGTGTGAAAACATGGGATCATGTAGTCCAAAATATTACAGCTTAACCGAAATCCTATGCACGATAGCCTTTCGGTTAATCTGGTTTAGGAATTAAAGCAAAATAAAATCAGAGGTTTGCAAACTATTAACGCCGGTTAATTGCAGCGAAAAATCAGCCGATTTATCGGTGTCATCGTTGGCGTACAAAATATGCGTGACCGGGTCAAAACTCAATTGCGCCGGGGCGTTAAATGCTTTGGAACCGATAAAGCTAAAATGCTGAAAGTCGTTTTTGGTCAGGTCGGCATCGGCATACTGAAAAGAGATTTTATCGCCTTCACTACGCTTGAAATCGCTGATGACATCGCGTGTAGCCGTCGCTATTCCAGACTCGGCCAAATCGTCGAAACTAAACTTATCGGCGCCCTTACCACTTTAAGCGGGACTGGGTTTGCAAAACCCGCCCGGTTCAGGTCATCGACCAAGGCTATCCCGATAAAGCCGCCCGGATTTTTATAATGGCTATTAAAGTGCAAGGGATTTGTTATGGTAATCACTGAAATGAACTACACTTTTCCGTTTGAAAAAATCTTGGGTTAGACGTATGGAACGGCTGTGCGTTGCCTTGGAAGCAACTGCCGCTTGTGTCTAAAATCTTTAAGGATCATGCCCCAGACCAATGGGCGGCAGACCGGAGCGAATACTTCCACAACTGCCTCAAACACAGCGCGCGGCTGTTCCAGATCCATAACGGAAACTCATGCATCAACCGTCGGCAGGGGAAAGGCTTTGTGGATAACGGCCATGTCGGTGTCGGCGGCCTCGCAATTGCTGGATGAATTGGGTGGTTTGGGGCTTTAATAGAGAAGATAGTTTTTACACATCATCTAGGCTGACCGACGGAAAAATCAACCTGCTACTCGGTTACCTATGCAGGCGGAGGGCTGATGAATACTGGGGCTAAACGCTTATCTTGAGCATCGAGTATAATTAATCTACCGGTTATTAACGCAATACTTTTACATAGATAAATAATATGAACGAATCGTCGGTATAATCGTCGGTATAGTAATGGAATTCAGATTAATCGCAGACATCGCTATCAGTTCAATGCATTTGATTTTCTACTGGCAGGGTAGACTGTCTGGCTTAAACCAACATTCATACTTTATTCATAAATAAATAATTAAACTGCAAGAAACTATTAACTCACACAAGGTAATCAAAATGAAAAAATTAACAACCAGTATCGTTTTTATCGGCAGCATTTTAGTTTCTGCGTGTGCCAGCCAAACCGGATGGACACCTACAGTTGACACATATAATGATCCGAATGCTTATCGAATTAATCAGGATATGGCTGAATGCAAACAACTTGCAAGTCAAGCATCCGGCGGAACGGCTAAAGAAGCGGCTATCGGAGCCGGTGTAGGCGGCCTCGTTGGTGCAGCCGGCGGTGCAGTAGTTGGCGCATTCACAGGAAATCCTGGCGCAGGCGCGGCGATCGGTGCAGCAGCAGGTGGTTTTGGTGGCGCTGCTAAACAAGGTTTTAGTGCGGAAGACAAGTACAAAAACGCATACAACAGCTGCATGAGCGGTCGCGGCCACCCTGTTGTAAGATAATTCTCTACAGTTAAATTCTACAGATCAGCAATACAGGGACGTATTGCTCCTCGCCCGTTGCTTCTCCAAAAATAAATCAAAAACCTTCTGTCAATAAATCGACTGTACAAAATGTTCCTAGCCTTGGCATCGAACTTTTAACTATTCTTAATTTTTTGGTCATAAAGAACCAAGCCTTCCGCGCCCGACGACGGGCCACAACTGCAATTATATAGTTCGCTTCATAGCGGCTATGAAGAAATTGATGCGGTACAGCTTCATGGCATTCAGCCGTTAAATGGAAGCATCGCCGCTCGACTTCAACACTCGGTTACACTACCGTGCTCTAACACGACTACCGCCCAAACGATAAGAACGACCATAATCGGCTTGTCCTTGAATCATCGCGCCAACCGCCAATCATAGTTTATGCGTGTTCCTTATCTGCCTGGCTTTAAAAAATATCGGGGCTGATAGGGTATCCGGTTAAAGTGGTAGTTGGTCAAGCAGATGGCTTTCTTGTAATTCTTGTACGCAAAAATAATTTATAATTAATCTTCGATTTCATGGTTAAAAAAATACCGACCAAAGATGCCGCTAACAGGATTATTATGCTGAAAAATTTTTTACGCCGAGTGCTGAGGCCAATGCTCACTTTTATCTTCAGAATTGAAGTGACCGGGCTGGACAACTACGAAAAAGCCGGCAAGCGGGTTTTGATCATCTCCAATCACACCTCTTTCCTCGACCCGTTATTGTTGGGCGTGTTTTTACCTGATGATATAACGTTCGCCATTAATACCCAGATTTCCCAGCGCTGGTGGTTAAAACCATTCCTGGGCTTGTCCGGTGTATTTCCGATGGATCCGACGCATCCTTTGTCACTTAAGGATTTGATCCATCATTTGCAGACGGACACCAAGACGGTTATTTTTCCCGAAGGCCGCATCAGCGTAACCGGGACATTAATGAAAATCTATGACGGTCCGGGCATGGTGGCCGACAAGTCCGAAGCCGCTGTTTTACCTATTCGCATATCGGGAGCGCAGTACACGCATTTCTCCAAATTGCACAAAACCACCCGTTTGCGTTTATTTCCTAAAATCACTATTCATATCTTGCCGTCCACGCGTGTTTCCGCGCCAAAAACGATCAGGGGCAAGTCCCGTCGCCAATACTGCGGACGGATTTTAGCGGACATCATGACTCAAATGATATTTGCCACCAGCGACTGTCGGCAAACTATTTTTGAGAACCTGCTTGAGGCGCGCCGGATACATGGTGGTAAACACGTTGTTGCCCAGGATCTGGAACGCAAGCCGTTGTCCTATAATAGCCTGATCACCCGTACGGTTATTATCGGCAACGCATTAAAGCACATTAGCGAAGCCGGCGAAAACGTGGGAGTCTTGCTGCCCAACTCGACTAAGACGCTGGTGGTTGTACTGGGCCTGCAATTGCAGGGTCGGGTGCCCGCCATGTTGAATTATTCAACCGGATCAGCCGGTATGCTGTCGGCCTGTAAAATCGCGCAAGTCAAAACTGTGTTGACTTCGCGCCGTTTTATAGAGATGGGACATTTTAGCGAAGAAGCCGATTTATTAAGTAGGCAGGTTAATCTGGTTTATCTGGAGGATTTGGCGCTCACTATTTCCGCACTGGATAAAGTCAAGGCCGTCGCGCAAAGCCGAATCGGGCTGTGTCGGTCTAAATCGGAGCACAACAATCCCGATAATCCCGCTGTTGTTTTATTCACGTCCGGCTCTGAAGGTACACCCAAAGGCGTGGTGTTGTCGCATGCCAATATTGTGTCCAATCATAAACAACTGGAAGCCTGTATCAGTTTCACTCCGCAGGATGTGGTGCTGGATTTTTTACCGATGTTTCATTCTTTCGGCTTTACCGTCGGCACCTTGTTGCCGGTGCTCAGCGGCATGAGGGTTTTCTTTTATCCGACACCGTTGCATTATGCGGTTATTCCCGAGATCGCTTATGAAATTGACGCCACGATCATGTTCGGTACCAATACCTTTTTAGCTGCTTACGCTAAAAAAGCCCATGCTTATGATTTTCATGCCATGCGTTATGTCGTTGCCGGTGCCGAAAAACTGCAGGAAAGCACACGTCAGGTTTGGGCTGATAAATTCGGTATTCGCATATTGGAAGGTTATGGCGCCACCGAAACCGCTCCCATCACATCGGTGAATACGCCATTATGTTTTAAAGCCGGTAGTGTCGGGCGATTTATGCCGGCTATGGACTACCGGCTGGAAACGATTCCCGGCATTGAAGACGCCGGACAACTGCATGTCAGCGGCCCTAATATCATGCTCGGTTATTTGCTGGCCGATAATCCGGGTAAGCTGGTGCCGCCCGAATCCATTTACGGTAAGGGCTGGTATGACACCGGTGATATTGTCAATGTCGATGCTGAGGGTTATATCAGTATTCGTGGTCGCAGCAAACGTTTCGCCAAAGTCAGCGGTGAAATGGTCTCCTTAACAGCCGTTGAGACGCTGGCGGTTAATGCCTGGCCGGACGCACATCACGCTGCAATCAGTCTGCCGGACGCGAAAAAGGGCGAGCAGGTCATTCTGGTTACCACGCAAAAACAGGCGACGCTTAATGCGCTATCGGCGGCATCACCTGGAGTAGCTGCTATTCTTTTGCCCAAGCGAATCGTGATTGTTGATGCAATCCCGGTTATGGCGACAGGTAAAATCAATTACCCGGCGGTTACCGAACTTGTTAGAGGCAAGCGGGGGTAATCGCTAATATTAAAGTCTAGTTGATACTGCAAGGGGCGATATTGTTCGCCCATTTGATTAGCCATCATCTAATGCGGCAATGCTATGGTTATAGCAACAAACAAGAAAATAAAACGGATGGAATGAGTTTTATCGGCTAAGGCAGATAGATTTGTAATATGCTTATTGGAGCAGGGCGGATATGTGAGGATGCTTGTAAAAAACGGATTATCTGTATAGGGGAGGGGTAATCAATACAAACTGTAGCCCACAGATAAGGGGCTACAGTTCGATTATGCAATTAGATGATGGTTACTTCTTCTGCTTGCGGGCCTTTTTGTCCTTGAGTCACAGTAAACTGAACTTTTTGACCTTCGTCAAGTGACTTGAAGCCGGAACTGTTGATGTTACGAAAGTGAACAAAAACGTCAGGGCCGCTTTCTTGCTGAATAAAACCAAAGCCTTTTTCCGCGTTAAACCATTTAACTGTACCAGTTGTCATTGTGTAATCCTATTTTAAAGATGAGTAATTAAAGCCTTGAGGGCTGATGGAGCTGGGAAATTTAAGAATTACTTATGATAAACAGGACGAGCAATCACAGAAAAAACTTCGTAGAGATAAGCATAACGGTAAATCAATTTCAAGCTGAGGTCATTCTATAGGGACGCTTTAAGAAAGTCAATTTTTATCAATTCTGCCGCATAAATACCCGGATTATGTGAAGGGTATCTATGCGGTCAGACGGGCATTAAAGGCTTTTCATCAAGCGAAACTTGGGCCGGGTTGTAACGAAGTGCTGTTATCCTTGCCTTTAAATTTAGATTCGGGGCTGTTTGGCTCCTTTATCTCAACGTAATCCATAGGCGGGCGCGCTTCTTTTCCGGCCATCAAGTCGTCAATCTGCCAGCGGTCGATGGTTTCCCATTTCATTAGCGCATCGGCCATCAGGTGCAGGATAGCCATGTTTTCCTGTAGCATTTTTTCTGCACGATAATAGTTACGATCGATGACCGAACGAATTTCTTCATCGATCATTTGTGCAACGTTACTGGAGACGGCGCTGCCTTGCGCTCCCGGATGGCCGAACAGCGCCTGACCGGCTTCTTCTCCATAGGTGAGCGGTCCGAGTTTGTCCGACAAGCCCCAACGGGTTACCATTTTTCTCGCTAATTCGGTCGCTCTTTCAATATCATTGGAGGCTCCGGTCGTCACGCGGTCATCACCGAAGATCAGCAATTCTGCAAGCCGTCCGCCGAACAGGCTGGCTATCTGGCCTTCCAGCTTACGTTTGCTGGCGCTGTATTGATCATTTTCCGGCAGGAACATGGTAATACCCAGCGCCCTGCCACGGGGCATGATACTGACTTTGTAGACCGGATCATGATCAGGCATCAGCCGACCGACAATGCAATGTCCCGCTTCATGATAAGCGGTCAGGCGCTTGTCGTCTTCGCTCATCACCATAGTGTGCTTTTCTACGCCCATCAATATCTTGTCTTTGGCTTTTTCAAGATGGCTCATCGACACTTCCAGCAGGTCGGAACGCGCCGCCAGCAATGCCGCTTCATTCACCAGATTGGCCAATTCCGCACCGGAAAAGCCTGGCGTACCGCGAGCGATATAGCTGATTTCAACATCCGCGGCTGTCGGTACTTTTTGCAAATGCACTTTTAAGATTTGCTCCCGGCCACGCACATCAGGCAAGCCGACATTTACTTGCCGATCAAAACGACCGGGTCTTAACAGCGCATCATCCAGGACATCGGCACGGTTAGTGGCGGCAATGACAATAATGCCTTCATTGCCTTCAAACCCGTCCATTTCAACCAGCAACTGATTCAGGGTTTGTTCCCGCTCTTCATTGCCGGCGCCCATTCCCGAACCGCTGCGTTTCCTGCCGACGGCATCTATTTCATCGATAAAAATAATACAAGGAGATTGTTCTTTGGCCTGGGTAAACAGGTCTCTGACTCTTGACGCACCGACACCGACATACATTTCAACAAAATCGGATCCGGAAATAGAGAAGAATTTCACTTTCGCCTCGCCGGCAATGGCGCGGGCAATCAGGGTTTTACCGGTGCCCGGAGGCCCGATCATCAACACGCCGCGCGGACTCTTGCCGCCCAGTTTTTGAAATTTTTGCGGTGCTTTCAGGTAATCAACCAGTTCGACAACATCTTCTTTGGCTTCTTCACAACCCGCCACATCGGCAAAAGTTATTTTCACCTGGTCTTCACTAAACATTTTCGCCTTGCTTTTTTGAAAGCCGAAGTTGACTGATCCGCTGCTGTTTTTTTGCATTCTGTACATAAAATACGAACAGATAGCAATCAGAATCAGCATCGGGAACCAGGAAATAAAAATTTCCTTCAACAAAGACATTTCTTCAGGCGCCGTCGTTCTGATTTGAGCGCCGGTTGCCAGCAAGTCTTCGATTAAATGTGGGTCTCCCGGATTATAGGTTTCAAAATCCTCGCCGGTAGAGGTCCGAAATTTGATGAGTTTACCGGTAATTTCCACGCGTTCAATCCGTCCGGCCTTGACCTGAGTGATGAACGAAGAATAAGCCAAGTCGGCCTTATATTCAGAGCCGGAGTTTAATCGGTCATATATTAAAATCGCGCTACCCAGCAAAATTCCGAACAGTGCGATTGTGAATAGATATTTCTTCATAGTATTTCTCCAAACCGGAAGCTGCCGCGTTCAGCTGATGCAAGCCCCAAACAGGAAAACGGCTTGCCGGATAAAGTTACGAGGCAGGTTAACCATACATAAGAAATCTGCACAGGTCAGTTCCGACATGGCATTGTGATTCATAATGCGTATATTCCTTCATCGGCAAAATAATATATGCATTTTAAATGCCACAACTTTTCGAGAAGTGTGGTATGGGCGAATAGACAAAATGATATTTTGCTTCCTCTCTTGTGTAAGGCAACTCGCAATAAATAGTCCCCTCCCTAATTATTTCGACGCTCCGGCGTCTCTGCTATTAAGTTAAGCGCAATATATTTATTTTCAATGAGATAGCGAACTGGTTCCCAAGCTCCGTTGGGAACCCAAATTCGAGAAGCTCCAGCTTCGAGAATTCTGGAAGCTGGAGCTTCCAGGGCCGCATTCCCAAGCCGGAGCTTGGGAACGAGGGCTTATATAATCTTTTGAATATTAGTGCTTTTTTTAACTTAATGGCCGTGACGTTCCAGCTTGGGAACGATGGGGTGAGGAGCAAGCCATGAAGCGTTATCTCCTGCGAGCTTTATTATTATTGATAATAAGATAATGACAAGCACTTCATGGGATTGTCTTGAGGCTTTTAATGATTGTCTGGTTGTTTTGCACTCTTTCAGTGCATAAAAAGCGCTGATTATGAGCTTTAGCTAAAATTTTATTGCAATAGTCGATTATGCGAGCCGGGATTTGCCTGTATTTGTAACTCTCTCCGATCACTAAATCCCCATGCTCGCTGAAATCGTTGATTGCAATCAGCAAGACCCGGTCTACAATGTAAATCTTTAAATCTCTTATTAAATCGAGCCATGAAAAAAATTCTGCTGTCGCTGTTGGCCATCGTCCTGATTTTTGAGGAATGGCTTTGGGATTTATTGACCGCATTCGGGCACTCGCTGGTCCGATGGCTGCATCTTGGCTATGTCGAGCAATGGCTCATTCAAACCTCACCATTCATGGCGCTAACGGCTATTAGTATCCCGCTGTTGATTATCACGCCAATCAATATCCTCGCCTTGAGCATGCTGGCGAATGGTTTGCTTGTGCAGGGCATTGTGCTGGAACTGCTGGCAAAATTGCTGGGCACCTTGCTGGTCGCCAGGGTGTTTGCGCTGACCAAACCACAACTGTTAACGTTTGCCTTGCTGAACCTCATTTACAGCACCATCACGGGCTGGTTGCAATGGGCGCACCGGAAAATTGCCGAAACGGAGATCTATCGCTGGTCCAAGCAATTCAAGGCCGACGCTAAAGCGCGGTTTAGCGCCTGGTTCAACTGAAGAAATCTTACAACCGGTCGATGTCATCCCTCATTTGATAAAGTTCTCCCCAGGTTTTTAAGTCATTATTTATGAATATTATCGGCAATTGGACATGGAAAGGTTTGGGCGATGCGCTTTTTAGTCCCAAGGCAAGCAACCTAGAATCGAAAATAGACGAAGTCAAGCAACGCTTGCCGATTCCTGTTTTTTGGTTGCTGGGTAAAACGCAAGCCGGTAAAACATCGCTGATTCGCGCCATCACCGGCAGTGACGCGGCGGAAATCGGTAACGGTTTTCAGGCTTGCACCAAAAGATCGCGGTTTTATGATTTTCCATCAACCAGCCACCCAATGCTGCGTTTCCTGGATACCCGGGGACTCGGCGAAACCGCTTATAATCCCGGCGAAGACCTGGCTTGGTGCGCCGGTCAGGCGCATTTACTGATCGTGGTGTTGCGGGCATTGGACATGAATCAAGCGGAAGTGGTCGATACGGTCATGACCATTCACCAACAACACCCTGCATGGCCGGTTATCGTCGTGCAAACCGCCTTGCACGAAGGCTATATCGGTAATGCCGACCATATTCAACCCTATCCCTATCAACAAACACCCTTTCCGCCGCAAGTGCCTCATGCCTTGGCGCAGGTGTTGTTACACCAGCGCGACTGGTTTAAATCACTGCCCGCACATTTTGTGCCGATTGATTTTACCCTGCCCGAAGATGGCTATGAACCGGTCGATTACGGGCTGGATGCCTTATGGGATACCATTGAGACGGTGTTGCCGAAAGGCGTTATCGGCTTGTTGCGCGGCACCGAACATCATAAAGCCTTGCTGGATTTTCACGCCCGTCTGGCTCATCCGCATCTGATAGGCTATGCGCTGCTGAATATGGGCTTGGGTGCAATTCCGCTGGCTGGATTGCCACTGGTGCTGGCAGTGCAGGCCAAACTGTTTCATAGCATCGCTTCCATTTACGGATTGGAATTGACCCGCAGGCTTTATGCCGAGTTTACCAGTCTTGTCGGCGTCAGCGTCGGTGTGAGTTTATTGGGTCGGGAATTGCTGAAATTGGTTCCTGTATACGGTTCGGCGGTGGCGGGCGTTTATTCGGGAGCAATGACTTACGCGTTGGGCAAGGCTTTTTGCGTGTATTTGTATGGCGTTAAACGAGGCGCCCTGCCTGATCATGCGACCTTGAAACAAGCCTACGACGAAGCGTTCATCAATGCGCGTCAATTTCTCAAAAACAAGGAAATTTAAGCATGCCGATTCAAATAACACGCTTTGGAATCACCGTAACCGTGCTGTTTTTGTTGCCCTGGCTGGCGTTAATCGTACTGGGCGCTTACCAGCTATGGCAACAGGGCTGGATTTATCAGGGCATCGGTATCTTGTCGGCCAATATTGCGCTGGTCTACGCCTTGCTGCACTGGCGCAGCAAAGCCGCCAAGCCGGTGTTTATAGAGCCATTTAGCATTCAGGCCAACCCGAACTGGTCGGATAAGGCGCAACTGGCCTGGCGGGAACTTGAGTTATTAAGCGAAAGTCGGCAAGCGGAAACCGATCTATTGACAGATCCCGGCAAGGCTTTAAAGCTGACTAACGACATCTTGATGCTGGTTGCGCGGCACTTTCATGCGGATTCAAAATACCCTGTTTTGGAGTTTCCGCTGCCGTATTTGCTCAAGCTGATTGTGCTGGTCTGTAACGATATTCAGCACGATGTTCTGGATAAAATACCCGGCAGCCATGCGGTGCGTGTCGGCGACCTGTTGCGCGTTAAGCAAACCGTCGATACCCTGAATAAATTTAAATCGATTTTCAATATCGGTAATTGGCTGTTTAACTGGTCAGGCGCGGCGTTGGCGAAAGCACGTGGTTTATTGGTCAGCAAAGGCATGTATACCGTTACCAATGAAATCTCAAAACGCCTGATCAGTGCTTATATTAACAAGCTCGGTTATTACGCGATTCAACTGTACAGCGGTCAAATAAGTCTCGATGATATAGTTCCCACCGAGATATTAACTGCCCAGTCAAAAGAGGATATCGCTGAAAATGCAGCCCGGCAACAGGCGATAGAGCCGCTCCGCCTCCTGATTTTAGGCCAGGTCAGCAGCGGCAAATCGAGCCTGATCAATGCCTTGTTTGGCGAAATAAAAAGCGCCGAGGGTTTATTGCCGACGACGGCGGAAATCACCCCCTACATCCTTGAACGGGATGGTTTGCAACAGGCGATATTGCTGGACAGCGCCGGTTATGGCGGTTTAACCCACGATAGCGCGCCTGAGGCGTTAAAACAGCAATGGGCTAAAGTCGATGTGATTTTAATGGTTTGTAACGCCACACAAGCGGCCCGGCAAATCGATGCAGCGCAACTGGAAGCCATTCGCCGCTACTTTCAGGAACAATGCCCAAATCAGGCCTTGCCGGTCATCATCGCGGTGGCTACACAAATTGACCGTTTACGGCCGATTCGTGAATGGCAGCCGCCTTACAATATCGATCAACCCTACAACGCCAAGGCGCACAATATCCGGCAGGCATGCGAAGCTATCGCCGAGGATTTGCGCTTGCCGCTTGACTGTGTCGTCCCCGTTTGTCTTGCCCCCGGACAAGCGGCTTACAATATCGAAGACGGCTTGATGCCGCTGATCCATGAGCATTTAAACGAAGCGCAACGGGTGCGTTATCTGCGCTGCTTGCGTCAGCAGCAGGCCGAAGGTTACTGGCGACAATGGCGCAAGCAGGCACAACAAGCCGGGCGGCTTATTTTCAGGAGCGGCTAGGTGGGTAAACGTCGAGTAGGCTACCGGATGACAGGATAGACAATCAAGTATAGCCCCAGCCCGATCATCACCAGACCGCTGATTAACTTAAGCCAGCGACCTTCCTTTTCCTGGAGCCGTCGCTGGCTCAAGGTAATAATGCCGATAGTTAAAACAATCAGGTCATCGAACATATAGGCCAGGTTATAGAGCAGCAAATAACCGTAATAGCTCATCTTGCTCAGGTGTTGCAGAGTCAGTATCCGCGTGTACAACGCAGGAAATCCCGACGTACACATGAACTCGACGACCTGCACCAGAATGGCGAGCACGACGGCGGCTATCATCGCGCCGACAATATTTTGCGCCTGGAGAATACCGCGAATCCGAGCGTATATGCCGGGTTTGGCTTTTTCAGGAATCGACAGCGACACGCCTTGACCATAAAAGCCGAAATCCTTGAGGTTAATAAGCCCCGCCAGCAAGGCAATAACCGCAATGGCGATTTCCGAAATGCGGGAAAGACCAATGAGCAGAAAAAGATTGAGCCAGGCCGTCATGAAAACGAAATAAGCGATACCCTCGACGGCAATGAAGGTACCGGCGATCGCGAACATTCTCAGCCGGTTATTCATTGAAGCCAGCAGCGAGATCATCAGGATCAACACCCACATTGAACACGGATTAAATCCGTCCAGCAAACCCATAGCCAAGGTGAACAGCGGCAAACCGACGCTATCCAGCGACACCTTGCGACCAAGGAAATCAATGATAAAAGGTTGCGCTGTCGTGGTCGCATTGTCCGTTCCGGCATCGCAGGACACGACTTGCTCCGCTTCGCAACTACCCGATGCAGCATCGTTTTTCGGGATTTGCGTGCGTATCCCGGCTTGGGCCAAAGCGTTGCGGATAAGCTGCCCGGTTGTGAGCTCATCGGAATAACCGATGATCAACTGTCCGCCCACTTGAAAAGCAGGCACTCTCACCATGCCCGTTCCCTGATCTTTAGCGAGGCTTTGCAAGCGATCCAATGCGGACGGGTCCTCCGCCACATCATGAATGACGATACTCAGATTCGGCTGTTCCTTTTCAAGAGCTTGTAAAAACAGCTCCGCTTTTGCGCAGTGCGGGCAGCCATTGCGAACAAAAACTTCAATATCGGCTGATTGTACAGCCGACTTGGCGCTTTTTTCCGGCAGCGGCACGTCAGCCAAGGCTGTCGTGTTTAAAGTAAAAGCCGATAGCCCTAACAGACCGGCAATAAATAACCTGACGATGATTTTCAATGAACAGCCTCCAGGTAAGCTTTCTTCATGTTTAATGATGAAAAATATTAGCGGAATCCGGACAACGAGCAAGAATAATTCGTGACACCGGATAAATCGGCACCATGCGTTTTACGAAGAAAGTGAAGCTGCCGACTTTAGGCTGAACAGAAAGCAGTGTAGTGAAGCATAAGTTTTTAGCTTGATTTTGATTGACTGCGCAGTAACGGATTCTGCCGGTAATATAGCCGAAGTTGCTCATAGACATCGGCAAAGTGCGTATGCAGGATTTCCGGGGCGGAGAAAAAATATTCGCTGATCACGGCAAAAAATTCGGCAGGACTGGTTGCCGCATAAGGGTCGATGCAAGTGTGATGGTGATGATCGACGCGACTGACCAGGCTTTCATAAGCCGTGCTGAAAGCTTCCGACCAATCCGTTACCGGCATATCGTTATGTAAGGGCGGAAAACCGTTGGCCGATCCATTCAACATATCCAGCTTGTGGGCAATTTCATGAATCACTACATTGTGCCCGGATTCGCTTTCCTGCATATCCCGCTCGACATCGCGCCACGACAGGATAAGCGGGCCGCGTGACCAGGACTCTCCGATCAGCACCCGGTCTTCATGATGCACAACGCCCGCCGCATCGGTATCGTCGCGGCTGACCCGGAACGCACCGGGATAAACGACAATTTCCGTCCAGCCCGATAAACAACCCAGCCCCAGCCTGAGTACCGGCAGGCAGGCTTGAGCGGCGATGATCAAACACATGGCGTCGGTAAGCTCAAACTCCTCTACGCCGACGAACTGTTTTTCACGCATAAACAGTGTCGTTAATTCGCGCAGGTGCGCTTTCTCAACCGCCGTCAGGCCCTGTAAAACAGGCAGCTTTTCGCTAGCATCGAGCCATTGCTCATGGGGAATAGCGTAACGGTGCAGAATGTAGCGAATGCGGGCGCGCTTGAAAATATTCATTGACGATCAGCTGTTGCCGAAGCTCTCGACTCCATAAAAAAAATCGTAACTATTCACCTACCCCCTCCCAGCCTCTTACAAGTGTAGGTTTTTTCATCCTCCCTAGTTGGCAACCGCACAAGTTGCCGGGAATGCATTGTTAATCCCCGGCATGCCAGGCCAAGCCTCTGGATGTCCAGGTTTGACGGGAAGCAGCTGATGGTTAAGCAAGGC
>SXGU01335450.1_pt1 | contig 22121 bp, 22 predicted proteins | sample 3174531 | NCBI WGS metagenome assembly SXGU01 (sample SAMN11356863, study PRJNA531348) | freshwater metagenome | isolation source: freshwater sample F1-140 | place: China: Fuxian Lake, Yuxi | collected 2017-12-25
AAATGAAAAACGGTTATTACAAAAATCCAGAATCAGTAGCCAGAGCTCTTGAGAAGCAAAAACAACATATCTTACTTAAAGGTATATCATCTCTAGATCAGATCTTTGGAAATATTTATGCTTAAAAGTCGAAGTCCTGTTCTTACAGTCGACCCATTTTATGAAGATATGAATTTTTTAATGGAAAAAAAACTTTCTCAAAGAACTTTTAAAGAAGTAACAAAAATTTTTGATATCATGTACAAAGAAGGCATAACAAAAGAACGTCTTAAACCATTATGTATTACCTATCTTTCAACCGCTGATGCATTGTATAAGGACAAGACACAACAACCAAAAGAAAAGATACTCTCAATGCCGATGACAACCTTTGCTGATCTTTTTTTACCACTGCTTGAAAAAAGAAAAACTGACGGTACATTAGCTACTTTTGCAGAAAAGACACAAAAAAATGGATCTTTAAGCTTTTTCTATGAAGAAAGTACCTTGGAACTATGCGATAATCTTGATCCAAAAATTAAAAAATTTTACAATGATTATGTCTCTGAGGACGATGTATACAGCACTTCATTATAAAAAAAGCTCATAGTCAGTAATGATTTATAAGCATGAAAATTCCCTTCTTCCTTTTATTTTTACCAAAATAGTATCCAATTATAAAAATTTAATTTTTTAGCTCATTTAAGCTCACTTAATTAACCAATTTTAAACACAACACCAGGTTTTTCTTCACTCTTTTCCTTGTTTTTTTGTAAGATAATAAAAAGAGGATACTTTAAAGAGGAGGTACAATGAGTAAAAAACAATTATTAGCCAGCGTAATGGTTATAGGAGCTTTTTTCATATTTTCTCACATGGGTGAAAATACAAGCTCTGAAAATCGGATGCTTCCATCCGTTAATTATTTTGGTGTTTTAAAAGATACGTCTGAGAATACCTACAACATTGAATTCATTACTATTGATCATTTGTACAAGCAAATTCCTGTCTATGAAATTCCAAAACATGAACAAACTGACCCAAGAATTAACACCACGCTGCTTGATCTTTCTGAAATCAATATAATCACAGTTAATGATCCTGAAAAAATCGTATCTTTTAACAATAGAAGTTATGTTGTTATCACGATTACTTTCAATGGGCAATCACATACCAAACATGATTATTTAATAGAGAAAAACAAGGAACTTTTTTGTTCGCAAAAAGACAGCGGTGCTGGAGATATAGAAAAAAAATTATCCTTTCAGGCAATCGTTTCTTTAGAAATTAAAGGCCGTCAAAAATCTGATGATGATACAAAAAAAAGCTAATGGGCAACAAAAAATCTTGCAAGTTTTATAGCGAAGTACTGTAGCTTTTTTATTGTTTCTGGTATACATTACAACAAAAGATGTGAGATCTTACGCTTGTTTTGATAAGGAAATAAAAATGGCTATAATGATCACCCAAGAAAATGTAGAAAAAGAAATCAATCAATCTCCTCTTCCTACCGTACTTGATGTGTATGCAACATGGTGTGGACCTTGCCAGCAGATGGATCCTCTCTTTCTTGAACTTGAAAAAGAATTTTCTGGAAAATGTGTATTTGCGAAACTTAATGTTGATGAAGCGCGCGAGCTTTCTATTCATTACGGAGTGACATCTGTTCCTACATTTATTTTTATTAAAAAAGGTCAAGTTGTTCACAAAGAAACTGGCTACATGCCAAAAGAAGAACTTAAAGAACGCATCGAAGAAAATCTTTTATAGTTATTATGACTATGAAAAATACATTCTTTTTTTTTATACTCTTCAGTTTCTTGACTGCATACATGCAACATGTTGGAGCGATAAGTCATACATTAAAAACTACACCAGAACAGCTTAAGGCCATCGACCTATCACAACAGCCAGTTTGCGTTACCGTCCATGCTTCATGGTGCCGTTATTGTACTACTTTTTTGCCCAATTTTTACCAAGCAGCCCAATATTTTGATAATAATGCACGTTTTTACACGCTTGAAATCAAAGAGTTTCATCCTGAAGATCCTGTGTATGCATATTTACAAGTTGAACTCGGAACAACACTTAAAGTTGTACCCACTGTTTTTGTTATTCAAAATAAAAAGGTGCTTGAAATCATTGAGGGCTCAATGGGTTATCAACAATTTATTGAAAAAATAAGTCCCCATATTCCAATTCAAGAAAAACGATCCATGAAAAAACGGTTAACAAAGATGAAAGTTAATCTATGAGCAATGCCTATCTTATACCGCTCATACTTATTATTTCATGCCATGCATCTGAAAATATCGCTGATAGCCACCAATTGAACATGCTCAAAAATAAACATGCTCATTTGGTCGCAGAACTTATCATGGCAGAAAAAGAAAAAAATGAAGAAGAACAAATTTTGCTAAAACAAGCTTTAGCACACTCTTGCAATACCATTAAGCAATTTATGAAAACTACTCAAAAAAAATAAAGTTTTTTAAAATATATTTTTTTATTTTTTTTGAAAAACAAGTAAACAAGCAAAAACTTTTTTTTCTTGAAACAGACCGCTGTTCTTCTTGTTGCATTTCAATTTTTTCATCAACCGATACATTGCTTGTTTTTAAACAAACAGCTGCAAGAGGCAAGACAGTATTTTCAAAGGGTTTCGTCGCAGGAAATGTTGTTACTCTTTGACGAGAAAGAACTTCTATTTCTTCATCTTTTTCTTGCACTACAGATTGTTCAGGTACAAGTTCATCTTCTCGTTGATCAATCGAATTCATACAAGATTCAAGATATGCTTTATTTTTTTCTGCATGAGCAGGATCTTTTTCAACAACATGCTTACAAACTTTTTTTTTCTGTTCATTGTCTAACGTATTCCACGCTTCTTCAATAGCTTTATTTTCAGAAAATCGATTTTTTACCAATTGAGTACATTTTAACTGACAACCACCAACAATTTCTTCATTTATTGCCTGCATTATCAAAGATCGTTGTGAAAATTCAAATCCATTGAGGAAAGAAGCACGCCGTTGTCCACGCAAAAATCCATGAACTGAAACTTCCGATGCGTGTAAAAATCCCATCATGAAAAAAATCTTAACCATAATCAAATTTTTTTTATTTTGAATTATTTCCATTCTACAGCCTCTTTCAATCCATTATACAAAAAAAACAATCTCTAATGCTCAACCAGTTTACACTTCTGCAGGAAAAATATCTTCCTGTGATTGTATGCTCGCAGTATCTGAATTATCAAAAGCAAGAACTTCCGGTTCATTGGAAAGCACGAAAAAATTAAAAATTTAACTCATCTTACCATCATTAACATCAACACCCAATGTACGTAATTGATCTCGAATTTCATCAGCACGTTTAAAATCTTTATCTGCACGTGCAACTGAACGTTCATTCATCAAAGCTTGAATTTCAGGAGTGATGCAAATTATTTTAGGCATTAATGGCTCAAGCGACAATCCCAAAACATTTTGAATAAAAGATTTAATAGTACAAAATTCATCACCAAGCGTATCAAGGTTTTCAAATAAAACTCCCCACAGCCCAACAGTATTTAAATCATCATCTAAAAAGCGAAGCATTTGTTTTATGATTGGAGACTCATGTTGACTTAAACTAGCCGCTGTAACTGGACAATTTTTTTGAGAAAAAAACGTACATAAGCGACGATACGTTTTCTCAGCAACTTCTAAATCATGGAATGAAAAATCAAGAGGAGAACGATAATGATGATTCAATAAATAAAATCGCACCACCATTGGATCAAATGCGTTAAACACTTGTCGTAATGTAAAAAAATTCCCTAATGATTTCGACATTTTTTCTTTATCAATTCGAACAAACGCTATATGCATCCATTCTTTTGAAAATGTTTTTTCAAACGCAATTTCAGCCTGAGCTCGTTCATTTTCATGATGAGGAAACATAAGATCCATACCACCACCATGAATATCAATTGTTGCATCGCCTAAATACTTTTCAGCCATCACACAACATTCAGTATGCCACCCTGGACGACCAGCACCCCATGGACTTTTCCAAAAAGTACCCTGAGGTTCACCCTTCCACAAAACAAAATCTAATGGATTTTCTTTTTTTTCATTAACCTGTACGCGGGCACCAGACTGCAATTCGTCAAGATTTTTTTTTGCGAGTGTCCCATATGGTTTATATGATGAAACACGAAAATAAACATCTCCATCAACAACATACGCTGCATCTTTTTTAATTAATAGCTCAATAAAAGCAATAATATCTGGAATAACATGTGTTACACGTGGCTGATGATCAGGAAAAGTACATCCTAATTGCTCCATATCTTCAAGATACGCATTAATATAACGCTGAGCTATTTCGACATAGCGATATTTATCACCAAATTCTTCATGAGCTTTATGCAATAATTTATCATCGATATCAGTAAAATTACGACAATACACAATAGGTAGTTTATGAAATTTTGCCAAACGATAAAGCACATCAAACACAACATAACAACGACCATGCCCTATATGAGCATAATCATAAGGAGTAATACCGCACACATATAAAAGTAACGCTTTTCCATCACGCACCGTAATAGTTTCTTTTTTACTTGTTATTGTATTATAAAGATTGATCATATCGCTCTCCTGATGCTTACCATGCTTATCATGGAAGTAGTATGCATTAACACTTTATGCACTAACAGATCTACTCAATTGCAAGAGAACTGTTATTTTTTTTAAAAAATAGTATCATTAAAGCTCATTTTAACATGTGACAAAAAAAATACTAGGCAGAACTGGAAAGTAAATGGGAGCTTGTAGATGGTACAAATGAAGCGCGTTCTAACAGCTGTTGTGACACTTTTTTATATACTCAATTCATCCGTCCTCTTGGGCGCGAGTAATCATTTTGGCCCCTATACCATTGCCACCATAACGGTTACTGGCAACACTCTTTTACCGGATCGTGCAATTTTTGATAAAATTCCCTTTCACATTGGCGATACCTATTTTCCTGATAAAACAAATAAAGCAATTACAGATCTCTATGCAATGGGGTTTCAACAAGTTATTCTTACCCCAATAGTCAATGGTAACAATACTATTGATCTAACCATCAAGGTAATCGAAAAGCCTTCCCTGCAAGAAATTATTTTTGATGGGAATAAAAATCTAACTGAAAAAGATATTGAAAAAGTATTTAAACTCAAAGACATGAAAGCAGCAACGGCTCACGACATCAATCATCTTTGCCATGTCATGGAAACATTATACAAAGAAAAAGGATATCTTTTTGCTAAAGTAACAGGAACTCTTAAAAAGACCCCTGGTAATGATTCTGTAACTGGTTATATTTCTATTGATGAAGGAACTAAAGCCACTATTAAAAAAGTACGATTCAAGAGTGATAACAATAAACCATTAAGCTTTCATGGCAAAAAATTACGTTCTATTTTATATACCAAGGAAGATTGGATATTGGGAATGATTGACCATTCAGGTTATTACCATCCCCACGCACTTGAAGTTGATAAATATACACTCGAAAATTTTTATCAAAGTAATGGTTTTTTACATGCTAAAGTTGTTGATGCATCAATCCATCTTTATAATAAAAATCGCGATATTGAAGTTACCTTTGTCGTTCATGAAGGCGATCGCTACACCATAAGTTCTGTCAATGCTCCTGGCAACGATATTTTCACTGAAAAACAATTACTCTATGCGATCCCTTTACGTCCTGGAATGCTTTATTCAAAAGAGCTTATACGTGTTGGAATTGAACGTCTTAAAACAATTTGGGGTGACCAAGGATATATTTATGCTGATATCGATCCCGCAATTCAGCCAAATGAAGAAAATAAAACCGTTGCTCTTACCTTTACTTCAGAACTCAACAATAAAATTCTGTTACGCCATATTAATATTCAAGGAAATAAAAAAACTCGCGATAAAATTATTCGTCGACGATTGTTAATGGAAGAACAAGAGCCACTGACGACAACAAAACTAGAAGCCTCAAAACAGCTCATTAATAATCTCGGGTATTTCGATCCAAAAGAGGGTGTCAATTGGAAGCTAAACCGAGTAACGGATGATATGGCAGACTTAGATCTCTTGGTAAAAGAAATAAAAACCGGACGTGCTGAAATGAAAATTACCTATGGTGGAGCTCCCAATACCTTTGGCGCAAATAACACCGGTGCTGCTGGTGAAATTATGATCATGGAGCGAAACCTTTTTGGTAAAGGAATGATCCTTCACGCAAATACACGTCTTGGTTCTGAAAATCAATTATTTGAAGGTGGATTTACTCAACCATGGCTTTTTGATAAACCCATTCGGTTGGGCGCTGAAGGGCTCTATAATCACTCGCAATACGATACGCTCAGAAAAGTAGTCAATACCGTTGAAGAAAAACAAACAGGAGTTTCGGTAAGTACTGGATTTGTCTCTCAACGACTTTGGGGAACCGCATTCATTTTTCAAGCAGGATTTAATGGTATAGATCTTTATAGTTACGCACCTAATGGAATTACCAAAACAAAACCTATGGCAACTGAAATGGGTGATCGAATACTGCAAGCAGAGTATCAACGTATTTTAAATCAACAATTAAGCAGTGGTAATTATTTATATATTGAAGCACAAGGAACGCAAGACACACGTAATCATACAACACATATCTCACAAGGATATAAATGGGATCTACGTACTAAAATTGGTATTCCTGCATTTAAAGGTGGAACCTATGGCTATATCAAATTTTCCATGGATGGTCACTGGTACACTCCTTTAATTGATGAACACACGCTTGTGCTCCATCTTCATGGGTATGCAGGATTCATGGGACCCTTTTCAGATTATCCAATTCCTTACCGAGAATTGTATCACATTGGTGGGCCCTCAAACGTTCGAGGATGGGAATTTGGACAAATTGGACCAATGTGGTTTGAATCAACCTTAGTCGAAGATGAAGGTTGGCAAGGAAGTTCAATTGGTGCAAAAAGAGCATTTTTTGTTAATGCAGAACTAACGTTTCCTATCCGAGATGATTTAAGCATTAAAGGGGTTCTCTTTTATGATGGAGGATCTGGATGGGACACTCCAGAAAGCAATACCATCAATCCAGCTCATTTGAAAAATAATAATTTTAATTTCAGACATTGTATTGGATTTGGTGTTCGTCTTTTACAACCACAACCAATGCGTGTTGACTGGGGATTCAAGCTCGACAGGCAACCGGGTGAAACAGCAAGTGAAGTAAGCTTATCATCCTATTATGATTTTTAAAAACGATATACAAAGGTACCTATGAAAACACTTAGTTTTCTTCTTCTTTTTACCTGTACACAAAGTTTTCCCAATATTCTTTTGCAAAAACCAAAAGATGTATCAGCGCAAGAACTTGATACACTCATCAACAACTGGCATACACAATTCCGTTGGTCTTTTGGAAAAGGAAGAATACTCACACTTGGATATAACAAACATCAACCCTATATACTTTTACAAGCTTTTGGAATTCCAATACGGTCCTATCAATTTCCTTACTGGCATTACCTAAAACAGCTTATCGCATCAATTGGTCAACCAATTCCCTCTTATTTTTACGCACAACCACTCAAACTTGAAAAACAAACTCCAGAACAATTGACCATTACAGAACTTGCCCATTTCATGCACTACAAAAAATTTATTTTTTACACAGGTGCTGGTATTTCAGCTGCAGCAAAAGTTGCAACCATGCGCGATCTTGAGACAAGCTTACATATCGATCCAAACAACAAAACTCAATTTTTCAAATCGATAATCCTTGATCCTCAATCGATTGCAAAAACTTTTGGACAGTTCTGCCAATCTGCAATTGATGAACTACCAACGGCCGCTCACTATGCATTACATGAACTTGCTTATCGCTATCATTGTTGCATTGTAACTGAAAACATTGACCTCCTTCAACAACGAACTGGTATCAATCCAATCCATTCACATTCAACTGAAATAACTTCACTCATTCCACAAGATCTTCAAGATGTTGATATTGTTTGTTGTATTGGACTCAGTCAAGATGACTGTGGACTTTTGGCACACTACAAATCTATCAATCCCAATGGCACCATAATTGCAATTGATCAAGCCCTACCCAACTATGTTTCAAATACAGACATATTCATGCAAGGTGATTTACAAACAATTGTTCCCGCACTTGCGCGATTGCTTTGCTCATAATTTTTAATGACCATTGATCACAGGTTCAATACTCACCCATTTTGGCTCAATTGCAGAAACTTGCATTATCACTTCAGTGAACATAAACCAAAAATAGAGAACTTCCACAAATTACACGTAAATAACACCAAAAATCAGGGCGTATATTTTTATTTTAAAATCAAGATTGACACAAATCTTTCAAACTATTATTAGAAAGTCCTGAATCTTCAACAATAGCACCATGAGCAATAGCGTACGCCCTACTTTCCGAGCTAAGACCTACTGGTCTAATAAATCTCACACCTTCTAAATTAGCTACCCTACTCAAATCAGTTCCTGTCAAATTAGTCAAAATCAAATTTGCTCCTATTAAATAGGCATTAGTTAAATCAGCATTAGTTAAATTGACACTTTTTAAATTAGTAAAGCTTAAATCAACTCCTGTTAAATCGGCATTGGTTAAATTAGCACTTCTTAAATCTGAAAATCTTAAATCTACTCTTGTTAAATTAGCACTTCTTAAATCTGAAAATCTTAAATCTGCCCTTGTTAAATTAACCTCTTCTAAATTAGCCATCACTAAACGAGCTTCTTCTAAATTAGCATTAGTTAAATCAGCTCCCTTTAAATCAGCAAAACTTAGACCAGCATTAGTTAAATTAACACCTCCTAAATCAGCATAACTTAAATCAGCATAATCTAAATCAGCTCTTGTTAAATCGGCATTAGTTAAATTAGCACCTGCTAAATCAGCATTAGTTAAATCAGCACCTCTTAAATGGGCACCTCTTAAATCAGCATTCATCAAATTTGCAAATCTTAAATCAGCGCTAACACCATTCAATGTTTCAAGCAATATTGCAACACGCGCTTGAAGAGCTTGTTGTTCAAGAGTCAATGCAACAGGTTGGCGCTGATCAATAATCCTAGGAGCTCTACACTCAGGACATACAGAAATTCTACCTTCTTCCATACCATCACTTGTATCTATACATTCTGAACAAACAAAATGTCTAAGCGGCCTCCCATCCGGCCCTTTACATTGAAATATAGGCAATAATGAATACATATCCTCTGTTTTATCTTCTAAACATACAGGACAACATATTGATTGAGTTATTGCAAGTACACGATCAGCTCCATGTACAACTACACTATTGCCAATCACCAACATCAATACAACCATAGTTATTATTTTATTTTTCATGCTACGCTCTCACATTTGAAAAACCACCCATTCTAAGAAACCATTTCTCATCTATTTCACTTAATCTTCAACTATTGCTCCATGAGCAATAGCATACGCTCTATTTTCTGGGCTAAGATCCACTGATCGAATAAACCTCGCACCTTCTAAATTAGCTACCCTACTCAAGTCAATTCTTGCCAAATTAGCATTTCTTAAAATAGCATTTCTTAAATTAACATTAGTTAAATCAGCATTAGTTAAATTAGCACTTCTTAAATTAGTAAAGCTTAAATCAACTCCTGTTAAATTAGCACTTCTTAAATTAATATTCCTTAAATTTGCCCTCATTAAATGAGCATTTTCTAAATTAGCAAAACTTAAATTAACTCCTGTTAAATCAGAAAAACTTAAATCAACTTCTGTTAAATCAGCATAACTTAAACCAACATTAGTTAAATCAGCATAACTTAAACCAGCATTAGTTAAATTAACAAAATTTAAATTAGCACTTTCTAAATTAACATTAGTTAAATAAGCACCTCCTAAATCAGCATAACTTACATCAGCTTCTATTAAATTAGCAAAATTTAAACCAGCATTAGTTAAATTAGCATAACTTAAATTAGCTCGCGTTAAATTAGCATAACTTAAATTAGCCCGGGTTAAATTAGCATAATTTAAATTAGCCCGAGTCAAATTAGCTGCTGTTAAATTAACATAACTTAAATTAGCCAAAGTTAAATTAGCATCCTCCAAAACAGCTCCTGTTAAATAGGAGCCTCTTAAATCAGCGCTAACACCATTCAATGTTTCAAGCAATGTTACAATGCGATCTTGAAGAGCTTGTTGTTGTTCTGGGGTCAATACGACAGGCTGGTGCTGATCAATAATCCTAGGAGCTCTACACTCAGGACATACAGAAATTCTACCTCCTTCCATACCATCACTTGTTTCTATACATTCTTGACAAACAAAATGTCTAAGCGGCCTACCATCCGGACCTTTACACTGAAATATAGGCAATAATGGATACGTATCCTCTGTTTTATCTTCTAAACATACAGGACAACGTATTGATTGAGTTATTGCAAGCACACGATCAGCCCCACGCACAACCACACCACTTCCCATTGCTAGCAGCAACACAACCATACTTATTACTTTATTTTTCATGCTATACTCTCACATTTGAAAAACCACCCATTTCACTTAATCTTCAACTATTGCTCCATGGGCAATAGCATACGCTCTGTTTTCCGGGCTAAGACCTCTAATTCTAATAAATCTCGCACCTTCTAAATCAGCTACTCTACTCAAATCAGTTCCTGTCAAATTAGCCAGAGTTAAATTAGCATTAGTTAAATTAGCATTAGTTAAATCTGCATTAATTAAATCTGCACTAGTTAAATCTGCATTAGTTAAATCAGAATTGGTTAAATCAACACTAATCAAACTAGCACCCCTTAAATCTGCATTAGTTAAATTAGCGCCTCTTAAATTAGCACCTCTTAAATTAGCAAATGTTAAATTAGCAAATATTAAATTAGCATTACTTAAATCGACACCTATACCATTAAATATTTCAAACAATATTGCAGCAGCGTGCTCTTGAAGAGCTTGTTGTTGTTCAGGAGCCAATACAACAGGCTGGTGCTGATCAATAATCCTAGGAGCTCTACACTCAGGACATACAGAAATTCTACCCCCACTTCTTCCCATGCAGTCTGAACAAACAAAATGTCTAAACGGCTCCCCATCCAACCCTCTACATTGAAATATAGGCAACGATGAATAATCATTCTTTGTTTTATCTTCAAAACATACAGGACACTGTATTGATTGAGTTATTGCACGTACATTCTCCGAAGCATGTACAACTACACTATTGCCAATCACCAACATCAACAACCCAACACTTATTATTTTGTTTTTCATAGAACCCTCCATTTGAAAAAACATCCATTTTGAAAAACTATTTTCCATCTATTATTAACATAGCAAGCAAACAGTTTTAAAAGCAATACATCGTCAACCCCTGTAGATGTTCAATTAAAATGTCCGAATGAAATTCAATAGAAATGTCCGAGCTTAAATAAGCTAGAAAAAGAGCTCCTGTTTTTGAGATACTATTTTGTGAAAAATCAGAAAAACCTCAAAAAAAAAGAATCCTACGAGAAAAATCCTATAAATAAGAGAAATTAAGATGGCGTCCCCAAGGAGATTTGAACTCCTGTTTTTGCCGTGAAAGGGCAACGTCCTGGACCGGGCTAGACGATGGGGACCCGTAACATACACTCATAACAACTGCTCATAAAGCAACTGTTACTCACCATATATAACATTACGCACATATGGTGAGCCGCGTTGGATTCGAACCAACGACCCACAGCTTAAAAGGCTGTTGCTCTACCGACTGAGCTAGCGGCTCATTTATTTTTGAAAAAATAAGTATCTATAAGGTATAAATAGGAGCTCTTTTTGTCAAGAAAATATGTAAATATTACTGCATTATAAACATTTTACTAATAGAACAATAAATAAAAAGCCCAAAAATATCCATAATGGTTGCCAAAATAGGTCCCGCTGAGTGACTAGGGTCTACATTCAACCGCTTGAGAACAACAGGGATACAACTTCCAATTGCCATAGAAACAAATACTATGCATCCAAGAGATAGGCTTACCACAAAACTTCCTAATAGAGTACGAGTACTCCAATAGACACGCGCAAAACCTGCTACACCCAAAACAATACCCATAAATAATGCAAGCAATAATTCTCGTTTAAAAAATTTATTTACATTACTTTCATTAATTTCACCGGAAGCCATTCCCTGAATAATAATTGCGGAAGTTTGACTACTTGCATTTCCACCCGCACTCGTCAACATTGTAATGTAAATAAACAAAAAACCTGACAATAAAAGCTCATGATACTGCACAATAGCCGTAGAAATCGATTGCATTAAAAGTAAAATAATAAGAATGTAACTTCTTTGATAAAAAACTTTCCACAACGACATACCAAAATAAGTACCCTTCAAAGGAACCATCGCAGACATTCGGTACACGTCTTCCGATGCCTCCTCTTCAATAACATCAATTAAAGTTTCGCCAGGAATTACTCCCAAAAAATATCCATCTTTTCCTACCACAGGAACAGTCAAAACTGTGTAATGAACCATTTTTTTTGCAATTGATTCTTGATCTTCATCCGCCTGAGCTACCATTTCATTTTCACGCATAAAATCTTTAACACGTGCTTCTGGCTTTTGTAATACAAGATCTTCAAGCATAATATGACCAACCAATTTTTTATATTGATCAATCACATAAATTTGACGATGCAATTCGCGCGGTACCTGCAATCGCTGAATAAGTTGAATACTTTTTTGAACTGTAAAATCATCAGAAAGTGCCAAAACTTCAGTGTCCATAATCCCACCTGCAGATTCAGGATCAAACTGCAAAAGTGACAATACTTTTTCACGATCTGTTTTATGCAACAATTTTAAATATTTTTTTAAATCTTCATCAGATAAATTTTCAAAAAGATCCGTTAACTCATCATGGGGAAGACAGCTCAACGTTCCCAATGTTCCTTCTTCATTCATAACAGAAAGCGTTGACACTTGAATATCTTCTGGAAATTCACGAAAAACAGCACACATCTTTGAAGGAGGAAGAAGTAAAAAAAGTTGCCTAAACTGCAATCGTTCCAAGCTCATCAGAATAGATGCAATATCTGCAGGATGCAAAGCCATCAACTGCTCCCACAACTCAAGACCAATTTCAGACTTTTGAGCAATAATAAGATCAATATTATGTCTTATTTTTTTTATAACTGTCTCAATAGGCATACCGTCCCCTTTCACATGAAAGATTGTAATCCCAAAAAATCATTAAAACGCTTACAAATTGGCCACGCTCCCCAACCGACGCAATCGAGAGTACCTGAATATTTATTATTTCTCAATGAAAAGAAATTATGAAATTCGTGACCTTTATGCGGAATCTTAAGCTTTTACAGATCTACCAGTTGACAATATCGATCAGTACAGTACTTTTATACAAAAGATATTATAAAAAAGGGACCCTATGTACGATAGAACAAGTCCAGCCATTCCGGCAGCATCTTCTTTTGTTTTCACAGCAAATGATACTCATAATGGAATGCGACTTGACGTATTTTTGGCAAGCCAATTTTCTCACTATTCTCGTAGTTTTTTTCACACAAGCATCAAAGAAAAAAGAGTAAGCGTCAATAACGTAATCGTCACTAAAAGTGGTTATATCATAAAAAATAACGATACCATTACAACTATATTTCCTCCTCAGCGCACCATAAACACACATGAATATCACATGCTTGAAGAAGCTTCCATACGCATTGTGTATCAACATACCGATTTTGCTATCATTCACAAACCTGCCGGAATTCTTGTTCATATCCCAACAGAAAAAAGTACAAGTTTTTGTCTTGTTGATTGGCTCATTCATCGCTTTGAACATATCAAAGGGGTAGGGCCTTCTGACCGACCAGGAATTGTACATCGACTCGATCGTGAAACATCGGGCCTAATGGTCATAGCACTTAATAATCGAGCTCACCAACAACTTGGAAAACTCTTTCATGATCGAAAAGTTGAAAAAACATACAGCGCAATTGTAGCAGGTCACGTACCAACATCAGGATCGATTGCTCATTCTATTAAACGACACCCTACCGTTGATCATCGTATGATTTGCTCCCCTGACGGACGACCATCGCTTACCCATTTTGAAGTGGTTGAATATTTTGATAATGCCACACTCGTCACAGTCAAACCAGTCACTGGAAGAACCCATCAAATTCGTGTCCATTTCGCTCAAGAAGGTCATCCTTTACTGGGAGATACGCTTTATGGTACCAAAAATACATTTATTGCACGACACGCGCTTAATGCCAAAAGCGTTGCTTTTGAATACGATGGAGTTCGCTATTTTTTCCAAGAATCAGCTCCTGAAGATTTTCAAAATGCACTTAGACAATTAAAGCCTCAGTAACCGAAAAACACTTCTCGATACAACCGCTTTTGCTTACGCTACAGCGGCCACTCGAGATGCCTAGGATAGGGCCCTCCTTGCTTTTTTTCACCCTATCTTTATACTTAAAAAAGTAGGTTGCTGCATAACTACCATAATTAAAGAAGGATTTTCTTGTGATTTCAACATCAGATTTTAGAAAAGGTTCCCGTATTTTATTTCGCGGAGAACCACACCGTGTTATCGATTTTCAACATAACAAAATGGGACGTGGTGGAGCACTTGTTCGTGCTCGTCTTAAAAATCTTATCACAGGATCAATTTTCGAAGAAAGCTTTAGATCTGGTGAAAAATTTGATGATCCGCAACTAGAACGTAAAAACATGCAATTTCTTTATGAGGATGGCGGCTTATATAATTTTATGGATCAAGAAAATTACGAACAGGTCTCCCTTAATAAAGACTCAATTGAAGACATCATGTCACTCTTGAAAGAACAAGAAACATATTCCATGGTGTTTTACAATAATCGTCCCATCGAAGTTATTCCTCCATTATTCATGGCACTAAAAATCACTGAAACAACTCCTGGTATTCGTGGAGACACGGCTCAAGGATCTTGTACTAAAACAGCAACTTTAGAGACAGGGTTGGTTATTCAAGTACCACTGTTTGTTAACGAAAATGATATGATTAAACTTGATACACGAGACAATACCTATATAGAACGTTTATAAAGATAAGTGGGGTTATGTATGGAGCCGTCTGTCCAGAAGGAAAATGTATCGCGTCGAGATATTCGAGGAATTGTTTTTCATATTTTATATACACTTGATTCATTTGAATATACCATAGGCACCGATGAAGTTGTCGCAAGCTTTAATAAAGAATTTGAGCTTTCTATTGATCCAGAAGGTGATGCTGTTATGATGGCACGTGGGATTGTTCAACACAGAACAGAACTTGATACACGCTTAGTGCCTCTCTTTGCCAACTGGAGACCAGAACGTATCGGAACTTGTACACATCTTATTCTTCTCATGGCAACATGGGAATACTTTTTTGATACAACTCCATCAACTGTTATTATCAATGAAGCAATTGAATTGGCTAAAAATTTTTCTGAAAAAGATGCCTATAAATTTGTCAATGGCGTTTTGGACGAATTATTCAAAACCAATCCTGATCGCCCATCAAGTGCATCTACTGAAATTACCGAATAAATATGTTTAACAGTAATACGTTGAGCAACTGAAAGAGCAAATGTATCAACATTCCCTGTCACCACAAAAAGTCCTAAGGCTTGAGATTTTTCGTGTATCTGTTGTTCTTGAAATAAAAAAAGATACGGCACAAGAATACTTGCACTTACCACATAAACATTGGGTAAAAACTGAGCAATTTGCTTCATTAAAAAAGCATAATGAGTACATCCTAGGATAATTGTATCAACGCCTGCATGTTTCATTAATTGACTGTACAAAGCAATTGCCTGCGCACATTCCAACGTATCTTCATCACCTTTTTCTACCAGTGGTACGAATACAGGACATGCTTGTTCAACAACCTCTACTTGACTATCAAGTAAAGTTAATACATTCCGATGATAATGACTTGCAATAGTCGTTGATGTAGCCAACACTCCAATTTTTTTATGAGTTGTCACTTGCAAGGCATGTCGCAATGTTGGCACAAGCATATCAATAAATATCATCGAAGGAAAAAGTTCACGTAATGGTTGCAAGACTGTTGCGGAAAACGTATGACATGCGACAATAACAGTCGTAATTTCACGTTCCTGAAAAAAAGCTGCTATAACCTTTCCTCGCTCAAGAAGATAATCGGGACTTTTTTGACCATAAGGTAGATGAGCAGTATCCGCAAAAAATACATAGTTTTTACAGCCATGTTTAAGAAGTTCCTGCAAAATGGAAAGGCCTCCTGATCCAGAATCAAAAATACCAATAGTAGAAGGTAAAACTAAGGGAACATCGTTCACTAATACATTCATGAAATGCATAACTTTCTAGAAATAGCATCGGGAAATATCATAGAAAAATTTTCTTTCTCCAACATAAGAAGCTGTAATCGCTGATGATCACATTCAAAAGAAAAAGTTCCATCACTTTTTAAGTGTATCAAAGTTGTATCATTTTCCAACTTATACATGTCTACTTGCTTTAAAAAAGAAACCATAATTGGTGAACGTAAATCTGAATGTCCTGAAAATTTTCCATCGATTTTAACTGCTATATTCCATATGCGAGGATGCGATTCAAAAACACGCTCAAAAAAATTAAAAACAGGCTGCACCAAATCACCAAAGGAAAAAAAATGATACAAGCGATCAATACACTTCATATTGGGAGTATACAAAGGGTCGTATGAAACAGGCGTCGCCAATGAAATCACTCGTTTTATTTTGTACATAGGATGTTTTTTAACCAACTCATTAACTGCCATGATACAGACGTTTGCCCCATGAGAATGGCCAATTAAAGTAATATCATCACTCGGGTGACATGACAAAAGAATTTTTCTAGCAAGCGAATGAGCAGCTTGAAGACGATGCTCATGACTGCAGCGACCTGACCATGAAAATGAATATACTACAACACTTGTTGCTATCTGAGCAACATACTCATTATAAAAATCACCATTTTTTTGATACCATGCCTGATCATGACCAAATGTTCCATGCACAAAAAAAACATGCTTGCGAGGTTGGTAATCATAATACAAATACTCTACCTGACAAAAAACAACTCCAAAAAAAAAGAGAGATGCCCAATGAAACCAATGTTTTACACTATATTCCATCGCGCACCCCTCTTTTTATAATTAAAATCTACAACAATACTCCATCCGAAGTACTATCAAATGATATACAATTATATCCCTGAAAAAAAGTATGCCACTTCTCGAGCTGCACTTGCAAGAGAATCCGACCCATGAGATGCATTATTCCCTTTAGAAGTACCAAACAGTTTTCTCAAAGTGCCTGATGCTGCTTCTGCAGGATTTGTTGCTCCCATAACATCACGCCATTCTTGAACAGCATTCTTTTTTTCAAGAACTAATAATGTAACAGGGCCTGAAATCATGAATTCAACCAATTCAGGAAAAAATCCACGACCTTTATGCTCTGCATAAAATACTTCAGCTTGCTCTTGTGAAAGTGTTGTTTCTTTTTGAGCAACAATCGCAAAACCATGCTTTTTTATAAAAGCTATAATAGCATCTTTATGTCCAGCACGCATTGCATCAGGTTTAATAATTGCAAGAGTTCTTTCCATGCTTATTCTCCGCTGTTATCTGAGTTTGCTTTGTTACGAGCAGCAATATGCTTTTCAAGCTCAATTTGCATAGCAGTTTTTTGCTTAGGAAATATGTCACTTACAAGAGAAGCTTCTTTTCTTGGTTCACGACGATCGGATCTTTCTGAACGATCTGGCCTATCTGATCTATCAAAGCGATCAGAGCGATCTGAACGCTCGTCTCTACGATACTCATTACGATCATTTCGCTCTGAACGTTCTTCACGGCGATAATCACGTTTTTCTTCTCGACGAACTTCTTCAGTAATTTCACCTGTCAAACGCGGACTTAATCCAAGCTTTCTTTCTTCTTTGCTTACCTTAATCACACGGAACTTGCATTTTTGACCAATTTTAAAGAGGTCTTCAACGCGTTCGTCACCTTTACGTTCACTATTCAATTCAGAAATATGAACAAGGCCTTCAATGCCCACTGGCAATTTCACAAACATTCCAAAGTTGGTAATTTTTGACACTTCGCCTTCGATAATGTCACCAATTTTATAATGCTCTTCAATTGATTCCCATGGATCTTGTTGCAATTGTTTAATGCCAAGAGATATTTTTTTACTTGCAACATCAACGCTCAATACAACAGCACTAATCTGTTGATCACGTTTGAACAAACTACTTGGATGATCAATATGTTCAATCCATGAAAGATCAGAAACATGAATCAATCCATCAATTCCAGGTTTCAAATTAACAAATACCCCGAAATCAGTTACGTTGCTTACCACACCGCTCACCACAGTTCCTGGCTTGAATTTCTCTGCAACTTCTTCCCATGGATTTTTTTCACGTTGCTTAATACTCAATGACATTCTGCGATTATCTTTATCAAATGAAATAACAACAGCTTCAACTTCATCACCAACAACAAAATGTTTATTTAAATCATTAATGCGGTCAATCCATGAAATTTCAGAAATATGAATAAGTCCTTCAACGCCCTTGGCAACTTCAACAAAAAGACCATAATCGGTGATGCTTGCAATTTTACCTTTAACAAGCGAACCAACGGTAACTGCCTTGAGTGATTCCCATGGATTTTCACTTAGCTGTTTAATACCCAATGAAATTTTTTCATTATCTTTATCAAGGCTCAACACCTTAACTTTAACAGTATCGCCAACTTTCATGATTTCGCTTGGATGAGCAATTCTTCCCCATGTCATATCAGTAATATGAAGCAATCCATCAACACCACCAATATCAACAAACGCACCATAGTTGGTAATATTTTTTACGATACCATCAATAACTTGGCCTTCTGAAACCAAATCAAAAATCTTTTTACGAACTTCAGAACGTTGCTCTCCAAGAAACTTACGCCTAGAAATGATAACATTTCCACGCTTCTTGTTCACCTTGATAATATAAGCAACAATTTTTTGGCCAACATACTGGTCAAAATTAGAAACACGTTGTACATCTACCTGAGAACCCGGCAAGAATGCAGGAATACCGATATCGACACTCAAGCCACCCTTAACTTTATGCGTTACTTCACCTTCAACAGGTTTTTCTTCTTCAAACATTTTCATAATGGTATCCCATACTTTAAGCGCTTTCGCTTTTTCGTATGAAAGATCAACCACTCCTTCAACATTTTCAAGTTCATTGAGAATAACTTCAATCGAATCACCAGCTTTAAACGTGGAAAGTTCTTGTGAAGAAAATTCATAACGCGGAATGAAACCATTTGATTTATATGCAATATCAACAATGATACCATCATTATTAACTTCTACCACAACACCTTTTACAATGTTACCTGGCTTACATGCAGAAAAAAATGTTTCATACAACGATTGTAGCTCATTTTTTTGTTCTTCATTGAAAGCAAGATCTCCTTGATCCGCTTCAACGATAGTCGCATGAGCAAACTGACTAGGCCTAATGACCTCTTTTGACATAAAATACTCCAATCAAACCATACCGAATAAACCGATAGATCTGAGGTTAAGGGGGTTATTATTGTACTAACGAACGAGCTTTTACAATAACATTTTTATACAAAAGGCGCAAATCATGGATGCTTTGAAATAATTTTAAACATCCTGGCAAGAGAATAATAATATACAAAAGACAAAATAGGAGGCAAGGCCCCTATGCAAAAGTATGCTAAAAATAACGCTTCCCGCGTCGTATGAAAAAACTTAACAACGAGAGGAGGCATTTTGGCAACTTGCAAACCAACGAGGGGGGCAAGAATCGATTTAACAAAAAACGGTACAATAGCGCTTACAACCCCCTTTTTTTGTAATTGAGCATGAAATATAATAACTTTTTTATACAAAACAAATAAGCCAAAAAATCCAAGTATTGCACAAAAAGCAAATAAACAAATAAGCATATGAATAGAAATCCATGTATTTAGGCAACTCATGCGCATAAAAAAATGTTTAGCATCACCCTTTCGATTAATCACATAACACCACAAAAAACCAATAATTGTTATGGTTGAAGTCAAAGCAGAAGCAATAATAAAAAAAGTATAACAATGATTTAAAAGTGGCTCAGAAGCCGTATCAATCAAATCTTCGAAAAAAATTTCAACAAATTTATAAAAGTAGAGCAAAAGCATAAATAAGCCGGACATAAAAATCGCCAACAAAGGGCTAAAAAAAACGGCAAAATATACTTGAACTTTACTCAAACTATCTGATTTAATTTTATCAAGCAGCACACGCTTGTCCCATAAATGCATTATATTCATGATACCCCTTCACCCTTTCTCTCACCTTAACAAGCTCCAGAATAAAAAAACAATACATATGTTTTGTCTTTCACTGAGAAACATTATAATCTACACCTATTCTCGTATAAAAATTTGTGGGAGACTCTCATGTCGTCATCAAAATTATCGTTTTTTGCTGCAACACTTATCAGTATTAATATTATGTTAGGCACTGGTGTTTTTATCAATACTGTTATTCTTGCGCAAAATGCCGGAGCTGCCGCCTGTTTTTTATATGTCATTACGGGACTTATTATGCTTCCGCTTGTCATATCAATGGCACAACTTAACGCCTTAATACCACAAGCACATTTTTATACCTTTGGAGCACTCATTACTCCCTTTTTAGGATTTTTAAGCACCTGGAGTTATTTTTTCGCAAAGCTCTCCTCCGCGGCACTTTCCATGCACGTTTTTAATACCTTTTTACAAAAAACAGTTCCTTTACTTTCCTCTGTATCAACCCTTTCACTTGACATGGTTCTTATTACATTTTTTGTACTGCTCAATACTCTTCATGTACAAATCGGAAAGAGAATTCAAACAGGCTTTTTATCAATGAAAATTTTGCTTTTTTCATTTGCTATTATTGTAGGACTTTGGAAAATGCAACTCATAAATATTACCGGACCTTCCTATATCTGGTCAGGCATTCCCATCAGTCTTCCGCTTATTCTTTTTTGTTTTCTTGGTTTTGAAGCAAGTTGTTCGATTACCAATCTGATAGATGATCCTCAAAAAAATGCTCCGCGCGCAATTATTACTGCATTTTCTATTGTCCTTGGACTCATTACGTTATATCAATTTTTATTTTATGCAGCAGTCGGTGCTGAAGGCTTTTCTCAAAACGCTAATTACACGAATGCCTTCCCGCTTTTAATCGCAAAAATATCTCCGCATCTTGTTATGTACCTTGCTCCGCTTTGCTCGATAGCAATCGCTTTTTCAGCATTAGGAGGTGCCTATGGCATTATGTATATTAACGGATGGAATTTATACAAACTTGCACAAGCAAACATGATCCCAAAATCTGAACTATTCATTCGACTTAACGCTCACGGAATTCCAACACTCTGTATTATTACCCAGGGATTAACCTGTGCATTCTTTTTACTCACAACAAAAGGGGCTCAAATTCCTTTGCAATACACAGCGGTCCTTGGTTCAATCGCCACATACCTCATCAGTGTTGTAGGTTTTTACAAAAAAACCCAATCCAACCTTGCCATCGCAGGACTTGTTACTTGTGGAATTTTATTAGGACTTTCACTCTATGGTTTTGTAAAAACAAGCCTTGCCCCTCTCTTTATTTTTTATACCATTTTAGCATTAGGCTCAGTTCTCTATTATATACGACGCAAACAAGCTTAAATCACACGCATATACCGCTATCCATAGCATTATACAATGCTATACAGTATAATTAAGATGTAAGGTTATTAAAATTTAACAAAAAAATGGAGTTTTCTATGTTAAAAAAAATCGTAATAAATGTAATAATAATTTCAGTTATGTTAATGTTCATTAGAAATGTCACAATTTCTGTTCAATAGAAATGTCCATTAAATTTTTTTCTTCTTTTCGGTTAAAATCTCTCCATGGATGATGAGCAGGTACTTTTCGAGGTTGTGTTCTTCTGAACTTGTATTC
>SXGU01520006.1_pt1 | contig 22104 bp, 22 predicted proteins | sample 3174531 | NCBI WGS metagenome assembly SXGU01 (sample SAMN11356863, study PRJNA531348) | freshwater metagenome | isolation source: freshwater sample F1-140 | place: China: Fuxian Lake, Yuxi | collected 2017-12-25
ACGTTACCGAAAGCAGCTGCAACAGAAAACAGTTCTCCAACTTTCTTCAGTTCTTCGTAAGCGTAAGCAACTTCGGAAGGCTGTGTATAGAGTTTTTCATTTTCAACTCCGCTGTTGTCAACGCCATCTTCTTCACCACCGGTAACGCCTAATTCTATTTCCAGAGTCATATCCATTTTAGACATGCGCTGCAAATATTTACCACAGATTTCAATGTTTTCTTTCAGACTTTCTTCGGACAAATCCAACATGTGGGAGCTAAATAACGGCTTACCCGTCTCAGCAAAATGCTTTTCTCCAGCATCTAACAAGCCGTCGATCCAAGGCAATAATTTTTTAGCAGCGTGGTCAGTATGCAGAATTACCGGTACCCCATAAGCTTCGGCAACGGCATGTACATGTCGGGCACCGGATATAGCCCCCAGGATAGCAGTTTGTTGACCTTCCAATTTAAGCCCTTTGCCGGCTACAAATTGTGCTCCACCATTAGAAAACTGAATAATCACAGGCGATTTAACTTTAGCCGCCGCTTCCAAAACCGCATTGATTGAATCAGTGTTAATTACATTCACTGCGGGCAATGCAAATTTATTTTCTTTGCAAATTGCAAATATTTTTTGCACGTCTTCACCGGTTACAACACCGGGTTTTACCACATCTAAAATTTTTTGTGACATCTAGGGATCCTGTTTTGATCAATTACATTGAGAGTTATCAATTCTGAGGCAATCGGGTTATTGATATAAAACTATCAATAACCCGAAAAACCAGACTGCTTTTTTAACCCTCTAGGCTCGCCAAACGAGCTGCAAGAAGCTCTTCCAATGATTCCAGCGCCTTTGCAAAACCACTGATTCCTTCAGCCAGTTTATCAGTAGCCATACGGTTTTCGGCATGCATCCGATCAAAGGTGTCTTTATCCATGGACAGTTTTTCAATCGACATGCTGGCAGCGTTTTCAGGATCCAGCTTACGTGGCAAGTCACCTTCTGTAGATTGCAATTCAGCTAACAAGGACGGAGCTATCGTTAACAAATCACAACCTGCCAATTCGGTAATCTCACCTACGTTACGAAAACTCGCACCCATAACTTCGGTTTTATAACCAAATTTTTTGTAATAATTGTAAATCTCTGTAACTGACATAACACCGGGATCTTCAGACGGCGTATAAGAATCTCTGCCAGTATCTTTCTTATACCAATCCAGAATACGTCCAACGAATGGAGAAATCAGGGTAATTCCGTTTTCTGCACAAGCAATTGCTTGGTGAAGTCCGAACAGCAGTGTCAGGTTGCAATGAATACCTTCTTTTTCAAGAATTGCAGCAGCCTGAATTCCTTCCCAGGTTGAAGCTATCTTAATAAGTATGCGATCACGAGAAACATTTTGCGCTTCATATTGCGCAATCAGTTCACGACCTTTGGCGACTGTAGCTTCAGTATCGAAAGAAAGACGAGCGTCTACTTCGGTAGAAACGCGTCCCGGAATAATTTCAAGAATTTTAAGCCCAAAAGAAACAGCCAAACGATCAAAAGCCAAAGAAACCACCTGAGCTGCAGTAGCATCCGCACCTAAAGTTTTTCTTGCGCCTGTCAACGTATCATCAACAATACCTTGATATTGCGGCATTTGAGCGGCAGCGGTAATCAGCGATGGGTTCGTCGTTGCATCACGCGGTTTAAAAGTCTCAATGGCCTGAATGTCTCCAGTATCAGCTACGACTACTGTCACTTCCCTAAGTTGTTCAAGTAAATTCTTTCCCATAAATGGTACCTTTCTATTTATATTTTAAAATTAAAAATTATGCCAAGCTGCGAGCTATGACCGGAGACTCCAAACTAACCTTGTTCGCGGAGTATATATAAGCATCAAATCCAGCTGATTTCCTCACCTCAAAAATATTAAAATTGAAGGAGATTTTTGTACCAGCACAGATGATATGAATAAATAACGCTAGTCTTGATGTATTTATCAAGGCTGATTACGCATGTATTTTTCAACTCCGGTTTCAACGACAACGGGCCTTTGCCTTGAGGCTATATCCTGTCTTGCAACATATTTGGCAACTCTACTCGCTTGAGGCAGGCTTTCCTGACCAATTAAATACCTAGCAACACCAGTGACTTCAACCTGAACCTCATTTTGCTTTGCTTGTTTGGCTAGCAGAGCCTGTTTTGCCATGTATTTGGCAACCCTGCTTGCCTGAGGTAGACTTTCCTGCTGCTTCAAATATTTTTCAACTCCTGTTACTTCAACCTGAGCTACCGTCACCTGCTTTTCCTGTTGTTTTATAGCCAAAGCCTGCTTTGCCATGTATTTGGCAACTTTACTTGGCTTTGGCTGATTTTCTTGATGTTTAAGGTATTTGGCAACGCCGCTTAATACAGGTTTTGGTTTTTGATTTTTCAGGTACTTGGTAACACCAGTTGCCGCAGGCTGTGTAGCTCCTTGCTTTGCTTCTTTTTCGGCTAAGGCTTGCCTGATCATGTACTTTCTTACTCCGCTGACTGGAGATTTATCGAGTTTTTCCAGATACTTTGAGACACTACTTACTACTGGCACAGCGCTTTCCTGATTTGAATCCTGAGTAACACCTTGGTTTGCCATCTGGTTTTCTAATTGTAGATTTTTCTGTTTTTCCAGATACTTAGCTACACCGGTAAGTCCATCGGGATCTCTGGAGTAAACGGGTTCGGTTTTCTCAACTTTCTCAGTCTTTGAACGATTGAAGAAAAAAAACAACCCTGCTACGGCAGGTAAAAATAAACCGCTCAAGTGATTCTGGTTCATTTGATTAGCCCCGATTACGCATGTATCTTTCAACCCCAGTCGCTGCTTCTGTTGCCTTTACTTTTGCTGATGAAACCTGCTTCGCCATATATCTGGCAACCCCAGTTGCCACCTTTGCTGACTTCACCTGCTTTTCCAGGTATCGGGAAACGCCAGTACCCGACGTCTTGTTTAAGTATCTGGCAACTCCAGTCAGACCAGAAGGGGTTTTACCTTGAACAGGCGCATTGCTCTGAGCTTTTTTAACGCCACACTTAGACTGCTTTTTGAACAAAAACAATCCCGCTAAAGCCAGACCTACTAATCCAATCAAGTAGTTAGGGATGCCCTGGTCCTTTTTACCGGATGAAACAGCTTCTGTTTTTATTTCTTCATTATCGGAGCTAGTCTGGCTACTTGAAACGGATGATGGAGCAGAAGATTCGCTATGTTTATAGTTGGTGTCACTGTAAACAACTTTAGGCTGGAAATTTGCTGCCGGATAACGTGAATCTACTTCATTGCTGGCCGAGGAATCCTGAGACGACTTTGTGGACGCTGATGATTCCGTTGTCGATTTATTTTTCGCAATATAGTCGGAATCCTGGAAAACTATCGCAGGCTCAAAGTCTGCTGCTGGATATTTTTGATCTGCACCTGCCACGTTGCTGGCTAGCAGCAGTGCGGCAAATAAACCTTTAGTCAAATTATTTTTTTGCACGTTGTTCACCTATGAATCGTATGAAGTGGATAGAGGCCCGGCCCGGAGAGCAGTTATATGCATCCGGTCAGAGCCTCATTTCCAAATTGTTTTAGAATTAAAGTATTGCTTCTACGTTCTTCACTACGTTTTCAACAGTGAAGCCGAACTCCTTGAATAGCTCACCCGCTGGGGCAGATTCGCCGAAACGGTCAAGCCCTACGATCTTGCCGCCGGTTCCTACGTATTTCCACCAACCATCGGTGACGCCGGCCTCTACTGCTACACGTTTAGTAACTGCAGAAGGTAACACAGATTCACGATAAGCCGCATCCTGTGCGTCGAAAACGTTTGTCGAAGGCATAGAAACTACACGAATTTTATTACCCGCCGCTTTTAATTGATCAGCTGCTTTCAATGCCAGTTCAACTTCCGAACCAGTAGCAATAATAATAACCTCCGGCACACCATCGCTATCGCTCAAAATGTAACCGCCACGAGATATCGCCTCAATTTGTTCTTGGCTACGCGGTACATGTGGCAAATTCTGGCGTGAAAATACTAAAACGGAAGGTCCATCATTACGCTCTATCGCCGCTCTCCACGATACTGTGGTTTCTACAGCATCACAAGGACGCCAAACATTCATACCTGGAATCAAACGCAGTGTAGCGGTTTGTTCGATGGGTTGATGGGTTGGACCGTCTTCACCCAAACCAATCGAATCATGAGTATACACAAAGATCGAACGTATCTTCATTAACGACGCCATCCGTAACGCGTTACGCGCATACTCGGAGAACATCAGGAATGTTGCGCCAAACGGAATTACGCCGCCATGCAACGCAAGACCATTCATGATTGCAGACATACCGAATTCGCGAACACCATAATTAATATAGTTAGCATTCGGTTTGTCGGCGCGCATTGGCCTATATCCCGTCCATTCGGTCATATTTGAACAGCCTAAATCAGCAGAACCACCGAAAATTTCGGGTAGTAACTTCGCGTAACCTTCAATAGCAGCCAACGAAGAAAGACGGGTGGCAGTGGTTTTAGCTTCAGCATTAACAGCGCTAACAAAGTTGTCGGCATCAGCAGTCCAGTTTTTAGGCAGATCACCGGCCATACGGCGTTCATATTCAGCCGCTAATTCAGGATAAGCTGATTTGTATGCTGCAAATTTATCATTCCAGTCTTTTTCAGCTTTAGCTCCTTTAGCCTTGGCATCCCAGCCTGCATAAACATCAGCTGGAATTTCAAACGCAGCATGATCCCAGCCGAGGGCTGCCTTAGTCAGATTAATTTCATCTTGACCCAAAGCCGCACCATGGCAAGCATGGGTGCCAGCCTTGTTTGGCGAACCAAATCCAATAGTTGTTTTGCAGCAAATCATGGTTGGCTTATCAGTCATGGCTTTGGCCATTTCCACCGCTTTGATAATAGCATGCGGATCATGCCCATCAACGTCGGCAATCACATGCCAGCCATAAGACTCAAAACGCATAGGTGTATTATCGGTAAACCACCCTTCGACATGACCATCAATGGAAATACCATTATCATCCCAAAATGCGATCAAATTACCCAATCCCAACGTTCCTGCCAACGAACAAGCTTCGTGGGAAATGCCGTCCATCAGGCAGCCATCACCCAGAAATACATAAGTGTGATGATCGACAATTTTGTGACCGTCTCTATTGAACTGAGCAGCTAATGCTTTTTCGGCAATGGCCATACCGACAGCATTAGTAATACCCTGACCCAAAGGACCTGTGGTCGTTTCTACTCCGGGAGCATAACCGTATTCAGGATGACCGGGAGTTTTAGAGTGGAGTTGACGGAATCTTTTTAATTCTTCGATCGGCAGATCATAGCCAGTCAGGTGCAACAATGAATATATCAGCATTGATCCGTGACCATTGGAAAGAACGAAACGGTCCCGGTTAGACCATTTCGGATTACTTGGATTGTGGCGCATAAAATCATTCCACAATACCTCAGCAATATCCGCCATTCCCATTGGCGCGCCTGGATGTCCAGAGTTTGCTTTTTGTACGGCATCCATGCTCAAAGCGCGTATGGCATTCGCTAGTTCTCGGCGCGAAGTCATATTGTTCTCCTTACTCGTTGGTAAATTACATGTAGTGACTTGTATCATCAGCAATTGATGCCGTCACGAAAAAATTCTTTATTATATTTACGCCCAAAATAGAGTCAGAACGAGTGAGACTATGACCACTCGTTCTTTTCATAGTGCTATTCTAAATTTGCGTGTCTTTCTCTCATCACTTCTTCAGCAATACCTTTATCATGTATGACATGAGAGATGGTTGCTTCCAAAAACAATAACGTAGAGAGTTCAAATACAGTACCCATTGGCATTCCCAGAACCTTACCATATTGTTCCGAACGGCCAATTTGAAATACGGCATCTGCCATATCGCCAATTGTTGAATCGCCTTTTGCTGAGATTAACACGATGCTTGCACCTGCTTTTCTAGCACTTTTGGTAAATGCTATCAGCTGTTCAGTTTCTCCGGAACCGGAGATAATGATCAGCAGGTCGCCGCTTTTAATACTTGGGGTCACAATCTCACCAACGACGCTTACATCGTAACCGCCGTGTACCAGTCTCATTGCAAAAAAATTACCAACAAGCTTGGAGCGCCCAGCACCTGCGATAAATATACGCTTTGCGTTATCAAGCATTTGGGTTAGCTTTACATCATACGTATCATCTGTAGCTTCAAGAATACTTGAAATCTTTTCTATGATAAGCTGCTGATGCATTCTTATACCTCACATGCATCAACCAGATCGCGAATTTCACGAGCGGCTTCAGCAGGTGAAGGAGCACCATAGATAGCTGCGCCAACAACGATAATGTTTGCACCTGCTTTTACAACATCCTGAACAGTTGAGGCTTTAATACCGCCAGCAACCGAAATTCTTACAGGCAAACCTAAAGCAGCTATGTCATTCAGGTCAGAAAATGGAGTGTGGCCAGCTGCTTGCGCATCAAGACCTGTGTGAATACCCATGATGTGAGCACCCGCTTCAGCACATGCACGTGCGCAAGCTACTTTGTTATCAACGTTGATCAGGTCAATCTGTGCTTCTGCACCATGTGCATTAGCTGCTTTGATTACACCGGTGCAAGTTGCAATGCCGGATACACCAAGAACTGTACAAATATCAGCACCTGCTGCATAGAAAGGCGTTGCTTCATATTCGCCGGCATCCATTGTTTTCAGGTCAACTAAAAGTAATTTATCTGGGAATCTTGCTCTCAGTTCTTTAACCAGATTGATACCGTTGTGTTTGATACAAGGGGTTCCGATTTCAAAAATATCAACGTAAGGGGCTACTTGTGTAGCAAGTCCTACTGTTGCGTCAAAATCCAATGAATCTAATGCCATTTGTATTAATGGTCTTGCCATGATACGTGCTCCGAAGGGTTATATAATAGTTATTAGTTGGTTACATACTTGTTTTGCGAACGTAACTGTAAAGTAGAAAGGGGATAGATGTCAATGATCATTGCTAAATCATGAAAACCAAGCGTAGGCGTATGAATAAACGATGAATAAAATAATATTCCAAATCATATATTTATAAATTATTCATTTTCAACGCAGGAGAATTTAAAGGATCGAATCGATAGTATGCTGTTAATGCCGCCACACCGATGACCGCTTGGGTAGGGCGATATTTTTGTTAACACATCCTCCCGCAATGCCAATTCGGCTTGCCTTGATGCAAACCGAATCCTACGGGGAACCCAAGCATTTCATTTTAACCGGCAGAAAAATCAAATACGCAGTAGCAAGCACGGCTTTATCAAACCATGCCGGAATAATTTATAACGATTTGCTAACTGTTGTATCGTAGCGAAGTAGAGACTGTGCTAACTTATGCAAATTAAAACAGACAACAAATTTCACTTTGCGAGACACAATACCTTATGGACAGAAATACCCCGGATACCTTCACTAATATTCGCGCCCTCATCATCGATATGGATGGTGTTTTGTGGCATGGAATACAGCCCCTACCTGGATTAATCGACTTCTTTGAAACACTTCGTGAACAGCAGATACGCTTCATCCTGGCGACTAACAACGCCAGCCTTACTCCGGAGCAATATGTAAAAAAACTGGCTGGAATGGGTGTCTCGGTTGATCTCGACCAAGTGTTAACCTCTGCAATGGCAACCGCATATTATCTGGCTGAACATACGGAACCAACCTCAACCCGAGTATTTGTTGTTGGTGAAGATGGTGCCAAACAACCGTTACTGGAGCGGGGATTTACCCTCACCGGTCTTTATGAAGTCAATAAAAACGGCGACATAACCAACAAAGGCGCAGATATTGTTGTCTGTGGCAAAGATTCGACACTGACCTGGGACAAACTGGCAACAGCTACTTTGAATATTCGCGCAGGCGCTAAGTTTATTGGCACCAATGCCGATACTACTTTGCCGACAGAGCACGGCATCACTCACGGTAACGGTGCAATCTTAGCCGCGCTGCAAGTAGCCACCGGCGTCGCTCCCACCATTATAGGCAAACCGGAACCCATTATGTACCAACAAGCTATTGCGCTGCTTGGTGTTAATCCGGCGGAAACGGTTGCTATCGGCGACCGCCTGGAAACGGACATTCTCGGCGCCGTCCGTACAGGCATTCGCAGCTTAATGGTGTTAACGGGCGTATCTACCGAAGAAGACCTGCAAACCTCGGATTATCAACCGACCTGGGTTATGCCTGATATTCAGGCGGTAACGCAGGCATTGAAGCAATATAATCATAATACACTCAACTGATACATCATCACAGGAGTCGCCGCCATGAAAAAATTTATCAATGCCATTGATACTCTGCTCGAAGAAAGCCTGCGCGGTTTTTCCAAGGCTCATGCCGATATTATCCAATTCAACACACAGCCACACTTCGTCAAACGCATAAGCCCGACCAAAGCCGGTAAGGTCGCATTGATTTCCGGCGGCGGTTCAGGGCATGAGCCGTTACATACCGGCTTTGTCGGCTTGGGTATGTTAGATGCGGCTTGTCCGGGTCAGATATTCACCTCCCCTACCCCGGATCAGATGATGGCGGCGGCACAAGCTGTGGAAAACGGTGGCGGCGTGTTATTCATCGTTAAAAATTATGCCGGCGATGTGATGAATTTTGAAATTGCCGGGGAAATGCTGGATATGCCGAATGCAACAGTCCTGGTCAGCGATGACGTTTCTCTGCCGAAATCACACAGCACCGGTCGGCGTGGCGTTGCCGGTACGTTGATTATAGAGAAAATCGTTGGCGCAGCAGCGGAAAATGGCGCTGATTTGGCAACTTGTAAAGCGCTGGGCGATCGCATTAATCAAAGCACGGCATCCATGGGCGTCGCACTGAGCAGCTGCACGGTACCTGCATTAGGCAAACCGACATTTAATCTCGGCGAGAGTGAAATGGAAATGAGCGTCGGTATTCATGGCGAGCATGGACGCGAAACTATGAATTTAGTCAGCGCCACTGAAATAGTCGAGTACATGGCTAATGCCATAGATAATGAGCTGAAACCACAAAAGGGTCAGTCGGTGTTACTGCATATCAATGGCTTCGGCGCTACACCGCTGGTGGAACTTCATCTGGTTTACGAAATCGCATCCCAATTCTGGGAGAAACGCGGTCTCAACATCTCACGTTCATTGGTAGGCAATTATACGACGTCTCTCGATATGGCCGGTTGCTCGATTACGCTAAGCTTGCTGGACGAGGAACTGACTCGTCTTTGGGATGCCCCGGTACATACAGCGGCGTTAAGATGGGGTTGTTAGCTGTTCAGCAAAAACAGCAACCATGGCACAAATCATTAATTGCATGGTTTTGGCGCCGGCGTCAATATGCCCCCGCGTACGTTCCCCCAGAAATGACGCGCGACCTTTGGTAGCCAACATGTCGCGGGTGGATTCCATACCCGCGACAGCTACAGTACCGATATTTTCCAGGACCTCAGATAATGGCGCAGCCTCTGCCGCAGATTTTTGCAAATATTCCGCCACAGGAATCAAAACATCGAGCATGGTTTTTTCGCCCGCATCCGCCTTACCCCTCTGCTTAACGGACTCCACCCCCTGAGTAAAAATCTCTGCAAAAGTCTGCAAGTTTAACGGCTTTTCACGAGCAGACTTGCTCAGTGTAATGAACAAAGTACCGTATAAAGATCCCGATGCGCCGCCCACTGTCGACATCAACGTCATACCGATTTTCTGCCAGGCCGTCACCCAATCGAGCTGACTTAATTCAGCACTTTGCGCTACCAGCGCATGAATACCGCGTTGTAAATTAACCACATGGTCGCCATCACCGATAGCCTGATCGAGGGCGGTGATTTCCTCAGCGTTTTTTTCTATGGTATCGGCAATAGCCTGAATCAAGCCCGGCAATGATAAAGGGGTAAATTTCATGGCAATCTCCAGTTAATATAGTTCCAGTTGAACAGTCTTTGGGAGTCTTGAGTATACTGAAGTTAACAAAATGAAAAAACCCTCTATTTGGATCAGGTAATGTTGATAAGTTGATAATAAGGTAAACACCATGACAGAGACAAAAATAGCAATATTTGGCGAGGTACTGTTTGATCAATTTCCTGACGGCCAGTTGATATTGGGTGGCGCACCGTTTAATGTTGCATGGCATCTGCAAGCTTTAGGCGAGAATCCGTGCTTTGTCAGCCGAGTCGGTAACGATGCCATGGGCGATAAAATTCAACAGGCTATGCTTGCCTGGGGCATGGCTACCGATAACCTGCAAACCGATTCCAATCATCCCACAGGAAGCGTTAAAGTTACTATTAGCAACGGAGAACCTGATTATGAAATCACCGACAATCAGGCCTATGATTTCATTAGCGGAAACGAGCTGAATCCTCTAAACCGGTTCAACATTATTTATCATGGAACCTTGGCGTTGCGTAGCCGGACCACTCGGGAAGCACTCGACAATTTAAAAACGCATCATAAAAGCAAAATTTTTATTGATGTCAACTTGAGAGATCCTTGGTGGCAAGCCGAACGGGTTAATCACCTGATAAGTGAAGCCGATTGGGTCAAGCTTAATCAGCATGAGCTTATGCGTCTGGCGGCGCCACAAAACTCGATCGAAGAGACCATGCGCGCGTTTCTGGTTCAACACAGCCTGGACGTTTTAATCGTCACTTGCGGCAGCCAGGGCGCAATGGCAATCGACCGGACAGGTAATCGATTCGAAGTTAAACCCACACAGCACTTGCCGATAGTCGACACTGTCGGCGCCGGCGATGCTTTTGCCGCTATTCTTCTGCTTGGAATCCAGCAAGACTGGTCATTAGCCGTGTCGATGGAAAGAGCGCAGGCATTTGCGTCGGCATTAGTAAGCCGGCAGGGAGCAACCGTTCAGGATGCAAATTTTTATCAGCCTTTTATTTCTGCATGGACTCCCGGCTAGTTCAAATTCATCATGTGCAGCGGACCCATCAACTTCCGGTAAACCGGCGCAAAAACAGCCGGTGATAATAACAACGATAAGCTGATAATCAACGCTGCCTTGAAACAAATGAAACAATTCTCCTTATTTTCAGAAATATTTCAGAAACAAGAATGGCTGACACTATGCATCAAGGACATGATTCAAAGTGCTCATTTAAAGGCTAACCAAACCGACCTTTAGCAAGCATAGAAACATTCAGCTTATTTATCAACCTTCCCCCTGATAGACCTGCGAGATTTTGATACTCGCAGGTTTTTTTTGCCAATTACTTTTACACTCGTTAATCATTTGATTTTTGCTGCAAACTAAATCAATGACATAGAGCAATATGAAAAAGAGTGTTAAATATCGCCCGATCCTCGGCTATGATAATAAAGAAACATTACCGATCAATTTCATGCCATTAATAATGGATTAAGGCTGGAACCAGTGATTTATATAAAAGGCTAGCACCTTAACTTGATTACTTGTACATTTCACCAATAACTTGACTTTCATTCGCTATCAACATGACACGCCTTCCCCTATTGAAAAGCGCTACAGCACTTGGCAGATCATTAATATGGGCAATCCTGGTTTTATGGGCCGGTGTTGTCCAGGCTATAGAACTCCCGCCCGGATTCGTCTATCTGGACGAAGCGATTCCGTCACTTCAACTGGACATCCGGTATTTCTCAACAAACAATTTTATCGGCGAACCAATAACCGGCTATCTTCAACCCAAAGCTATCCTGACTCACGAAGCAGCGCTTGCATTGGCTAACGTACAAAAAGACCTGACCGATTTCGGGCTGAGCTTAAAAGTATTCGATGCTTACCGACCGCAACGAGCCGTCGATCATTTTATTCGCTGGGCAAAAGACCTTCAGGATGAACGCATGAAAAAGGAATACTATCCTGACGTAGACAAGCGTAATCTTTTTAAGGAAGGCTATATCGCCGCGCGTTCAGGGCACAGTCGCGGCAGCACCGTTGATTTGACCATCATTTCACTCACCCCGGCAGTAAAAGAAGAAATTGATATGGGCGGCCATTTCGATTTCTTCGGTCCGGTGTCATGGCCGAATTCACCATTACCGACTGCCGATCAACGCGCCCACCGCCTGCTGCTCCGCTTACTGATGGAAAAACACGGCTTTGTCCCCTACCCGCAGGAATGGTGGCATTTTACCCTCAAGAACGAACCTTACCCGGAGACTTATTTTGATTTTCCAATTCAATAGACCGATAACAACCGGCTACTTGGCCTGTTCTGTTATATTCACGATGATGTATATCTTTCCTGTTTCGGCAGAAGAGAATCAGCTACCTGTTAAGGCGGCGCAGGCAAGCAAGCAATCCACGCTTGAGCCGATTGAACGCGTATTGGCGCTAATCGACGAACGGCTCAAACTGATACCGGATGTCGCAAAATATAAATGGAATACGCACGGCAAGATAGAGGATTTGCGCCGCGAAAGGGAGATCATTTCGGCCCTGGGACAAAAAGCCGGCCTCCTGGGCCTACCGATCGCCTGGACAGAACAGTTTTTTCGCGCACAGATTGAGAGTTCGAAAAACATACAACGCGAACTTTTCGAGCGCTGGCAGAGTAAGAAGATGCGGTTTTTCAACGATGCACCCGATCTTGTCAAGGTAACACGCCCCAAACTAGACGCGTTGACGACGCAATTACTTGATGCTCTTGTTCTCGCTTGGCCGATGTTACAGAATCCTGCATATCTAAGTGAAATCCAGGTGCTGATAGCAAAAAAACTGGATACCAAGACATACAGCCGTTTAACGGCAAATATGGCCAGTGCACCACTTATACTCTATGAAACCGGCCATTAACCCTCATAGACATCATCCTGCATAATCAAAAAAAGCACCCAGGAAAACTCACCGGTGCTGATCTTGGAGCCGCAATAACCGCATTCGGCGGTTTGACCCATTTTATCGGCAGGCGCGCCGCATTGCGGACACTGGTTTAAACTGTAAGGCGCGCTGTGTTTCTCGGTGCCGGTGCGGCGCACAAAGGTCCAGTATTCGCTATAACGGCGTAATGCCCGTTTGGAGCCGCCGATAATTTTACCGTCGGCATCCTCGGTGTAGTCGTTGCACGAAGCAAAAATCCGCACTGTGATCGCTTCGTAAAATTTATCCTGTTCTATTTTCACCAGTTCCACTTGCTCGATTTTTATATTGTCCAGGCGATTGAACCAGTTGTTTTCGACATACAAATTCTGCCAGAACAGATTGGCCTCATATAATCGATCCGACAACAAATGCCGTACCGCTTGCCAATCGCGTTTACTCCAATGCGCATAAATGGTCAGGAAAAAAGCCTTGACGATGTCATCGACAAACGGTTGCCAAAACACATTCCAGTCGGCTAATGAATGCCGTTGCTGAAAGGAAGTCAGTTGCTCCGTCAGGTCGGCTTGTTTAATCGTCGCTAATTGCGTGCCCTGCTCTTCCGCATACGAGACCAAATCGCCTGCTGCCAAGGCTGTTGTTCTGAGCACCACCCGTTTAGCCAAATGCCATTGCATTTCGCCTTTATGCACCACGCTGCCGCAATGCTCGCATACACCTGCATCGGTAAAATGCGCCGGCGCACCGCAATAAGGGCAACATAAGGTTTGCATTTTATCGGGCTCGGGCGACTGCAAGCCTTTTTGACGGCTTAACAGCCAGCGCTCAGTGACGGCATAACGGGTACGTTTGTTTTGCAGATGCAACGTGTAATTGGCGTCTATACCTAAGCAAATGCTCTCGGTCGTATCCACAGTAACAATGTCTTCCCATTGAATGCCGTTAATCACGACTTCATTCACCGTCCACGGCGTAGCCTCCTCAAAATGCTTTTGCAATTCGGTACTCAGGAACGGGCTCAGATAACTGAATTCAGGATGCGTGGAATAACTATAGAATTTGCTGTACAGCGAATGCACAAAGTCCAGGAACAAAATACCGGAAAAGTTGGGATCGCTTTGTTTAAGTAACGCCAGCGCATCGCGGATTTTATTTTGCCGGTTTGCACGGTTGATCAGCGTCGGTGCGGACGAAAATGATTGCGGGTTATTCTGGTTTTTAAGTATGACAATGATGACGATGACAAACAGGATGAGGAAAAACATCGTGGCTACGGGACTGCTGTTAACAGGCACGCCGCTGCTGTATCCCCGAGAAAATGACGAGCTATGGGAAGATGAACTGTGCGAGGAACTATGCGAAGACGACGAACTATGCCCCGAACTGGAATGCCCGCCTCCGGGTCTCGCCTGCGCTAAATCCGGCGCTGACAAATTACCAAGCAATAACACCAAAGCCAGAATAATCGCTCTCATAAGTCTATTTCCATCGTGTCAGGCAATTCATTAATGTCATTCGTCAAAGGCGGCAAATACCGATTAAAAACCAACCCGGCTTGTTGCAATTGCTCGAGCAATGCGTCAGTCGGTTTTTTGCTGGCAAAAATCTCTTGAAACCCGGCGCGTAAACCCTGCCATTCTTGTATCGGAACGGCCATTTCGACGCCTCTATCGGGCAGGATATAAACCGTTTTTTCCAGCCATGAGCAATAAATCAACACGCCGGTTTTCGCTTGCGTATGCCCAATGCCGCCTTTTTGAAACAAGGCCCGCGCCATCATTTCAACGCTTTTTTGCAGGCGCGCTTTGGCAACGCTCAACCGCGTTATCAGCGGCAAATGCGCCAGCGCAAAACACACGGTAAACGCAATAATCGGCGCGCAGAAAATAAGCCAGTCTTCGAACAAAGCCGGTGCGAACATCATGTACGTAAAACTCAGCAATGCGCCGATAATGCCCAAAATCAGCGCGACATCTCGGTAATCCTCCGAGCGGGAGCGAATCACCACCACGACTTCCACTTGTGAGTCGTGTTCAATCGCTTTAACGGCTTCCCATAGCCGTGTTTGAAATGCTGTCGTCAATGCTTTTTTCATGAGTCACAACCGCCGTGATATATAATCATTATTTTCAGTTACGCAAGAATCAGAGGAATTTAACAATGGCACTTTTTGACGGTTTAAAACGCCAACTGCGTTCAGTTATCGAATGGCAAAATCCCAGTCCCAACGCCTTGTTTGAACAATGGACCGACAACGGCGACGAAATCAAAAACGCCTCGACCCTGATTGTCGGCCCCGGACAAGGCTGTATTTTTGTCTACCAGGGCAAAGTGCAAGCCGTTTACGAAGACGAAGGCTCCGTCAATCTGAAAACCGATAATATCCCATTTTGGACGACCATCACTAAATTCATGCAGTTTTTTGAAAGCGAGTATAAGGTCGGCCTGTATTTTTTCAGGAAAGCGGCGATACTCGATCAAAAATGGGGTACCACTTCCGTTATCAAATACCTCGACCCCAGCTATAAATTCCCGGTCGGTCTTAGAGCCTTCGGTAATTATAGTTACCGTATCAAAGATGCCCGCGATTTTTTTGTTAACGTGGTCGGCAGTCAAAACAATTTTTCGACTGATGACTTAAGAAGCGTCATCGTCGCGCGACTCAGCCAGCCGCTTAGTGATTTCCTGGCAACCAGCCACTTCGGTTATCTCGACATCGACGCGAACCGTGAAGAAATCGCCGAAGGCGTGCGGGAAAAATTAACGTCGGTATTTGCCGATCTGGGTTTTGAAATCACCGATTTTCGCATCGAAGGCACGGACTTTGACGCCGACACCTTAAAACGCATCAACCGCATTGCCGACATGAGCGCCGAAGCCCAGGCCGCGCAAGCCGTAGGACTGGATTACGCCAAAGTACAACAACTGGAAGCGCTACGGGAAGCGGCAAGAAACGAAGGCGGCGGCGCCGGTATGGGCATGGGCTTGGGCGCGGGCATCAGTTTCGGGCAAACTATCGCACAATCCATGAACACCAATACCGGCAGTAGCCCTGCTGCCGATCCGGTGGAAAAGCTGGCACAGTTAAAAAAGATGTTCGAGGCGGAATTGATTTCAGCTGACGAGTATGCAGCCAAGAAAAAAGCCATTCTGGATATGCTTTAACTCGATGTTCAAGTTTTTTAGTTTGACTGGAACGAACACGGTGATTTCGTTAATGACCCAGTTGCTAAAAGATGAAGCGCGTCATTATTTTTCGCGAAAGTTAAAATGGTAGCCATCCGTTTTAGCAGCGAATACTACGTGGCGATATAGCCTTCGGCGACCCGCGTTCGCCCTGCTCCGGCCATTGTGCGCCGATGCGGGCGGCGGTCATGGATTACGGTGTTGCCCATACCCCGCTAATAGGGCCGCTGACCAATAATATTGCCTGCCGGGTTGTAATTGCACACCCACACTTGTGAATTATCCGCGCAAACCGCCCTGCCGCATCCAATTTCTACGGTGCTTCTCCAAACGATTTGCGTGTAATGTCCGCACACCTTGCCTGCGGCGCAAGTGTTGCGTGCATAGTTATAATCCGCTTTTTCACTCGCCCAGTTATCAACTACCTGAGTAGGCGTGATGATTTGAACTGCAGAGGAGCCGTCAGAATAATTCAACGGACTGGCCCAAAACAGATTTTCGCCCAAATTCCCAGCTGTACTATGTACGAGATTGCAAGCATGAGTCACTTTCAAGTTGTTCGCATAGTTTTGCGCTATCCGCGCTACAGCTCGTGACCATTTCAATCTCGGTACATTAACCTGATTACGCCAACGATTATGCGAACGTACCATTTCAGTTTTCTCCTCGACGGTTAAATTGGCTGCCGAATAAGCAGCAACCGGAACACTCAGCATAAGAACAGCCAGGATAGTTTTCATGTTATTACCTTTAATAGTTTTTAATGATCTCTAATTTATCAGGAGACTTTGTAAATTATGTGTCAAGCCAAGCACGCCCCCCGACGTTGATAGTTTCCATTGAAATCCAAATCAAAAATGTGTGCGTACCACCATGTAAAAAATTGATTTTAGCATGGCAAGCCCGTTAGTTGAGATCGTGATATGATGCGTTGGGCTTTAAGGTGCGCGCAACGTAACTCTACTTGGCTTCATTTCTTTATTTATATGGCATAAACATCTTTATGAACGAAAATATTAAAATAATGTTGAGTTCTACGATTGCAGACATGACAGCTGATCGAGATGCTGTTATGAAAGTTTTCTCAAATTACCCTTTTGTGGAAATAACAGGGGCGAAGCCCGTTCAACAGTCCTATGCAAATAATCCATATACAAATACGCTAAAATTTGCCGAAGAATGCGATTTTTATATACTCTTATTAGGAGAGCGATACGGATATGAAATTCGCGCAGGTACATCGGCAACTGAAGCTGAGTTTGATCGTGCCGTGCAAACAAATCCTACAAAAGTTTTGGTATTCCAAAACATCTCTGCTACTCCAGAGCCAAAACAAAAAACCTTTATCAAGAAGGTCGGTGACTACTACAAAGGATATTGGATTTCAGAGTACAAGTTTACTCACGATCTTCAGCATCTTGTGGAAAACAGCTTTCTAACTTTATTAAAAGAAAGAGCCTCTGTCGGGAAGAATCTTACTTATATCGACCATTTTATTAGAATTGCCAGCCAAAGACGCCCAACCCAAGATACCGTTGTCTACTATGAAGTAACTAAGGATGGAGCCGAACTAACATATGAGCTACATGGAAAATCTCATACCGTTCATTTTTATAGATCAGAAATTAACAGAGACTTCTGGGGATGCCTTTCCGACCTTGACCAGAAATTTAATGATTGGATTTAATCAATGCAAGAACTACTAAAATCAGATTACACCGATAGTTTAAAATCAGTTGTTATGAATTCCGATTCTGACCAAGATACATTACAAACCGCCATAACTGAACTTGGTGAGGAAATAGGGAAGAAAATTATCGAAAATTACTTTGTATCTAAGAAAATTTTTAACACACCAATGATGGTAGAAGTTGCCGGACTATATCCCACCATACCTCTATGTGTAATAGTTACGACAAAAGATGACTTTGCCTATCTGGGTAAAGGGATTTCTAAAAAAATTAAGAATTCGATAGCTGGCCATATGGACTTCAAAGGTAGAAGAGGGATTCAGGCCCTTGATACTAAGATTAGCCACTTAGAATTACCTGAACTTAAGGGAGAAAGCGTTCATACACTCATAGTTGGAAAAGCAGTATTAGCTACCGGATGCACTGCAATGCATTTGACAAAATCAGCGATGAAGAAATGCATGCCACGGAATGTGGTGATCTGCTCAATATTCTATACAGAAGAGGCTATTGCTGAATTGAGGCGTGAATTACCAAATGTTGACATTATGGTCGTTGGGAGTCCTGACCAGTTGAATGATGACGGAATGTTGGTTCCTGGTGTTGGCGATCTGGATTTGAGGCTTTGTGCATGAGGAGCCAAAATATCAAGCTTGGGAAATACAGGCACTTCAAAGGCAAAAAGTATGAAGTTATTGGTCTAGCGAAACATTCAGAGACTTTAGAGGACATGGTAGTTTATAAAGATTTATATGGTCAAGGCTTGCTATGGGTGAGACCGGTCAGCATGTTTATTGATCAAGTACAAGTTGATGACCAATTTCTACCGCGATTCGTTTTTTTACAAGAATAGAAATAACTGGGGACCCACGCGGGACGGGATTTGCAATCCCGTCCCAAGCCTTTCAACAATGCTCGATAGCACGCCAAAACGTTAACTAAACAGGAATCCTGTGAAACCAAAAGTGTACATAGAAACGTCAATTCCGAGTTTCTACTTTGAAGTCAGAACCGAGCCAGAAATGGTGGCTAGGCGCGAGTGGACGCGGCTTTGGTGGAGTCAATGCCATGAAAACTACGAAGTGGTTTCAAGTGAAGCCGTGCTGGTAGAGCTTGCAGTTGGAAATTTTCCAGGTCAATCCCAAGCTTTGGAACTTGTCAGCCAAGTACCACTACTGGCTATCGAAGAGCCAATCATGGAAATTGTCGAGGCGTATATCAAACATAAGCTTATGCCAAGTGACCCGTTGGGGGACGCTTTTCACTTGGCAATCACGTCTTATCACGGATGTGATTTTTTGCTGACTTGGAATTGCAAACACTGTAGCGCTATCAACATTAGTGAAGAAGTCTCACAATCAGCACAACGCGGCAAAACGCGCACTATTGGTGGCTCAAGTGGAAAAAGACGGCGAAGCAGTTTTGGCAACATGGATTTCGGTAAAAAACCAATCAAATACGGCCAAGTGCTCGGGCACCAGAACCTAAGTATAGATTGTGGGATCTTGCCTATCGGCGCAACCGCCTTAAGTTTTTTGGTTTAAAGACACTGATTTCCAATATTAAAAGTGGTGACAACTAAGAAACTACTGTTATGCCAAAATGTCTCCACAAAGGTGTCATTATCGACAATAACCCAAAAAACATCGCCCAACCCTGCGTTAACGTAAGCGGCTCTGAGTGGTTTGGTTTGCCCAGGGCGGAAATACCAGCCTATGGTATAGACCGTCACTTGACCGACTGACACATCAGTGCCGTTGTAACGATAAAGTGGACCCGGCAGAAAGGTTGGATCTTTATAGAACTGATATTGGGTGAATCTAGTTGCTGTCGATATCCAACAAGGGGCGTTGTTTTCATTCAGTACGCGCCACATATCCGTAAACAATAAGCCTCCCACGATGGGTTCGGCAAAATAAACGTAACGGTCGCCGATTTCCAGGACATTTTGTACACTTTTTGCCGCTGGCTTTACTGTGATTTGCAGGGACTTGCTCCATAGCCCCCAACCTTCAGCATTTCCGGCCCTAACTCGCCAGAGAGCATTTCCTGGAGCCAGCACGATATTAGGGGATGCAGAACACAGATTTTTGGCTGCGTTACAATTCTTGGCAGGTTGAAACTTTTGAGAAATACTTCGTCCGCTGTTGTCGATGACCATCAATTGATAGCTAGTCGCCCTTATAACGCTTGTCCATGTATAAGTTGGCGTGACATCCGAGACTTGGCCGGACGGAGTACGCAAGACCGGGGCAGGCGGAACTGCAGCATTGGCATTTGGGACAGCACAAAACAGCCAGACCAAAGCAGCGAGACAAAGATGCAAGGGTCGAAATATAGCCTGATTATCCACTTTGGCAGCTATTGGCATAAATAGGTTGAAAAAACAACCACCACCTATGCTTTTCTTTATGAATATTGTATTCATAGTCACCTCCGATTCAATTGAGTTCATGAGATAGGTATCTCAAAATTTGCCCATTTTATGGATTCGTGTTCAAATTTTACACCCAATTCAACAGTGTGTTATAGCTAAACATTACTTTTCATCCAAATAGTCGGGCAACATCCAGGCGGGACGGGATTTGCAATCCCGTCCCAAACGTTTCATCTATGCTCGATAGTACGCCAAAATATTAAGGGCGGGTTGGATAACCCACCCAGCACAGGGCCGGGTCTTCAAATCCTTCGCTTAAGGTTTCTGCATTATCGAGATAAACAGAGGCGCCAAGGGTAAAATGAATAGGGGGGAGCTAATCTTATGAATCTCCCTGTCATGTCTATGACGTTGCCCGATAAGCCACAGTCGCCTTCCCCAACCTGTCATTGATTGCCCGCCAGTTTTCCGTATCGGGTGCTTGCTCGACCAAGATCATATCCAGTTGCAGACTGTCCAGTGTACGTAATGACGCGTAGAGCGCTTGTGCATATTGGTCGGCGTGTTCGGGCATGCGGATGATGTGGATTTGTGGGTTTTCCGCAGGCTCCGTTCGGTAGGCAAGGATGCCGATTTGCTTGTCTCGCGCAGTCAGTTTTTGAATCGTTTCCTGTAAACAGTCGCCGGGGCACAGCATCGCGACGGTCACGGGCGCGTAATGCACTTCCATCATGCCGGGCGCGCGTATGTCGGCTTGCGCTTGCACAGGAACCAGCAATTCGGTTTTTAAAACGGCTTCAATATCCAGACGGGAGATTTGGCCGGGTCTCAGTAATCGCGGTGTAACGCCGCTCAGATCGATGATGGTCGATTCCACACCGACCTGGCAAGCGCCACCATCGAGGATAAGGTCAACCGCATCGCCGAGTTCTTCGGCTACATGCATAGCGAGAGTCGGGCTGATCCGGCAAAAGCGGTTAGCAGACGGAGCGGCGACGCCACCGCCGAAGGCTTGCAACAAGCGCAAGGCCACCGGATGATTCGGTATGCGCAAGCCTACCGTGTTTTGACCGCCGGTCACTTCCAGCGGCACGCCGGGTTGCTTGTTCAGTATCATTGCCAGAGGACCCGGCCAGAAACGTTCTGCCAATTGGTAGGCAACATCGGGTATCGCCACCGCCCAATCGTTCAGGCTCGCGATGTCATGGATATGCACAATGAGCGGATGATCGGCAGGACGGCCCTTTGCGGCAAAAATACGCTTTACCGCTTCAGGGTTAGCGGCATCAGCACCGAGGCCATAAACGGTTTCGGTCGGAAATGCCACCAGGCGGCCTTGCCGTAATAAGTCAGCGGCTTGTTTAATAGCCGTATCATCTGCAACAATGGGTTTCATAGGTTTATAAAATGTTTCGTTCTCACGCGGTAATACAAAATGTCTGGGTTAGCGGGGCGATGCAACTACACTATCATGGGATGCCCTCAATTCTATTCAAGACTTGAAGCAGGCGGGCATACGGTCTAAAAGCGAGCCAGACATCGGCTTCAAAATGCCGGAAACGTCTGCCCTGCGCAAATGCGCAGACAAACTTATTTCGACCTAAGTTCTTATCTTTCACACGACGGAGCGTCACCGCCATTAAGTTAATAAAAAGTATTAAAATTCAAAACATTATACTAACTCTCGTTCCCAAGCTCCGGCTTGGGAATGCCGCTCTGGAAGCTCTAGCTTCCAGAATTCTCGAAGCTAGAGCTTCTCGAATTTGGGTTCCCAAGCCGGAGAGGCTGTGAAAATATTCCAAATCCCAGCTATTCTCAAGTCGTCCGGAGTAGTATTTTTTTCGAAAAATACCGTTTTTTTCTCATATGGCAGCTCAATTTTATCCAAACCAAGCCAAAATCCGTCATTTTTTACGCATATCCCAGGTTTCTTAAGGTATTTCCAGGTCTTCGGGCGCAATAATCCCTCAGCGCGTCAGCCCCGAG
>SXGU01012573.1_pt1 | contig 22103 bp, 22 predicted proteins | sample 3174531 | NCBI WGS metagenome assembly SXGU01 (sample SAMN11356863, study PRJNA531348) | freshwater metagenome | isolation source: freshwater sample F1-140 | place: China: Fuxian Lake, Yuxi | collected 2017-12-25
CCTCCAGGTCACGCTGCTAGATCCGACAACAGGGACGGAACCCAACGCCCTGGGCGACTTGGAGGAGGACTGCCGATGAAGTCAGCCATCCCCGCTCCGCCCAGCAACAATTTCGGAGGCAAGACCTCCGCAACCCGGCCAACCGCGACAGCTCCGGGCACAAACGCTGTCGCACTGAAGAACAAGCAAAATGAGTAAGAAGAGACACAAGGCAATGCAACATTGCGCCTGGAACCCGGCGCTCCAACACGGCGAGCACATCGTGGCGCCGTGGTATCTGCGGAACAGTGCCCACGAGCTCCGCGAGTTCATCGATCTGATCGACCCGTCGGATGATGACTTGCACGGGGCTGGGCTCTGCGGCGCTTGCGCCAAGTGCGCGTTCGTCTTCCTGTTGGGCGCTGCCCACACCGACCCCGTGAAGATTCGCCGGCTCATGGGTGCCAACTTGCTCGATGACCTCGAACTCATCCGGTCCTTGGCTGACCCGAATATCCGAAAGCCACTGGAATGCGTCGGCACCAAGGAGGAAGTTTGGGTTGCCCTGGAAGATATTTGGCAGAAGCAGATTTGGCGGGATTCGCCCGGACTCAAGTATTTTGCGGAATCCATCCGTCCTGCCATCGCCTCTCGACTACCCGGGATGCGCAAACAGTTGTTGCACGTCCAGTCGTTACGGGCATTCACGCGGTGACCAACGTGCCGCTGACCACGCTGGAGCGCGTCCGCGCCGCGCTGGGCTGCGGCTGGGACAAGCTGCTGGGCTGAGGGCGTGACCCGACAGGTAAAGGAAAGGGAACGCGCCGAGCGGTTCCCCTTCCATCGCAGCCAGGAGCCAGCCTACGCCGCCCGCCGTTCGAGCCGGCAGGCCACTTGTTCGCGGAGCGCCCGGAGGCCCTCGCGCCAGACCGGGGCACGTTGGAGTTCCCGCAGCGCGTCGGCACCCATGAACTCGCGCACGCGGGCTGTGAGCTGGTCGCGCCAGGTCTGGACGGTCGTGCGGCAGACGCCGTGGCGGGCGGCCAGCTCCAGCAGGCGAATCTCCCCGGCCAGGCAGCGCAGCACCGCCAGCGTCCGCTCATCCAGCGCGGCCATCAACGCCTGCCAGTCGAGGTTGCGCGCGGCGGTGGCGGCGGGATCCTCCGCATCGCTGGCGAGCACGTCTCCCAACGTGAGCGGTTCCTCGCCGAGCTCGACGGGGTGGCCGACCGGCTCGTCGAGGGATGACACGCGGCTGCGACCGCAGAGCTGGGTGCGGCTGCCCAGCGCGTCGCTTCGGCCGGTGGCGTGGAAGCGCCGGCCATCCCGCAGGTGCAGCAGCGTGTAGTAGGCGATGTTGCCGGGGGTGACGGCCTTGCCGCCCGCCTCGCAGGCGGCGAGCATCCGCGCGGCCATGGCGGTCGCGTCCTGGAGCAGTTCGTTGGCGTCCTCGGCTCCGATGCAGCGGACGGAGTGCGGGACGGTGTGGCGGAGACGCGGGACGATTTGGTCGAGCAGGGTGGAACCGATGGTGGAACTCATGGTGGGTGAGGCAATGCGGACGTGGACCCATCGCCACCGCTCCCGCCGACGGCGGGAAGTCAACGGCCGCGACGGGAAGGAAGAACAGGCTTCCTCACAGGCTTATGGCACCAGGGGCGAGGCCATTGCGGCCGGAGGCCTTCGATGCTCCCCAAGGCGGCTTGTGCGATTGTCGAGTAGGAGATCGGGGCTTGCGCACTGTGATCATTTTTCGCTCGCGTTTGTCCAACGCGAAAAGTTGTTCAGTGCACTCCTGTCAGCACGCAGTCGAGGTGCTGAGGATGTAATCGTGCTCGCGTTTCCTCACCGATACGGCTCATTCTCGTCCAGCTTCCATGAAAGAGAATTGGACAATTGAGGCTGTCGTCAGGCTTTGCGCGGCAACCAACAGCAGCCCCGACGACCCTCCTGACGACAGTTGGCGGGTGGGCGTTGGTCAATCCCTTGGTCTGGCACATTGCATAGAAGTTCATGCACCAGCTAGGGCTAGCGAGGTCGCGTCGCCCTTTTCCGAACTCGGCTTTCTGCTGGTTTGGGGAGAACCAAGTCCTGCAGTTACCCTCGTTGGGCAGAACTCGCCGAAGGACATCTTTACTTGGCAAGTCCTAGCCCAATCCCCTTTCACCCCCCCGGTAGGATTGGAATCTGGCACATGAAGACCCAAGGCGAGACAGACACCAATGAACTACGCGAGGGCGTGGTTCCAGCAAGCGTTCGCCATCTGGAGGCGCTTGCTCGGGAGTTGTCCGCGTGGAATGGACAGCGGAACACTGCCATTGACATTCTAGCTCGGTTGCGTGAGTTGCTTGAACAGCAAGGGAGACTTCCCCCGGAGCTCGCCGCAGTTCGCAAGTTGGCCAAACTCGCCCGAGAATGGCGCGTCGAATCCCCCTCGGATTTGGCTCGCAAGTGGCCGACCGAAGAGCCGCTGAAGTCATGGGCTGGAGTGTTGCTGGCGGACGATAAATTGGCCGATTGGAAGTCGGTTTTGGCCTTTGATCGCGTCTCTGAAGACCTGCTTACCGATTCGCGGCAACCAACCACAGAGGTCGTGGCGGTGTTACGGATTTTGGCGACAGGACCGGTTATTGAGGAAGGCTTGGTGTTCATATCGGAGTTTTTCCTAGCACGTCCGCGAGTGCTTTGGATGGAAGCTTCACAAGCACTTGCACGCCTTGCAGAGCGAGACGATGACCTGCACATGGCGCTCACGAGCGCGTATCTTTGGCTGCGTGGACAACAAGGGAGCGCGAGCGAACTGCACCCGAAGTCAGCACGATGGGTGGGATCGGATGTTCGTCGTCAAACCCACGCAAAACGACATTTTCTCCATCTGGAATGGTTGCTCGCCGCAGTTGGACGCCCGCTGGGAGCAGCAAGTCTGGAGGTCTTGCTCCGCCGCCAAGTTGATCTCAACGGACGCGATCCGGCTGACGTCTCAGTCGAAGCCGTGGCGTTGGGGGAAGCGCTCCGAGCAGGGCGTGTTCCGCTCGATCCTCTGCTGTGTCGGAGTGCAGTCATGGCTCACTGCGGTTTTTTGGGAGAAGGCAAAGTGAATCACCAAAACCTCGCCGCTGTGGCCGGTCTGGCGAGCAACTGTGAACGATGGCCTGAACTTCAGGATGATGCGGTCGCAAGTCTGTTTCGCCCCTCTCCCCAGTTATTGCGCCCCAACGAGCATTCGTTCGGTCCAGTGTTGGAAGTCGCCTTGGGCTGGCTTGCGGCCCTCGAAGCACTCCTGCATACGCAGTCATTCTCGTCGTGGCATCAGCGTCAGCGAGCTCCAATCAGCCATCAGGTTACTGGCTTGGTCCCGTTTCTGCGACAGGCGCTCACGCTGGCGTTGGCCGGGCCCCAACCATCGGAGCCGAAGGATGAAGCCCTATCGGAGGATGCTTGTTCAAGGCTGGTTGGCCAGCTGAACATTCTGGCTCCGGATGTCTTCGTTACGTCATCCGTTACCATTCGTGTCTCAGCGGTGGCCACGATCATTGGCCTGATTCGACTGGAGGAACTGAAACGCGTGGCCTGGGGTGCCGTGCTGCGCCGCGCGGGATTGGCCGATGACTTCGCCTTCGGAGAGCGAGGATGCACAGTTGCCGAGGCGGGCCTCACGGATGTCACCTGCCGCCTCATCCGTTTAGGAGCGGACTGCCCATCCTTCCTGCTCCATCGGCTGCGCGAAACTCCGGAGGCGATTCTTGGCCTTCTGCGAGCTGCTTGCATCCGGGGCGGTTCCAGTTCGAACGAGTTTTTTGAAATCCAAGCGGCAGTTTTGTGCGCCAAGCTGCTGAACCGTCGGATGGGTGAGCCAGCGTCCTTGCCAGGATTCCAACGTGTGGACTTGCTGTGGAATTTGCTTCGCGAGAATCCCGGCGAAAGATTCTGGAGCGAATTGCGCAGCCAAATTCGATCGCCCGAGAATCCGGCGAAGGCGGTCCTGGACGCCATTCAAAGTCTCCGCGCCGAGGTTTCCGATCAAGCTGTCCATGCCAAGCTCTCGCCGTCCGATGTTTTCCGCCCGCTCCGCTTCTTCTCCAATCCCGCAACCGAGATGGCACTGGCGACGCTGAACGACCCCGAACTGCGGGAACTGCTTGTGCGCCATGATGCGGTCGCAGGAATGAGCCTTGGCTCGTGGGAATACGGCGCGAGGTCGGGCAATCACGATGCGCCCCGGGAGTGGCTCCGGGCATTCTCCTTGTTTCTGGCTGGCGCCCCGATCACAGGAGATGCGACGCCAACCACGGGCACTCTTGTCCACTGGCTGGGCCGCGCCAGTCTGACCGAGATGGGGCTGCTTTTGGAGGTGACGAGCCAGTTGAGTGGGCTGGTCACTCATTTCGCCGGCGCGGCGGAGATGCATTCGGTTACACGGGATGATTGCAACCAGTTGGCCAAGTCCTTGGAGCACTTGCTCGGCACACTCGATGATGCGGGTCTGCCGTGGCCGGAGCACGCCATGGTCGTGGCGGCTTTGGCCCCATTTCAAGCATGGCTCGAAGCGACGCAGAAGTGCCTGGATGAGGACCAGGAGGTGCGGGAGCTTCTCGACGAGGGGAATCCGGACGTGGTGATTGGCCACCTTTTTTCCGGTTCTGCGATGCTTGGGCTTCAGGTCAGGGCTGAGGTTGCGCGCCGTCTTTCACCCAAGACTATTCGAGCTACGGTGACGTTGTTGCTCCACCAGTTGCGTCTGAGTCATGCGCAGTGGTTAAGCGACTGGTGCCGGGGTGCCCGTCCGGATGTGCCGGAGTTGCCCACCGTTGGTGCCTACTACGGACCACTCTGGGCGGGTGTGCTGGCAGGAGCGTTCTTCACCGTGAGCTTGGGGAAGACGTGGAATGACATTGCTGAGGCGGGCGGAGGGCAATTCATGGCGACAATCGTGCTTGGCTACGGCGTCACGCTGCTGCTGCTGGCTGCGGAGATGCGCAACCGGCTGTTTGTGCCGCATGGGACTCCCCCTTGGAGAACTGTGGCCCGGCGAGTGGTGCCCTTGTTCGCGGCGGCGATGGGCGTGGCACTGGTTGAATCCTTGCTGCTATTGTGGCTGTGCGCGGATACGGAGACGGCCCAGATGCCGGTCAGGAAGGCGGGCGAGCGATATTCTCTCGCCAGTGTGGAAGGCGTGCGGGTGGCGGCCGTTTGGACCGGGGTGTCCCTTTTCGGCGGGGTTTTCCTAGGTTTGGTGGCCCAAGGCCGGCGTGTTTCGGCGGAAGACAACTGACGTGAGCTTGCAGAACCTGCAGCGACTCTGCCGCGAGGCACTTGTCACCGACCCGGTGGTGATCCGGGTGCTTTCCGAGGTTTTTCCTATTGATGGGGAGCGGGAGCTTGTAAATACTCCACCATTGTCCAATAAACGAATGTGTCTTGTGCGTCCATTTATCGCCCCGCTGTGTTCCCGGCTACGAAGGCTGTTCGGCCTGCCGGTTTTTGGGGCGAGATAGCCTCCGGCGGCGCCATGGTAATGGTCGTTTTCACCAAGAATCCTTGAACTCTAAAACCCAAACAGGAGGGCACCATGAGCGACAGCTACAGAATCCGAACTCACTTGGAAGATCTATCCGACGAGGAGTTAGTGGCACGGGTGAAAGCCAGCGATAAGAGAGCCGAGGAAACTATTCGTAATGCCGGGAAGCCAGGCGGTCTCAGCCCCGAGTCGGCAAAGATTCTTGCGGGTTTTCAGAAAGAACACCCCAGGATGGAGATTCGAAGACGGAAGGAAGCGCGGAGGAAACTTGGGCTTCCGGAGGGCTTGGAGATTTAAGCGGGCTGCTTCCATTGCTCAGGAAACAAGCGTTTCGAGGCGCAAGCGCGCAAGGCGATGCCTGTCAAGACACCCAGAGGGAATGCAAGTCCGGTAGACCAAAAAGCCCAAGTGATGAACCATTGGTGCCTCTCTGGGATTATGGGTTCGGAGAGGAGTGACTCCGAGTCCGCTCGCACCCGATTCCAGCGTTCTTCAGGCGAAGCGTTGAAAGTTGAGTTTACACGCTTATTCACACGTTCGAAAATAAGATTCATTTGCGTTATTGAGTCACTTTGTTCGCGCATTGCTGCCGCAAGAGGCTCACGATTCCACAGCAACTTACCTGCGGGCAGGGTTGTTAGCGAGTGAATCCCATAAAGGGCAAGCCCAAACCAGACAAAAAGCAGCACGGTTTCAAATAAATCCCAAAGTATGGACTTCCGACCGAAATAGCTCAACCGCATCACGCTTGATCCCTGCACCGCAATCTCCAAACTTGCCCGTCTGACAAGCAACACTGGTGTAAAGAAGAGGACGATCGTGAGGGCAGCAACAACGACAATTGGAAAAAGTTCATCAATTCTTCGGATTGTGTGCCCGTAGATTTGAGCTAGGATGTGGACGCCCCCAAGGAGAGCGGTAAAAATCATCAGAAAAACCATCATGCGATACATCCCACCGACGAGACGAACGTCCAACACGGCCCTCCAATAACGCAGCCGCGAATCAAAGCCGCTCACTTCAGCGAGCCAAGCGCCAATCAGTTTGAGCACAAAGTCGCCAAATAAAATGAGCATGAGGCCTCCCGTTGCCCATGCTAACATTCCCCATTTCGCCTCCCTTGCGAATTCAACAGCCGCCCCCTCCGCCCGCACTGCCTGGTAAGCGTATTCCACCCTCGGCGTGCGGGCTGCCTCCATCGTGATTACCTTCAGTGACACGAACTCGTTCAGCAAACCCTGCACAGCGCGGTTGGAATTCTCCACTCGGGAGAAGGTCATATTAGTGTATCCCCACTGCCCTACCTCTCCTATGAACCAGACCGCACCCAGCAGTGAGAGCGAAAGTAGAAACGCGCTTGTTCGTCTTGAGCGAGTGATGATTCTTTGCCGGAGAACATCAAACAGGGAGTCATGGCCCAGGGCGAGGCTGACGACCGGGTTTCCCTCCGGGTCCGAGAGCCGGTTGACGACCAGCAGCCCAAACTCGCGCAGCCGGTGCAGCAGGCGGTGGTTGTCCGCCACCAAGGCGGCGTGCAGCTTGGCGTCCACTTTGCCCAAGCGATCCAGCCGCACCACCAAATCCTTCTCCTTGCCCAGCACCGCCACCAACTGCTCCAGCGCCCGCCGCAGCTCCGGCTCCTTGTCCAGCCGCCGGTTCACGAACTGCTTGGTCAGCCCCCGCTCGCTGATGTGCCGCACCTCCTCGCCGCTCAACACCCCGTCCGCATACCGGCCGAACAGGTTCGGGTTGGCCAGCGCCCGCTGTTGCTTCTCATTCAGCATCGTCAGCTTCGCCGGGTCCATCCGGTAGGCGCGCAGGGCCGCCGCCGTCTCGTCCGGCGTGAAGTTCTCCAGCTCCAGCCACGGGTGGCCCTTCGCCTCGTGAAAGACTCCCGGGGCCGCGAAGCCCGGCGGCCGGCGGTGCGGGAAGTAGATCTCGATGGAGTCGTGTTCGGTGCGCGAGGACACCAGCACTTTCAGCCCGGCGCAGTCCGCGTGCTCCTCCACCAGCCCGTTGAGCGCGCGCCACAGGCCCTCCAAGTCGCGCCCCGGACCCAGGAACTCGTTGAGGCCCTCCACGATGAGGACAAAGCGGCCGCCGGGCTGGGCCGAGGCGTGCCGCAGCACATCCTTGAACTCACCGGCATAGCCATGGTAGGCCGCCAGCCACTTCCCCAGTCGGGCGCTGGTCACCACCTCATCCGCCGGCAGTTCCACGCCCCGCAGCAGGCAGACTGGCACACCCCGCCGCGCCAGTTGCTCCGCCCAGTGCAGCACGGCGCTGGTCTTGCCCGTGCCCGACTGGCCCGCGAGGAAGAGCATCCGTGTCTTCGCGTCGCCGAGGAACTCCTCGCACACCCCGAGCATCGCCGCTCGCGCGACATGCTGCCCCGGCTGGTAGAGGTTGTTCTCCTCAAAGCGCTCCAGCGACTCGCGGGTCTTGTGCAGCGCATGGCCCAGCACCCCGGCCAGCTGGATGTCCTGCCGCGTCTGCCACACCTGCTTCCGGTCGAACAGCGTGCCCACCTCCTCCGCCCAGTCCTGCCGCTCGCTGGTCCCGCCCTTGAGCCCAAGATACGAGGGCACGCGATGGCGTTTCAAATGGGCCAGCAGGTAAAGCTCCGCCGCGCCTTCCAGCAAGGGCAGTTTCGGCGGCTCCTCCGGGGTGGCGGCAAAGGCCATCGGGCGCAAAGGCAGCACTCCTCCGTCGGCCAGCCGGAGGTGGCAGCCTCCCGGCCCCACGCCCGTTGGTGCGGCCACCGTCTGAAAATTATCCAGCCCCTTCAGCAGCACGTAGTCGGTCCGGCCTTGGACGGTCAGCGGGGCGCACAACTCGTGTTGCCAGATCGGAGCCAGCTCGTGCAGCGCCACGCGGAACAGGGTCCGGGCGTGCTGCGAGATGGCGCGACGTTCTTCCGGCGTGCGTCCGCTCCCATGGGCAAAACCCTTGTTGCGCAGCACCACCAGCGCGCTCAGGACACCCAGCCGCTCGGTCGCCACCCGTGGGCGGTCCAGCTCGACGCGCACCTGAAAGCGGCGATCCTCCTCCAGCCGCAGGAAGGCTTCCGCCAGCCCGGGCAGCTTCCGCGTCGCGGCGGCCCGCGTGGCGCAACTGCGCACCAGCCGCAGCCACTCGCCGTCCGACACCGGCGTCGCCAGTTTCTTCAGCTCGTCGTTCACATCGAAGTCCGGCACGTCGCCTTCCGCCAGATACTCGCTGATCCCGAGGTGGGCGAGATACTTGAGCAGCACATGCAGGCCATCCTTGAACAGAAACTCCCAGGCCACCTCCTCCTGCCGGATCCGGTTCAGGGCAAACGCCAGCGGGAAGGGGAGCTGCGCCACGACGGACAGCTCCCAGGCGTCGTCGAGACGCCGCGTCAGCTCGTCCATTTCCCCGCTCGTTGTCAGCCGAACCATGGTGAACGCTCACACCCCCGGCCTGCGATTGCACAACGGGAGCGGCAACCGCCAACGTGCCAGAACCCACCACCCGTGGGAAGCGTAGGTTTGTGCTGTTGTTCGAACCTCAGCGGAGTAGCGCTGGGTTGCTCTTGGCTGGCGGCGCTGTGTGGAGCGCCACGTTTGGAACCGACGAATGAGTGTGCGTGGTTGGCGGGAGCGGCCTCAAATGACAAGCTTCGCCACTTGGATGGCGATACCGCTGGCCTTGATTGTTCGCTTGCTGAACCGATAGGTCTTACCGCGCACCGCCTTGCGGGCGCGCTCGGTCAGCAGCACTTCCCCGCGCTCAGCGATGTCTTCGCCCAACTTGGCGGTCAGGTTGACCTCGTCTCCAAACAGGTCATCGCATGCCAGAAGAATCTGGCCGTAACCGATGCCTATTGAAACGTGAATCCGGTCGTTGGCGAGCAGCTTCGTGTTGATCGCAGCCAGTTTTGCATTCAGCGTGATCGCCGCTTCGATGGCATCTCGGACTGAAGTAAAGGTTGCAAAGCAGTTGTCCGCCTCAAATTTCACCACGGTCCCAGCTTGTGCCTCAACTTCCACGCGTGCGGCATCATGCATGCGGTAAATCCTCGCCAGGTGGTGGATGATGCCATCTCTTTGAACCGAAACTGAGAAACCCGCCATGTCTAGAACTAGCACGGCCTTGGTGCTTCGGAAACGCTTGAGAATCAGCCGATCGATTTGCCGCCTGCGATCCGGATGGGAGTTCCGCTCATTGAGCAGCGCCTCCAGTTTCTTGCAACTTGGTGCCCGACACCGGGAGCCATGGGGTGCTTTCTTCATTTTGCCGCCAAGCGATTCGAAACCGGCCGCACTGAGGTGCGAAGTTCATAACAGTTTCAACACCCGGCGCAAGATTTCTTGGCGGCTGGGCAAACCGGCTTCGCGGGCTGTGGTGGCCGCGAGCTGAGAGCCGAATTGCACCCGTCACGCGACTTCACATGACATCGCATTACGCGGCTGCCCCGGTCTTTCGGTGCTGCTTGGAAATCCCCATTGAAGCGCGTCTCCCATGCCCTTTGCCCCGTGGAACGGCGCTTGCTTCCTAGCGGCTCAGTTGGACGCGCAGCTGCTTGCCCGTGCATCCGAGGGCGGGCTGCACTTGCTTTAGACGCTGGCGGACCCTTGAATAGAACGAATGAACGCGCATAAACAGTCCGTATCGGTCAGCCGCGCCTTCCCCGCGCCTGTGGAGGCTCTTTGGGCCGTTGCCAGCCACCCTAAACGCCTCTCGGATGCCGTGGCGATGCTGCGGGATTTCCATGCCCCGGAGCAACTCGCTGTCGGGTCACCATTGGCGGAGACGCACACCATCCTCGCTTGGCCCCAGCGGTATGCCGGCCGCATCACCGAATACGAACGGCATTCCCGGTGGGCGATGACCAGCCGCCCACAAAGCGCGGGGCCTTGCCCGCTGCCCCACGACACCCTGTATCGGTTTGAGCAGGGTGAAAATGGCAGCTCGTTGACGATCACCTGCGATTTCCAGTGCGGCGGCCTGCTGGCCTTCCCGTTTGTCCCGCGAATCGTCGCATGGTTCATGAAGCGAACGATTGCGAACCTGCTTTCAGCCATCGCAGCTCGCGTTGGCACTGTCCAAGCCGCTTGACCTGGCAGCAAAAGGAGGAAGACCACATTCCATGAAAAAGTCCATCCGCTGCTCGGTGTTGCTTCTGGTGCTGGCATCCACCTTTGTCGCCTGCGATCCGCCCAGTTCCAAAAAGCAGCCAGCGGCCCCTGCCAAAGCGCCGCCAGCCCCGGAGAAAATCCGCGTGGCATATGCGCCCGTAGTGCTGAACATCCCACTTTACCTTGGACAGAGCCGCGGCACGTTTCAGAGCAATAACATCACCCTGGACACGAAGGTTTTCACCAGTGCCAATGAGATGATCAATGCGGTTGTAGCTGACCAAGTTGACGCAGTTACAGGAGTTTCGTTGGTGCCGATTCTTAACCTCGAAGTCCAGGCACCCGGTCGCGTGCGGGTGGTCTTGCACAGCCAAATGACAGACGCGCAGCCATACGACGGCCTGCTGGTAAAGTCATCCAGCGCGCTTCAGAACTTGAACGATTTGAAAGGCCACAAAGTTGGCCTTTACCCTGGCACAACCGCGCTCAACCTGCTCAAGGCATTCGTGAAGAAGAAGGGTATCGCCCCGGAGAGCATCGAATTCGTCCAGTTGCCACCCGCAAGTCACGTCTCGGCACTCCAGGCTGGCGCAGTGGATGTCCTGTTCGCCTACGATCCCACGCTTACGACCCTGCTCCAGCAGGGGGGATTCCGCCGGCTGCATGGTTCCGTATTTGTTGCGATGCTGAACCCCAGTCCGATCTCCTCGAGCATCATCTCCCGGAAATTTGAGCGCGAGCATCCCGAGGCCGCCCGCCGCTTCGTGCAAGCCCTGGACCAGAGCGTGAGAATGATCAGGCAAGACCCGGCAGGGGCGCGTGCGTCATTGACGAACTACACGAAGCTTCCCCCCGAGGTTGTGCCGCATGTGAATTTGGTGGCGGACACTCTTTCCACCGAAACTAGTGAAAGCAGCCTGCAGCAGTTCATCGACCTCATGGTGGACATCGGTGAACTGCCCAGGAAGGTGAGCGCAAAGGATTTGCTGGCACCCACCCGATGAGCGACCCAGCCCTTGCCGTCACGATTCGCAACCTCGAATTTGCCTACGGCAACGGGCACGACTCTCAGCCAGTTCCGCTCTTCCGCGAATTCAGCCTTGGGATCGCGGCGAGCACGGTCGTGGCCGTGATGGGCAGCAGCGGCAGCGGCAAAAGCACCTTGGCCAAGATCATGGTGGGCATCCTGTCGCCCCGTCTTGGCCAGGTGGAATGGGGCGAGCAGTTCCGCCTGCCCCGGGAAGTCATCTACACCGACCAGTCGCCAATCAATTCGGTCTTCCCCTGGCAGCGCGTGCGGCAGAATCTTGAATGGCCGCTGCGCAAGCTCGGCTGGGCCGCTGGCGACCGCGCGGAGCGCGTGGATTACTTGTTGCGCCTCTTTGGACTGACCCACCGTGCCGGCGCCTTTCCCGCTCACATCTCCGGAGGCGAGCTGCAAAGGCTGGCCGTGGCCCGGTGCCTTTCCTGGAAACCGCGCTGCATGATCCTTGACGAAAGCCTCTCCGCCCTGGATCGCAACACCAAGGAAACCATCATTGCGGGGCTGCGCACCCTCGCGGTTAACGAAAGCATGACCGTGGTGCTCATCACCCACAATCTCACCGATGCGCTGGCACTCGCCGACCGGTGCGTGATCCTGGGCCAGCGCCCGGTTCAGATTCTCGGAGACCACCCTATTGCGCTGCCATTTCCACGCGAGGAGAACTCCAGCGCCTATCGGACTGCCCAGGAACCCCTGATCGAAATACTCCGGCATGGGCACCTCTAAATCCAAACTTGCACCGGTCGTCGCCGTTGCCGTGCTCATCCTGCTGTGGGCGGGCATCACCGGCTCAGGTCTGGTCGATCCGCTAATCCTGCCAACGCCGGCCAAGGTGCTTGCCGCCCTGTTTCAGCTCCTCACGCCATCCGAGCTCCTGAAAGACCTCCTTCACACGGTTGGCCGGGTGACCGCCGCGCTTACCGTGGCTACGCTGATAGGTGTGCCGGTTGGCCTGTGGCTTGGGTATCAGCAGCGCATCTACGCCTTGATCGAAGGCCCGGTTCACGGCCTGCGTTCCATCCCGCCGACGGCCTTGTTCCCGCTCTTCCTGATTCTGGTCGGTGTGCGCGAGAGTTCGCTCGTCGCGATGGCGGCGTATCCGTCCCTGCTGGTGATTTTGATCAACACCATCAGCGGAGCGCGCCTTGCCAATCAACGTCGCTTGCAACAGGCGCGCGTCCTTGGACTTGGTCCATGGACGATTGCCACCGAGATACTGTTTTGGGAAAGCCTTCCCCACATCCTGGCTGGCGTGAGAATCGCAGCCAGCTACGGTCTGGCGCTTTGCATCGCTGCGGAAATGTTCATCGGAATCAGCGCGGCCGGACTTGGGCGAAAGATCTTCGACTATCAAGCCGCCTACCGCATCCCGGAAACCTACGCCGCAATTTGCCTAGCCGGTGCGGTGGGGATCGGGCTTAATGGCGTTGTGACCCTTTTGGAAAAGTCCCTTCTCCGCTGGGTGCCGCTTGCGCATGAAGAAGACGCGTAACAATTCGGAGGTGCCAGAGTCCAACCACCTCCCCCGTGAATCGCTGCTGCCTCCTCACATGGAGGACTTGCTGCTGTCGCCAATCGAGGTGCCGAGTTCGTTTAACGCTGACTTGGAAAGCTTTCACAAGTCGACCGCCGAAATCATCAACCACACGATCGCGAAGGCCATCAGCGACGAAGTGTTGCCGAGAACCATCCGCCTAGCCCAATTTACGAGCGTTAATCCGGAAAACAGTCGCATGGAGTTGAAGGCCCCGGCCTTGGTGCGCAAAGGCGTGAAAGCTGGATGGGAATCTCTAGTGAAGCGGTTCTGCTACATCGCAGTCCACAACCTGAAGGAGAACCGTTTTTTTTACCAGCGGGTTGCTAGTTTTGTCCATAGCCCGCACGGGACGATATTTGTGATTCAGGGGAACCTTTCGCCAGAAGAGCAGGAGAAGAATGAGTTGCCGGAAATCCCGCTGGTGCATTTGGTGCATTTGAAGTATCGCGCGGACCCAGTGGCAGAAGGCGCCTTTGCCTTTCTCGACGACGTCAGGCTGGAGGAGGCGCGCGCTCCCACTCAGAGCAAAACTTTTGGGTGGTTCAACTTGAACGACATCACGAAAAGAGCTGGCAATCAAAAGCCGCTGCGACGGCTCCCAGAAGGCCTAGTGTGGGGAAGGCCGGGAATCCCTAGACTACAATGCAGCCACGCAATGGGGCGGGCTTCGCACGAGCTTAAGAAACTTGAGGAGTCGATCAATGAAGACAGCGAATATCTCGCGCGCATTTTCCCATCCGCGTGTTGTGGCAACATCGTCCTGTGCGCCCCCCGCCCAATCCATTTCGAGCACCCTGCTGAAGTCGGCACCAGCCGGCGTTCACTCAATGAGCAGCTCTGGACGTTCGGACTCTCCCTCGTCATTGACAAGTCAGAGCCCCTCACGCCAGACCTGCTGCTCCGATGCCATCTCCTGACGCAAAAGCTGGGGGGGCTGGTGTCCAGTTCTTTCAACCTAGCCGAGAAATCTGCCTGGCATGCCAGCCGCCAACAGAAGGATTTCACGCTTGCGGCGGCCGCACATGTTCTCTTGGGGCCGGTTTCGAATTTCGAGCAATGGCTCAAACGGGCCATCCGCAACAGCACGTTGGACCAGGAATCCGTTCAATGCGCTTTGGCATCCATCTCCCTCGCGAAGCAGAATGCCCACACGATCATTGCGCTGGCACCCTTGGAACAACAAAGCGAGAACGCTGTTTCCCTGGCATCAACGGATTTGTGCCAGTTGATGAAGGGCATCTTTGAGTTCGTGGAACTTGAGTTCAGGTTGTTTCACGAAGGAATCATCAAGGCAGACTTCAAATCCAGTGACGCGCTGCTGGTTGAAACGAACGCTGCCATCTTGTCCGTTGCGATCACCGAGTTGCTTAGAAACGCCTTTGAGCATGCGGCGGGCAATCACGCGGCTGCGGAACCTCCTGTGACGCACTTGGCTGCGGAGGTTCTGGTTTCGGTGACTCTTGATGGCAGTTCCGTCGTGGTCACCATTGAAAACGGCGGCCCAGTTCTTACACAAGAGGTGATCAACTTGCTGAACCGGCCGGCCGACATTGACCTGTCCACCCTTTTAACTCGAAGGAATGCCGACCACTATGGGGTTGGCACGCAAACAGCGAAGTGGCTTCTCCGAAGCAAGCTCAGGGCTCAATGCAGATTCAAAGCCCAGAATGACCGGCTTGTCTGCGAAGTGCGCTTTCCGGTGGCCAAAGATAACCGACTCAGCCCATGAAGGAGACCATCCTCATCGTAGAAGACGAAGACTCGACGCGGAAACTATTGGAGAAGACGGCCAAGAGCGTCGGGGACAGCGCGACCGACATCCGCTTGGCGAGATATTCCGCTGAGGCGATTCAACAGGCGCGCAAGGGCGACATTTCATACTGCGCTCTCGATCTGGGCCTTCCGATGACGTCGGGGGCGGCTCCTGTCGAGGTGAGCCAAGACTGTCAATTGGGTTTTGAAGTTCTTGAAGAGCTTCTGGAACACAACCCCTTCGTTGAAGTGAGGGTGCTTTCGCGGTTCACAGATCACGCCCGAATCTGCCGGCTACTGAGCGAAAGATTTGGGGATGACCCAAGGATTCTGGGTCCTCTGGACAAGAATCATGACACTGATTATCTGAGCAAGGTAGGCGACGATGCAATGGGATTGAGTGCTTTGCAGACGACGCTTGATAGGCTCAAGATCCGGGTGGTTCACCCGCTGGAAAGAAGACTCGCCCGGAAGCTCTGGAAACTCGCAGGAATTCCATGGGAACGGCCTACGCCAAGGTGCGTTACGCCAAGGTGCGTGCTGCGCGGCGAGTCGCAGATGGGGAAAGACGAATGGGCGAAAGCGTTGGTGAAATTCCGAGACGTGCGACAGGCCTGTGAGAGCCGCGTTGAGTTTCAACCCTTTGACTTGGGGCAGATTCGCGCCGCTGGCGATGGGCCGTTGATCGCGCTGTTCGGCGCAAGGAACTATCAGCACATCAAGGACGCACCCGGCCTGTTTGAAAAGGCCACCTGCTACGGGCCGGGCGGACAGCCCAACTACAACCAAAGCAATTTTGCGATTCTATCCGAGCTGGGCAACCTTCCCTCGAATTGCCAGCCGCTTCTCCTCGAAGTGTTGAGAGAGGGGAAGGTCGCTCGCACCGGTGCGGGCAACCCGAGAACGCCCATAGGCTGCGGTTTTATCTTCACAACCAACGCGAGCTTGGAGGAGCGGGTCGTGAGCAGCGACGCGGCGGGCGAGGGGGACTTGCGGATGGATTTGTTCAAGCGGCTTAACCTCACTGACGGTGGCTGGCTCTTTGTCCCAAGCTTTAAGGAAATGGGTGTGGAGGCATTCTTCGGCCACCTGCACCTCGCGTTGGAAGCGGAGGTGGGCGCAAAGTTCGAAATCTCGCCGATGGCCAAAGCCATACTCGAAGATGCGTTTCACGACGGGGATCAAGACTTAACTCAAGCTTCCATCCAGACGATTGTGCACTCGTTTCTGACAGGCGGCAGCAATCGACTGAATGCTGACCACCTCAGTTCGGTCGTTCAGCGCACTCGGCGGCATTCCATTGCGACCAGCACTATGCGGGCGCCTAGCCCTGCTCCCGTGCCTAACTCACAAGGGGACACGGTGCGGGAGCAGATCGAGCAATTGCTTGGCCTCGCCGCGCTGCCAGCGGGTTGGACACGCGATGATTTCGCCCGCGCATGTCGCAGCAAGGCATTCTCTACGCAGAAAGACTACGAAGCCTTTGTCGAGAGGCTCAACAGGCTGGCCGGGACCGATCGCAGCGCAGAGGAACAACGACGCTTGTTTGCTCAAGCAATCGGCTATATCGGGCCAGACCTCCTTGGCTATCTCGGTAAGATCCGGAGCGACATCGTCAGAACAAGCAATGGAGCACTCAACGCTGTGGATCGCCTGAAGAAGCGGAAAGGGCCGGTCGCCTAGCTGTTGTCGGAGCCGGTCCGAGTTTTTACGCGCACCCCGTTCGCGGGTGCGCCTTGGGGCACCTCCCTCGCGTGACGGAAGGCGATGTCGTGTGATTTCCAAGCTGGTGTTTCCACTACGGTGCGCAGTTCCGTTGGAAAGCGGCCTGTTTTCAGCCGTATTTCGATTTCTGGGCCGTTCTCCAATGTGGCACGCGGGTCGCTGAACAGCGTTCACGAGCGCAGTGCGGAACGCCTCCCTGGCTGCGCCCCAAAAACACGGAGGCAGAAACACAGCAGCAAACTATGAACCACAACCACCTGAACAGCCTGGGCAGCTTCGACAACGGCCACCACCTCGACCATCGCCACAGCAACCTGCGCTGCTTCGACAACGGCCACTACCTCGACCACAGCTGGTGCGGCATCGTCGACAACGGCCACTACCTCCAACGCAGCCTGTGCGAGCCCCGCCCACGCGACCACTTCCTCCCGCCTGCCCTCCGCCCTTGGCGCGGCGGTTGGTAGCCCGAGCAAAAAAACAACTAATCGCCTGATGAGGCTGCAAAGCCGGAAGGGCCTGGGAGAAGGTAAGCGAACCTTCCTTCTTCCAGGCCCCATTGTTTGAAAGCGCAGGTCACCCATGTCCAAACACGCCCAACGCCGCGCCCGCCGCGCAAAACATCTCGAAATGCTCCGCGCCGAACTCAGCGACGAGCGCGCGTTCACCCAGCGCGTGGTCGCCACGCTCAACAGCCGTGGCCTCGATTGGGCTCCCGACGGACGGCCCATCAAAGCGGACTTCTTCGGAGCCATCAAAGCTTGGGAGAAAACGGACAAGCCGGCCAGCCTGGCATGCCTCGATTTGGTCGAACGCGCCGTAGCCCAAATCCAAATCAAGCCAGTTGTGAAGCGCTAATCGCAATCCGCCCATGAAAGCCGCGAAGATTATTTTGAATCCTGTTTGCCGCCACCCCCGTTGCACCACCGCCCACATCGAGGGCGAGAAGAATGAACGGGCGTGGGTCGCAGCCGGGTTTGACACCCCTCAGGGAAGCTGCGCGCTGGCCATCGATCCGTTCGAGTCTGGCGAGATCCGGGTTCAAGTGATCCCCAACTACCGCCACATGGCTGGCTCCCTCTCCCGCCTGGCGGCAGATCTGAACCGGAAGCTGAACTGCGGCAACGTGGCTGGCGCATTTAGCCCTACGGATGCGAAGCGCGAGCTCGAGTTCGTGCTCGTGCAGCGCTTTTACAATCTGGAGTTCTTTTGCTCCCAACTGCTCCACCGTGTGCTCGACGACGCCCTCTTTGCTCACGCTCTCGCACTCTCCGAAATTGAACGCCAGCGGAGCGAACGCCTGCGCGGCCAGCGTGACTCAGCCTTGTTCGACCTTGTCACCCAGCACTCTGACAGCAGGTGCATGGCGTTGAACTAACCTCCCACCACCCCCAACCGTGAGACGCATTTTCCAATTCGCAATCTGCCTTGCCGGCCTGTGGCTCCTGGGCGGCTGGCTGTGGCAGCAACCCCCGATCCGTGACTTGGTCCACCGCACGAAGGTCAAGCTGAACCCGTCCGGCAATGGTGCGCCATCTGCCGAACAGCCACGTAAGGCCTTGGCTCCGGAATTGCCACCGCAGACCGCACCATCGGCAAGCGGGGCTAACGGCTTGTCGAGTGATTCGAATGCCGGCGCAACCCTCGATGGCCTGGTCAACAAGCTTCGTTCGTCCGTGACGGTGTTGAGCCAGGAGCTCCCACCTCCGCGCTTAACGCCTGAACACTCCACCGAGGCAGCCAGGTGGCCGGCTTCGCCAGTTGCGGGCGAGCTCAAGGAAGGCGGAGAACGTGGAGCCATGGAGCCCGAGGACTTCGGCCGGCTGTGGCGAAAACTTCAGCAAAATCATCAGATGCTTACCCAGCCATGAACGCGCTGAAATCACTGGGAATTCTGGTTCTCTGGCTGGCCGTGGCTGGCTGTGAAGTTGCGGCGGCAGACTCGCAATCGGACCGAGCAGGCAAGGCCAATGGAAAACAGACCTCTCCATTGCTAGTCGGCAAGCAAGCAACAACGTCGGATCGCTCCAAGTCTGGCCCAATCGTGTTCAGCCCCGCCCAGGCTGAGTCCATCACGCGAAGAGCGCAGCTTTACGGCATCAACCCGAACCTGCTGCGCGCGGTGCTCGACACCGAGTTGCGTTTGAGTGCCGGCCAAACGGCCGACGAGCCGGAACAGTTTGCCTGGCTGGTTGAGAATACAGCCCGCGTGCTCCGCCACTGCCTCGATCGCAAGCGGCGGACTGACTGGGCCTTGCAATACTACGCCGCCGGCAGTTTCGACCCGGCCAAGGTGGGCGGCCGGGAACTTCGCTTTGCCTCAGATGCCATCAAACTCTTCCAAGCATTGGAGGCGCAACAACCGTGGACCAACGAACCGATCAACAACAAGAACAACAAACCAAGCACACGCAAATGAACACATCCATACTCCTGAAGTCCTTGCCCGTTGTGGCCGGGCTCATTCTGACAACCGGCTGCGCGTCCTCGCGCAAGGTGGCGGTCAAGACGGATGCCCCGCCCCGGCCCATCGCCTACCAACAAAGCATCCGCATCACCGATGAGCAGGCCGGCGATCTGCGCAGCACGGCCATCCCAAGCGAGGATGATCCGGAGCAGATTGTCCGGTTCGCGATGTCGTTGAGCAACGCCGGGCGGCACCTGCACGCCGCGCAGTTCCTCGACGAGGCCTCCGTCAAGTTCGCCTCGCGCAACAACGAGTTCGCCATCGCCTGCCTGCAGGGAGCGGCCAACGAGTTCCTGGAGGCCGGCGCAATGGCCGAGTTCCGCAACGCTGTTCGCCGCCTCGCCAAGGCTTCCAACCGTTACCAGCTGGCGGCCTTCAGCGACGAGGTGCAGGCGCTCCTCGCCCTCGGGGCCATCGCCAACGGTGAAACCACGCCCAGCGAGCTGGTGCCGCGGCCGCTGCGTGAACTGTTCCCCGGCACGACCAAGAAAACCCAGTAACCCAACCAGCCTGAAAGAAAGGACATAACCGTATGAAAATCATCAACACACTGATCGTGGGCCTCACGGCCGCCACGCTCACCCTCATCATCCCGTCACCCGCCCATGGGCAGGAGCAGTCTGCCAAAGTCATCAACGACCTCCTCAAGCGGGTGGACTCCCGCCTGACGACGCTGGAGAAGACTGTGGAAGAGCGCAACAAGGACAAGCTCGCGATTGAGCAGGAAAAGGTCCGCGCCGTGAAAACCTTCGAGGAGAACACGAACTCCACCACGCGCCTGGAGGCGCAGGTGGACCTGGTCAACGTGCTGGTGCGCGAGAACGCCCAGGACCGGGCCATCGTCAAGGAGATGAAGGATACCGTGTCCGGCGTCCTCATTGACCTGACGGAGATCCAGCAGCACATCGCCAAAAGCCCGTTCAGCCCGGCGGCGCTTCAGGCCCAGCGCGAGCGGCTGGTCAACGTCCTCAAGAACGCGGGACCGATCCTTCAGGTCATTCAGAACGGCACCGACGACACCAACTCCGTCAACCGCGCCAAGTCAACCGAGGCGTTGTTGGTGCTGTATTACAAGCAGCTGGCGTCCTGGCCGAAGTCCAATGTCAATCCGGCAAGGGACATCGCCCAGACGGCGGACATGCTCGGCAACGTTGCCATCGAGCTGAAGGTGCTCGAAGGGTTGCTGGAGCAGGAGAAACAGCTCCTCACCGCCGATGTCTACCGCCACTTCGCGAAGGCGATCACCGGCCGCATTCAGAGCACGAACCTCGGCAAGCGCGACTTGAATGGGATGAAGAACGACCTGATGAAAAACGCCGTGGATCGCCGCCGCAACTTTGGCCGCATCCTCGACAGCGACTCCGATTCCCCCGGGTTGCAATCCACCGAGCAGGACTCGGTCATTCTCGAACAGATCCGGCGCGGTCGGCTGCCCGAGAATCCGTAAGCAACCTCAACCAGAAAGGCATCACAATGAACATCAAGAAATCCCTCTGCGCGGCCGCGTTGGCCGCCTTCACATGGCTGGCCTCGACCGCCTTGGCCCAAGCCCAGGACGATGGCTTCAATCGGCTCGTCATCAAGTGGACCACCGAACGCGACGCACTGGTCGTGGACATCGTCCGCAGCTGGCTGCGCGGGGCGTCCGCCGACAGCCTCAAACCCGAAATTAGCTCGCTCGTCGGCTTGGAGTCCCGTCTGGCGGTGCAGGGCGACGTGCCGCTCTACATGACGAGCTTCACCGATGGCCGGAATCAGGAACGGCTCCTCGCCGAGCTGGTGCGGAGCTATCTGAAGCGCCGCAGCATCCAGTTCCAGACCCGGGATTTCTTCGTCGGGAAGGAGTTCAAGGTGTTGAAGGAGGAACGTCCCGTGCTGGCCGAGCCGGAGGCAGAACGGAAACCCAAGTTCCGTTTTCAGTTGTGGGGCACCAAGTCCGACGCCGAACCGGCCCGGAAGGAGAAAGGCAAGTAATCATGCAACCGATGGATTCAACACGCCACCGCCTGCCCTTCGCAGCGATGATCTGGCTGGTAGCGGTGCTCGCCGGGACCGCGCTAGCGGCAACGCTGCATCTGGCAGGGGGACACTGGCAGCGCCTGCCACTGGTGATGTGGGAGCTGGTCGTCAAGGGGTTCCAAGCCACCGGGCCTGTGCTGGTGGGCTTGGTCCCTCTCGCTCTCTGGCTGGCCTACATCCTCTTTCGGCACCTCAAGGGAACGGGCGCGGGAACGTCCGGCGATCTGGACCTGGGCTTCATTCAGCGCAATGCCATGCTGGTCGGCCTGGCCGGGACGGTTTGCGCATTGATCAGCTCCACCAACAAACTGGCGGCCGACGTCGCCAAGGGTTCCGTTGCGGCCGTGCTCGCCCTGATCCCCGTCGTTGGACAGGCGTTGGTGGCCACGCTGCTTGGACTCATCGTCGCGATCGGCGCCGACATCCTGCTGCACCTTCGCGAACGCAAGACCACGACCGACCATGAAGACGCCAGCGAAACTTAACCTGCGCAAGGAGCGCGGGCTGCCGGCCAGCCTGATGGACGTGATCCTGGTGATCCTGCTCCTGTTCATGATGCTGGCCTCACTGGCCAACGTCGCCGAGCAGGAGGGGAAGGAGCGCAGCCTGCCTCCCATCGAGCTGGCTTCCATGCAGGATCAGACCGCTGCCGGCCCCGGCCTTTCCGCCAACAAGCCCACCACCATCTCCGTGGCGGATGGGCCGGTGTTCTTTCTGGACAACGACCCGCTTGCGTTGGACGAGCTGAAACAACGCCTCCAGCGAACGCGCTCACACGAAATCGAAATCCGGGGCGACGCGCGGGTTCCCTACGGCGTTGTCACCCGAGTGTTGCAGCTATGCCGCGAGACGGGCCATGCCCGTGTTTCCCTGACCTACAAGAAATCCGAACCAAAACCCTAAAAAGTATGAACGAGAACTCTCAGCCTCACATCGAAGCCACCACCGATGGCCAGCCAGAA
>SXGU01173076.1_pt1 | contig 22079 bp, 12 predicted proteins | sample 3174531 | NCBI WGS metagenome assembly SXGU01 (sample SAMN11356863, study PRJNA531348) | freshwater metagenome | isolation source: freshwater sample F1-140 | place: China: Fuxian Lake, Yuxi | collected 2017-12-25
ATCGTGCGGCCGCGGGCTCAATTCGGAGAAATAAACCTCGCCATCTCGGCCGATGAAAAATTCCACACCGAAAATTCCCGCACCGCCTAAACGATCCGTGACTTTCTTGGCGATCAATTGCGCTTTTTTGAGTTGCGCGGGCTTTAACTCCGCCGGCATCCATGATTCCTGGTAATCGCCGCGCTCCTGGCGATGACCGATCGGAGCCACGAATAGAGTTTTTCCGTTCTTTTGACGAATCGTCAGCAGAGTGATCTCAAGATCAAATTCAACGAACTCTTCAACAATCACTTTTTGGAAATCGCCGCGCATGCCCTCACAGGCATACTTCCAGGCGCCAGCCACGGCGCTCGCTTTGCGAACCACGGATTGGCCTTTGCCTGAAGACGACATCACCGGTTTCACGACATTCGGAAAACCAATCTCACGACTGGCACTTTCAAGCTCAGCTTCACTTTCGGCGTAAAGAAAACGTGCTGTCTTTAATTTGAGTTCTTTCGCGGCGACATCGCGAATCGCGTGGCGATTCATGGTCAAGTGCGCGGCCTCCGCCGTAGGAACACAAAATATTCCACGCTTCTCAAACTCCGCCAGTTTCTCTGTTCGAATGGCTTCGATCTCAGGCACAACAATGTCGGGTTGGTGCTTGGCAATGACTCTCTCGAACTCTGCCGCATCCAACATATTAATGACCTCATAACCGTCAGCCACCTGCATAGCCGGCGCCTCCGGGTAGCGATCAACTGCGATCACCCTTTGCCCAAGCCGCTTAAGCGAAATGGTGAGTTCCTTTCCCAATTCTCCCGCACCGAGAAGTACGATCGTGCGCACGAAGCCAGAGGAAGATTTGGATCCTTGAAGAGCTTTTTGAGCGGTTTTTTTTGTCATGGCGAGGATTCTCAAAAGGTTTCCGGGTTCTGTCAACGACCGCCGACCCGTTCTCCGACCCGTTCTCTGCCCGTTCTCTGCCCGTTCTCTGCCGGTGGAGAGTGCTGCGAAATAGGCCTGATTTCAGGCAGTTATTGCCGCAGCGCAGAGTCGTGGCAAAACTTGCGCAGATCCTGCGAAGAAAGCTTCCGTCTGGCAATGACTTATGCTATTTCCATTCGTTCGTTTAACGGATTTTTATATGTGAGGCTACCATGGCAAAAAAGGGTAAAGTAAAGATCATCACGCTTGAGTGCACTGAGGCTCGCAAAGAAGGCAAGCCGCCGTCGCGCTACACCACTGCGAAGAACACGCAGACTCATCCCGAGCGCCTTGAGAAGAAGAAATACAATCCTTCTCTTCGCCGCCACACCGTTCACCGCGAATTGAAATAAGGCGCTGTCCTTACACTATCTACGCACTGGCAGTTTAGCCGTAAGTGCGCCAGACGAGGCCCCCAGGGGCTCTATTATCTATTATATGCTCTTATTCAAAGACAACGGGCCAGCTTCCTAGCTGACCCGTTTTTGTTTGAGTGGGGAGAGATCTAGTTCCTTCAGCCAGGCTGGCCGTTAGAGACTTCGATCGAGGTGAGGTGTTCATCGATGGAACGCTCAGTCTTGCGTCGATAGAGCGTGCGGCGGTTAATTCCTAAAATTCTGGCTGCGGCAGCTTTTTTGCCGTTGGTAAAATTCAATACAAACTCAATATATCGCTGATTCCACTCCGCCAAGGTCGGCAGCTGCTCACCTACTGGCGAGATCTGTAGAGCCATTGGGTGCCAATTGGCACTTAGTGCGCTGGCGGTTTCGGTGTTGCTAATCGTATTGATCATTTTCTTACCCCCTACTTTTGAGACCTATCTAGAGTCACCGACAAGAGACAAGATACCTCGAGTGGGGCGAATTACAGTAGTTTAGTTTTCTTAATACCAAGCAGTCAGCGCTCACCTGGTTGCCTCTGTTTGGGGCGCGTTTTGGGGTTTGCTATGGTTTTTGCTACGACTCCTCAGTACAAACGAGGCAGTTCATATGCAAGACAGGATCGTAATTATGGGCAACAGAGCGGCACCACTGTCAAATTGTCAGCGCTCAGGGCAAATTTTCCGCCTCTCATCGGGAGCCACCTGGAAAAGCCAAGACCTAACGCGCAGATGGCGAAACTCTCTGCGTTTGGGCTTAAACATAGATTTTGAAGTAATTACTCGAAATCGGTTTGACCGCCTCGACTCCGCTCTTTACTTTCGTAGCTGCTCGAAAAGCTTAAACAAGGACTCATCATGTCTCACCTAATCCATCGCAATCAGCCACATTCGCAGTTTCGTAAATCTGGCGCCCGCCGACCGCTCTCCTTTGTGCTCCTGACTCTGGCGCTGTCTCTAGCCACTTGGGCTGGGCTCGCTGGCTCGGTGCTCGGCTACTCACGAACAGCGAAAGCAGGCGTCGCAGAGACCAAAGTGGTCGAGATCAAAAGCAACAAGCTCCACATCAACGGTCAGCCGCAACCGCAGCTCTTCGGCGGCGAAGTTCAGTACTTCCGCCTGCGTGCCGGACACGGGCGCAACATCCCTCGGGAAAAAGTCTTGGCGCTTTGGAACAAGGTTCTCGATGCCTACGTCGCCACCGGTGCCAATTCCATCAGCTTCTATATCCCGTGGGACTTTCATGAATACGCTTCAGGAAAGTTTGATTTCGACGGCACTGCCGACGACGATGGCGATGGTCGGCCGGACTTCCCGTCGCGTGATGTGAAATCATGGTTTAAGTTGATCCAAGCGCGCGGCATCCACCACATCATGGCGCGCCCGGGGCCTTATATTAATGCCGAATGGGGCTTTCTTGGCTTTGGCGCCATTCCTCTTTGGTTTCATGAAAAATATCCCGACAGCCATATGCGCAATTCGCGCGGTATGCGCACACCTCTTTATAGCTACAATTCGCCGGAGTTTCTCGCGGCCACTAAGAAATGGCTGACAGCCGTCTTTAAGAATGTGATGGCGCCTTACATCGGCAAAGGTAAACCCATCGATTTTCTACAAATCGACAACGAAACTAATTTCATGTGGCAGTCGATGTACAACCACGACTACGGTCGACGTTCGGTCGCTGACTATCGCCTGTTCTTGAAAAAATCCTATCGCACGATCAGCGCGCTCAATACCGCCCACCAGCGTGCGTGGAAGGCGTTCGGCGAAATTCAACCTCCGACCGCTCCTGGGAAAAATCTCGCTGAAGAACAAGATTGGTATCGTTTTCAAGATAAAACAATGCATGTTTATCTCGAAAAGATTCGCCGCCACTGGGAGGCACTCGGAGTAAGAGAACCGCAGGTTCTCTTTACACTCGCTGAAAGCTATAATGCGTCTAATGACGGCATTTTGCCCAATTACCTGTATCGCAATGATCCGGGACGCACCGGCATGATGACCGTGAATCTTTATCCTAAAACCGGTAACGGCGCGAACAACCCTCTTCTCAATCAGCCGTTTAAAGCCGATCACGACGTGAAGGCGGCAGATTCGGCGTCGGACTATTACCTTGGCTCCAAACAGGAGTGGGTACTTGGTCCTGAGATTCAGGGCGGCTGGTGGCGTGGTACCGATGTGACTGCGGAGTCTCGTCGACAGACTTACTTGACGACGATCGGCCACGGCTTAAAATCACTTTTCATCTATTATTTTAACGAGGGTCAGAACTGGCAAACAGACTGGGTTGGCAAACAATCCGAACCGTATTACCAGGCGCTTCGCAAAGACCCGCGCTTCAGTGCGATTCCCGAAGCCAATCTCCCGGTCGAATTCTGGAATGAACTCAATGAGATCTTCGCTAAGAATGTCATCGCGGGATGGGATCTCCGTTGGGCACGCAACGGTACTCATACTCCCGATCTCTATTTTGATGCGGCCATTGGTGTGAATGGCGAAATCCGTCCGCCATACCAGGTGATTCTCGATATCGGACAAAAGATCATTGTTCCTTACGGCGAATTCCTTGCAGGCGCCACTGAACTCACTGACGACGTCTGCTTGGTGAAAGATATCGAATCCAACGTACCCACTTCTCTGCCGGGAGTACGTTCTACCACCATGAACTCGGACTGGGCGGCAGGACTCGTTGGCTACCTACTGCAAGCTGGAATTAACCCCAAGATCGTCCACTGGGGTTTGAACGATCCAACAGAGCTCGCCGATTGCCGCTTGGTGATTTATCAGGATAACGGTTTCGCTGCACCGACGCTGATCGCCAATATGAAAGCCCATTTAAAAACCGGCGGCGGAGTACTCACCTTCTTAGGTAGCTCCGTACTGCATTCTCTGATTTCAAAAGCCGCGATCGCTAAAGACTGCGTTGCGTTTGAACCGGTTCCGGGCATGACCGTTGACGGTTTGAAATGCAATGCAGGTACTGGATTTGTTTACCAGGTCCAAAAACCCCTCTACGCATCGTTCAACTCCGATGATTACGCCCGAATCAGCGATGTCCCTGAGCGACGCCAACTCATCGAAGAAATCATTACTCGGTTGCAGATTATCCCACACCTACGCATTGCCGGTGGCGGCGATCGCATGGTCGCCTTTGGTCGCCGGGGCGAAAATAAGAGCCTACTTTATGTAACAGTAAAGAGCGGCCGCGAGCAGCCCGTCCAAGAGCGAGTCATCTGGTCGGGCGCTGACCCGGGTCTGAACTACAAGGTTTTGCGCCTCCTGGATGAAAGCTCAGCTTTTCTTTCTGGCAAACAATTGATCGAACAGGGCTTCGACGCAAACATGGCGGCTCACGGCAGCGATGCGTTCTATATCGAGCCGATTCTCAACAGGTAGCTGGTAAGATAAATGGCCAGATAGTTGGCCAAATGACCTGCAGATAACTTGCCCTCAAACCCAGGCTTTTGGTCTGGGTTTTTTGCTTGATGGCATCTAGTTTTTGGTTTTTTCTCGATTCCCGACCTCGGTTTACTGAATGCAATTCAGATGTTTGCCGATAGAGAATCGAATATGAGCTACCAGTTAATTTACGATTGCGTACAAGAACCGATTGTTGTGGTCGACCAAGATGGCTTGGTTCGCTACGGCAATCATGCAGCTTCACTGCTGCTGGATGTAACTCAGAAGCGACTCGCTTCTGGGCGTCCGCTGGATAGTATCGTTGACCTCAATCCGAATCCACTGAGTTTTGGCTCAGGGCTTTCGGCCGTCAAAGAAGAAACCAAAATTACCGAAGTGCTTTTTAAACTCCCCAACGGTCAAAGCGGCTGGGTACAAGTGGCTTTGCAGCCACAACCTGAATTCCTCACGCGCGAAGTCGGCTTCGGAGATCGCTGGATCATTTCCATGCGCGACGTCACTTTGGAACGCACACTGCATTCGAAATACCGCGGAGAACTTGATCAAAAAGAATCGGTAATTTCCGATTTGCGTGAGGCCCGCACTAAGCTTGAAGAGTACTCACATGGGTTGGAAGCCAAAGTACAGGAACGCACCAGTGAACTCAGCGAACTCAATCGCCTGTTCAAAACGATTCTCGACAGTCTCGGTCAGGGCATCCTGGTTTTCGATGTCAACGGCAAGTGTCTTAAGGTCTATTCGAAGGCATGTGAGTCACTTTTCAACGTCAAACCGGCCGAACTTATGATCGAGGAAGTGCTGGCTCTCAAGGACAAGGAAAAGAACAACTTCGCCAACTGGCGAGCTGCGGTCTTTGAGGATCGTCTTGATTTTGAAGACATGGTTCCACTCGGCTTGAAGAGTCTGGACACAGCCGCAGATCTTACTCTATCTCTGGATTACGCGGCCATGCGTGATGAAAACGGCGTCTTACGGGGTGTGGTGGTTGCTGCCACCGACCGTACGCGCGAACGCCAGGCCCTTAAGCGTGTTGAGGAAGAACGACTCTTCGTTGAGAAAATTCTCCGTCTAGCGAAAAACCGTAACGCCTTCCGGATGTTCCTACGTGAAGCCCGCACCCGATTCCGCGGGCTCTCCTCTCCGGCAGGTAAGGCGCTCGATGAGATTTTGCGCGAGATTCACACCATTAAAGGCGGCGCCGCCTCCTTTAGCTTAAAAACCCTGGCAACGGCCTGTCATGACCTGGAAGACCTGGTGGCGGCGACTAAAGAAACCCATCGCGACGCCTTGAACAAAGCACTCACAGAACGTGGACCAACCCTTCTTAAGATCCTCGATGAGGAGGTCCACCGTCTGTCGCAAGTCTTTGGCACCATCGATGATGATAGCGTCGATCGAACAATTGAAGTATCGCTTGCCACAATTCTCGGCTGGAGTCTTGACTTACTCTCGGTTCGCGATCTCTCGGATGCTCACGCGATCGGCGAGGTCATCCGCCGCGTCGCTATGGAAAAACCCATAGCGCCGACTTTCGAACACTTCGCCGTTTCACTGAAGGATCTTGCCAAGCGCGAAGGAAAAGTGGTTGAAAACTTTCTCATTGAAGGTGGCAACCTGCGGGCGCCGATTGAGCACTTCCACTCGCTCTTTTCATCTTTGGTTCACGCACTCAGAAACTCCGTCTATCATGGCATCGAATCCCCTGAGGAGCGTAAGCGTCTGAAGAAACATGAAGGCGGCACGATTATTTTGCGCTTCTCGCGATACGAAGGTATTGAAGATGACAACCGCCCGTGGTTACGAATTGATATCTCAGACGACGGTCGCGGCATTGATCCTGAAATGATACGCAAGAAACTCAAACAGATGGGGCGCGGCGAATTTCAATCAGTTTCCGAGTCGGAACTGATCCAAGCAGTCTTCATCGATCAATTCTCAACCAATGACAAAGTCGACACGATTGCCGGACGCGGAGTTGGTCTTTCAGCGATTGAAATTGAAGCCAACCTTCTCGGCGGCGAAGCCTCGATTAAATCAACCAAGGGCCAAGGCACGGTTTTGACGGTGCGTGTTCCGTTCCCGACAGCCTGGTCCGAATACGAACGAAAAATCCTCGGCGCTGCTTAAAGCGTCTGACAATGTCCCTCGGCGCTGACGCTCGAACCAAGCGCATGACAAAGCCGTACAAATGTCATGTGCGCTGTGCGCCAGCCTTCGACTTCATGAATCTGCGCCTGAAGAAGGCGATCAAGATCATAAGCTAGTTCGTTAGCACTCGCCCGGCCGATTCGAAAGCGCTGAAGATTGTCCGCGTAGAGCTTTTCGGTCAGTTTGACGTTCTTCTCTCTGGTTTGTGCCGCCTCTCGCGCCTCACGAAACGAACGTCTCAGTTCATCAACATCGGCCGGCGCTTGCCTGCGAACCGCCTCGAGCGCCAATACCGCTTGCTGTGCTTGCGCGGACTGCAGGCGATAACCAGCCAAGTCTTGAAAGCCGCTAAAGAGCGGGATCGAGAGAGTCAAGAGCGCACTCCAGTCACTTCTTCCAGATTGCGCCAAATCAAGACTGCCGTAGGTCGCACTAAAATCAACCGTAGGTAAAAGCGAGCCGAACGCCTGCCGCTCTTTGAATTTCACCGCATTCAACGACTCCGTCAAAGACATCCAGTCGGGCCGAGTGTCGATACGAAATGCCGCTTCTTCGAGCTTCGCCGCTTGCGTGAGCGATTCCTTCCATGGCCAAACTACTTGCACCTCATCGTGTCCGAGAGCGCTCACCAAACCAGCACGCGCCACCGACTCCTGCCCGCGGGCATCACTGAGTTTTGCCTTGATATTATCGAGGTCAATGGCGACCTTGTGAACCTCTTGCATAGGCAAAAGGCCACGCGCGAAACGTTCATGGGCAATACGCAAAGAATCTTGTTTAAATTCTACGCTACGCTCAGTGATCTGTCGCTCCAGAACCCTGGCAATGTAGGCAGTAAGAAAATGCACTGCCTCGTTCTCAGCGTTCTGTCGTTCCACGCTTAATTGGTGTTGACTGCTCGCCAAGGATTTCTCGGCACCGCGCAAACCCGCAAGATCACCACCGGAGCGAAAGAGATTGACCGAGCCCTTTAAAAGCAAGCTCGAGCTCGTGGCGGTTTGATTCGAAGTATTCAAAGAGGTAACGGTATTTGCCTGACTGTAATCAACCTCAACCTTCGGTACAAAGGCACCATAGGCCTGCAGACGCCGATGCTCACTCTTCTCGACTTCAATTTTTTGCTGCGCCACCTTGAGGTTTCTCTCCACGATGCCTCGAAAAGCGCTTTGGAAAGCAAGTGGCGAAACCTTCTCGGCACGCGCCTCGTTCAGAAAAGCTCCACTCAGAAAAATAGCTAACACCATCGGTAGTGCCGTAGTCGCGCCGGTACTGGCTAGCTCCACGCATCTCGCTTTACGGGCCGCACTCCATTCAAGCCAACTCACCTGTAAAGCCGGAACGATAAAGAGCGTGGTCACCATGGAAAAACTCAAGCCCCCGGCAACCGCGATTCCTAAGGGCTGAAGAATTTTGCCGCCCTCGCCGAAACCCATAGCGATCGGCAACATGCCTAAACCCGTGGTCAGCGAAGTCATCAGAATCGGTCTGAGGCGTACCCGCGCCACTTCCAGTGCTGCCCGTCTTGGCGCCACCCCTTCGCGAACCTTACGCTGTAGAAAATCAACAAGAATAATAGAATTCGCTACCGCAAGTCCGTTGAGTAGAATCACTCCGAGAAGAGAGTTCAATGAAAGCGAACTTTGAAAAACGAAAAGTGAAGTCAGAACACCAATAAAACCCAATGGTACGGCGACCAGCACAAGAAGACTGTTCATGATGCTTCCGAACTGGAATACCATCGTCAAAAAGATAAGTGCGATCGACAAACTCACCGCAACAGCCAGCTGCTTTAAGGCATCATTTAGTTCAACTTTAGCATCCTCGATTTGTACGCTAGGCGCTGCTTGTGTAGGCGGCGCAATTGTACCTGCCACCGCTTGTTGGTCCGCTTTCACCTTTGGCCAGCCTTGAATCAACTCAGTGGCCTTACGTACCGATTCCTTGGTCTTGAGCTCCTCGTCTTTTCCGCCGCGGGCATAGATGATGTAGGCTTCGCGACCATTCTCACGGCGAATTGCCGGGGCCGCTCGCTCAACCGTAAAGGTCGCAAGTGCTTTGAGTGGCAGAATTCTACCGCCGACTCCAACTGGCAAGGCGCCAAGCTCCTCTGTGGTGGAAACATAGGACATCGGAAAGCGGATGAAGGCGTCCATGGTCTCACCATCAATCTCCACCTTCGTCAGCACTTGACCATCGGTGGCCGTGCGCGTGAGTTCAGAGAACGATGCGAGCGAGAGGCGCGCACCTTGCGACGCCATCAACGGACCCAGGAAAACAAGCTGCTCTGTTTTAGGACGGATCCTTAAGGTATCCTCGCGCTGCGTACCAGGCTCAACGTGCGTGCGGGTAAAAATCTTTTTTTCCAACATCGCGATTTCGATATCGCGAGCCGTGTCGTTCATGGCCTCGCGATGATTGCCGCGAATCGAGATTTTAAAATCCGGTGGATCTGGCAGTTTCATCTCGGCAGGATTCCAGGCCTCGGCATAAAAGTTAGTCAATGGCGTATTGGGAAACTTTTCTTCCAAACCCTTTAACACCGAATCCATATCGCGCTTGTTCTTGAGTCGCAGAAGTATCCACGAGCTGTTGGCACGCGGAATCTGCGTAAAGGTATAAGAAACCTTGTCGCCGAAGGCCCGCATGATATCATTTTCGATTTGATCGGTTTGCGCCTCCATCTGGCGCACCAAGGTATTGCCGCTGGTGCCGATACTCAAAAACACCGAATCAGTGTCAGGCTTTCCTATTACCTCTCGCGGCAAGTTCGGTAGAACCAACGCCATCAGAAGTACGAAGACCACGCCAAGACCACCCATGACCGCCAGCCTGAGACTTGGGCGTTCAAGAAATACGCCTAAGGCAGAAGCATAGGCGTCTTCGAGGCGACGCAGCGGCGCATCGAGGAGCGAGGGTTTTTCGTGCAAGACCCCGGCGCGCATCACGTGCAGGCGAATCGTCGGCACCAACACCAAGGCGACCACAGCCGAAAAGCCGTGAGAAAAAACGACCGCTTTAGCCAAATCACCAAGAATGGCATTACTCAGCTCAGAGGTAAAAGCCAGGGGCAAGAAGACCACCAGCGAAGCGATCGTGCTTGCAATCACCGAGAACTGAACTTCTTTGACCGCGCGTACGATCACGGCAAGGCGCTCTTCGAAAGTCAACTTTGCCGCACGCTCATGGCCGAGTTCCTCGAAATGACGGAAGATATTCTCCATCACCACCACCGATGCGTCGACGTTCATTCCCGCCGAAAGCGCCAGTCCACCCAGCGAGATAAGATTTAAATTCATGCCCGTCATGCGCATCAAAATAACCGCCAACACCAGACTCAGCGTGATCTCGATGGCCGCGGTGATGACGTTTTTTATGTTACCGACGAACATGAAGAGAATGAAGACGGCTAAACCAGCCGCGAGGCCAACTTCTTTGGCGACATTCGAAACCGCAGCACGGATAAACGCCGAGGGATCTACCAGATTTTTGTACTGGATATCTTTCGGGAGCGACGGCATCGCCTCTTCGACGATGTGAAGTATCTCCTCAGACATTGCTTTGATATTGCCACCTGGCTTTGGCGACGCAAAGAGAATCACACTCGCAGCACCACTGGTTTTTGTTATCCGCGTAGCATCTAACGGGATCGTCAGATCAAGGTGGGCGACATCACTCAGTGCCACCGAGTGACCGTTGGCTGTCGGAATTTGAATCTGTCGAAAATGCTCGAGACTTGCCGCGAAGCGCGGATACTCGACCGTCATATTAGAGCCGTTGATCGTTAACGACCCGCCAGAGTAGGATTCGATGGCCGAAAGCACCGCCGCACCGACGTGACTCGGAAAGAGCTGCATGGTGGCCATCACTTCTGGCTTTAGTTCGATCAGGACCTGACGGCGTTGCGGGTTATAGAGTTCAGGTTCGGCTGCGTCCTTCACTAGCGCCAGCTTGGGCATCAACGCCGGCTCAAGAATCTTATAGATCTCAGAAAGGGAGCGCTCGTTGGAAAAAAAACTCAACGCTAAGAAACCACCGTTTTCGCGTTGGCTCCAAACCCAAACGCGATTGCGCGACTCGGGCGGTAGGCGTCCAAGCACCGAAGAACGTAAGGTCTCCATCTCGCGCAGTGCTTCGTCGTCACCGCTACCCCATTTGAAATCGACGTTATAATAAACTCGGTTGGCTTTGTATTCGGATATGACCTTCTCGACTTCGAGAGGCCCGCGGCGGATATTGCGAATTTGCTCTTCAATACTTTCGCCGTAGGTTTTCAAGAACGCATCGGGCGCTAGATCATAACCGATCGAGAGCGTGACCGACGGCTTTGAGCTGTTGGGAAAGAGCGAGATCGGCAGTTGAAAGGCGCTCCAAATGCCGATGAACGACAAGACCGCCAGCGCGAGATAGACACGCAAAGGAGTACGAAAAATTCCGGCCACGCTCCACCTCAACCTTTACCAGGATTGGTTTTCGAAGCCTCTCCCTCTTTCGCCTGCACTTCGACCGCTTCGCCATCGGCCACGAAGGCACTCGAACGCTCGATGATCTGATCGCCGTCTTTAAGTCCCTTGGTGATCTCGACAAAACCGGCCTCTTTACGTCCCAATACCACGGGTACCAACTTGGCCTTGCCCTCGACGACTGTACGCACATAGGGATCTTTGCCACGATAGGTGATGGCACTGTCAGAAATAGAAATACCTTTACGGATATTCACCCGAAAATACACTCGCCCGATCACGCCCAACGGCGGCAACACATTGCCTTTTTTATTCGCAAGCTCCAGCTCACAACTTGCGGTACCGGTCGCGGGATCCACAAACGGGCTGATGCCTTTTACCTTTAGCGCCAGAACACGGTCCGAACCAGGTAACCGGAGTTCTGCGGAAAGTCCCGTCTTAATGAAACCGACGTCGAGTGAAGTCACCTCGACGGCCACGCGAACCTGTTCGGGATCAGTGACCAAAAGGAGTTTATCGCCGCGTTGAACACGGCTGCCTTCTGTTACTTCGACCTTTGAGACCACTCCGTCAACCGTGGACGAGACCGACATGGGCGCGAAGTTATAAACAGGATCGGTATTACGAATCACTAACAGCGGCGCTTTGGCGCGAACCGAACTTCCGAGAGGCGCAATGATTTTCGAAACCACGCCGTCAGTCTCAGCCACCACCGAAGCACGAATCCGCGGTTCAACCCGGGCCGGATAAGCAAGGTTCTCAGCAAGCTCGCTCAGCTGTGCCTTGGTGGTAAAAACCACCGGCTTTTTCTCGACCGCCGCTTGAGTGGTGAAACCAAAAAAAAGCCCACCCAACAAAACGGCGGACGTCACGGCGGACGTCACGGCGGACGTCACAAAGAAGCGCGACAGGCACTTAAACCTCATCATTCTTTTCTCCCGGTAAGATCTCCGAAACATAGCGGAAAATCGATGAAAACTCCACCACTTGATCCAGCAAGCAGGGTTCGCGCTAGCAACGGTTCGGAAGCGTGAAGATTCTTCCCACCTGAGCCGGCCGCGGTGCTATGATTTCCGGATATGCGCTCTCTTGTAGTGATCTGCCTTTTCGGAACTACTTTTGTGCTGGCCATGGTGGCTGGTGTTCTATGGATGAACTCCGACACGGGCAATGTCGTTAGAAATTATGATTTCAAGCTACCACATGCTCTGAAACAGGGTGAGTTCTCCTTTACGGAAGCAAGCGGCAAGGTCGCGATCGTCAATTTCTGGGCAACTTGGTGCGCCCCCTGCCAACGGGAGCTGCCTGCGCTTTTAAAGTTGGCGGATCATCTTGGTAGCTCCTGTGTCTTGGTCTTAATCTCCGTTGACGAAGATAAACAGGCACTTACCGGTTTCTTGAAGGGTTTTGATCTGCGCCTGCAAAATGTCGAAGTGCTCTGGGATCCGGCCTCATCGGTAGCGGGCGCCTTTGGCACTCGCCAACTTCCGGAAACCTATATTTTCGATCGCAACCGGCGTTTTGATCGCAAGGTGCTCGGTTTTATCGACTGGAGCAATCCTGAAGTGGGCAATTACCTGCTAAAACTAAAAGATAAATCCGGCACCTAAAAAGATAGCCCCTTAGGCCCCAATGCCAAACATCAGGGCTGCAGCGATATGAATGACTGCTGCCAGATACATAAAGACCGCAAAAGGCAGATGGAAAGAATGCCAATAACCGAGCATCCGGCGAAACGTTTCGAGAAGAACAGATCTACGCTGATTCAAGGCATTGGCGGCAAGTAGATAACGGCTCCGTTCAGGTAATCCCGGCACGATCGGCGGAGCCGAGAACAAGAGGCGAAGATCGCCCCAAAACGAGCTCAATAAAACGCCCACCAGACTTCGCCTCTTAGCGCCCTCTACGCCATCTGGAAGCCCGACAAAATGGAGCGCCAACTCCTTAGCTAAGATCAGATCTTGAACCGTCACCTTTTCCCCGGCCTGAACCCGCATCTTCTCAAGGCGCTCATCCATGACTTTAATGTCTTGCGAAGTGAGTTTTTCTTCGCGCAGAATCTGCACGTAAATATAGCGCCCGATCACGCCACTCACCGCCACAATGATCATGCTCCAAAAACTGATGCCCACCAGCCCACGGACTTTGAAACCAGAATGAAAGATGATACAGGTGGGACCGAAAAGTCCGCAAAAAATATGAAACTCCAGCCACCCCGTGAGCGTGCCGATTTTTTTTAGGATCGACCATTTTTTTCGCCAGGTGTACGGATTCGTCATGAGAATGAAACCAAAACCCACGACACCTAGATAAAAACTAATGGGCCTGCCCGCTTCGGTCGACAAATTGAGTTCTCGAAAACGATGGCCATGGGTTTTTATGAAATTTGCGAAACTCAAGCTTAAATGAGAATTCAAAGCCCAGTACTCAAACGCCATAAAGAGCGTCAGAGCCAACCAAAGATAAGTGTATGTTCGCATTGTCATCGGCTTAGATTCTTGCGAAGTTTTCAGGGTAAGTAAAGAAGCCCCTCGACGTTCGTCGCTGCCCGCCCCTATGATGCCCTCATGGAGGCAAAAAGAAACTTAGCCGCTTTTCTTGATTGATTCTCCGAACTTCTTGTCAATATTGATTCCGAGACTCATCAAAAAGGCTTGCGGCATCTCGGCGCCGATGAAAACAAAGAGATAATCGTTTTTGAGCTTCACCTCGGTCCCGTCTTTATTCACCTGCAAGTATTCAGCATGGATCTCTTTGACCTGTGATTGATACCAAATCTCAAGCAAACCTTGCTTTTGCATAGCTTCGATCTTGGCGCGATTTTCCTCGTTGCAACGATCAAGACTCTTACCATGAATCAACAACGTCACCTTACAGCCTAAACTTTTTTTCCCGAGGTATTGGGCCGCTTCAACTCCGGCATTACCACCACCGATGACGACCACGTTTGCGCCTTTGTACTGTTCCGGATCGAGAAGATTGTAGGTCACCTTCGGCAAATCCTCATTCACGAGCCCCAAACGCCGCGGCGAACCCCGAACCCCCATGGCGAGAATGACCTTTCGCGCACTATAGCTACCTTTAGATGTTTGGACATGGAACACGTCGCCGTTTTTCTCGAGGGACTCGAACTTTTCATTCTCCAAGATCTTCATTCCAGTCTTCAAACGCACCGAACTCCAATATTCCAGCAACTCTTCTTTACTGACCTTATTTCTTGAAAATTTCATCTTACCCACAACCGGAAGATCAGCCGGATGGCTCATGACCACCTTTTGCCGGGGAAAATTCGTGACCGTTCCGCCAATGGAGTTTTGTTCCACGCAAAGATAGCTCGCCTTGTTGGCGATCGCCGCAAGAGCCCCCGCCATTCCACCCGGACCCGCACCGACAATCAAGAGATCAAACTGCGCCTCAAGTTTTCGGTCGAGTTTCTTGATGGCATCCGCGGCCGCGAGTGCACCCTGCTTGACGGCATTACGAATCAAACCCATACCACCCAATTCACCGGCGATATAAAGTCCAGGTACATTAGTTTCATAATGTGGCGTCAAGCGAGGAATATCAATGCCGCGGGTTTTGGTTCCGAAGACCAGGTCAATAGCTCCGAATGGACATGCCTGTTCGCATTCACCATGACCAACACATTTTGTCGGCGCCACTAATACAGCCTTATGATGGATCAGTTTGAGAATATCGCCTTCCGGGCAAGCGCGAGTACAGGCGCCGCAACCCGCGCATTTCGCCGGGTCAATTTCGGGATGAAGAGTCAGGGGCTCGCCGGCATTTGACTTGATGGCTTTATCGAGAAGAGCTTTAGCCGCTCTTTGCTTTTGATTGGTTTTCGAGATTCGCCAATAAGAGACGGCAATGAAAAAGACGACTCCCAAGTACGACATGTTATTGGAGACAATCCCAAGAATTTTGCCTAACATCCCGACACCCGCCTCCAGTTCGCCTTGGCCTTTTTCGGCCGAAACTGCAAAAGAGTTGAGTCAAAATCAGAAGGCGAATTGGTTATGACAACTCTTACAGTTCGAGAAATTAGGCATGATGTGCGGCGGACTCGTGACCCCTTGCGCGTCCGTACGATGGCAGTCGATGCACTGACTCGAAAGCCCTCGGTAAACGCCGCTTCGATGGCAATCCGCACACTGCAAGGTACGATGAACCCCGCGAAGCGCAAAGAAGGTCATCGAGTGCTTAAATTTCGAATGCTCCCAGACTTCCTGTAAATGGCATTCGCCACAACTCGCAAGCGCACCATTATGAACATCGTCCTTTTTGTGGCAAAGGATGCACTGTTCGCTGGTGCCACTCAAATGCCTTGGGTCACGGTGGCACTCGGCACAAGAAAGCGTGTAATGCACGCCCTTCAGGGTAAAATTACGATGAAAATCTCCGATTTTTTTCCAATTACTTTCATTATGACAATCACCGCATCGCTGGCCGAGGGCGCCGGAATGCGGATCCTTATGGCAAGGCAAACAACCGCCGGGAATCGGCTTATAACGAATCACCGGAAAGGAGATATCCCCAAAGCGAACACTCTGCCCGCTGATCGGCTTATGGCATTCACTGCATTTCAGGTTTTCATGTTTGCCCTTGAGAGCAAAGCTGCTATCCGTGCGGTGATTGAACTGAGTTTCCTTCCAGCCCTTTTCGCCATGACACCTCGAGCAGTCCTTGTTTAGTTGCCCTGAGTGGAAGTCGGAATGGCACTCACTGCACTCTGCCGACAGCGGCTTGTAGCGAAGTACCGGGTATTGTTTGCCAATGAACTTCACATATTGATTGCGAATCGGTCGATGACATTGATCGCACTTAACGTCGAAATGCTTGCCCTTGAGAAGATACTTGCTATCGACATTATGATCGAACTTCGGCTTCTTCCACGTCTTCTCGCTATGGCATTTACTGCAATCGGCACTGAGTTGTCCGGCATGGTAATCGGCATGGCAGGTCACACATGAATTGGTCGCCAGATTCGGAAACACGAAGCGGTGCTTAACATTTGCCGGTTGAGTTTTAGAGAGCGGCGTGAAGCGCTCATTCGTAGGAGTATGACATTCGTTGCAATTGAGCTTGGCATGAGCATCGCGCAATTTAAAACGTGTTAAGTCATGTTCAAACTCGAGAAGCTTGTCGAACCGTTCGGTCGAATGGCAGGTGCTACACGCCTGCGCGGCGAATTTCTCGCTAAACTGCTGACGGTGTTCGTTCTTATGGCAATCAATACAGAATTTCTGCGTGAAGGACGGAAATTTGTAGACCTTTTTGTTCTCAATGAGATGACAGTCATTACATGAAATCCGTTTATGTTTTCCAGTCAGTGAAAACCGCGTCGCTTCATGATTAAAGTTCTTTTTGTCTTTATCGAGCATCCAGCCATCGGTCACGTGGCATGCGGTACACTTTTTTGCCAACATCGTCTTTGAAAACGACCCGATATGCGGGTTCTTATGACATGTCTCGCAAGTTTTCAAAGCTAGTTCCGGCCATAAATACTTACCGGTTTTTCGTGCCACCTTGGGCTCAGGCTTAAGAGTGGTCTTGTACTCGCTTTCGCGCACCTTTTTAGCGCCGATGACATGGCAGTCGTTACAAGAAACCTCGCTATGTTTTCCGTCGACAACATAGCGAGTTTGCGTACTGTGATCGAACTTCTTGGTCTCGCGCCAATCCGACTCATTATGACAAGATTCACATTTAGCAAGTTGACCGAAACGCTTTGATTTAAGATTTCCGAAAACATGATAGTCCTCGTGGCAACTGACACACGAGGTGCGTTTACCGAGCCCGTGCCAGGCATAGTTCTTAACCACTCTTGTGCCTTGAACCTGTTCCTGAGATTTGAGCCCAGTCTTTAGCTGATTTTTGAGGGAAGCTTTGATCTGAGTTTGAGCCACCCGTGGACTTTGAACATGGCATTTCGTGCAGTCGATTTTCTGGTGTTTTCCCCGTAGAGGGTAGCCGGTGACTGAGTGGTCAAAACTTCCGATTTTCCAATCGTCTTGACTATGACATTTAACGCAATTGCCTCCTCGGTATTTGCCGCTCAGGTTCGCTTTATGGAAATCCTCGTGACAGGTCAAACATTGCGCGCTCTTTAGGTTTCGCCATTCATAAGTCGCGGTCTTTTGCTTTTTATCGACTTTGTGACAATCGGCACACTTAACATCTTGATGTTTACCGAGAAGATCGTAACCAGTATCGCGCCGGTGCGCAAAGCGCAGATCATCTTTCCAGGTACGAACGCCGTGACAGGCATTGCAATCTTTTTTGGCAAAATCACCAGTGAAGAAATGTACGTCTTCCTTCTTATGGCAGGACGCACAACTATTGGTTTTGCCGAAATAGCGGATCTCACCTTTGCGAGCCGAGTGCTCACCGCGCTTTTCGAGATGACACTCCTTGCATTTGATTTTCTCATGTTTGCCCTCGAGAGAAAACCCGGTTTTCTTATGATCAAAATCATTCTCCACGACAGCCATCGTTTCAAATTCCCGCCCTTTGTGATCGCGATGACATTTGATACAACCGTCTTCGAGGTTGCCATGAAAGCCCTTCTTAAGCTCGACGTTCTTGCGGATCTCTTTGTGGCAATCCAAACATTTTACATCCGGTATGCCTTTTCCTGAGGCATGGCACTTTAGACAATCAGTCCCTTCGAGATCTTTATGACCCTCTATCAACGGCCCTGGGGCTAGCAACTTATTGAGAAGCCCCTCGCCGTCGGCCAAAATCTCCGCCGACGGGAAACAGACCAGAGTGACGGCGATCAGCCAAATTCTAAGCAGAGACTTTGTCATAAGGTCCCCGTCTGCGGCGTACGCTCACGAACCGGAGCCAAGTCAACGGGACCAAACCGATAGGTCAACTTGAAAAATGCGCTGAGAATTTGCGCGATCTCATTCTGAGCGTATTCAAGCGAAAATGTGGTGAAGAGAACTTTGTTGGTAACGTTACCGACGGAAACCTCAGCGATCAGCGGATGTAGCACTGACGGCGCACTGGTGTCGCCATCCATTCGAGTTTCTATGGCACCCTGGAGGTTAAGGCCGTATTCCCAAGAACTCGAATAATAGTACATCTCGAAATTCAGTAAAGGCCCTGCGGATACAAACTCATGATGGTAACCCAAATAGGTGGTGATCTCCACTCGCGAAGATGCGAGATCACCGAGGAAATAGCCGAGTTTTGCCTCCTGGCGAGTTTTGTTATCGTAACCTCGCTTACCATAACGAAGTTCACTGATCCATTGCTCTCTCAGTGCCGCCGAGTAACGCAGCCTCAGCGCGACGTCCTCATAAGGTGATGACGGCAAGGTTTCGAGCACATTGCGACTGCGGGAGTAAGCGATCGCATCAACGGCGGAAAGCTGCAAAGAGCCGTCGACACGCTCCGTAAATCCCTGCTGCAAAAGCAGATTGCCATTTTGCACATAGGTACGTGGCACGAAATCAAGATAGATGTTGGAGATGACTCGGCTACGTGCGTTTCGTTGGTAGAGAAGGTTCGAATAAAAATACTGCCGATCCGTGAACCCTTCGACTGAATTAGTCACAAATGCATGCGAGGCATTGAAGAATCGCGGCGAACCAGAATCACTTGAAAAATAAGTCAGGTAAGTGCCGTAGGTGATGTCAGGCGTGTCGTTTCGCATATAAGATGATTCCGGTCGCTTGGGATTATGCCCCCCAAATGCCCCCAATTGGTAAGTCGAACCGAAGCGACTGCCTAATTCGAGACCGTCGACATACACCGAACCCGCATCAGGGAGAGAGAATCTTCCAAGAGTACTGTAGAAAGAGTTTCGCGAATTCGGATACCTGACATTGAGTTCACGCACCTGAAATTCATTGCCACCGGTCAACGAACGCCGCTCACTGGCAAGTTTATCAAAGAAGTCATGCTTATCACGAAGGTCCGCCGTGAGGTCAAAATCGCCGAGCTTGCGAATACTCAGAAAAACTCGTGACGACAGGGTTTGAAAATCATTTGCCGATGCGGTGTCACCGGTATTCGCCAGGTTTTCCTTTGAAATGTAGCCGCCGAACGAAAAGCGGCCAGTCGTGACGGTAGCGAAACTCGTGTGACTCCCGAGAAGGCAAAGACCTCCAGCGACCACCGCCAAGCCTCGACGAACGGCCAGCTGCATGAAAGGGACCCTTTCCACTTTCAAGGATTTGAGCAAATTGCTTGGAGATGCCTCTTGGGCCATTTTATACTTGCGCTGCATGCTCATCTTTGGTCGAGACAAAACGTGTTTTTCGCTAGTTAGCTGACGCTTGGTACCTTAGTTAAAGTGAACGATTCTCAACTCTGTTTCAAATGGTGTGCGCATAAATGACGAAACTTGTCGCGAAACTCAACAAAAGTCGGTATTTCAGATTCTTCGCAAGTGTTCAACTGGCTGTGCCATTGATGCTGGTTCTTCTATGCGTGGTCGCCGCCGCGACCATTGTCGAGTCACGCTATAATTCCGAGTTTGCTCGCCTTGTCGTTTATGATACCTGGTGGTTCGAAGGTCTTCTCATTTTACTCGGACTCAATATCTTCCTGGCCGCTGTTTCACGCTACCCATTTAAGCAGAGGCATCTTGGGTTTGTCACAGTTCATCTCGGCCTCATCACAGTTCTCATCGGTGGTGCCATCACCAAACACGGCGGTGTGGACGGACAGCTGCGCGTGGTTGAGAAAAGCCGCGATAACGTCGTCGTTCTTGATCGTCTCAGCTTAGATCTTATCGATGTTCAGGCAGACATGGCGATCCGGGCTCCGTTTGCACGCCGGGCTGCGCGCCTTACGGCTTCGGACCTTGATTTTTTAAATGAACGCTTCAACTCGAAGATTATCGCCCGCGAATTTTTACCCTTTGCCGCCGTCCGCGAAGGCTATGAAAGTTCTGTCGACGGAGCCATCTCTCCGAATTTTGCCTTGGGATTTGTTCTAGAGAGCCAGTTTTTCAATGTTTCCGAATGGCTCCACTCCAGTGACCGCCCCGAATTACAAATGGGAACAGCCACTTTACGATTAGTCACCACCAAGCAGTCTCCGCCCCCCGCCGTCATCAAGAAACTCGCGCCAGCTCCCAGCCCACACAAAAAGGGCACTCTCTTGGTTGTCGACGAATCCACCAAGGCAGAACTTGCGCAAATCCCTATCGAACGCTTGATTCCGGGGTTCAAACTTCCCAAAGGCCTCATTCTGGCCTCCGTGAAACTCTATTCTCATGCGGTGGTCGTGCAAAATCGACTTGCCGAAGGAGACCAACCGGGTTCGAACCCGGCAATTGAGTTGCAGATCCAATCCGGAGAGAAACTGACTCGCGAAGTTTCCTATGCGAAGTTTCCGGGTTTCTCACTTGCCGCCAGCAAAGGAACGCCGCTTGGAATCAAATTCGAGTACCGCGCCAGCGGTGCGACCGCCGAAACCACCGAGCCCAAAGACCAAAACAAAGACCAAAACTCAAACTCACGCACCGGTAATGTGATTGAGTTTCATGTTTCCGAAAAAACTGGCGAGGTCGTGGAGACCAAACTCTTCAAGAACGATCAACAGGTCGGCGGTTCAACTCTGCGCCCTGGAGAGAGTTTAACAACTCCATGGATGGGCATGAAGATCACCATCAATAGCTTAAAGCGCGGCGCGGTTCGTAAGACCGAGGTCCTACCATCGGCCCTCAAGCCACGAAGCGAGCTCCCGCCGAGCGCGGTTTTTGTTAGTACTGCGGGGAGCACACCAGATCAAGGGTTCTGGCTCGCAGAAGGTCAATTTCGCCAGGTCACCATTCTCGGGCGCGAGTATCAAGTTTACTTCGGCCGCGAAACCCTTCATTTGCCCTTTGCTCTCGAACTTCTGGAGTTCAAGAAGGTCGATTACCTCGGCACGGAAACGCCGATGAGTTATGAAAGCCGTGTACGAATCGACGGTCGCGAACCCGAGCATGTGGTTTCCATGAATGAACCTCTTAAACATGCCGGCTTCACACTTTATCAATCAAGCTATGAAATGCGCCCCGGCGCCCCGAGTATGTCTGTATTTTCCGTCAATCGCGACCCAGGGCGAGTCATCAAGTATACGGGAAGCCTTATTCTCTCGCTCGGCATCATTATCTTCACACTGATGCGGAGTCGTCTCTATAAAACCTACTTCGGTAAACCTTCTTGAAAAACAGGTGGCGTATGTCGCAAAAACTTTTTTTCGGAGTTATGTTCGTCACATTTTTACTGGCAGTGCCAGGAGCGCATGCCTTTCCTGGCTACCAGCAAAACTCTACCGAAAAAAATGAACAGCCCGCACAGGCACCGATGGACCCCGTGCTCGCAGAGGCGGGCTTCAAAGAGACTGCAGGCAAGATCAATACCGATCCAGTCAACGCGCTGGCAGTGCTTAACAACGGTCGTATTAAGCCCCTACAATCTTTAGCTCGAGAGAATATCCTCTACATCACTGGCTCATCGGGAAAGTGGGGGTTGTCGCCGTTACAGATCTACCTCGGCCTTGCGATTTCAGCCACGGCGCCTGATGTTCAACTGATCAATGTGCGCAGTCCTGTATTAAGAGAAAAGTTGGGCTTCACCAAAGATAAACGTTTTTTTTCTTTACGTGAACTCGCCACTTCGCAACTTCCGGCTCTGGCAGAGCCCCTCGTCAGCAATGAACAACAAAATTCGCGATCAATGTCCCAGGAGGAC
>SXGU01165482.1_pt1 | contig 22074 bp, 23 predicted proteins | sample 3174531 | NCBI WGS metagenome assembly SXGU01 (sample SAMN11356863, study PRJNA531348) | freshwater metagenome | isolation source: freshwater sample F1-140 | place: China: Fuxian Lake, Yuxi | collected 2017-12-25
AAGTCCTCAATCTCCTTCTGGATGACTGAAGCGATTTCGTCCGGTTTGAATTTCATGGAGGCTCCTCTCGCGCAAGCGGGCTCTGAGCTGTTTCAGCCGAGTCCGCAGCGAACTGTCATAAACGGTATCGTCCACGCGGATAACCATGCCGCCGATCAGCGACGGGTCAGTCTCCGCTTCAAGAATCGGTTCAAACGCAAACGCCGCTCGCAGCTTGTCGCCGATCGCCTTCCGAGATTCGTCCGACAGCGGCTTCGCCGTCTTGACCGAGACTCGCTTGCGACCACTCGACCGCTCACTTTGAATCCGCGCCGCCCGCAAAATGTTCGGCAACAGATCAAGCCGATCGTGCCGAGCCAACACTTTCAAAAAACTCGTGATGAACTCCGAGCCACGTCCCGCGACAACCCGCTCAATCAGCTTGAGCTTGTCCCCACGATTGATCGTCGGCGAAACCAACAACCGCTCGAAGTCCGCATTCTTCGCCAACACGTCATCGACGAACGACTGCCCCTCTTCCAGAGCCGCCTCAACGCCGACCGTGCTCTTCGCCGCCTCAAGAAACGATTTGGCATAAACCCGTGCGATCTGCATCGCACTCGGATCTTCCATCACGCTCGCGATTTTGGTTTTCAGCGGCTCGGACATCGTCTCACCTTTGGAGTGCGACGACCCAAGTCGTCGCTTTTCAAAACGCTCCGAATTTCAACGCACTTTGGGATTTCTCAGACACATCGCATGGCCATTGCATAACCTCGCATTTTGAAAAGCGGTGGCTAAGGCCACCGCACTCCAAAGTTAGGTCTTCGATCCCATTTGATTCAGTGCTTCCTGCACAAGGCGGTTCTGGTCGCCGTCCGACAACGCTCGGCCGAGGACGTGTTCGGTGGCACCGATCACGTTGGACGAAACGAAATCGAACAATTCCTTCATCGCCAAGTCGCGAGCGTGCTCGATGTCCTCGACCGCTCGCTTGCGAGTCGCTTCGGCTTCCTTGTTCGCCGTTGCGACGATGTCCTGCTTCGTGTGCTCCGCGTCCCGCCGAGCTTCGGCCAAGATCCCCTTGACCTCGTCCTGCACCTTTTCAAGCTTCTTCGCGTGTTCGGCGAGCATCGCTTCTGCTTTGATACGAGCCGTCTCAGCATCTGCGAGCGCCTGCTTCATCTTGGCTTCTCGTTGATCCAAGCCGCTGATGAGCGGAGTCCATGCGAACTTCCGCAGCACGGCCAGGAAGACCAGAAACGTGATGAACGACCACAGCGCCAAGTCCGGCTTAGCGTTGAGCGGCACGCTTGTGTCATGCGTTTCCGCAGGCTTCACCGGATCAGCTTTCGCCGCGGCCGGAGCGGTTTCCTCCGCACCTTCCACCGCAAAAACGGACGGCGCGAGCGATGCCCACGTCGCCATCACCAAGAGGCTGAGCACACTGGATTTGAAAAGCCGAAACATACTCTCACCTTTTTCGGGTGACGAACACAGGAGTTTGTGTCAAAGGGACCAAACACCAACCGGAGCCTCGTGGCCGCAGCGACATCCGCTGGATTAGTGAGCCGGGAACGGAGCACCGTTGCCGCCGATGCAGACGATGAGCGCGAACAACGTGACGCCTTCGATGAGGGCCGCCGCGATGATCATCGCCGTCTGGATGTTGCCAGCCGCTTCCGGCTGACGAGCCATGCTCTCGACTGCCGCTGAACCGATTCGGCCGATGCCATAGCCGGCACCAATGATCGTCAACGCGGCACCGATCGCACCGCCACCGATCAAGGCTGACTCGGCCGCCGCAGCGGGACTCGTCATGGCCACCATGGCCGCAATCGCCAACGCAAGAATCTGAATGCTCTGCTTCACTTGTTTTCTCCTCTGAAACGAGTTTCCGGGGCGAACCCCGTTTGCCAATGAACCGATTTCGCTTGTCGCCACGCTCACCAAGAGCGTGGGTCATTTCCGAATTCCCCACGCTCTTGGCGAGCGTGGCAACGGGTTAGTGCGGATGCACTGCCGTCCCAATAAACAGAGTCGCCAAGAACGAAAAGATGTACGCCTGCAAGAACGCCACACCAAGCTCCATCATGCCGATCGCCACTTGGCCAAAGATGCTGGCGGGAGTGACGACGTAATACAGCCCCGTGTTCCAGACGCCATCCATCGCGATGAAACCCAGAATCGCGGCCACCACCGTGTGACCAGCCATGATGTTCGCGAACAGACGAATCGCCAACACGCCATGCTTGATGAACAGCCCCACGAACTCAATCACCCAAATCAGAATGAACAACGGGGCTTTCAAAAGTCCCGGCACATCCATACTGGGAGCAATCGCTTTCCAGAAGCCAGCAAATCCCAACTCCTGCGATCCGTAATAAACCGTGGCACCGAACGCTGTGATCGCCAGCGCTCCCGTGACATTGATCTCGCCAGTCGCCGACCCTACCGATGGAAAGGCACCGAGCAGATTGCACCACAGCACATAGAAAAAACAGCTCCAAACGAACGGCAGATACTTGTCGGCCGGGTGGCCTGATTCGACAGCCGCATGGGCGTGATCATGGCCATGCCCCGCGTGTCCGTGGTCCTCGTGCCCATGGTCGCCGTGGCCATGATGACCTGTGCCGATTGTCTTGCGGACAACCTCGTCCCGAATGAACAGAGCCAGCATTTCCCAAAAGTTCCACCAGCGCCCAGAAACCGCTTGGCCGGTACGGACTCGCCGCACCATGCCGGTGAAAATCCAGTAGGTCAGAAGGCCGGCGACGATTTGCAGGACCATGAATTTGGTCAACTGCAATCCCATCACCGAGCCATGAAAATTCGGGTCGGTCATCCACGCGATCAGCTTGGATGGCGAGGGCAAGAACGAAACCTCCGGCAATTCGATCTTGATCCCAAAGGGAAGTTCGAAGTGCGGAAAATCGCGAACGTGATGAAAGGTGTCTTCGTGACCAGCCATTCCCCACCCTGTTGTTAGCTCGCCGAAACCAAATCCGATTTCGCCGCCGACTGCTTCTCCGAGTCGTCCGAGGCGAACTTGGGAAGAGTTTTGACCAGCAGCAGCGTCTCAACCATCAACGACACGGAATAAAACACGATCACCCAACTGTGGAACTCACGCAGCCCCAAATCGGGCCGCATGGACTTCATCAACAACACGCCGAACAGCACAAAAATTAACCGCACGCCCGTTGCGGCCAGAACCGCCATCGACTGACCACTTTGACCCGGCACCCCGGAAGCTGCGGCCACTCCCCAGAACACCAACCAACCCGGCGCGAGACTCAGCAGCGCGGCGATCGACAACCCTTCGAGACCTGTCACTCCCGACAACCAATGAGCCGGACCAGCAAGCACTAGCCACACGAGCGCCGTGCTGGCCGTGAGCCAACCACTGCGTCGAGCCGCCAATCGCCATGCACCGCCTGCTGTCACGATTGTTGATCCGAGTCTTGTTGTGGATTCGAGTGCCGAACCGATTGTTGTTCGTGACTCTCAGCCGATGACGAACTCGTCTTTGACGACGACCCTGTTTTTGAGTTCGCCTGCCGCGACAGCCCCACAAGGCTGATCATCGCCACAAGCATTCCCAAACAGGCACCAACTGACACCAACCAAGGTTCCGTTCCCCATCGGCGATCCAGCCAATACCCCAAGCCCACCGGCAAGACCATCTCCAATGAGATGCTCGAAATTCGCGACACCCAAAATGCCGCAACAGCCATCGGAGGCTCGGAATCCTGGCGTGGCATGGAAACACCGCCTCCAGGGACCGACAGAAAGGCGGGGAGGGTAGTGGTGGCTTTCGAGTCCAGCAAGCGTCTGGAGAACACGTTTGGAAGGAATTCTTAGGCGGCGGATCGGCGGCTTCTCACGGCCGGGAATCGGCCTTCGGTTCCTGGCTCTTGCCCGCTTGATACAGCTCCTCCATCTCCTGAAGAGTCGCATCGCGGATGCTGCGGCCTTGAGCCTTCAGGCCCTCTTCGATGAATCGGACGCGGCGTTCGAATTTGGCGTTGCTGAGGCGGAGGGCTTCTTCGGGGTTGATCTTCCAACGACGAGCCAAGTTGGCCACAACGAACAGCACATCGCCGAACTCCGATTCAATTCGGTCGCGCTGCGCCGGGTCCGCGATCGGCTCATCAGGGACGGGAGCCATCTCGACGGACGCAGGAATCTGCGGGATCTGGCCGTCGGCGAACAGTTCGTAGGCGAGTTCATCGATTTCCTCGCGGAGCTTGTCGAAAAGCATCGCACGATGCGGGAAGTCATAGCCGACTCGTGCCGCCTTATCGGAGATTCGGGCACAGCGAGCCAAAGCCGGCAGCGCGGCGGGCAGTCCGTCGAAGATCGAATCCCGTTGTTTTTCGTGTTGCTTCGCACGGTCCCAGTTGGTCAAAACTTCTTCGGCCGTGTGAGCTTTTGCGGTGTCGAAGACGTGCGGGTGTCGCTCGATCATCTTGCATGTGATGACGTCGAGAACTTGCTCAATTCCGAACCGCTGCTCATCGCGACCGATTTGAGCGTCCAACACGACTTGTAACAGCACGTCGCCCAGCTCTTCGACGATCGCTGTGTCCTCCTTCGAGTCGATCGCTTCGAGCAGTTCGTAGGTCTCTTCGAGCGTGAACGGTTTGATCGTCTCCAGGGTTTGTTGTCGATCCCACGGACAACCGGTGGGTGAGCGAAGCTTCGCGATGACCTCACACAACCTCGCGAATGCGGCTCCGACGGATGGCAAGTCGGGCGGCTTTCCAAATTGGGACGGATCAAGTGCGGACATGAGGCGATACGTTGGCAAGCGGAGCCACAGTTCGCAAGCGGTCAGTCCCTACGCGGCAAGGGGACTGTCGTTTTACAGGAACCGCAAAAACGATTCAAAAAACCGGGCCAGCGGTCGTTGTGAGCGAGCTCGGCGGGGGTTGTTGGGGTCGTGAGTTTGAGGCGTCAGACGCGCGGACTGGCTGCGTCTCACGTCACTTCTACGGCCATCGCAGCCGCGAATTCGCGACACCAGCGTAGGAACGTTCGCACCAGTTTTTTGAAATTCAGGCTCAGGCGCGACCAGCGCCATTCTTGCTCCACTTTTTCCAAACCATGGTGACGGAATTGTCGCAGTCGCAACGGCGACGTATACGAAACACGACTCGTCGAGTTGACCGCGCGAGTTCAGCGGAACGGGTGTCGGCGGAATTCGCCGAAGGCCAAGTGAGTTTGGCGAAGACTGTTGAAGGATTCCGTCGCTGACTTGACCATGATGGGAATCTCACGAATTTGCCTGCGACCGTCACCTGCGCGGGCACGATGAGATCGAAGGGTACCTCTGGAAAACTCCGCCTGGGCCGCAAGGAAGTGGCTGGTGCGTCGAGATTCCCGGAGGACTAGCCGATGCAGGGATGATGTGATGAAGGGCTGGAGGGCGTTGATGGACTCGCGCGGCGCGGGCAGAGCCGTTTGGTTGTGCTTCGCGGGATTGATTTTGATCAGCGCAGTGGGATGTCACTGCATTCCAGCCGCGTGTGATCGCGATTGCGTGTCGAGCAAGTTGGCGGCTCGAACCGGCCATGTGCTTTTCAGCGAGACTGGCTGTGGACAGATCGTTTATCCAAAGGGCGCGTCGTTGAACGACGGATTGACCGAGGAAGAAGCCGTGCTGCTCGCGCTGTGGAACAACGCAGCGTTTCAGGAGCAGCTTGTCGATTGGAAGATCGCTCACGGGGATTTGGTGCAGGCGGGATTGTTGCCGAACCCGGAACTCTTTTTTGTCGCGAGCGCGCCGGACAAACCGTTTCGGTACGCGATCGACGTACCGATCGAGGCACTCTGGCTGCGACCGATTCGGATCGCGGCGGCCGAGCGGGAGTCGTACCGAGTCTGTGAACGACTGACGCAAGCCGGACTCGATCTGATTCGTGACGCCCGCCAAGGATATGCCGACTTGCAGTTGGCTCGCGGGCGACTGCGGGTCGCCGAGCAAGCGGAAGAGTTGCGGCAGCGCATCACCAAGTTCGCCGAAGTTCGGCTGGATGATGGCGACGCGAGTCCGCAAGAAGTCGCGACCGCGAAAATCGACTCGCTGCAAGCCAAGCAGGATGTCGTGCGCATCCAGCAGGATGTCGCGTTGGCCGAAGAACGCCTGCGAAACATTTTGGGCTTGTCCGATGACCGCACGCCGTTGAATCCGACCGATCCCGCGCCGACAGTACAAGGCGATTTCGATGCCGAAGTGTTGTCAGCCGAAGCGGCGGTGTCGCGGCCGGATTTCTTGGCGGTATCGCAAGCGGTGGACGGGGCGGCGGAGCGGTTGCGGTTGGCTCAGCTTGGCTGGTTCCGATTCCTCGGCATTGCCGACGCGACCAACGGCACTCGGACGGGACATGAGTTCGGTGGCGGATTCCGCATGACGCTGCCGATTCTCAATCGCAACGAAGGGGTGATCGCGCGAGCCGAGGCCGAATGGGAAAAGCTCTGCCGACAGCGACAGACCATTCACAATCAAATCGTGCTCGATGTCCGGCAGGCTCATCTGCGATACATGCAGGCGCGGGCCGAGTTGGAAGTGCTCGACGGCCAAACGCGCCCGGAAGTCACTGCGGCGATTCAGCGTGCGACCGCGGCGTATCGCGATGGCGACGTCGGCTACATTGTCGTGCTGCAAACGTCGCGACAGTTGATCGACGCAGAGTTGCGTCAAGAACAATTGCACGCGGAATTGCGGCGCGCGTGGGCCGAGCTTGAACGCAGTGTCGGACGGCATCTGGATGCGCCGGTCGTGAACTCGACTCGCCCGCTCGAACGACCAGTTGTTCCCAACTAGCTCGACGCGCCAGCGAGTGCCCATTCGCCTGCTGCAACCACTCGCTGGCGCGTCGTACTGGCGTGATGTGCTCCGATCAGCCTTGGATAATCCAACGAAAGATTTGCTGGAAGCTCGCCCCTTTGCCTTGCGCGAGAATGCCAACTCGGAACACTCGGCCCGCTGCCCACACACTGGCGACGGTCGTGGCGAGTACCAGCACAATGCCGACAATCGGCTGCCACAACGGGACTCCCGGTGGCACGCTCTGACGCAGAATCATCAACATCGGCGTGGCTGGGGGAAAAAACGATGCGAGCATCGAGAATGTCGAATTCGGTTCCTTGATGACGTTCATGAACACGAACATCGGAGCCATGGTGATGACCATCGCTGGCATCAGCAGGCTCTGAGCTTCTTGAGCGTCGGTTACCGCCGCACCAATCGCCGCGAACAGCGCCCCGTTCATCACGACGGACAGAGTCAGAAAGACGATGAACCACAACAACAGGTGCGTCGGAAACAGGTCGGCATATCCCGCGTGCCACAGCGCCACGTAACCGGCCGCCATGTAGATGGCCATGATTGTGATCGACACACCAACCGTTCCGACTAGCTTACCCAGCATCAATTGAACCGGCGTGGCCGAGCCGAGCAAGACTTCGGCGATGCGCCCCATTTTCTCTTCGAGCACACTTTGTAGCAGCGGCGTCGAGCCGACCATCACGCCGATAAACATCAGCATCATCAGGCCGATCGGCACGAGAAAGCTGGCAGCCATGTTGACCTTGTCCGCATCGGTGATGTTGCCGTCTTTGTCGAGCGAGACCAGACCGAGGTTGTCGATCGTTTCCGGACGGCTCGCCCGGCGGACGAGACTGAGGTCGAGTCCCACTTGGCCGAGTCGGATTTCCTGAATCTGATGATTTAAGACTCCTTTGAGCCAGTTGGAGAAGTCGCCATAGGTCGGGCTGTTCGAGTAGTACGCGACCTTCGCGGATGGCATCGCCGGAGTTGCCACGGCCGACGCGGGCTCGGCAACCTCTTCGAGCAGATCGGCGGCAATGTCCACGAATGCCAGCAACTCTTCTTTGCGAACGCGATCCGAAAGTTTGAGCGTCGATTGCGGCGCTTGGCCAATTTCGGCCGGATCGACAACCTCGATGACAAACCGCGGCTTGACTTGCTGTTGTGGGGTGCTGTCCGCTTTGAAAATCTCGTTCGAGTTTCGCTGCTCGGCGGCGGCAACAATCTGCGAGGAGAGCTTTCCAGTGCGGTCGATGATCGCGACACGCCGGTCCGCCGTATCCACCTTGTCCTTGAGAAAGATCTGCGCCAGCGCGCTGCCACCCCACAAAACGGGCAACGCCACCAGCGAAATCAAGAACGCTTTGGAAAAAACGGCCGCGCGATAATCGCGGCTGGCAATCGTGAGCACCTTACGCATGAGTTGCCTCCACGACATCGGCTCCGGCGATGCGAATGAAAATGTCCTGCAATGACGGGCTGGCCACTTCAAAGTGCCGCACTCGGCCACGAGCGGTGAGTTCCGCAAGCACAGCCTGTGAGTCCGTGCCGTGCCGCACCCGCAGTTCTTGAAATCGTCCGAAGTTGTTCACACGTTCGACGCCGGCAAGATCAGACAGGTCGAGCATCGACTCCGTTCCGTCTCCGTTCGTCTCCAATCGCACGCGCAGAATGTCGGTGCCGTATTGACTCTGAATCTCGTCGAGCGTTCCGTCGAGCACCTTCTTCCCCTGAAAGATCATGAAGATGAAGTCGCACATCTTTTCGGCGACGTCCATGTCGTGCGTCGAGAAGATCACGGTCGCTCCGTCACGCTTCAGGCCCAGCACCGCGTCCTTGAGCACTTCGGCATTGACCGGATCGAGTCCACTGAACGGCTCATCGAGAATGACCAGTTTTGGCTTGGCGATGACCGTGCCGATGAATTGCACCTTCTGCGCCATGCCTTTGGACAACGCTTCGACTTTTTTGTCCGCCCAGTCGCCAAGCTGCATGCATTCCAGCCAGCGGTCAATCTCCGCGCGGCAGTCTCGATGAGCAATATTCTTGATCTCCGCGTAGAAGCGGAGCATCTCGCGGACCTTCATCTTCTTGTAGAGGCCACGCTCCTCCGGCAAGTAGCCGATCTGGTCGTTCGCGGCCTGAGAGGATTGCGCACCGAGGACGCGGATGTGTCCGTCGTCGGGCATCAAAATGCGCATGATCATTCGCAGCGTCGTCGTTTTCCCGGAACCGTTCGGGCCGATGAACCCGTAAATCGTCCCGCTCGGCACAGCCAGCGTCAGGCCGTCCACCGCGCGATGAGCGCCAAACGATTTTGACACATTTTCGAGTTCAACAGCCTGCATGGTGCCTCCGATGTTTTCCAAACGATATCCAAAATGGTCCATGAAGTTCGCCACTCACGACGAAATATTTTCGGGGGAACGAACAGGCTTGGCCCCCACTTGCCCGACGCTCCGGCGATTCGAGGTGTGCCAAGGTCACGCGACAGGTTCCATGAAATCTTCTTCGGTGCCGTTCAAGAGTCTTCGCGGCAATCAGCGGTGTGATTACTGTTTTCACTCCCATCCGCGACGAAAGTAGCCACTCAATGAATTACCGATCCGGTTTGTTGACAGGAGTGCTCGGCACGTTGTTTTGCAGCGCGGTGTGCGTAACCGCGTGGTGGGTCGTAAACTCGACAGAGCCGGCCGTGAAGGTGGAAAAGCCCTCTCCGCCAGCGATGGTTTCAAAAGTGCTGAAGGAAGAAGAGATCAATGTCGTCAAGCTGTCTTCAGAAGCCGAACAGCGGCTGGGAATCGAAACAGCGGCGGTCGAGAGACGCAGCATTCGGCAGTCTCGGACGTACGGCGGCGAGGTGATGGTGCCATTCGGCCAGTCGGTACTCGTTGCTGCGCCATTGGGGGGCGAGTTGCAAGTCACCGACAGAGGTCTGCCACGTCCCGGTGCGAAAGTTCGCAAGGGCCAGTCGATCCTGCTGCTGTCTCCGCTGCTGACTCCCGAAGCGAGGACGACACTGGCGGCGGCACGAGTCGATGCCGAAGGACAGATCAAAAATGCTCGCACGCAAGTCGAGGGAACACGGATCGCGTTTCAGCGTGCGAAGAAGCTCCTGCGCGATGAAGTCGGCAGCCAGCGCAACGTCGATGAAACCGAAGCACAAAACGAGTTCGCTCAAAAGACGCTCGAGGCGGCCGAGGCTCGACGTGATTTGTTGATCAAAGCCCTCGGCGAATTTGAACGGGGCACCGGCGCGCCGCTGACGATCGAAGCTCCGACCGACGGATTGCTGCGAGCGTTGAACGCTCAGCCGGGCCAGGCCGTGCCAGCCGGTGCGGCGCTGTTCGAGATCGTGGACCTGTCGCGCGTTTGGGTGCGTGTGCCGGTGTACGTCGGCGATCAAAGCGATCTGGCCGCCAGCGAAGACGCGGATGTCGTGCCGCTGACCTCTCGGCCGGGAGCAACGTTGAAGCGAGCGCGGCCGGTCGAGGCTCCCCCTTCCGCGAATCTTTTGGCCGGCACCGTCGATCTGTATTACGAACTCGCGAATGCCGAGGGCGCGCTCGCACCCGGTCAGCGCGTCGGTGTCCGCATCCCGCTGATCGGCGAGGCCGAGAGTCTGACACTGCCGTGGTCGGCGGTGATTCACGACATCCACGGAGGCACCTGGGTCTATGAAATGACTGCCGAGCACAAGTTTGCACGACGCCGCATCGTGGTCCGATTTGCTCAGGAAGGCATCGCCGTGTTGGCCAGCGGGCCGGCCGTCGGAACGAAAGTCGTTACGGCCGGAGCGACGGAGTTGTTCGGGACCGAAGTGGGGTTCAGCAAGTAGGGCGAGGATGGCAAATTGAAATAGGGCGAGGATGGCAAATTGAAAGTTGCAAATTGCAAATTGCAAATTGAACCGCAGGCAGCAAGGCGTGACCGCGCGGCGCTTCCTTGGCCGCCCAATTCGCAATTTGCAATTTGCAATTTGCAATTTGCAATCGCTTTGCCGTCGCATCGCCAACTCAAGAACGGAGCCGCACCGTGCTGAGTTGGCTCGTCTCGACAGCCCTGCGTTTGCGTGTTGTTGTCCTCGCGGCGAGCGTGTTGTTGCTCATCGTTGGCTTTCGATCGATGCGTCATGCTCCGATGGATGTCTTTCCGGAGTTCGCGCCGCCGTATGTCGAGATTCAAACCGAAGCGCCGGGCCTCTCGACGCAGGAAGTTGAAAGCCTGGTGTCGATGCCGTTGGAGAACGCGCTCAACGGGACGGCGGGGGTGAAGACGATCCGATCGAAATCGGTGCTCGGCCTGTCGTCGATCGTGTTGATTTTCAATGCGGGGACCGACTTGATCAAAGCTCGGCAATTGGTGCAGGAGCGATTGGCGATCGAGGCGACTCGGTTGCCGACGGTGGCCCGGCCGCCGGTGATGTTGCAGCCGCTGTCTTCGATGAGCCGGCTGCTGAAAATTGGCGTGTGGTCCAAGGACCAAAAGTTGTCGCAGCGGGATCTGACCGTGCTGGCGCTATGGACGATCCGGCCGCGGCTGATGGCGATTCCGGGAGTGGCGAATGTCGCGATCTGGGGTCAGCGCGATCGGCAATTCCAAGTTCTGGTCGATCCCGAACGGCTGCGTGCGAACGGTGTGACGTTGGACGCGGTGCTCCGCGCGGCGGGCGATGCGACGGTGCTCGATACGGGCGGGTTTGTCGATACGCCGAATCAAAGGTTGGCCGTGCGGCATCTGTCGCCGATTGTCGAACCGGAAGATCTCGCGCAGACGGTCGTCGATTTCCGAGGGGGCGCGCCGGTGCGATTGGGGGACGTGGCCGAAGTCGTGATCGGTTCGCCGCCGCCGATTGGAGATGCCGTCATCAACGACCAGCCGGGCCTGCTGCTGATCGTCGAGAAGCAGCCGCAGAGCAACACGCTGGAAGTCACTCGGCAAGTCGAAGCGGCACTCGAAACACTCCGGCCGGGACTGAAGGATGTTGAGATGGACCCGAAGATTTTTCGTCCAGCGACGTTCATCGAACGGGCACTCGACAACTTGTCGCATTCGCTGCTGATTGGCTGCGGGCTGGTGGCAATCATCTTGATCGCGTTCCTGTTCGATTGGCGGACGGCGGTCATCAGCCTGACGGCGATTCCCTTGTCGCTGGTCGCAGCGGTGCTGGTGCTGACGTGGTGGGGCGCGTCGATCAACACGATGGTGCTCGCCGGGCTAGTCATCGCGTTGGGTGAGGTCGTCGATGACGCGATCATCGACGTCGAAAACATCGTGCGACGACTGCGGCTCAATCGTGAGTTGCCGTCACCGCAACCGGCGTATCAGGTGGTGCTCGATGCGTCGCTCGAAGTTCGCAGCAGCGTCGTCTATGCCAGTTTGATTGTGACGCTGGTCTTCCTGCCGATCTTCTTTCTCGGCGGACTGGCCGGCTCGTTCTTCCGGCCGCTGGCGATGTCGTACATTCTCGCGATTCTGGCGTCGCTGTTCACTGCTCTGACGGTGACTCCCGCGCTGTCGCTGATGCTGCTGTCGCACCGCAAGGGCGGACAACACGAAGCTCCACTGAGCCGCGCGCTGCGGGCGATGTATCGCAGGGTGTTGCCACCGCTGGTCGATCGGCCGCTGCTGTCAATGGCGGTGCTCTTCACGGCATTCACGCTGGCCGGAGCGGCCTTCACGCGGTTGGGGCAGGAATTCCTGCCGAACTTCCGCGAGACGGATTTCCTGATGCACTTTTACAATCGGCCCAGCACGTCGATCGAAGCAATGCACCGCATCACCGCGCGAGCCAGCCGCGAGTTGCGAAGTATCGACGGCGTGCTCAACTTCGGCTCGCACATCGGCCGGGCCGAAGTCGCCGACGAAGTTTACGGCCCGTACTTCACCGAGCTGTGGATCAGCATCGACCCAGACGTCGATTACGACGCGACGCTGCTCAAGATTCAGACCGCCGTCGATGGCTACCCCGGCCTGTACCGCGACGTGCAGACGTACTTGAAAGAGCGGATCAAAGAAGTGCTGACCGGCGCGGGAGCGAGCGTCGTCGTTCGCATCTACGGCCCGGAACTCGCCTTGCTGCGAGCGAAAGGCAAAGAGATTGAGAAAGTGATCGCCGACGTGCCGGGCGTCGTGAACCTCAAAGTCGAGCCACAAGTACTCGTCCCGCAGATCGAAGTGCGTCTGCGTCCCGGCGCGGCCGAACGATTCGGCCTGACTTCCGGCTATGTGCGTCGCGCGGCGACGACATTGTTGAAAGGTGCGAAGGTCGGCGAAGTCTTCGAGGGGCAAAAGAAGTTCGACGTCGTCGTCTGGAGTACCGAAGAAACTCGGCACGATCTGACCGCGCTGCGGCAATTGGTGATCGACACGCCGTCAGGCACGCAGTTGCGATTGGGCGACGTCGCCGAAGTGAACGTCGTTCCGACACCGAACGAGATCAAGCGGGAAGGCGCGTCGCGACGGCTGGACATCACCTGCAACGTGCAAGGCAGCGACCTCGGTTCGGTCGCGAAGGAAATCAAATCTCGCGTGGAGAAACTCACGTTCGACCGCGAATATCATCCAGAATTCTTGGGCGAATACGCCGCTCGGCAAGAATCGAGCGAGCGATTGCTCTCGCTGTCGGCCCTCGCGTTCATCGGCATCGTGCTGATTTTGTACGTCGATTTTCAATCGTGGCGGTTGACCGCTCTGGTGACACTGACGCTGCCGTTCGCTCTGATCGGCGGCGTGGCTGGCGTGTTGCTAACCGGTGGCGTGCTGAGCCTCGGCTCGCTGGTCGGCTTCGTCACGGTGCTGGGCATCGCGGCCCGCAACGGCATCATGCTCGTCAGCCATTACCGGCATCTTGAAGAAGTTGAGGGCGTCCCATTCAGCCGCGAGTTGGTTCTGCGCGGAGCCGAAGAGCGTCTCTCGCCGATTCTGATGACCGCGCTGGCGACGGGTCTCGCGCTCGTGCCGATCATTCTCGGCGGCATCAAGCCGGGACAGGAGATCGAGCATCCGCTGGCAGTTGTGATCCTCGGTGGGCTTGTGACTTCGACGCTGCTCAACGTGTTTTTGCTGCCGCCGTTGTACGCGCGTTGGGGACGCCGTGGGACAGGTTCGCCACTTGCCGAGTGAAGCGAGACAAAACGGTAACACGGCGATCGGCTGTCGGCGATCAGCCGGAACGGCAAAGGAACTCACGATTACGACGACTCGCGGAACCGACTGCCGTAGCCTTGTGTTGCCAACCGCTGACCGATCGCCTCATAGACAGCCGGGTCGTGCGGCGTCCACGTCGCCAGCCCATCGACGTATCGATTGAACATGGAAAACATCGCGGCGATCAGCACCGTGTCGTGAATCGCTTTGTCGTCCGCGCCCGCTTCACGAGCGATTCGCACATCGTCGTCGTTGACGAGCCGGCCATCGCAGCGGACTTTCTCCGCAATCGTCAACAAGGCGCGCAGCTTGTCGTCGATCTGGGCGATGGTCACGTCTGCCAAGACTTCGGCCACCAAACGAGACTGCTCACCGAGCAGTTGCCGCGCGGCGGCTCCGTGGGCCTGCATTCAGAAAACACAGTCGTTGCGAGCGGAGACGTAAGCCGCGATCAATTCGCGTTCTGCCTCAGTCAGCGACGATGGGCCACGCATCGCGGCTTGTGTGAGACCGCTGATGTGCTGTTCGGTCTCGCGATAGGTGACGAGCAGTCCAGAGATTCCCGGCTCGCCTTCGGGCAGTTTGATGTGTGCCATGTCTGTGCTCCGAATTGATTCAGGCGAGCGGCAGGGCGTCAGCCCTCCGAGTCAATTTCGATCGAATCACTCGGAGGGCTAACGCCCTGCCGCTCGCCAGATTCATTTCTTGTCGCGCGGCTGATGTTTCGCGTTCGTCGCTTCGTCCAGCAGCAGCATGATGAGCGATTGCTCCAGCTCGCGCGGCTTGTAGCCATACGGACCTCGGCCCCCTTTGTAGGCGACTCGGCCCTCGCGGTCGATCAGGTAGAGCCGATCCGGGAAGCCGCTGTAGGTGCGTCCGACGGTGTCGTCGATGCCATCGACCAGTAACGGCAGCGACATCTTAAGCGAGTCGCAGCAGTGAACGGCCGCAAGCGTCCGTTCGGCGGAAGTCTTCGGCTGCGCGATGTTGATGTTGACTCGTTTGTTGGAGGCCATGCTCCAGCCGTCCGAGGGGTGTGCTTCGCGAATGTAAACGGAATAGAAGTCGGCTCGGTCTTTGAACCGAGCGAATAGTTTGTCGATGACCCCAGACTGGGATCGATAGGGGCCTCAGGTGAAGCTGCCGAATACGAGAACCACGGGCCGCTTCCCGAACGAGTCGGACAGCGTGACATTGGCGGTGCCATCGTGTTTCGGCAGCGTGAAATCCGGGGCGACATCGCCCACTTGAGGACCAGAGGTCAACCAACCCATGTCGCCGCGCAGAAACATTTTGAGTGCAACGGCTGGAGTGGACGGGTCAACGGAGGGGGGACTGTTGTCCGGTTCGCTGGCGGGGTTCTTGGACGGCGGAGGGTCCATCGCAAACCGCAGGTCTTCCGGCGTCAGGAATTCGAGTTCCTCTTTGTCACCGTAGCGGAAGAACTCGGTCAGCTCTTCCATCGTGACGCGGCCGTTCGAGTCCTTGTCGAGCCGGCCGAAGAGCTGATTGGTCATCATGTTCTTCATCGCCGACACGTTCATGAACATCGTCGCCGGATTCGGGTCGGTGAAGTCGAAATCCGCAGGCATGACTTTGCTGTCGCCATCACGATCCAACCGCTCGAACAGTTGATCGGCCTTGGCCACATCGCCGGGCAGCTCGTCCCGTTCGACCTTGCCGTCTTTGTTCGCATCCAAATGTTCGCTCATCCAATTCCAGTCGTAGCGTTTCGCACTCGGCGTCCACCAACCGGCACCGGGCCGCATGAAGTCGTTCTTCAGGATCGCGACGGCCATTTCCCCCCATTCAGGCCGGTCCTTCCAATCTTGCTCCAGCATCTGGCCGAGCGACTTCATGTGTTCTGGGCTGAGGTTGCCAAGCAGCTCTTTGGTCAGAGCAAACTCAGACGGCGAAACGTCGGTCTTGGGAGTCGAGCTTTGTGGTTCCGAACTTGCCGAGTTCGAGGCGTCGGCCTTCGGCGTTTCGTCGGTCTTCTTTGCCTTTCCCTTCCGCTTCGACTTAACAGCCGGCTTCGACTCTTCATTACCCGACAAAGTGTTGCCGTTTGTCACCGGTGGAGGATCGTCCGCCGCCTCCAACAATGGGAGGCCAAGCAGACCGCCGACACCGACCGTCGCGCCACAGGCAAAGACTCGAAGCCACGGAATTGTTCTCATGGGGATCACTCCTGGTGTGAGACACAGTCGTCAGTTGGCCGCCCTCGGCCGTCTTGGTTGGTTCGTATTCCAACACGGACGGCCGGGGGCGGCCATCCTACTCTACTTCTCAATTTGCAGTCCGGCGGACTCTGTGATTCGGTTGAAGGAGGCTCGATTGGTCGTGTAGCTGATGAGTTGCACGACATCGCGGGGGCCGACCAGCTTCACGGCAGCGGTCGTTTCGGTGTCGGTGAGCACGATCGGCGACGCGGCCAACTGCCGAGCCAACCGGAACTGAGCACGCTCAGCCGGAGTGAATTCCGACCAGTCGCCGTCGAGCTTGAAGAGTTGGTCGTCGGACCAGCCCATCTCGCGAAGTCGATGTTGAGCTTGTCCAAGCGCGTACCAGGCACGGTCTTGGCGAGCGATGATCCAACTGACTTGAGCTTTCAACAACGGCTTGAGATCACCGCGCGACTCGGACGAATGAATGCTGGCGATGCGACCCTTGCCGCTCGTCGGGAACGTGGCCAGCAGTCGTACCCACTGCGGCAACGCTCCGTCCGCGAAACCTTCGGGCACGAGTTCTCTCGCTTTGGGTTCATCAACCAATGGCAATCGCGGCTCTCTTTGGCGCGCAGTGGCCAACGCCTGCTCCACGTCCGCTCGCGATTCCAGTGGAGCACGGCGGAAGACCGTCTGCGTGGAGGGCTTGCCGGTCTTCTCGTCGATCATCAACGGCACAACCTTGGTGATGATGTTCTGGAATTTCGGCGACGTCGGCGTCAGGTAGTTGTGTGGCTTTTCCGCCGGACGCTCGGTTTTCTCAGCGACCTTCTCGGTTCCCGCGTTGGCACCTTCGGGGCGTCGGCTGCCGAAGTTACCACCACTGGAAGACTGCGGAATCCCCGCTCCTTCTTTCCAGCGGTTGATCGAGTTGTAGCCGGCGACCGCCAAAATGATCTCCAGGATTTGCTTGTCGGTGTAATGCGGGCGGAGTCCGTTGATGTCCGCGTCATCGAGGCGATGCGGTTCGTAGGTCAGCTTGCGAGCGAACGCATACGCCGCTCGCTGAGCCGGTTGGTGTTCCGACCAATCACCATCCAGCGCTGCAATCTGATCTTCGCTTAAGCCCGCGACCGCGAGCTTCGATTCTTGATGACCTAGTCAATACAGACAGTTGTTGGTCCGTGAAACGAGCCAGAACAACTCCACCGTGAAGGCGTAGTCCAGAGTCATGTCGGGATCATTGCTTCGGCCGAATCCACCGCCGCCCGTTCCACGGCCAGAACCTCCCGACCCCTGTCCCTCACTGGACGGCATGTAGTATTAGCGCAGCCGACTCTCGTAGCTCGATCCCCGTTCGCCGAGTTTCTCTCGATCGACCTCGGTCAATTCCGGCAAAGGGATGCGCGGCGTGCGTCCCTTCATGTCCTCAAGCGCTTGCTTCATCACTGGCCGAGTCAACGGCACAGGAAGCGGCGCATCCGCGGCAGCAGCACTTCGGACAATGGCCGCAACGAAGACGGCCGCAACAAAGACAAATCGCATGATGGCCTCCGGTCACTCGGTCTCTTGCCGAAAGACGGTGATGGTGGGTCGGGTGCTGATGAGATAAGCCGCATCCACACGGATCGGCTGGCCGGATTCGGATTGCAGGGTCAGTTCGACAAACTTGCGAAGGTTGGTCCCTTCGTTGGAGTCGCCTTCTTTGACTTTGAACTCCAGCAATTTCTTGCCGGCTTTCCAGTCAACGTCACTCACGATGATCTTGGGTGACTTCTGTTCGAGAGCGGCCAGCGTCTCGCCCCCCTTCCAAGCTTTGAGGGATGTCTCCAGCGACTCGCTCGCGACATCGACATCCAACTTCCAAGGCCCGGAACCGCAACCGATGCAGGCAACCAGCAGCAGACAAACAACCGCTAGCAGGTTGCGCCGACGAACATTCACGAAAGGAAACATGACCATGAGCTCCTCGTAGCCACGCTCGCCAAGAGCGTGGGGGATTCGCAAAAAAACCACGCTCTTGGCGAGCGTGGCTACCAACATTCTTCTGCGGGACTGCTAGAACTCTCCCAAGACTTCCTTGCCGGCACGAGTTCCCAAACCACGCCACACCGGCAATGAGACCGTCTGATTGACGAAGCGAGTGGCACCGTCGCACATCGCGACGTGGACTCCGCCCGAGTGTCGGCTGAACGCCGTGGTCATGATGCGACCGGGGGGATACATGCACGACCGGCTGTTTGGCGGCGCGACGTGGTAGTACATCGTCGTCGAGTGATACGGTCGCAGCCACGGTGCTCCGACATTCGAAAAACCTTGCAGAGCCAGGTTCGAAGTGATGATCGCCAGACAATCGGCAAGCGCTTGATCGGGTGTCGCCGGGTACGTCCCCGGCTGATAAGTGTCCGACTCTGGCGTGCTGACGCCGTTGTTGCCGTCACCCAGAAGCCGCTCTGAGAACGCGGCGGTCGAACTGAGTCCATCCCGAATGTCCCGCCCACCAATGCTGCTGTTCTGGTAGAAAATGCCGCTGGGTGGCGGCATGCCGTAGTTCGTCCCGCCCACCGTTGCGGAGGGAAGCGTGTAGACGATCTCACTGCCGGCGTTGCCGTAATAATTGTTGACTCCGCCAAGTGCCGCGATCGCTCCGCCATCGGAATCGGAAGGACAGCGAAAGCCCGGAAGCTGCTTCGTGCGAACCGGGTCATTGGAAACGTGGTTGTAGGCGACGTTGAAATTGACCTGCCGGTACAAAGCCGGCTGATCCATGAGCGGCAGCAGTCGAGCGAAGATCGAAATGTTGTTGACGTTGGCCGGTGGCAGCAACTTGTTCGTGTCGTGGTAATTGTGCAGTGCCAAACCAATCTGCTTGAGATTGTTTTTGCACTGCGCGCGGCGAGCTGCCTCACGAGCGGCCTGCACGGCGGGCAACAACAGAGCAATCAAGACGGCGATGATGGCGATGACAACCAGCAGTTCGATCAGCGTGAAGCCTCGGCGAACCGCGGAGAGTTTGTGAGAACGAAACATTGCTACGGCTCCAAAATAGAAAAAGGGAATCCATGCGGAGAAACAAACTTCCAACGGAATCTCCGTGCGAAGTTGGAATGCCCCATGCGAAACTTGGCGACGCGTGTTCGTGGCGCGTCCAGATCCATGCGGCGAAAAATCACCCAACTCAAGAACGGCACAGGTCGGTCGGAATGGAGCGATCACAAGTCATCGCTCAGAGCAACACGACCACGGCCAGCGATGCAAGTGTGCGCGCGAGAAAACCTCGCAGGCACGTCGTTCTCGGTGAGTGGACCTAAGCTCGCGGAGGTCGCTTCAGCCGGTGGCTCAGGTGACGAGCCAGCACTTTGCCAGACTCCAGCGACCACTCTGACGAATCGGAGTTCTGATCGCGAATCTGTTGCAGCACGCACGCCCATTCCATCGAAGAGGTCTCGACCGTCGGTCGAGTCGGGAGGGGTGGTGCCTCGGAACGCCGTGAGCAATTGGCTCCGCGGCACGGAGTCGTCGGCATTTGGTGCGGGGTGTCGGAACCGCCGGTCGGAAGCAGCGAGTGGGCCTGATCCCCGTGATGCACCAAATAATCACCGCAACTCGCTTGGCACGTTTGCTCGACGCCAAACCAAAAACCGAGCACGATCGCAACGAGTGCGAATCGGCTGGTGCGGCGCAGAAAGTAGGTCTGGACGGGCGACATCGTTGGGGAGAATAGCGTCGCGATTCACAATTCGTGAAACGGAAATTCCGGAGAATTCAGGTTCCCTTCAGGTTGAAGACGACCGATGGCTCGGCTGGTTCTTATCCGGATTCCAACAAAAAGGTGCGCTCATTGGGGAGGGCGAGGCTCCTGCCGAGCCGGTGCGGAGAGCACGCGTGATTCACACGCCGGCTCGGCAGGAGCCTCGCCCTCCCGAACAAAGGCGCGGTTTTCAATGGGAATCCGATTTATCGGCTGCCGCATGCCGGATTCCTGAAACACAAACGCTCCGATCGCGACGACCGGAGCGTTTGCGAAGAGACTGACGAGCCGAGACCGTTTAATACCGTAGCGACGTTTGGATGTAGAGCTGTGTGGCATCCTGATTGGGAACTGCCGACGAATCATTGGAAATGACCCGATTGCCATACCAGAACCAACTGTACCCGAATTGAACGTCGAAGTTCGGGTTGTAGGCGTAGGTGGCGATCAGATCGAGTTCCTGGCCGATGTCTGTACCGTCCCCTGTCGCCGAGCCGACCGGCGCTCCGGCGACGTTGTAGATGCGATCCTTAGCCTGGTCCAAAGTGAACCAGTGCATCGCGGCCACGCCCGTCAGTTTCGCGTGAGGCTTGATCGTCGTTTGCAGCGCGATGTCGTTGAGATTCTGGCCCGAGAGGTTGTCGATGATGCCCCAGTAGGCGTGATTCAACGGAACCAAGACGTCGTAGGTTGTGTTCTTGCCGTCGCTGGGATCTGAGTCGCCCGAACCCCAGTAGTAGATGAACGACAATTGCGGGGTCCATGTGACCTTCGAGAACGTCGTACCCAGCTTGGTCGTAAAGAAACCGGCCTGCACATCCCGGCCATTGTCCTCGCCGAATTGGTACGCCCCTTCTGTGTCTGAGGCGAAGACGATCCAGGGTTGATCGCACTCATCTTTGATTGGCTTGGTCATCGTCCAGCGCAGGCCGAGCGTGTGCCGATTGCCGTCTGCCCAAGCGGGGTCATGTTTGGCGGAATCCGTTTGCAGCCAGACGTAGTACGGCTCAAACGTGTGGTCCTTCATGCCTCGGTAGGTCGAGTAGACACCGCTGTACCAGCGCGAGTAGTCGGCTTCGTCGAATTGGTTGTCGTATTTGCCGACAGCGGTGAGAGCCGGGCGGCCTCCGGCGGCACCCGTTGGATTGGCGGTGTTGACCGGACGGACGGCGAACAGGTCGATGTCCCATGTGTCCCCTTTGCTGAACAGCTTGAAGCCCTCAAAATTCCGGCGCGTGTTCGCCCAATCGAGCGGCGAAATCACTTGCTGGCCGGGGCTGGCTCCACTTGGTGTTCCGTAGAGCAACTCTTGGCGGCCCGCTCGGAAGTAGACCGGCTTGTCGTCTCGTTCGGCGATCTTCAAATCGAAGAACGCGTTCTGAATGTCCCAGCGGTTCTTGTCGATGCCGGTGACGGCGAGTTCGTTGTTGTCGATCGAGGCGTCGATCCCCTCGACGTAGACGCGGAAGTCTTGGCCCCACTTCAGATCGACGTACTGACGCCAGCGATACAAGTCGTAGGTGCTGCGCCCCGGCCCACCGGGACGCAGGCGATTGTCTTCGTCCATGTAGCGGTGGCGAATCTCGCCGCCGAAGGAGGCCGTGAGTCCGCTCGGTTCGCAGTCGTCACCGAAGAGCGGCATGTTCTTCAATTCTTCACCGAGGAAGTGCGGTGCGTTCGGCTTCCCTTTGTACGAAAAATCGTTGTCGAAATAGAGCGGCTTCCACGGAAGAACCGGGGGAGCCGGCTTCGCGGCGGGAGCCGGAGCTGGATTGCAGACCGGGCAATTGGGGTTTCCGCACGGACCCGATTGCGAAGCGTTCGGGTGCTCGCGAAACGCGACGTTCGGCGGAGCCTCTTTGACGTTCTGAAGCGCTGACGTTTCGGAAGCAGCAGACTCGGCCGGTTGAGCCGGTTGCACGAGAGCTTCTTGAGCACCCACAAACTGTGGGGCCAACCACATCGCGGTGGAAACGGCCACCGCGGACAAACGGCGAAATCGCCAATTCATTCGGAGCATGTTGTCGAACACCTTTGGGGGCCTGTGGAGAAAGGTTCCTCAGCAGAATCTGTGAGTGATTTGTTTTTCAGGGAGGTTTCCAAGTTGGTGGAGGAGTGCGAGTTCGGCGACTCGCGAGGTGCGGAAGCCGTGGGATTTTCTCGACACCAGTTTGGCTTGGTTGTTCAAGCCT